>Ga0209343_10008399_pt1 | contig 12023 bp, 11 predicted proteins | sample RifCSPlowO2_02_FD_184026 | JGI IMG/M metagenome (GOLD analysis project Ga0209343, IMG submission 184026) | Groundwater microbial communities from Rifle, Colorado - Rifle CSP2_plank lowO2_0.2 (SPAdes) (version 2) | ecosystem: Environmental > Aquatic > Deep subsurface > Groundwater | place... | reverse complement strand
GTCTGGATCCGTCATGGGCAGTGGGCATCCTCCCACGCACCACACCTGCAGCGCCGGCATTGCTGGAAAGCTTGATGCAGGTCAAACCCCCGACAGAGCCGATTGTTTGTAATGCAAACAGTTGGCCACTCAACAATATACCGCCCGTCCGGGCGAAGGGCCTGGAGGATGCGCACCCGACATCGGCAAATTGGCTGAGGCGGTTGCTCGCCCGACGACAGGACGCATGGCGAGCCGTGCGGTGTCGTGCTCGTGTTTCCTGCGCATGGGGCCCGCATGAAGAGCGTTCGCCTCTGGTCGGTGAGGCACGCCGGGGCGCTCGAAAAGCTCCACAGCCTTTTCATGCGCATGGCACCGCGACTGCGCCGGGGCGTTGCCTGGCTGGGTCCGGAGCGTGTGGAACGTCTGGTCGTCCCCGCCGAGCGAACCCTGAAGGGTCTTTTCTTCGACTGCCACATGTGCGGCCGGTGCACGCTGTCGTCCACCGGCATGGCCTGCCCGATGAACTGCCCGAAGCGGCACCGCAACGGCCCCTGCGGCGGCGTCGCGGCCGACGGCAGCTGCGAGATCGACCCGGGCATGCGGTGCGTGTGGCTGGAAGGACTCGACGGCTCCAGGCGCATGACCGGCGGCGCAGACAAATTCGCCGATATCCAGCCGCCCGCGGACGCAAGGCTGCGCGGGTCGTCCGCATGGGTCCGGACCATAATGGGGAAGGATGCCGTGCCGCAGGACCCGCCGCCGGAACGCGGCGTGTCCGCGCGCGGACGCGGCCTCCTTGAGGCTGCCTGCAGGTCCGGCCGCTTCGTCGTCACTGCAGAGCTCTCGCCCCCCGATTCTGCGGATCCGCAGGACCAGCTCCGCCGTGCCAACGCGTTTCGCGGCATCCTCGATGCCATCAACGTCACCGACGGTGCCGGCGCCAACTGCCACATGTCGAGCCTCGCCGCCTCGGCACTGCTCGCCGCTGCCGGCTACGAGCCGGTGTTCCAGATCGCCTGCCGCGACCGCAACCGGATCGCCATGCAGGGCGACATACTGGGCGCGGCTGCGCTGGGTGTGCGCAACCTGCTCGCAGTTACCGGCGACGGCGTAGGCAACGGCGACCATCCGGATGCCCGTCCCGTGTTCGACCTCGATTCCGTGTCGCTGCTGGAAGTCGCGCGCGGCATGCGTGATCGAGGGGCGTTTGCGTCGGGCCGGACCCTGGCCGTGCGCCCCGACCTCTTTCTGGGCGCGACGATCAATCCGTTCGCACCGCCATTCGAGGACCGCCTGATCAACTTCGCGAAGAAGATCGCCGCCGGGGCGCAATTCGTTCAAACCCAGTATTGCTTCGATCTCGCAATGCTCGAAGCCTTCATGCACCAAGTCAGATCGCGCGGGCTCGACCGGCGCTGCCACATTCTCGTCGGTGTGGGACCCTTGCCCTCTGCGCGCACGGCCCGCTGGATGCTAGCCCACGTACCGGGCGTACACATTCCCGAACAGCTCCTGCGCCGGCTCGAACAGTCAACAGATCAGAAACGCGAAGGCGCCAGAATCTGCGTGGAATTGATCCGCGCCCTGCGACGCATGGAAGGCATCACAGGCGTGCATGTCATGGCGCACCGAAACGAAGCCCTGGTGCCGGAGATTCTTCGCGATTCGGGCCTGGCCGAGGAACGCAACGCTGTGCCGGCCCAGCCGGGCGTAACATGAGTGGCGCGCGCGTGAGTACCGGCTCATGAATTCTGTTTTCCAACGAGGTGGGTGATGATCGAGAACGAAAAGCAGTTGGTCGAAGCAATCTCGGAAATGCGCGAGGAGGAGGCCTTCGCGCTCGCCAAGGCGATGCTCGACCGGGGCGACGACCCGATCCGGGTGCTGGAGTTGTGCCGCGAGGCGATGGACATCGTCGGCAAGCGCTTCGAGCGCCAGGAGTACTTCCTGCCCGAGCTGGTCCTGGCGGGCGAGATGCTCGAGAACATCGGTGCGATCGCCAAGCCCCTCATCCAGGAGAAATCCGGCGGGAAGGCGAAAAAGCTGGGCCGGGTGCTGATCGGCACCGTGCACGGTGACCTGCACGACATCGGCAAGAACATCGTCACGTTCATGCTCGACATCAACGGGTTCGAGGTGAAGGACATCGGCATCGATGTGCCGGTGGCGACATTCGTCGAGGAGATCCGCGAATTCAAGCCCTCGGTCGTGGGTCTAAGCGGCTTTCTCACGCTTGCTTTCGATTCGATGAAGGAAACGGTGCAGGCGATCGAGGCGGCGGGGTTGCGCAACCAGATGAAGATCATGATCGGCGGCGGACAGGTGGACGAGGCGGTGCGAACCTACACAGGCGCGGATGCTTACGGAAGCAACGCCGTGTCGGCGGTGACGCTGTGCCGCCAATGGATGCCGGGCTGACGCCAATGGGGGAAAGCGAAGGGTCACACCAATGAATGCGGAACCGCTGACCGCGAGCGGCGGCGCGGCGGCTTACGCCGAGCGGATGAAGCGGATCATGGACGCGGTGGAGCTGCGGCAGCCCGACCGGGTGCCGGTGGCTTTTTTCAACCTGTTCTGGCTCGCGCGCTACGGCGGCATCAGCTATCGCGAGGCGATGCACAGCTATGATCGTCTGGCCGAGATTGCGCAGCGAGCGTTCCTCGAACTGCAGCCGGACATGTACGCCCATCCGCACCTGCTCACCGCCGTCGGCCCGGTGATGGAAAAGATGGGATACAAACAGCTGCAGTGGCCGGGTCACGGCACCGCGGACAACGTCTCCTACCAGTACATAGACCGCGAGTACATGAAAGCGGAGGAATACGACGACTACCTGCTCGACCCCACCGGTTATTATCTGCGCACGTACCTGCCGCGTATCGGCGAGGCCTATCAGGGCATCGAGGGACTGCCGATGTTCCCGGGCCTGTACTACTTGCGTCTGGTCGTCGCCTCGCGCCAGTTCGCAGGTCCCGGCGTCCAGCGCGCGTTGGCCGCGCTGAAGGAGACCGGCGACGAGGCGATGCGGCTCTTCGACCGCGCCAACAGATTCGAGGCCGACATGACAGAGCTCGGCTTTCCGCTCTCCAACGGCGCCACCGCACCCGCGCCGTTCGATTTCTTCGCCGATTACCTGCGCGGCTCCCGGGGCATCATGCTCGACATGTACCGGTGCAAGGACAAACTGCTGGCGGCGATCGAGCGCGCCGCCGTATTCATCACCCGGCAGACCATCGCCACCTGCAAGGCGAGCACGAGCCGGATCGTGTTCATCCCGCTGCACTGGGCTTTCGACGGATTCATGTCGCTCGCGCAGTTCAAGCTCTTCTTCTGGCCGTCGCTGCGCAAGCTCATGTTCGACCTCATCGACGCCGGCCTGATACCCATGCCGCTGTGGGAAGGCGACTGCACCTCGCGCCTTGAAACCATCGCCGACATTCCGCGCGGACAGGCGATCTACTGGATCGAGCGCGCCGATCTGGTCCGGGCCAAGGAAGTGCTCGGTGACGTGGTCTGTTTGCGCGGCAACGTGCCGGCCTCGATGCTCACCACGGGAACGCCCGACGAGGTGGACGCGTTCTGCCGCCGCCTGATCGAGAAGGTCGGCAAGGGCGGGGGGCTGATCCTCGATTGCGGCATCGGCATCCCCGACGAATCGAAGCCGGAAAACGTCCGGGCGATGTTTGCGGCCGCACGCAAGTACAACCCGTGATGCCGGACGCCATTCTGTCTAGGTATCCCGACCTGTCACGAACGCTGCGGGCGCTCGGGGCGCGCCCGGGCGCTTCGACCACGGAGGCGCGGCAGCGGAGCGAGGGGCTTGCAATGCTTGTACGCGAGCCCCTGACCTCACCCGCCTACATGTATCGGATCCATCCGGCGAAGATTGCCGGCGGCGGAATGATCGGTCTGGGCGAGGTCTTCCTGCATGCACCCGCGCTCGCTGCGGAACCGGGTGAGCTGACCGCCGTGGCGGCTGCGGCGTGCACGCTGGGGACAGCGTTGCAGCAGCGCATCTCGGAGTTGTTCGCGACCCGCCGGCGTTCCCTTGCGCTGGCGCTCGACACCCTCGGCAACGAACTTCTGTTCCGGCTCGCCGACCGCGCCACCGCTGCCATCCGCCGCGACGCCCGCCGCAAGGGACTGGTAACGGGGATCGAGATCAGTCCCGGCGACCCGGGCCTGCCCCTCGACCAACAGTCCGTCGTGCTGACGCTGGCCGTATCCTCGCAGTGCGGCATCGCGGCCACCGAAGCGGGGATGCTCGCGCCGGTGCAATCGCTGTCCTTGCTGGTCGCCCTCGGCCGCAACCTGCGCCCGCGATCCGGCAAGACCCGCTGCACATGCTGCGCTTCGCGGGACCGATGCACGATGAACTGAAATCGCCCGCACCCTGGTTCGAGGTCCGGTTCGAGAATCTGGGCCGCGAAGCCCGGTGCAGCGAAGGCGAAACGATTTTCCAGAGCGCGCGGCGCGCCGGTGTCAGGATCGTTGGCGCCTGCGGCGGCCGCGGCGTCTGCGGTACCTGCATCGTGCGCGTCACCTCGGGCGATGTCGATGTCCGCACGCCGCAATCCCGGGGTGCCGCCGGGCCTTCCGCGGACACGCCCAGAACCAAGGAGTGGGTGCGTGCGTGCCTGGTGCGCCCGTCGAGCGACTGCGTAGTGGAGATCGCGCCGCGCTCGATCGCTCCGGTTGTGCGCGCCGAGGTCGGCGGGCAGGAGGTCGCGATCACTCCCGACCCCGTCGTGCTCGGTCACGACGTGGTCCTCTCGCCGACGATCATGGGCCACGGTGGCGCGGATGCCGACCGCGTCATCGAGGCGCTGCGCAATGAAGGGGCGGTGCGCATCGATCTGTACGCGTTGCGGGAACTGCCCGGACTGCTGCGCGGGACCGGCTGGCGCCTGCAGGCGCTGGTGCGCGGCGATGAGGTGATCGGCGTGCAGCCGTCCGGGACCCGGCGCCTGGGCCTCGCTGTCGATCTGGGGACCACCAACTGCGCCGGCTTTCTCGTGGACATTGAAACGGGTGCGCGCATCGCCAGCCTGGGAATCGAAAATCCCCAGGCCGCCTACGGTGCGGACCTGGTCAGCCGCGTCAACCATGCCATCCGCTCTCCCGCCGCGGGCCGCGAACTGCAGGACGGCGCCGTCATGGCGGTCGCGGGCCTGGCGCGTGACCTGTGCGATGCGGTGGCGGCGCCTACCGCGGAGATCGTCGAAGTGGCGGTCTGCGGCAACACGGCCATGCATCACCTGCTGCTGGGGCTGCCGGTTTCGCAGCTTGGCCGCGCCCCCTTCGTCCCGGCGATGTGCGAATCCATCGACATCAAGGCGCGCGACCTCGGCCTTGCCACCGCGCCGGGCGCATACGTGCACCTCCTGCCCAACGTGGGCGGCTATGTCGGCGGCGATCATGTAGCCACCCTCCTCGCCACCGAGAACCGGTGGACCGAAACCGCGACCATCGTCATGGACATCGGCACCAACACCGAGATCTCGCTCATCCATCGCGGCGCCATCACCTCCGTCTCGGCTCCGTCGGGACCGGCCCTGGAAGGCGGGCACATCGGGTACGGCATGCGCGCCGCCGAAGGCGCGATCGAGCGCGTACGCATGCAGGACGGCCGCATCGAAATCCAGGTGATCGGCGGCGACGCGGAGCCGGTCGGCCTGTGCGGCTCCGGGGTCCTGGACGCTCTGGCAGTATCGTACAGGGCAGGGCTGCTCAACCGGCACGGCCGGATCCGGTCCGGCCATCCGGCGGTGCGCGAGGACGGCGACCACCGCGAAATCACGCTCGCCCCGGGGGTGGCCTTCACCCAGAACGACGTGCGCGCGGTCCAGCTCGCCAAGGCGGCGATCCGCGCCGGCATCGACTGCCTTCTGGGGGAAGCCGGATTGGAGGAACGCGCAATCGAGCGCATCGTGATTGCGGGCGCCTTCGGGGCCTATATCGACCTGGAAAGCGCGGTGGCGATCGGCCTGCTCCCCGCACTGCCGCTGGAGCGCATCGAACAGGTCGGCAACGCCGCCGGCATCGGCGTTCGCATGGCGCTGGTCTCGTCCGCATTGCGCGAACGGGCGCGCCGGCTCGCGACACGCTGCCGCTATCTCGAACTCGGGTCGCTGCCCGGCTTTCAGCGAATTTTCATGAGGAGAATCGGCTTTGAATGAAGCAGGCACGTCGAACACGCCGCTGTTCACCATCATTGGCGACCGGATCAATCCGGGGTTCAAGAGCACCAAGGCGCTGCTGGACGCCGGCGACATGGCCGGCATCCAGGCGCTGGCAAAGCGGCAGGTCGATGCGGGTGCTGCGGCGCTCGATTTCACCATCGGCCCCCGCGCAAAGGATGATCCGGACTTCCTGGCGGAAGTCATACGCGCAGTCCAGGCCGCAGCGAACGCACCGATCTGCTTCGACTATCCCGAACCCGCGATCCAGCAGGTCTGCCTCGAGGCCTACGACGCCGACCGGGCCGGCGGCGCCAAGCCGATCATCAATTCAATGGCCGAGACCCGCTGGGCCATGGTCGATTTGCTGAAGATCCGGCCCTGCAAGGTGATGCTCATGGCCTCCGAGCGCCTCGAGAACGGGATCGGCAAGCCGAACAAGACCGCCGCCGAGATCGCCGGCACCGCGAAGCGCGCGGCGCTGCGGCTGGTGCGCGAGCATGGCCTCGCGCTGGACGATGTCATCATCGATGTTTCGATCAGCGCCCTCATCGCCGATACGGCGGGCATGAACCGCGAGGCACTCGCTGCGATCGGATTGATCGGCTCGGATCCGGAACTGCAGGGGATACACATCTCCGGCGGCTTGAGCAACATCGCGCAGCAGCTTCCGCCCAGGGCGGCCGACGGCTCGGATCTCAAGCTGCAGCTTGAATGCGCCTTTCTGACCCTCGCCCGTCCGCTCGGCATGGACACGGTGCTCGCCACGCCCTGGCGCGGGTTCCAGATCCTGCCCGAGGACAATTACGTGCTCGGCGTCTTCAAGCAGGTCCTGCAGGCCTCGGGCACCGACGTGTTGCGCCAGGTGAGAAAGCTGTACCGCAAGTGACCGTGACGCGCGTCGTTTTCGCCGCTATGATTGTCCGCATGGCGACAACTAGCAGCGTGTCATGAAGTCCCTGTTCGTAGAGCAGGCCATGCTTGCCAATGGATGGAACGACAACGTCACGATCGAGATCGATGACGAGGGATGCATCGCCGCCGTGCGCGCCCGCCAGAAGCCGGGTGGCACCGAGCGCGCCGGCGGCCCGGTCATCCCCGGCATGGCCAATGTCCATTCGCATGCTTTCCAGCGCGCGATGGCGGGTCTTTCCGAGCGCATGGGCTCACCCGAGGACAGCTTCTGGACCTGGCGCGAGGTGATGTATTCCTTCCTGCAGCGACTCGATCCGGATCAGGTCTGCGCCATCGCAGCCCAACTCTACGGTGAGATGCTGAGCAACGGCTACACCAGCGTGGGCGAATTCCACTACCTGCACCATGGCCCGGGCGGACGGCCCTATGCGCGCAGTACCGAGATGGCACTCGCCCTGTTGCGTGCCGCGGCCGAGACCGGCATCGCGATCACGCTCCTGCCCTCGCTGTACGCCTACGCCGGCTTCGGCGAGGCACCGCTGAAGGACGCCCAGAAGCGCTTCGCCACGACGCCGGAATCGCTGCTTGCCATGCTGAGCGATCTGCGCGGAACCTGTGCGGGCAATCCGGAAATCCGGCTGGGCGTCGCACCGCATTCGCTGCGTGCGGTGAACCCGGCGATGCTGAAAGACCTGCTCGCGGGTGTAACGGCGTTCGACCCGACCGCGCCGATCCACATCCATGTGGCCCAGGTGGTCAAGGAGGTCAATGACTGTCTCACCTGGAGCGAGAAACGCCCCGCCCAGTGGCTGCTGGACAACATGCCGGTGGATGCGCGCTGGTGCCTGGTCCACTGCACCAATGTCAGCACGCCGGAAACCGAAAAGCTCGCGGCAAGTGGCGCGGTCGTCGGTCTGTGCCCGACCACCGGCGCGAACCTGGGCGACGGCACGTTTCCGTTTGCCCGCTTTCGTGAAAAGCAGGGGCGCTTCGCGATCGGCGGCGACATCCACGTGTCGCAGACGCCGGTGGAGGAACTGCGCTGGCTCGAGTACAACCAGCGGCTGGCCCTGCGCCGGCGCAACATCGCCGCCTCCGAATCCAGTCCTTCGGTCGGAGCTTACCTCTGGCGCGAGGCGGCTTCCGGCGGCGCGCAGGCGCTCGGTCGCAAGGCGGGTTCGATCGCACCTGGCATGCGCGCCGACCTGGTCGTACTCGATGACGCGCATGTCGATCTCGCCGGGCGGCGCGGCGACGCCCTGCTCGATTCGCTCGTTTTCTGCGGCAGCGAGCGCATGGTGCGGCACGTGATGGTCGGCGGCCGCTGGCTCGTGCGCGACGGCCATCACCTCGACAAGGAAAACATCGCCGCGCGCTATGCGAAGGTCAGGTCGGCGCTGATGGCGTGAAGCGGCGCGCTGCGCCGTGATTTGTCAGTTTTGACAACACGATCTGCTGTTTAACAACGCCTGGCAAGGCGTTGTGTTCACATAAGTTTGAGAATATATACGGTCGCCGAGGGTGCGGCTAATCTGCCGCGCCGCCCCAACATCGGTAGGCGGAATCACGCTGTCGATCAGGCTCCTCACCGGGCCCTGCCTCGCTCCTCAAGCCGGGCAAAACCAATGGGAACTCTTGGCTACTCAAGACAGCGGTGAGTTAGCGGGTTCCAGACGAATGACCGCTTTGTTCAAGGACCGATAGTCCGAGTCCAAAAGCAGCCAATCGCCGAACCGAATCATCCTCCACCAGCCCCGAAGCAACGGCAATAACTGCCTTTAGATAGCCAAAACATTTGAGGGAAAAATTTCGGGGCAGCCGGTCTGCACTGGGCGCAGGGCTAGGAGTGGTAGAGATTCAAGTGGGTGCGGCGCTTGCGGGCGACGCCGCTCTTGTGGGCCGCATACGCCACTGCCTTGGCTACGACCTGCGCCACCTTGCGGTTGAAGACGCTGGGAATGATGTAGTCCTCCGACAGCTCGTGCTTTCTCACCACGCTGGCGATGGCCTGCGCCGCCGCGAGCTTCATCTCTTCGTTGATGCAGGTGGCGCGGCAGTCGAGGGCGCCGCGGAAGATCCCCGGAAAGCACAGTACATTATTGATCTGGTTCGGGTAGTCGCTGCGGCCGGTGGCAATGATCCGGGTGCAGTCCTGAATGTCCTCGGGCATGATCTCGGGCGTGGGGTTGGCCAAGGCGAAGACCATGGAATCCTTGGCCATGCTCTGTACCGCTTCACGGGTGATGGTTCCAGGGGCGGATAACCCCAGCAACAGGTCGGCCCCCTTCATCGCTTGCAGGACCGTTCCATTGAATTTTTTGGGGTTGGTGTGAGCGGCGAACCACTCCTTGGCCACGTTCATGTTCTCCTTGCGCCCCTTGTAGACCGCGCCGGTGCGGTCGCAGCCGATGATGTTGGTGACGCCGGCAGCCATCAGCATCTTGCTGCAGGCGACCCCCGCAGCCCCGACGCCGTTGACCACCACCTTCAGATCGGCCATTCTCTTCTTAACGATTTTCAGCGCATTGATCACCGCTGCCAGTACCACCACGGCCGTGCCATGCTGGTCATCATGGAAAACCGGGATGTCGAGGGCCGCCTTGAGGCGCTCCTCGATCTCGAAACAACGCGGTGCAGAGATGTCCTCGAGGTTGAAACCGCCGAATGTCGGCGCCAGTGCGATCACAATGCGGACGATCTCCTCGGTGTCTTTGGTGTTCAGGCAGATCGGGAACGCATCCACTCCACCGAATTCCTTGAATAGCATCGCCTTGCCCTCCATCACCGGCATCGCCGCTTCTGGGCCGATGTCCCCCAGCCCCAGTACCGCTGTGCCGTCGGAGACCACCGCAATGCAGTTCTTCTTGATGGTCAGGACTTGCGCTCTCGCCTTGTCCTCGGCAATGGCCATGCAGACGCGAGCCACGCCCGGCGTATAGGCCATCGACAGGTCGGCGCGGGTGCGAAGCGGTATTTTGCCGACGATCTCGATCTTCCCGCCGAGGTGCATCAGGAACGTGCGATCGGACACGTTGACGATCCGCACGCCTTCGAGTTGCTTGACGGCCTCAATCACCTCCTGGCCGTGCATGGTGTCACTGACATTGACCGTAATGTCGCGCTCTACCTGGTCCTTGGTGGCAGAAACTAGGTCGACGGCGCCGATGTCGCCGCCCATGGAACCGATGGTGGAGGTGAGCTTGCCCAGCATGCCAACGCGGTTTTCCACCTGGACACGCAGGGTAATGCTGTAGCTGGGACTCGGGGCGCCGTGAGGGACAGGATTTTTTGCGGGCATGGGGGTCATTCCTCTTTGACGAAGTCGTATTTGCCCACGCCTTGTATCAGCAGGAAGCGGCATGGTTTGCCGGACGAATTGGATACATGGTGCGCCGTTAGAGGTGTTACGGTGGCGGACTCGCCGGGATTCAGTTCGCAGCGCCCGACCGGCGCGCGTGTTTCGATCAGCACTATGCCTTCTAGGCTGTAGTAGTGATCGATAACCTCGGTGTGGTGGTGCCACGGGATGAATTCTCCGGGACCGAGCACGTATTCCCGCACCAGCACATTGGCACCCTTGGCAATTACTGAAATCTTCTTCACTTGGTAGAGTTGAGCCTGAACTTCGCTCATAACTGTTCTCTTGATAGTTGAGCAAAATGTGGCGGCTTCGTAAGTCAGTCTACGCTTGAATGACCGCATCGGGTCGAACTGCGACATATGACCGTCCGGTTTGCAGAACTCCGACTGCAGCCTCTTGCAGCGACCAACCAGCGACAACGCGACTGCGGAACGGTGGCCCCCGTTTGAGTAACGGGAGCCCGATCGATACACAATCGCCGTGTTTGTCTTGTACGGTCTACGCGGGCAACGCCCTTGCCGCCAACAACAGTCGACTCGATTGACTCGGCATGGGAACAAAGCCGAAATGCGCGTAGAAGCGAGCGGCAGATGCATCCTTGGCATCCACCACAATTCCGGCTACGGCCAGTACCGCGCTCGCCTGAACCACCTTCCGGCAGGTATCGGCAAGCAAGATGGCGCCCAGGCCCTTCCCCTGAAATTCCGAGTCGACCGCAAGTCTGCCGATCAACGCCACGGGCACCGGATACCTGGGGGGCTTGCGCGCAAGCGATGCGGGCAGATCCGAGCAACCCACGCTGCCCGCGCTGAGGGTGTAATAGCCCGCCAGCCGCCGTGAATCGCCTGCCGGGGACGCGACGAACACCCGAGCCAGATTCCTGCGCACGTCCTGCGATGCGTAGCGGTGGATATACTCATCGAGCGCAGCCTGTCCGCAGCGAAAAGCCGGCGCGCCATCGTGGCCGGGCGCGGGCTGCGCAGCAAGCGCTACTTCCGGTCCTCCAGCAGCTTGAGGACCGCCTTGCCGAAGACAGCGAGGTCGCGCGTGCCGGTGCGAACGACCTGCATCACGATCTTCCAGTCCACCTCGGTGTATTCGTGCACCAGCACATTGCGGAAACCCACGGCGCGCTGAAGCCGTGCGGCAAGGCTGCGCTCGATCAGCCCGCGCTTGGCCAGTTGGGCAAACGCTTCGGCCGAGGTGGTGGGCACCACGCCATGCGCACCGCACAGGTGGAAAGCGATATCGATGCAGGTCTGGATGGCAACCTCCAGGTTGCGCGTGAGGATGTCCTGCAGGTCCTCGTCGGCCGCAAGCGCCTTGATCGAGGCCGGTTGTTTGACCTCGACCCGACGCAGCCGGCGCGACAGTTCGCGCAGCTTGGCGTCGATGACGCTCGAGTCCGCCGGCGCAGTCATGCGAACAGTCCTTCCCGGGCGGCGCGCGCCGCCATCGCGGCACTGCGCCGGTCATCCTCGGAGCGCTGCACCTTGGTAATCATGCGCTGGCGGACTGCCTCGCTGTCACAGAGAATCTCGGTCCCGCCCAACGCCTGCGCGAGAATCGGTCCGCCAGCCGACTCC
>Ga0209343_10008398_pt1 | contig 12025 bp, 11 predicted proteins | sample RifCSPlowO2_02_FD_184026 | JGI IMG/M metagenome (GOLD analysis project Ga0209343, IMG submission 184026) | Groundwater microbial communities from Rifle, Colorado - Rifle CSP2_plank lowO2_0.2 (SPAdes) (version 2) | ecosystem: Environmental > Aquatic > Deep subsurface > Groundwater | place... | reverse complement strand
GCTTCTTCATCGGCGACGTCCGCGACCGCGCGCGGCTGGTCCGCGCCATGCACGACGTCGACGTCGTGGTGCACGCCGCGGCGCTCAAGCAGATCCCGGCCTGCGAGTACAACCCGTTCGAGGCGATCCAGACCAACGTCATGGGCGCCAAGAACGTGATCGACGCGGCGATCGACTCGGGCGTCAAGCGCGTCATCGCGCTCAGCACGGACAAGGCCGTGAACCCGATCAATCTCTACGGCGCGACGAAGCTCTGCGCCGAGAAGCTCTTCGTCCAGGCCAACACGTACGGGTTCTCGCGGGGCACGACCTTCGCGTGCGTCCGTTACGGCAACGTCATCGGCAGCCGTGGCAGCGTGGTCCCGCTCTTCCAGGCGCAGCGGGCCAGCGGACGGGTGAGCGTCACCGACCCGAAGATGACCCGCTTCTGGATCACGCTGCAGCAGGGCGTCGATTTCGTCGCCCGGTGCCTCGGCCAGATGCGCGGCGGCGAGATCTTCGTGCCGAAGCTGCCGAGCACGCGGATCATGGATCTCGTCGAGGCGGTCGCGCCGGGCTGCCGCGTCGAGTTCGTCGGCATCCGCCCCGGCGAAAAGCTCCACGAGGTCCTGATCTCCGAGGACGAGGCGCGCCAGGCGCTGGAGCTCGAGGACATGTTCGTCGTCGAGCCGCTGTCGCCGAGCTGGGCGTACCCTCCGCGGACGGACGGGCGACACCTGGCGGCCGGCGCGAGCTACGCGAGCGATACGAACGGCCACGGGCTCTCCCCCGCCGAGATGCGGAGCCTGGTCGATGGGTGAGCGGCTCGCCCTCCACGGCGGCCAGCCCGTCCGGGCGCAGATGCTGCCTTACGGCCGCCAGGCGCTCGACGAGGCCGACGTGGCCGCGGTCGTCGAGAGCCTGCGCAGCGACTGGCTCACGACGGGGCCGCGGGTCGCGGAGTTCGAGCGCCGCGTCGCCGAGCGGGTCGGCGTGCGTCACGCGGTCGCCGTCTCCTCGGGGACCGCGGCGCTGCACGCGGCGGCCTTCGCGGCGGGGCTCGGCCCGGGCGACGAGGCGATCGTGCCGCCGCTCACCTTCGCGGCGACTGCCAACGCCGTCCTCTACCAGGGCGCGACGCCGGTCTTCGCCGACGTCTTGCCCGACACGCTCACGCTGGACCCCGCGCGCGTGCGCGAGCAACTCACCGCCCGGACCCGGGCGATCGTCGCCGTGGACTTCGCCGGCCACCCGGCCGACCTCGACGAGCTGCGGGCCCTCGCGCGGACGCAGGGCCTCGCGCTGCTCGACGACGCCGCGCACGCGCTCGGGGCCGAGTACCGCGGCCGCCCCGTCGGCGGCCGGGCGGACCTGACGACCTTCAGCTTCCACCCGGTCAAGCACGTGACCACGGGCGAGGGGGGCATGGTCGTCACGGACGACGCCGCGCTCGCCGAGCGCGTGGCGCGCTTCCGGAACCACGGCATCACGACGGGCCACGCCGAGCGTTTCCAGAGCGGCGAGTGGTTCTACGAGATGGTGGACCTCGGCTTCAACTACCGGCTGACCGACGTGCAGTGCGCCCTCGGTCTGTCGCAGCTCGGCAAGCTCGACCGGTTCCTCGCCCGCCGCGCGGCGATCGCCGCGCGCTACCGCGAGGCGCTGGGCCGGCTGCCGGGTGTGGCGCTCCAGACGGTCGCGCCCGACGTCCGCCACGCGTGGCACATCTTCCCGCTGCTGCTGGACCTCGACCGGCTCGCCGCCGACCGGCGCGCGATCTTCGCGGCACTCCGCGCCGAGGGCATCGGCGTCAACGTCCACTACATCCCGGTGTACTGGCACCCGTACTACCAGCGGCTCGGGTACCCGAAGGGGCTCTGCCCCGTCGCCGAGCGCGCGTACGAGCGGCTGCTCACGCTGCCGCTCTTTCCCGCGATGGAGGACCGCGACGTCGAGGACGTCGTGACGGCCGTCCGGCGGGTGATCACCCACTACGCCCGCTGATGGACGCGGTGCAGAACTTCCGGCACTGGGATGCGCTGGCCGAGACGTTCGGCACCGAGCTGCGCGCCACGACGAAGTGCCGCACGATCAAGCTGCTCGAGGTCAGCGCCCTGGCCCGCCGCCTGCGCGAGGTCGCGCCGGCGGGGCGCGTGCTCGAGGTCGGCTGCGGGAACGCGTTCAACGGCGTCGCCCTGTGCCGGGCGTTGCCCGGGCTGCGCTGGGTGGGCTGCGACGCGGTGCCGCGGATGATCGAGAACGCGCGGCGGGCGATCGCGCGCGAGGAGTCCGCCGTCGCGTCGCGCATGGAGGTGCTGGTCGCCGACGCCCTGGATCTCGGGCGGCTCGCGGGCCGGGGCGTCGACGCCGTCTACACCGATCGGTGCCTGATCAACCTCGCCTCGCTCGAAGAGCAGGTGGAGGCGGTGCGGGCGATCGCGGCGCTGTTGCCGCCGGGGGGCTGGTTCCTCATGCTGGAGAACAGCCGCCAGACGCACGCGCGGCTCAACGACGCGCGCGAGGCCCTCGGCCTGCCCCGCCGGCCGCCCGCGGCGTACAACGTGTTCATCGACGAGGACGCGTTCCTCCCGCGGGTGGCCGACGTGCTCCGTCTCGAGGCGGTGGACGACTTCGGCAGCCTCCACGATCTCCTGCTGTACGCGATCAAGCCCGCCGCCGCGCCGGGGCGCGACATCGTCTACGACGACGCGGTCATGGAGGCGGCGACGGCGCTCTCGATGGCGCTCGACGCCGGGGGGCACGCCTTCGGGAGCTTCGGCCAGAACCGCCTCTGGTGCTTCAGGAGGTCGGGACCATGAGGCGCTTCGCCGGACTCGAGAGGGTGTTCATCGTCGCCGAGGCCGGGTCCAACTGGCGGATGGGCGGGGCGAAGCGCGATCTTCAGATGGGGCGGGCGCTCATCGACGTCGCGGCCGACGCCGGCTGCGACGCGGTGAAGTTCCAGACCTACCGGCCGGAGACCGTGTACGTGGAAAACGCCGGCACGAGCGACTACCTCTCGGCCGCGGGGATCCGGGAGTCGATCCGCGACATCTTCGCCGATCTCGCGATGCCGTACGAGATGATCCCCGAGCTGGCCGCGCACTGCCGGGAACGGGGTGTGCAGTTCATGTCGACACCCTTCTCGCTCGCCGACGCGGCCGCGGTCGACCCTCACGTCCAGGTGAACAAGATCGCGTCGTACGAGATCAGCCACCTGCGGCTGATCGAATTCGCCGCGCGCAGCGGGAAGCCGACGATCATGTCCACCGGCGCGAGCGACGAGGCGGACATCGCGTGGGCGCTGGGCACGTTCCGCGCCAACGGCGGGCGCGACGTCTGCCTCATGCAGTGCACCGCGCGGTATCCGGCACCGCTGGACACCTTGAACCTCTCCGTGATCCCGCATCTCGCCGAGCGCTTCGACGTGCCGGTCGGACTCAGCGACCACAGCCGCGATCCGGTGGTCGGTCCCGTCGCGGCCGTCGCGCTCGGCGCGCGCGTGATCGAGAAGCACTACACGCTGCACAACCGGCTGCCCGGACCCGACCACGCCTTCGCCCTCGGACCGGACGAGCTCGCCCGCATGGTCGAGGCGATCCGGGGGGCGGAGCGTGCGCGCGGCTCGGGCGTGAAGGACGTCCTGCCCGAGGAACAGGAGCTGCGCGCCTACGCGCGTCGGGGGCTGCAGGCGATCCGGCCCATCGCGCGGGGGGACGTGCTGCGCGAGAACGTGAACTACGCGATCCTGCGCCCGGGCAAGCAGGCGGCGGGCCTCCATCCGCGGCGCATCGCCGACGTCGAGGGGCGCCGCGCGAGCCGCGACCTGGCCGTGGGGCAGGGCATCCAGGAAGGCGACGTTGCCTCCGCCTGACGCGCTCCTCCTCGACTTCGACGGCACCCTCGTGGACAGCATGGACGAGTGCAGGGCGGTGTACGCCGAGTTCCTCGAGGTGCACGGCCGGCGGCCGGGCGCGGCCGAGTTCGACGCGCTCGTGGGGGCGACGGTGCCCGAGATCGTCGACCGCCTGTGCGCCGTCCACGGGCTCGCCGAGCGCGCCGCCGCGCTCGCGCGCTACCGCGGCCTGCTCGCCGCGCGCTATGCGGCCCGGGTCGTGCCCATGCCCGGTGCCGCCGGACTCATCGCCCGCTCGCGGGCCGGCGGCGTTCGGCTGGGTCTCGTGACGTCCGCCGAGGAGCCGCTCGTCCGCGCCTTCCTGGAGGCGCACGGCTGGGGCGAGACGTTCGACGCCGTGATCACCGGGGTGGTCGGCCGTCCACGCAAGCCCGACCCCGCGCCGTACGTGGCCGCGCTCGTTCGACTGGGTCTCGGCGCGCCGGACGCGCTCGCCGTCGAGGATTCGCCCGCCGGCGTACGCTCCGCGGTCGCCGCGCGCGTGCGGACCATCGGCCTCGCGCCTCGCGGCTCCGCGCGCGCGGCCGCGCTCCGCGCGGCGGGCGCCGACGAGGTCGTCGACTCGCTCGAGGACGTCACCGCGGCGCTCGTCGGGAGCGGAGCCTGATCGTGCCGGCGACGGCTCGGCACGGCCTGGTGACGACGCGGCCCCTCGAGGTGCGCTGGCGGCTCGACCCGCTCGTCGTTCCGGCGGAGGTCGAGCGCGAGGTCGAGCGGGTCTGGCGCGCTGCGGCCGCCCGCCGCCCGCTCCACGACGCGCCGGTCCTGGCGTTCGTCGGCCTCGAGGGCGGGACCCTCTGGGGGCGCTTCGTCGGCTACCGGTATTTCGTCGCGCAGCGGGACTCGGGGTGGCTGCGGGGGATCCTCGGGATCGAGCCCGTGGCCGCGAGCGCCCTGCTCCGCGTGCGGCTGCCCGACGGCGAGGCCTACGCGCTCGCGCTGCGGGGGGCGGACGTGACGCAGTACCCTCACCGCTGGGACGTCTTCCCCTCGGGCGGGCTCGACGCGGCCAGCCGGCAGGCCGACGGCACCGTCGACGTCGTCGCGCAACTCCTGCGGGAGCTCGAAGAGGAGGCCCGGCTCGGCGCCGCGTCGGTCCGGAACGTCGCCTGGATCGGTCTCTTCCACGACGTCGCGGACGGCGTGTGGGATCTGGTCTACGAGCTCGAGGTGTCCGAGCGCCCGCGGATCGGCGCCGAGCACGCCGACCTGCGGCTGCTGGCGCCGGCGGAGCTCGCGGCGTTCGCCCGGACCGAGGGCTCGCGGCTCGCGCCCACATCGCTCGACATCCTTCGGGCGCGCCGGCTGGTGCCCGACGCATGACGCGCGTCGTCGCCACGGTGCAGGCCCGCATGGGGTCGCAGCGGCTCCCGGGGAAGGTGCTGCGCCCGCTCGTCGGGCGGCCGATGCTCGCGTGGCTCATCGACCGCCTCCGGCTCACGCGCGGCCCCGAGGCGGTCGTGGTCGCCACGTCCACCGAGCGACGTGACGATCCGATCGCGGAGTTCGCCGCGGCCTGCAACGCCGCCTGCGTGCGCGGCAGCGAGGCCGACCTGGTGTCGCGCCTCCTCGAGACCGCGCGCCGGACCGGCGCCGGCGCGCTGGTCCGCGTGACGGCGGACTGCCCGTTCGTGGACCCGGTCGTCGTGGACGGCCTCGTCGCGGCGTGGCGCGCGCTGGAGGGTGAGGTCGACGTCGTCGTGAACAACGATCCGCCGTCGTTCCCGCACGGGCTGGACGCGGAGGTCATCCCGCGCGCCACGCTCGAGCGCCTGGATGCCGAGGTCACGGATCCGTATTACCGCGAGTGGTTCCCGTTCTGGTGGCGCGAACGGCGCGGGGAGTACCGGGTCGTCAACATCCCGTCGCCCGTGGACCTGTCCCATCACCGCTGGACGGTCGACTACCCGGAGGACCTCGCCTTCGCGGAGCGCGTGCTCGCGGCCCTGGTCCCGACGCGGGGAGGAGGGGTGCTGATGAGCGAGATTCTCGAGTTCCTCGAGGGGCACCCGGACGTCGTGGCGATCAACGCCGCGCGCGCACACCGATGACGCCGCCTCGAGACGCGGAGGAGTTCCTGCGGGGGGAGGGCGTGGCCCTCCGCGCGGTCGTGCCGGCGGACGTGCCGCTGCTCGCCCGCTGGGCGAGCGACGAGGAGGTCACGTTCTTCATGTTCACCGGTCAGCGGCCGCTGACGGAGGCGCAGGTCGCGGAAGACGTGCAGCGGGCGGTCGCGAACCCGGCGAACACCGTCTTCACGGTCGTGGACCGCCAGAGCGGCCACGCGATCGGCACCGCAGGCCTGTACGACGCCCACCCGACCGCCCGCAAGGCCGAGTTCCGGGTCCTGCTCGGTGACAGGCGCTCCTGGAACCGCGGGTACGGCACCGAGGTGACCGAGCTGCTGACGTTCTACGGGTTCGACCGCCTGAACCTCAACAAGGTCTGGCTCGGCGTGATCGCGGAGAACGCGGGCGCCCACCGCGCGTACGTGAAGGCCGGGTTCCGGGAGGAAGGACGTCTGCGCGAGGAGCTCTACCGGAACAGCCGGTACTACGACGCCATCCGGATGTCGGTCCTGCGATCCGAGTACTATCCGGAACTCCACCGCCGGCACGCCCGCCGCTTCCAGGCGGCGCCGGCGCCGCCGAGGCCGGCCCGGTGAGCGGAGCCACCTACCGGGCCGCGGTGATCGGGTGCGGGCGCATCGGGCTCGCCTGGGAGCGCCCCGAGGAGCCTCAACCGAAGCCCGCGACGCACGCCGGGGCGTTCGCGCGCCATCCGCGCATCGAGCTGACGGCGGTCGCCGACGTGAAGCCCGAGGCGCTCGCCCTCGCCCGGAGCCTCTTCCCGGGTGTGGCGACGTTCGCCGACTACCGGGAGATGCTCGCCGCCGCACGGCCGGAGATCGTCGCGGTCGCGACACAGGAGGACGCGCATCCCGAGGTGGTCGAGGCGTGCGCCGGGCGCGGCGTCCGGGCCATCGTCTGCGAGAAGCCGATCGCCCGCGGCCCCGACGCGGCGCGGCGGATGATCGAGGTGTGCGCCCGCGCCGGCGCGCTGCTCTTCGTGAACCACACCCGGCGGTTCGACCCCGCCGTCCGGCGCGTGCGCGACGAGCTCGCGGCGGGCGCCGTGGGCCAGGTGCTCCAGGCGACGTGCTACTACACGAACGGGCTGTTCAACACCGGGACGCACCTCGTGGACCTGCTGCGCTTCCTGCTCGGGGAGGTCCGGTGGGTGCAGGGCGTCGCCGACGACCGGGGGGCGGTGCCGCCGGGTGACGTCGCGGTGGACGCCCTCGTCGAATTCGCCTCCGGCGCTCGCGCGGCGCTCCAGTGCCTGGACGTCCGCGACTACAGCATCTTCGACGTCCATCTCTACGGGCGCAAGGGCGCGCTCGCGCTCACGCGCTTCGGCTACGAGGTCGAGCGCACCCCGCTCAAGCCGCGGGCGGACGTGGCGCGGCTGCTCGAGCTGGACCTCGACGGGCGAACCCGCGCGGGGCGTGCCCGCAGCCTCATGGAATCGGTGGCCGCCCACGTCGTCGACTGCCTCGACGGGCGCGACCGGCCGATCAGCCGGGGCGAGGACGGCCTCGCCGCGCTCGAGACCCTGCACGCCCTGCGCGAGAGCGCGGCCCGCGGGGGCGCGCGGATGATCATGCAAGACACGGGAGGCGCCCATGCCCAGGAGTGAGCTGGCCCTGCTCGGCGGTCCCACGACGCGGACCGCTCCGTTCCCGCCGTACCCCGTCATCGGCGCCGAGGAGCGCCGGGCCGTCATGGAGGTCCTGGACGAGGGGCGCCTCTCGACCTTCATCGCCAGCCCGGGCGAGCTTTTCCTCGGGGGAAAGCGCATCCGCGCGTTCGAGCGCGCGTTCGCCGACGCCCACGGCGTGCGGTTCGCCGTCGCCTTCAACTCCGCGACCTCGGCGCTGCACGCCGCGGTCGTCGCGCTGGACGTCCCGCCGGGGCACGAGGTCCTGGTGCCGCCCTACACGTTCACCTCCACGGCCACGTGCACGCTCATGGCCGGCGCGGTCCCGGTATTCGTGGACGTCGAGCCCGAGACGTTCTGCCTCGATCCCAAGGCGCTCGAGGCGGCGCTGAGCCCCCTGAGCCGCGCCGTGATCCCCGTCCACCTCTTCGGCCATCCCGCCCCGATGGACGAGATCATGGACGTCGCGCGCCGCCACTCGCTCCGGGTCATCGAGGACGCCGCGCAGGCCCCCGGCGCGGTCTACCGCGGCCGCCCGGTCGGCACGCTGGGCGACTGCGCGGTCTACTCGTTCCAGGAGTCGAAGAACCTCATGACCGGCGAGGGCGGGATGCTCATCACCGACGACCCGCAGGTCGCGGAGGTGGCGCAGCTCGTGCGGAACCACGGCGAGATGATCGAGGAGGCGAGCACGCGCCGCACCTACCGGAGCGAGATCCTCGGATACGGCTATCGCATGACGGAGTTCGAGGCGGCCCTCGGGCTGGTCCAGCTCGGCCGTCTCCCCGCACAGAACGCCGCGCGCCAGCGGCTCGCGGGGCACCTGACCCGCGCGCTCGCGGGCGTGCCGGGCCTGCAGCCGCCCGTCGTCCGGCCCGGCTGTGAGCACGTCTTCTACGCGTACGCGCTGACGTACGATGAGGCGGCCTGGGGCGTGCCGCGCGACCGGTTCGTCGCCGCGCTCCAGGCCGAGGGCATCCCGGCGGGTCCGGGGTACGTCAAGCCGCTCTACCTGAACCCGCTCTACGCCGAGCGGCGCTCCTGGGCGTTCAGCGCCTATCGCGGCGGCGCCCGCTACGAGCGGGGGATCTGTCCGGTCGCGGAGGATCTGCACTTCCAGAAGGTCGTCGTGCTCGCGGTCGTGCGTCCCCCCGCCAGCGAGCGGGACATGGACGACGTGGCCGCGGCGGTGCACAAGCTCTGGGCGCATCGCGCGGAGCTGGCGCGGTGCTAGAGTCGCTGCGGCGCCGTCTCGAGTACGGCCGCTACCGGCGCGCCCAGATCCGTCAATCCCGCGCCAAGCGGCACAAGGACGCGTCCTTCCGGCTCGAGCCATTCGTCGGGCTGATCGTCGAGCGCTGTCCGGACCTGGGGCCGCAGGCGCGCATCCTGTGTCTCGGCGCCCGGAACGAGGTCGAGGTCCGGATCTTCGAGCGCCACGGGTTCGCCCGCGTCACGGCCGTGGATCTCTGGTCTTCCTCGCCCCGCGTCCGGGCGATGGACATGCACGCGCTCGGGTTCCCGGATGCGAGCTTCGACCTCGTCTTCGCCTCCCACGTCTTCGAGCACGCCTTCGACTTCGACCGTGTGGTGTCGGAGTGCGTCCGGGTGCTGGCCGACCCGGGCTACGTGTTCTGCGCGATGCCCGTCGACTTCGAGCCGAGCGAGCACGACCGCGTCGACGTCAAGAACCTCGACGGCCTGCTCGTCCACTTCGCGCGGTGGCGTGTCGAGGTGCTCTACGACCGCCTGCAGAGCGGCGAGCTGACGGCCCTGCTGCGGGTGCGGAAGGCGTGATGCGGATCGGCTACGTCTGCCCGCGCGTCAACCACCTCAAGCTGTTCGGACCCGTGATCGCCGAGCAGCGGCGCCGCGGCCTGCACGGCCCGCCGCTCGTGTTCGTTCCCGGCCCGCCGCTCGTGGATCTCGGGGCCAAGGCGGCGGCGCTCGCGGCCTGGCCGCGGCGCGACGAGGTGGCCGCGCAGCTCGGTGGCGACGTCGAGGTGGTCCCGGTCACGACGCCGGCCGGGTTCCTCGACGGGATACAACGCGCGGGCGTCGTCGCGATGGTGGCCGTCGGCCTGAGGATGAACCCGGCCATCGTCGCCGGCGTGATGGTCCCGAGCCGGCGTGCCGGCACGCTCTGGTGCGCGCTCGGCCACGTGCAGGAGGAGCTCCTCGACCTCCTGCTCCCGCCCGGCCCGGCCGTCCTCGAGCCGTGGGACCTCGCGACCACGCTGAGCCAGGCGGGCCTCGACTTCGTGACGGGGCTGCTGCGGCGGAACGGCGTGGAGGACCTCGCCCCGCTCCGCAAGCTGGCGGCCGTCGGCTTCGTCGAGCTGGACCAGGTGCGCGGCTTCGATCGCGTCGAGCTGCGACGGCGCTACGGGCTCCCGGCGGATCGCCCGGTCGTTTACTTCTCGACGGCGCCCCGCTTCGACCGCCCGGTGATCTCCCGCTCGAGGCCGCCCCGCCTGCACTGGGAGCACGCGCCCTTCGCGCTGATGGAGGCCGCCTTCTTCGGGCGCGTCCCGCGCGCGCTGGCCCGCGCCGCCCTCGCGCGCTGGCGGTCGCGCTGGCCGGAGCTCGATCATCTGACGACGTACCGCGACGTGCTGGCCGCCGTGCGGCGGTTCGCTCGCCGGCACGACGCCGTGATCGTGGCGAAGACCCGGGCCAAGCACCGCGACCCGGCATTCGTCGCGCGGGAAGTCGACCACTTGCTCCCGGACGGCGCCTTCTTCCCGTTCCGGACGCTCGAGCTGATGGCGCTCGCGGACGTCTACGTGGGCCTGCCCTCGTCGTCGGCGATCGAGGCAGCGTTCCTCGGGCTGCCGATGGTCCATGTCCTGCCGTTTCCGTCGGACGCGTACGAGACCACGGGATTCCTGCCGGTGCGCGAGGAGTTCTACCTGAAGCCCGGCGGCGCCTGGAACACACCGGGTCTCGCGACCCCGTTCCACACCTACCGGACCCGCGAGTGGCGCGCGTTCGTCGAGTGGAGCGCGGCCGCGCCGCTCCCGGGCCCGGTGGACGCCGACGCCCGCCGCACCGTCGTGCAGCGGCTCCTCGGCGAGGACGACTGCAACGCCTCCGGGCGATTCCTCGACCTCGTCGAGGCCTCGCTCGAGCGCGCTCGCGGAGCGACGCGCGGGGAGACGGTCGGACGATGAGCGCCCCGCGGCAGGTCGTCCGCTGCCTGGTGGCGCTCACGCACAACCTCCACGTGCGCAACTTCCTCGCGTCCGGCTGCCTGGACGAGCTCACCGGCCGGGGCCATGCGCTGCACCTGCTCGTCCCGGGCGCCCTGCGCGCCGCGATCGGCACGCCGCCGGCGGTGCGGCGGGCCGTGGCCGTGGAGGCCCTCGAGCCCTATCTTCCCGGGCGGACCCGGAACGTCCTCCGCCGCCGCTGGCGTGTCGGGAGCTTCGCCGCGCGGCGCCACCTCAAGACCTACCGGCACAAGATCCGCCTCGCGAGCGGATCGCCGACCTTCACCCTGCAGATCCACGCCTTCTCGCTGCTGGGCCGGTTCGGTGACGTCGAGCGGATGTGGCGCCGCTGGGAAGACCGGCTCCCGCCCCGCCGGACCGCGCTCGCCCTCGTCCGCGCCGTGGCGCCGGACGTCGTGTTCGCGCCCACGCTCATCCACGACGGCGCCGAGATCGAGCTCGTCAAGGCCGCGCGGCGGCTCGGCGTTCCTTCCGTCGGCTTCGCGTCGTCCTGGGACACGCTGACGTCCAAGGGCGCCTTCGCCGTGCCGCCGGACTACCTGCTGGTCTGGGGCGCCGAGAACCGGCAGCACGCCGTCGCCTACCACGGTTTCGACGCGGCGCGGGTCATTGTCACCGGTGCGCCGCACCTGGACGTGTACGCGGACGGGTTCGAGGCCGAGCCGCGCGCGGAGTTCCTCGCGCGCCGGGGAATCCCGCCGGACCGCCGCGTGCTGCTCTTCGCCGGTACCACCGTCACCTACTGGGAGGACGAGCCACGGCTCCTGCGCGCGCTCTCGACGGCCATCGACGAGGGCCGGCTCAAGGACTGCGTCGTCTGGTACCGGCCGCACCCGCGCCGCCCCCTGCGCGAGCTGCCCGACGTGGCCGCGCTCCCCCACGTCGTGATGGACGACCAGATGCACCGCCAGAAGGCCGAGGGGGTCAGCTCGTACTCGATGCGACCGGAAGACCTGCGGCACTACCGGAGCCTGATGGACGCCGTCGACGGCGTGGTGACGGCGTTCTCGACGATGATCGTCGAGGCGGCGCTGCGCGGCAAGCCGTCACTGGTCATCGGGTTCGGCGTCGACCAGGCCAACGCCGGCCGGCTCATCCAGCACGCCGAGTACGAGCATTCGTTCCACTTGCTGAGCACGCCGGGCGTCGTGCTGTGCCGGGACCTCGACGCCCGGCG
>Ga0209343_10008396_pt1 | contig 12026 bp, 8 predicted proteins | sample RifCSPlowO2_02_FD_184026 | JGI IMG/M metagenome (GOLD analysis project Ga0209343, IMG submission 184026) | Groundwater microbial communities from Rifle, Colorado - Rifle CSP2_plank lowO2_0.2 (SPAdes) (version 2) | ecosystem: Environmental > Aquatic > Deep subsurface > Groundwater | place: Rifle... | reverse complement strand
TTTGGTGCCGCGTTGCTCGGCATCCAGCACCTGCTGGACCTTGACCATGCTGAGCTTGATGAGGTCGGCCGCCGTGCCCTGCATGGGGGCGTTGATGGCGGCGCGTTCCAAACCCGCCAGTTGTGCGCCCTTGGCAGTCTTGATACCGGCCAGCTGCAAACGCCGGCCAAACACGGTTTCCACATAACCCTGCTCTTTTGCCAGCGCGCGTGTGGTCTCCATATAACTCTTCACCCCGGGATAACGCTCAAAGTAGCGGGCGATGTAATTCTTGGCCGCCGTATTGTCGATCCCCAGGTTGCGCGCCAGGCCGTAGGCGCTCATGCCGTAGATCAGGCCGAAGTTGATGACCTTGGCATAACGGCGCTGCTCACTAGATACCTGGTCCATGGCCACACCAAACACCTCGGCCGCGGTGGCGCGGTGCACGTCCAGCCCGCCATGGAAGGCGCGCAGCAGCGCGGCGTCGTCGCTGATATGGGCCATGATGCGCAGCTCGATTTGGCTGTAGTCGGCGCTGGCAATCACCGAGCCCGCAGGCGCCACAAAGGCCTCGCGCACACGGCGGCCTTCGGGGGTGCGGATCGGGATGTTTTGCAGGTTGGGGTCGTTGCTGCTCAAGCGCCCGGTCACCGCCACGGCTTGCGCGTAGTGCGTGTGCACCCGGCCCGTGCGTGGGTGCGCCAGCTGGGCCAGCTTGTCGGTGTAGGTGCCCTTGAGTTTGGCCAAGCCGCGGTGCTCCAGCAGTTTGGCGGGCAGCGGGTAGTCTTCGGCAAGTTTTTCCAGCACTTCTTCATCGGTGCTGCGGGCGCCGCTGGCGGTTTTCTTGACCACGGGCATGCCCAGCTTGTCAAAGAAAATTTCGCCCAATTGTTTGGGGCTGGAGAGGTTGAAGGGCTGGCCCGCAATCTCGAACGCCTCGGTCTCCAGCTGCAGGATGCGCTGCCCCAGGGCATGGCTTTGCGCCGCCAGGGTGGGCGCGTCGATCAACACACCATTGCGCTCGATGCGGTACAGCGTCTCGCTGCTGGCGATTTCCAGTTCGTAGATGAACTTCAGCTTGTCGTTGGCCTGCAACTGCGGCCACAACACGCGGTGCACGTCCAGCGTCTGGTCCGAGTCTTCGCACGAATATTCGGCGGCTTGGGCAATATCCACCTGGTCGAAGCAAATCTGGCTGGCGCCCTTGCCACACAGGTCTTCAAAGGTGATGCCGCTGCGCCCCAGGTGGCGTTCGGCCAGGCTGGACAGGCCATGCGGTAGATGTGCCTCCAGCACATAACTTTGCAGCATGGTGTCGTGTGCGTAGCCCTGCACCTCGATGCCGTGGTTGGCGAACACATGGCGGTCGTATTTGATGTGCTGGCCGAGTTTCTTGGCCGCCGGGTTTTCCAGCCAGGGTTTGAGTTTGGCCAGCACCTCGTCCCGGTTCAACTGCTCGGGCGCGCCCGGGTAGCGGTGCGTCACCGGGATATAGGCGGCCTGGCCCGGCTCCACGCTGAAGGAAATGCCGACGATTTCGGCACGCATTTCGTCCAGTGAGGTGGTCTCGGTGTCCAGCGCCACCAATTCGGCGGCGTGTAATTTGGCCAGCCAGATGTCGAACTGCTCCCAGCCCAGAATGGTGTCGTAGGCCAGGGTGCTGGCGCGCGGCGCGGCGGCAGCTACGGGCTCGTCGAACAGGCCGGGGGCGGCGTTGCTTTTCGGTTTGGCTCCCGCCCCATTTCCTGGAGTCCCATTCCCCGCGGCCGCCTGGGCTTCCAGCGATTTGGCCAGGCCTTTGAAGCCGTATTTCTCACAAAAAATGCGCAAAGCCCCCGTATCCTGTGCGCCAACAGCTATGGAATCCATAGCAGGCAGACCCGGCACCCAGCCATCCAGATCGCAGTCGGTCTTGATGGTCAGCAGTGAACGCCCCGTCGGCAGCCAGTCCAGGGACTGGCGCAGGTTCTCTCCCACCACACCCTTGATGTGGGCGGCGTTGTCCACCACGCCCTGCAGCGAGCCGTATTCCTGCAGCCACTTCACAGCAGTCTTGGGGCCGACTTTTTGCACGCCCGGCACGTTGTCCACTGTGTCGCCCACCAGCGTCTGGTAGTCCAGCATCAGGCGCGCGGGCACGCCAAACTCGGACTCCACCCCGGCCAGGTCGCGGCGCTTGCCGTTCATGGTGTCGATGATGGTGATGTGTTCATTGACCAGTTGGGCCAGATCCTTGTCGCCGCTGCTGACGATGACCTCTATGCCCTGGCTTGCGGCGGCGACGGCCAGGGTGCCGATGACGTCGTCGGCCTCCACCCCCGGCACATCCAGCACCGACCAGCCCAGCAGGCGCACCACCTCGTGGATGGGCGCGATCTGGCTGCGCAAATCGTCCGGCATCGGGTCGCGGTGCGCCTTGTACTGCGGGTAAATGGCGTCCCGAAAGGTGGGGCCTTTGGCGTCAAACACACAGGCCACGTAGTGGGCGGGATACTCCTTGCGCAAGGACTGCATCATGTTGACCAGGATGCGGATGGCGCCGGTCTTTTGGATGGTGCCATCCGGCAAGGTGATGCTCATGTCACCGCCCCCCGCAAAAAAGGCTCGGTACAGGTAGCTGGAACCGTCCACCAGCAAAAGGGTTTTTTGAGAATCGTGCATGGCAGCCATTTTGCCTGCGCCGGGGCACCCCTTGGGCTGGGGCGGCCGTTCTACAATCGGTCCATGCGCAGCGCCTCAACCCCTTTTTTCCCGCCCAAGCCCACCGATCTGGTCCCTTCCCTCTCTGAATTTTCGGTGGGCTGACCATGGCGGTTTACACAGAGGTCTCGTTTGCCGAGGCCAGCAAGTTCCTCCAATCCCTGAAACTGGGCACCCTCAAGACCATCGAAGGCTGCTCGGGCGGCATTGAGAACACCAATTATTTCGTCACCACCGACCAGGCGGCCTATGTGCTGACCCTGTTTGAACGCCTGACACCCGAAGAGCTGCCGTTTTATCTGCGGCTCATGAAGCATCTGGCCCACAAGGGCATTCCCGTGCCCGACCCCGCCGCCGACAAGGACGGCGATGTGCTGCACCGCCTGAACGGCAAACCGGCGGCCGTGGTCAATCGCTTGGCCGGCAAAAGCGAACTCCGCCCCACCCCCCTGCACTGCGCCCTGGTAGGTGATATGTTGGCCAAAATGCACCTGGCCGGGGTCGATTTCGCCATGCAACAGCCCAATTTGCGCGCTTTGCCCTGGTGGAACGCGACGGCACCGGTGGTGTTGCCCTTTCTGGAGCCTGAGCAAGCCGCCTTGCTGCAAAGCGAGTTGGCCTACCAAAACCATGTGGCCACCCTGTCCACCTATGGCGCCCTGCCCCGTGGCCCCATCCACGCGGACCTGTTCCGTGACAACGTCATGTTCGCAACCCCGGCGGACGCACCAGGGCAGCCCGCGCTGGCGGGGTTTTTTGACTTCTATTTTGCCGGCACCGACGCCTGGGTTTTTGACATTGCCGTGTGCCTGAACGACTGGTGCATCGACCTGGCCACGGGTGCCTCCGACCCCCAGCGGGCCACGGCCTTCCTGGAGGCCTACGCCCAGGTGCGCCCCCTGCAGCCACAAGAGCGGGATCTGTTGCCCGCCATGGCCCGCGCCGGCGCGCTGCGTTTCTGGATTTCCCGCCTGTGGGACTTGCACCTGCCACGCGAAGCGTCCATGCTCCAAGCCCACGATCCCAGCCATTTCGAGCGGGTGCTGCGCCAGCGCGTACGCCACCCCTTAACCCTGAACGCCCTCACCGGCGCCACCGCATGAAACTCCAAATCCTCCCGGCCCGCCAGGGTGCCCAATGGGTCAAACAGGGGATTCAGACTTTTTTCCGGCAGCCCTTGGCGCTCTCAGGCCTGTTCTTTCTGTTCATGGCGGTGATGTCGGTGCTGAACATCGTGCCGGTGCTGGGCAGTGCCTTGGCGCTGGCCCTGCTGCCCAGCGCCACCCTGGGCCTGATGGCGGCCACCAAGGAAGTCGGTAATGGAAAGTTTCCCATGCCGTCCATCCTGGCCAGTGCCTTTCGCGCCGGCCGCCAGCAAATGCGCGCCATGCTGGTTTTGGGCGCCCTGTACGCCGCCGGATTTTTGCTGGTGCTGGGTCTGTCGGCCCTGATCGACGGGGGCAAATTTGCCAAGCTGTACCTGATCGGCGGCGTCATGACGCCCGAGTTGCTGCAGGAGGGTGACTTTCAGCTGGCCATGTTGGTGGCCATGGCCTTGTACCTGCCGCTGTCCTTGCTGTTCTGGCACGCGCCGGCCCTGGTGCACTGGCACGGCATTTCCCCGGTGAAAAGCCTGTTTTTCAGCCTGGTGGCCTGCCTGCGCAATTTTTGGGCTTTCACCGTGTACGGGCTGGTCTGGATGGCGGCCTTTTTGTTCATGGGCATGGTGGTGGCCAGCGTCACCGCCCTGTTGGGCAGTGCCGAACTGGTGGCAGCCACCCTGTTTCCCGCCGCCATGTTGATGGCCGCCATGTTCTTCACGTCCATCTATTTCACGTTTCGTGATAGTTTCGAGGCCCCTTCAGGAGAAAACCCATGACGCAGCACATTTTGCAAGGCCGCAGTGAACAGGAAGTTTTGTGGTTCCAGCGCCGCGGCTTCCTGCAAGCAGCCGCGGCCTGGACCGCCTTGGGGGGCTTTGAGGCGGCCCAGGCGCAAAACCGCAGCAACGTCGTGCAACTCATTGGCGACGCCACCGTCAACGGCAACCGTTTGTCGCCCCAGCAAGCCATCCAGACCGGTGATGAGATCAAGACCGGTCCCCAGTCCACCCTCATTTTTGTGATTGGGAACTCCTCGTTCCATGTGCGCCAAAACTCCAATTTGACGGTAGAACGCGGCGCCACCCTCAATGCCGTGAGCGTGCTGCGCCTGATCACCGGCGCGGTGGCCAGTGTGTGGGGCAAGGGCAGCAACCGGCAGATCGTCACCCCAACCATGACTGCGGGCATCCGTGGCACCGGGGTGTACACCGAGATATTTGCCGACCAGGGCGGACGCAGTTATTTTTGCAACTGCTATGGCACCGTGGACATGTCGTCTGGCAAGGACAAAACCACCAGCGTGTCCGAGTACCACCAGGCTTTCTGGGGCGAGGTGAGCCCCAAAGAGGGCCGATCCTTGACGCCCGCCAAGGCCATCAACCACACCGACCAGGAACTGGAGTACCTGGCCCGCCTGGCCAACCAGCGTACGGCTTGGCAAATTTCTGGAAAAAAAGGCAGCAAAGAGGTTCAAAGCTACCCCTGACCACAAGGCAGGAAAGCGAGCCCCTTCCCCACCCCGGTTCAGACCGGGGTTTTTTTTGTCATTTTTATGTCATAGGGCTGTCACAGGCACACGCCATGCTCTGGGTTTTCCACCTGCTGACAAGCTCTGACCATGAAAAATAGAATCCTGAACAGCCCCGACTTTCGCTTCAACAACGAAAACTCCAACTCCACCGCCAACCCGGAATTTGACGCCGTACTGGCCGCCCGTTTGAGCCGCCGTCGCCTGTTGCTGGGCACCGTCGGCGCGGCCGCCACTTCCGTGTTCGGTGGCGCAGCCCTGACCGGATGCGCCAGCACCGGGGGCATGGGTGCCGCCACAGGCGCGTCCACCCTGGTGGCCCCGCTGAGCGCCATGGGATTTGCAGCGGTGGGCAAAAGCCTGGCCGACAAGATCGTGGTGCCTGCGGGCTACCACGCGCAGGTCATTTACGCGCTGGGCGACCCCTTGAAGGCCTCCACCGCCGCCTTCAAAAACGATGGCAGCGACACCGACTGGGACAACCGCGCCGGTGACCACCACGACGGCATGGAGTATTTTGGCCTGGACGCCCAGGGCCGGCCTTCCGCCAGCGCGGCTTCCCGCGCCTTGTTGGCCATGAACCATGAAGCCACCACCGACGAAAAACTCAGCTCCTTCTTCATTCATGCCAACGGTGGCAGCTCCACCCTGCCCCGCGCCGCTGGCGAAGTGGACAAGGAACTTGCCATCCACGGCCTGTCGGTCGTCGAGATCGCCGCCTCAGCGGGCCAGTGGAGCTACCACCCAGGCTCCGCATTCAACCGCCGCGTCACCACCATGAGCGAAGTGCGCATCAGCGGCCCGGCCCGGGGCAGCGAGCATCTGGTGACCGTCTTCAGCCCGGACGCCACCAAGTCCCGCGGCACCTTGAACAACTGCGGCACCGGCAAGACCCCCTGGGGCACCTTTGTCTCGGGCGAAGAAAACTGGTTTGGCTACTTCCACCGCGATGCCAAGGACGATGAGCGCCGCGGCAAAAAAGACAAGTCCGTGGCCGCCTTGAATCGTTATGGCCGCAAGGCGGGCGAAGCCAGCCGCCACGGCTGGGAAAGCGCAGGCGCAGCTGACCAATATGTGCGCTGGAACAACGGTGCGTTGGGCGCCAGCGCCCGCGCCGACTACCGCAACGAAATGAACACCTTCGGCTACGTGGTCGAAATGGATGCCTACGACACCCAGCAACCGGTGCGCAAACGCACTGGCCTGGGCCGTTTCGCCCATGAAAGCGTGAGTTTTGCCAAGGCGGTGGCGGGCCAACCCGTCGTGGCCTACATGGGTGACGACTCGCGCGGCGAGTACATGTACAAATACGTGTCAGCCACCCCATGGGACGCGGCGGACGCCAACGCCGCCAACCGCCTGGCCGTAGGCGACAAGTACCTGGACCAAGGCACCTTGTTTGTTGCCAACTTCAAGGACGACGGCACCGGCCAATGGATTGAGCTGTCCATGAACAACCCCGTCATTGCCGCCAACCCCGATTTCGAATTCAAATCAAACGCCGACGTGGCCATCTTCACCCGCCTGGCCGCAGATGCCGTGAGCGCCACCAAGATGGACCGCCCCGAGTGGGGTGGCATCAACCCGCGCAATGGCGAGTTCTACATGTCCCTCACCAACAACAGCAAACGCACCGTGGACGGTGAAATGGGCGTGGACGCCGCCAACCCGCGCACCTACAGCGACATGAAAGGCGCCAAGGAAAGCAAGGGCAATGTGCACGGCCACATCATCCGCGTGGCCCAGGCCCACCCGGCCGACACCGCCTTTAAGTGGGACATCTACCTGTTTGCCTCGGAAGCCGACGCGGACAGGAGCAAGATCAACCTCTCCAACCTGACCGACGACAACGACCTGTCCGCCCCCGATGGCCTGGCCTTCAGCCAAGCCACCGGCCTGTGCTGGATCCAGACCGACGATGGCGCCTACACCGACAAGACCAACTGCATGCTGCTCGCCGGCATTCCCGGCAAGGTGGGCGACGGGGCCAAGAAAACCCTGTCCTACCAACGCCCGGACGGCAGCGACAAGCAGGTCGATACCTACATCGGCAAGGCCCAGACCCCCGACCTGCTCAAGCGCTTTTTGGTCGGCCCCAAGGACTGCGAAATCACCGGCCTGTGCGAGACCCCGGACGGCAAGGCGATGTTCATCAACATCCAGCACCCCGGCGAAGGCACCAAGATGGCCGACGTGGGCGACCCCGCCAAGTACACCAGCCAGTGGCCCGCCAACGCCGGCTACGGTGCAGGCAAGCGCCCCCGCTCGGCCACCATCGTCATCACCAAAGCGGATGGCGGCGTGATCGGCAGCTAAGCCCCCGAATCGGCTGGAGCGCATGCACCCAGCCGCAAAAAAAACCGCCGTGCTCCTGGCCCGGCGGCTTTTCCTTTGGGAGTGGACCGGGTCAGGACTTCGGCAAGAGGTCCAGCACCGTTTCCGCCGGGCGGCACAGCCGGGCCCCCAGTGGCGTAACGACCACGGGGCGGTTCATCAGGGCGGGATGTTTCTCCATCATTGCAACCAGCTCGGCGTCGCTCCACTTGGGGTCCGCCAGGTGCAACTCCTCGAACAGCGGGCCTTTGTGGCGCAGCAGTTCGCGGGGACCGGCGCCCATGGCTTGCAGCAAGGCCTGCAACTGGGACTGGTTCAGCGGGTGCTGAAGGTACTCGATCACTTCCGGCTCGGCGCCAGTGCTGCGAATCAGCTCCAATGCGTTGCGGGAGGCGCTGCACGCCGGGTTGTGGTAAATGGTGATGTCGGACATGGGGGTAGGACTGTAGGGTGTTTTCGTTTTCAGGGACGGGTGCCAGTTTAGCCCCACCCGGGGCTTGACACCGGAGGCCCTCCCAACGCTGACAATTGATGGTCAAATATGCCGCTAGCCCTTATGGAATGTGCGCAAGAAGCTATTAATTTGATAGCAAAAGCATTCGTTTTCCAGTGTTTCATGCCTGCGGGTGGGCGAGGCAGGCGGACCGGGTATCCCTTCTCTGGCCCACGCTCGCGGGGTGATATTTCTGGTTTACCTTCGTTTTGGCGTGAACACCGCTATGGGCACGCCAACTCTGTGGCAACCGCGAATGGTGCCGCCGAACGGACACCCGATCCACCTGCCCAGGAGCGTGGTGGGAGTTCGAACCCGGCCCCTTTTTCTCTCTTCTTTTGTGCCGCAGGCCGGTGAATTCAAACGTTAAACCGCTCGTCGGTGTTCTAGAATCGCCCAATCAAAAAGGGAGGCATTCATGAAATTCAGGCGCTCGTTACTACTCGCACTTGTGTCTTCGCAACTCATCTTGTTTGGCTGTGCTAACGGCTATAAAGAGTTTTACAAACAAGCATCACAAGCCACACTTGAATCGGTTGCTTCACGTCGCGTGACACCGCCTCCGCCGTCGCCGATCGTAGAAAGATCCGGGCCTTCTCCTTCTGATAGTCAGCAGGTACTCGACGTCTACGCGAAGCGTGGCTACATCATGATTGGTAACTCATTCTTCAATAGCGGACGAAATGAGTCTGAGGACTCTGCTATTCGTCAAGGCCAGGAAGTAGGGGCCGATTTGGTGCTGATCCTGAATCCCATCTATAAAGGTTCAGTCACGTCTAGCGTCCCCATATCAACTCCTACCTCTACAACCTCACGCTCGACTGGAACAGCTACCGCTTACGGGCCAAGTGGCACTGCGACTGCCTATGGAAGCGGAACTACCACTACTTATGGAAGCACGACCACCTATATTCCAGTCACTGTTCACAGATCAGATTTCGGGGCTATCTACTTCGTCAAGCAACACTTCGGGCTGGGCCTTTTTACCCGCGATTTGAGCGACTCTGAACGTCAAGAACTTCAATCCAATAAGGGAGTTGTCGTTCGCTTGGTCGTGGACGAATCACCCGCATTTGACGCAGATATTTTGGTAGGCGACATAGTTTTGGCGATCGATGGAGTCTCAGTGAGCGGGATGAAAAGCTTCTCTGATCTACTTCGCCAACGCGACGGCAGGTCGGTTTCAATCGCTCTGCTTCGTCGTGGCCTGCGCATTGAAAAGACAGTGCAACTCAAATCGTAGGTCATGCCAGCAGCGACCCAATCGGGTAGGCAACGGCTTCTAACCGTAGCCCCACACACCATTGCGGGTCCGTGGTGGGCGGTTCAACAAGTGGGCTCGCTCGACAAAGTCGTCCTGTACCGCCTCCATCTTGGTCAACTTTGCAGTGCACGGGACGCTGCGCGATAAAGCCGAGCAGCGTCCCTGACCTTGAACGTTACACAGCATCCAAGTAGACCAATGGCTGACGCCAGCAATGAAGTTACTGGTCGCTATGCGGCTGCCCGCCGGACAACGCCGACGTTAAGGCGGTCTATGCGCCGTTGTGTGTTTCAGTCCGCAGGGAGACATGCCGAGGCGCAGCGCATGCATTCGTCTCTCATGCCAATTGCCCTTCTCATAGCACTCACGTCGATTGAGGCTTTCGCTGGTGGACGGGGATCGTTCGGTGGGACCGTTACCGTTCATGGACACGTCCGAAAAGATGGAACTTACGTTGCCCCCCACCACAGGACTGCGCCCGACAAGAACTTCAACAACAACTGGAGTACTGACGGCAATGTCAACCCGTACACCGGCGAGAGCGGCAAGCTGACGCAACCGCCTCTTCGAGACGGAAGCACTGTGTCAAGCGTGCCTGGCTACCTATACGTTTCACCTTCATCGCAAGCTGTCGCGCCAAGTCTTGCGATCCCGCATTCTGCCGTTCCGGCCGGTATCGATTATTCGCCGCCCCAACTCGCACATTCTGCACCGCCTACAGACTACTTCTCGCCTCCTACATCGCGTTCTCCCACGTCGGTCACGACACCAATCCCCGACACAGTTTCCAACAGTTCACGGCCACCTTCGCACGCACCGGTGCCCGATAGTCACGCCCCCACCCGTGCGCTGTCCTATCTTGAGGTTCAGAAGGCCCGAGATGTCGAGCGCGCGAACTTCTGGCTGGCACGAGGTCATTCGTTCAATCCATCGTACATGTCGGCGTACTCCATGGATCAGAAGGTCAGAGACATAGAGCGCGCGGACCACTGGAAGCAAAGAGGCTACACATTCAACCCCGAATACATGTCGGCCTATTCCATGGACCAGAAGGTCAAGGACATTGAGCGATCACGCTACTGGAAGAGCAAAGGGCACGAATTCAACCCAGAGTACATGAGCGCGTACTCGATGGACAAAAAGGTCCGGGACATTGAGCGGGCTCAGTACTGGAAGCAGCGCGGCTTCAACTTCGATCCGAGCTACATGAGTGCCTATTCAATGGATCTCGAAGCAGCCAAGCTGCCGCATCTAGTCAAGTAGCGGGGTCAGAGGCTTCGAGTTTCTGGCAAATGCCACGATCCACCCTAATCGGGTAGGCAACGGCTTCTATCGGCAATGGTTCGCCTCAGCAAGTTCATGGTTGACGGTGTCAAAGAACTGGGCCAGATCCCAATCCTATTGCCCGACTCCAAGCGCATAGAGCAATTCGAACCAGGCCCCCGTTCCCTCTTTTCCCTGGTTGCAAATGTTGGACAAGCACGGGTTTGTCCCAGCACCGACCTGATCTGGGATTAGCTTCTTTGGCCATAGGCCGAGGCTAGGCCAGTAGTCAACTCGTCCGTAGGTACGGTTTTTTCAGATTAAACGTTGGGCATTACACTGATCAGCTCTGTACCTGACCGTCCCCCCATGTTCAAAACCATTTTTGTCAAACAAATCTTCGATGCTCAAGAGGCAAGGACGGATGCGCGATTCGCCGTTTTTCAGCGAGAGGAGCAGTTGCCGTTTTCACCATGCCCGGGTCACGAATTCTTCTGGGGCATGGAGCGTGCACAGAAAGTCTTGGCTGTCACTTGGAATTTTGAAAAATCTTATTTCTCGTGCAAAGTTGAAAACGAATTTCCCGACAATTTCAGTATTGACGGCTTCGATTTCGATGAATTGGTCGAGGAAGCTCAGGTCAGCGGCTGGGAGTTGATCAAAGTCTACGAAGCAAAGTGAAATTGCCTGTCTCCAATTCGCACTTTGAAGTCGGCCCGAGAGGCGAGCAATGCCTAATCGGGTAAGAAACTGGTTTTAACCGTCGCCACACACACTCATACCCCCCAGTGCGGGTCAGTAGCGGGCGGAGCAACCAAGTCACCCCAGGTATTTCCCACTGAGCAAACCTTTCTCCTTTAACAACGCGTTGGAGGCCACCTGCGGGCCGCCGGGTGCCGTTTTCCGTGACCCACGTTAAAACACTTTTGCTATCATTTAAGGAGCTTCTTACGCAATACCCATATGCAGAAAAGGCATTTTTTGCTGTGTTTTTCTAGGCGGTAGCGGTGGTAGTGGTTTGCGGGGCCTTATATGCCTGCGGATGGGCGAGGCAGGCGGACCGGGTATCCCTTCTCTGGCCCACGCTCGCGGGCGGGCTTTTCAGGTTTGCCTGCGTTGCTGCGTTAACTCCGCTATTGGTGGGCCTGCACTGTGGCCACCGCGAATGGAGCCGCCGAACGGACACCCGATCCACCTGCCCAGGAGCGTGGTAGGTGCGGCATGGGAAGACAGCAGTATCGGAGCGATAGGGAACATCGTTGGCAATGGAGTTCCCCACCGCAGGTTCACCACGCCATCCCTGAAGGCGGGTGGTGCGGCTTGCGAGCGCAGGCTCCATTCGCGGTTGCCACAGAACAG
>Ga0209343_10008394_pt1 | contig 12027 bp, 17 predicted proteins | sample RifCSPlowO2_02_FD_184026 | JGI IMG/M metagenome (GOLD analysis project Ga0209343, IMG submission 184026) | Groundwater microbial communities from Rifle, Colorado - Rifle CSP2_plank lowO2_0.2 (SPAdes) (version 2) | ecosystem: Environmental > Aquatic > Deep subsurface > Groundwater | place... | reverse complement strand
ATTGACTTAATAAACCGCCTACGCAACCCTTTACGCCCAGTAAATCCGGATAACGCTTGCACCCTACGTATCACCGCGGCTGCTGGCCCCGTACAAACTATCTGCTTAAATTTCAGTTAATCGTACGTTGCGCGAACCAGTTCCCGAAACTACCCAGTATTGATTAATACTAAAGTTTGTACGGGGCTGGCTCGTTTCTGCATGTCACCATGCAGCGTGGACTATATCATCCAGATACCGTATGGTACCTGGCCTCACGTGTAGTCTCTGAGGATCCCCTCCGAAGTTTCATGCGAAGGAGGGTTTCCTGCTGATTGTCTGACAACCCGTTACGATCAGCCGTAATCTTCTTGGGTTGGCAAAGAATTGTCACCGTTTAGGTATCTTTGCATTAACCAGAGTTTCCAGCATATAGTGAGGTTTATACTACGCACCATATTTTTAAGGTGATACATTCTTTCCAATTTTGAATCGAGCTTTGCTTGTTCAAAATTGATTACCGATACGTAGTTGGCAGGTGCTTATTCTTGGTCCATTATGGACCACAAAAGGAGTTTACAACCCGAAGGCCTTCTTCCCCCACGCGGCGTCGCTGGATCAGGCTTTCGCCCATTGTCCAAGATTCCCGGTTGCTGCCACCCGTAGGTGTATGGACCGTGTCTCAGTTCCATTGTGGCTGGCCGACCTCTCAGCCCAGCTACTCGTCATCGCCTTGGTAAGCCTTTACCCCACCAACAAGCTGATAAGACGCAGGCCGCTCCTTCGGCGGGCGGTTAAGCCCTTTTCTCAGAGCTTCACTCTGAGAAATTCGAAATCTCAAACACTAAATCCTAAACCCTCCTTCGCTTTGAAAAGCTACGGATGGGCAAGCAAATTGCCTGCTCCTCGAAGCTTTAGCGTAGTGGAGTTTAGAAATTAGATATTAGAAATTAGAAATTCTCAGGGTGAAACCCTGAGGTTATACAGTATTACCCCGCCTTTCGGCGAGCTGTTCTCTACCAAAGGGTACGTTCCCACGCGTTACTCACCCTTCCGCCACTCCCAGCCCTTTTCAAATTTTATCCAGACTATTTTTGATTCTTCGTTTTAAAAAGCCTAATGCACTGCCATGCTTTTTCAAATCTAATTCTCGTTTTATCGCGTCTGACTTGTCTAAAAAAGCTTCATAGTAAATTACCTTCCATGGAATTCCGTATTTAGTTGATTTGTTTTGCTTGTTATTATGATCTTTAAATCTTTTTCGAAGATCAGCAGTTACACCTATGTAAGGCTTATTCCACTTTTGGCTTTTTAAAACATATACGTAATACACATTCGCAATTTTATCAGATAAAACCCAAAAAGGGCTGGGCGTTCGACTTGCATGCCTAAGGCACGCCGCCAGCGTTCATCCTGAGCTAGGATCAAACTCTCAAATAAATCTTCGATTTATGCAGCCCCTCAAAATTCGCACCTCGAGCCGCGCTACGAATAGTAGGTAAGGCGAGAGGTAAGAATAGTGGGGCAAGTAAAATTTCCGATTTTTAAAAGTTCAATCTGTAAACTCTATGGAATTTATTCAGGTTATCAGGTTTTCAGGATTCCAGGTTATCAGGAAGAACCCGACTGCCTAGTTGCCCGATTGCCCAATTACCTAACTTTGGGTACCACTTTTCAAGAGGCGAATGCAATGAGCCTCGCAGCCCACCAATAATCGCTCTTCAAGTCGTGTTCGAATAGAACTGTAAAGACTTGAAGTAAGATTAGGCGGGCAAGATTCATTTGCACTCGCGCTAACTGAAAAGATGGTATATGTTTACTTTTCAGTTGTTAAAGAGCGAGTCGAGTCAGACTCGACGAAGTCCGCCTTAGATTGCTCTTTAACTTTAAGTCGTGTATGAATAATACTGAAAAGACTTAAAGTAAAATCCGGCGGACAAATTTCAAATTTAAAATTGAGACTTTAGAAAAAACAGCTAGAAAATTTGGAAATGTGCAATTCGATTTTCTCCATTTGCTCAAGTTAAATTTAATCTCCGGATATCTTCTAAAGTCGATGATTATTCTACAAGCCTTGACACCTTATGTCAACGAAGTTAATCTTAAGTTAATGCCCGACGAAAAAGTTAATCGTGAATCGAGTATAGTCAATAGAATACTCTCCATTTACCATTTACCATTTACCATTCGGCGTAAATCCAAAGCGTTTACCCTCATCGAACTCTTAGTAGTCATCTCCATCATCGCCATTTTAATTACTATCATAATTGCTACATTTGGAACCACTCAGCAAAAAGCCAGAGACAGTAGACGCAAAACAGATCTGGACGCATTTAAAAAAGCCTTACAGCTTTATCAAGGGGATACGCGCGGTTCCGCATGGTATCCTGATTGTCCCGGAGCTCCTTTAACATGCGATTTAACTGTGCCGGCAAGTTTTGACCCAGCGTTAGATGTAATTTACTTAAAAGATTTTCCTACAGATCCAGAAGGTGCAACTGATTACCTCTATGATGTAAGCGGCGCTACTTGTGACACCGATATTAATGGTGATGGAAGTAATGTAGCCGGATGCAATAGTTACTCAATTCGTGCCTGTTTAGAAAATGTTAATGATTCTGACGCAGATGCAACTGACACATGCACCAGCGCTGACTACGTCAGTTATACAATAACAAATCCTTAATCCACTTATCTAAATAATTTTCGACAAAACTATTGCTAAACTCAATACAACATTTAAACTCTTTAGGCGCACAGCGAAGCGAGCACCGCAAAAGTTTGAACCATCAAATAGATTTATACAAAATTATCGCCAGACTAATAACGACGTTCAAACTCTTATTCACTCCAAACATTGGAATTTCTATCATTTCATCCACTTCTTTAATAGCACTTCTTGAAACTCCTGTCGTCTCATGGCCTATTACAAATGCGACCGGTTCTTTAAATTCCACTTTACGATAGTCCACACTGCCTTTACCTTGTTCAATTGCAAACACTTTACACTTTGACTCTCGACTCTTGACTCTCTTTATAGCCTCAACTGCGCTCTCAACCTTCTCCCACGGGACCCATTTATCTGTCCCTACAGCAGCTTTTGCAATTCTGTGATATGGGGGCGTTTGCGTTTGCCCGCATAAATAAATTTTCGCAGCATCCACCGCATCCGCTAGCCGAAAAATCGAGCCGATATTGTAAGCATCCAAAATATTGTCACAAATTATATATATTTGCCTTCGTTTGATTTTTTTTAAATCCGCCTCAACTGGTTGACTTGCCCGCAGTTCCTTTGCACCAAGCTTTGGGTTTGTAGTTCTTGTCATCCTGAGCATTCAGCGAAGGATCTCCTCACCTAAATCCTTCCATTTAAGGTTTAAAGAATTTATCAAAGCTAGCTTTTTTACTCTTAGCCAACCTTTAATTTTCTTTTCAGCATAAATAGCATCATTAATATTACTGAATTCTTCAAAGTAAACCAATTTGACCAAGTTATACTTTTTGGAAAATCCTTCAATCAGTTTGTTTCTGTGTTCAAATATTCTCCTTCTTAAATCATTCGTTATACCCGTGTACAAAACCTTGTTCGATTTATTAGTCAGGATATAAACAAAATAAGATTTCATTACAGATTCTTCACTTCGTTCAGAATGACACTAAGTGTCACTTAACCGTTACACTTTTGGCAAGATTACGAGGCATGTCCGGATTAATCCCTTTCTCAATGGCAATATAATACGCAAGCATTTGGGCAACAACAATCTGCGAAATCATTGTGGCTTCCGACAAATCTCCGGTTTCCAAAAAATCATCAAAGATTTCATTATTTTTTGGACCAATACCGATAATATACCCACCGCGCGCTTTAATTTCCGCAGCGTTGGAAATTATCTCATCATAAGTTTCATCGTTTGGAGCAAAAACAATACAAGGTGTGCCTTTTTCAATGAGTGCAATCACACCATGCTTTAATTCTCCCCCTGCGAATCCTTCGGCATGAATATATGAAGCCTCTTTTAGTTTCAAAGTAGCCTCTAGTGCTGTCGCATATGATAACCCTCTGCCGATTATGAAAACGTGCTCTTTATTTTTCAACTTTTTAGCTACTTTTTTAATCTTACTTGCATATCTTTCTTCCAAAACTGACTTCACATCCTCAGCTGCTCTTAAAAGTAAAAGTCGCCCTTCTTTCTGCTTTTTGATCAAACAGTAGGTAATAAGTATTAAAACGGCCACCATTGCAGTAAGACTTTTGGTAGCAACGACTGCTTTTTCAGGCCCAGACGCAAGAAGCAGTTTGTGATCCGCCAGCCTGTATAAGGTCGACCCCAAAACATTAACAATAGCTGCAACTTTAGCTCCTTTTTCTTTTGCGCGAATAACCGGCTGAATAACATCCACTGATTCTCCGCTTTGTGAAATTGGTATCACTAGACTGCCCTTCCCTATATAATCCTCCAGATAGTTAAATTCAGACCCGATTGCAAAATTTACGTGCTTTTTGGCAAGTCTTGAAAAAAGATAGGTTCCGGCAAGTGCCGCATAGGAAGCCGAACCACAGGCAACGAAGAATGTCCCGAAGGCATTTTCGACAAGGCTTGCCATTTTTTGTATTTGTCCATTGGAATTAGCGATATTTCTCAAAACGTGTGGCTGTTCGTATATTTCTTTGAGAAAAAAATGGGAAAAATTTCCCTTCTCTACATCTTCGAACTTCCATTTAAGAGTAATTATTTCTGGCCTTATCACCTTTCCATCGTAAATATCGATTAGTTTCAGATCTTTCTCCAAAATAACCATTTGACCATCATCCAAAAAAACAACTCTTTTGGTGTGTTTGATTATTCCTGTCGTATCCGAAGCTACAAAATTCTCCTCATTTCCTACTCCAATTACCAGTGGTGAACCGGTTTTTGCAGCGATCAACTCCCCGGAATCAGCGTACATAGCAAGAACCGCATTCAATCCAGTTAGTCTCTTAAATGCAAAACGGAAAGAATCAACGAATTTACTCTTCTTAAGATTTTCTTCGATCAAATGCCCAATTACTTCTGTATCCGTTTGGGAAACAAACTTGTGGCCTTTTTTTACCAGTTCCTCTTTAATTGTTTGGAAATTCTCGACAATGCCATTGTGGACAACCGCAATTTCCCCATTGCAATCAAGGTGCGGATGAGCATTAACCTCGGTCACTCCTCCATGCGTTGCCCAACGGGTGTGGCCTAAAGCTAGTAATGAGGCGGGAGTGATCCTTCGACTTCGTCGTTCGACTCTGAGAGTCTCAGACTCGATGAGCTCAGGACGAGTGAGTGATGAGTGATGCTTTAATTCGCTAATTGCACCAACATGCTTTTCGACTTTTAACTCTGACTTTCCACTTTGCTTGCCCCTCGAAGCTTTAGCGAAGTGGGGACTGTCGACTTTGACTGCAATCCCCCACGAATCATAACCTCTATACTCCAGCCTCTTTAAACCTTCAAATACTATTTGTGCTGCGTTTTTAAGTTTCTTGCTCGCCTCGCTTCGCGAACGAAGCGGGTTTCCTGTTACTTGTTTCCTGTTACTTGAAACATACCCAAATATTCCGCACATACTTCCCTCCTTCCGTCATTGCGAGTCCTGAGCTCTTTGAGTCTGAGCGGTTCGACTGAGCGCTCACCGTCGAATGTCCTGAGGGCTCGCCCCTCAGAGTCGAATGACTTGTCGAAGGACGTGGCAATCTTATTGATATAATCTGTTTCATGCATAAAGCGTATTATATCTATATCCTGAGCAATTTTAAAAGAAACGTAATCTACGTTGGTGTAACCAGCAATCTTAGAAGAAGAGTGTGGGAACACAAACAAAATTTAGTTGAAGGATTTAGTAAAAAGTATAAAGTTCACGATCTCATTTATTTCGAAACGTTCTCCGACCCAATCTCCGCAATCGAGAGAGAAAAACAAATTAAAAGTTGGTCTCGAGGGAAAAAGGATGGATTAATTAAGAAAGCTAACCCCAAGTTAAAGGATCTGTACAACGAGATCCTTTAAACTAATCTTTAAAAAAGTCGTTATGCTAATCAACCCAGAACTCGTATGTCATTGCGAGGAGTCACGTTCATATAACTGAACGTGACGACGCGGCAATCTATATTAAGATTCCCACGCTCACTTCGTTCGCTCGGAATGACAAAACAGGATTCCTCGCAATGACACTAGTATTGAAATTAAGCTGGAACTTTAACAGCTTGAAGACTGGTTAATATTTCTGTAACACGAGCCTCAACGTTTTGAAAAAACTCTCGACTGGTTTTCCAATCAATTGGATAATCAGTCACCTGGCCAGAAGCATTAACATCAACTAAGCCTCTTTCTGGAACCAGAATGATACTACTCTCACCATGCCGTAATTCGTCATCAGATTTTTCTTCTATTACAAACCCTTTGTCTGTATAAACATGATTTAATCGAAATTGTTCCGGTAATTCCCAGTCGTAACCTACCTCATTTAATCTTCCTGCTTGATCAACAAAAAAACGCCTACGTTCACTCTCTTGTTTAATGCATAACTGCATAAACTCATACTCATTTTTTCTTAACATTAACTCACTCCCATGTCTTATTAACATTTCAGCCGTTGTTTCTCTTTCACCTGCCATAAAATTTACCTCAAATTTACAAACTCATTATACTCTCAAAGTCAATTTATCAGTAAAAGCTATTCTTTTTTAGCAAACTCAGGTCGCCAATCCTCTATTTCTGCATCCGGAACTTTTTTGTAAGCTGGGTTTTTGACTAGAGTTGGCTCGCCGTGCTCCTCAACTATATAATATGCCATTCCACGCATTTTCTTTATCGGCTCGTAGTCTGCATGTCCCGGCAAAGATGAAGGCTCTACATCTTCAAAATTCACAGGGCTATCGTCTGCTGTTACGAAAAATGTTTTGCCGATATTGACCGCCGCATGTGCCCATCCTCTAGGCATATAAACGGCATCACCCATCTTGACCTTAACTATTCTGATCTCTTCAATCTCATCATCAATAGGCTCTCCATCGCTACCTGCCATTCTTTTCTGAGCTATCGTAATCCCTTCGCCATAAACAATCCAATACGTTTCCGAAATAGCACCTACATGATAGTGACCATAGGTTTTAATATATTCTTTGCCTACTTTGCCACTTTCCCAAATCGTAATATTTCTTAAATCCTTTCCTCCACGCACCATATGGTAATGCGCTTCCGGACCATGCACATCCGGCTCCATCAAAACATCCTTCATCATTTCATTAAGCCTTGGACCGTAACGCTTTGCAGAATAATCTGTCATATTAAAAATGCTGTCATTGCGAGCACATTCGCTTCGCTCAGTATAAACTCCGCAAAGCAATCTATGCTCGTTTTAGATTGCCACATGGTCGTTGCCATTCGCAATGACAATTATGCCTTTCCTCGATTCCTCAACTCTCTTTCTTTTGCATCCTCGTTCCTCCCAGATCTATCGTAATCATCTTCAAGTCGAAAGGTCGTTCCAATTTCCGCAGTGGAAACTTCCACGATATCGCAATCTGTAATCCCTTTAAGCCTATGCTTTTGGTTTACATTGCAGCTGTAACCTACATCACGCTTCATCTCAATCTCTTCAAGTTCCCCTTTGTTATTTTCAATTATCAGCATCGCTCTACCTGTCGAAAGCCACCAGCTCTCAACTTTTTTATCATGTTTTTGAAACGACAATCTGGCTCCCGCATTAATATGCAGAATTTTACCCATATAGGGCTTGTCATCCGGAACCCAGTGAATTTCCCAACCCCATGGTTTTTCGATTTTACGAGCGTATGGAGAATTTTCAAACTTCTTTATCACGCAGCTTTGGAAGCAACTTCAGTTACCGTAGAATTCTCTTCTTGTCGATCCAATTGATTTGTGACATCACCAACCACTTTCAGAATTTCGGCAAGTTGGTCTGACTGTTCCGGACGCATTCCAGCCTGACGGTGTAAATTAGCCAATGTTTCTAATGTCTCTCTGGGATTAGATAAGTAGTCTGTTTGTGCATCCATGCGATCTCTCTCTAATGTTGTAGACATCAACTTAATTATAGACTAAAAGTAATTCAAGTACCAAACCTGCGCTGTCTTGCGGAGTAATCTAAAATCGCTTTTTTAAGCTTTTGAGTTGTGAAATCCGGCAGATGTCCTTTCTCAAAATAATATTCTGCGTATGCAGCCTGAAACGGCATCATACCGGATATTCTTTGTTCTCCTGAAGTCCTGATTATTAAATCAGGCTCCGGCGTTCCGTTGGTATCCAGATATTTTTTAAATTCTTGTTCGGTAAGTTTATTAGGGTCTTTTCCCTGCCGAATTATCTTTTTTACAGCCCGCACAATTTCGTCTCTACCGCCATAATCAAGAGCAATATTCAAAACCAATCTATTATTTTTGGCAGTTTTTTTAATAACCTCGTCTATAACCTTTTTCAAAAACCCCGGAATCCTGTCACGTCTTCCCAAATGAAGCACTTTTACTCCGCTTTCTATAAATTCCATTAAATGTTTGGTAAGCATTTGTTTATAAAGACGCATGAGATAGGAAACCTCAAGTTTAGTACGGTTCCAATTCTCGGTAGAAAAAGCCCAAATTGTAAAATACTTAATACCCCACTTCTCCGCAGCCCTCATTACTTCCATTGCCTGCTCAAAACCTCTGCGGTGGCCTTCTTGCGTTGGTAAACCATGTTCTTTTGCCCACCTGCGGTTGCCATCTGGAATTAATACAATGTGCTTAGGAAGAATTATGTCTTTTGTAAACGGCGATTTATTCCTGCCGTTTGGAGATTTTCCGTTTGTTTTACCGTTTTTCATCTAAAAAACCCTCGAGGGGATAATGACAATTATATATTTTTTCGAAGGAATTTAATAGCTTTAACAGACCAGGGAGTATATTTATTTGGGTTTTCCTTGATATCTATCAAAAAGTCATTGGCATCAATCCATTTTGCTTCATAAGCTTCCTCGCTGCTAGGCGAAAATTTTCCACCATATTGTCCTGTTAAGACAGCACAATATTCATTCTCACAATTTTCCCCGTCTTTTGCAAAATAATTAAATCCCCCGTTTTTTTTAATAGAAACATGACCAATTCCCATCTCCTTTTTAAGAGCCCTATCAGAAGCCTGCTGATATGATTCTGTTCGCCCGTTTATTCGGATCGGGTGAGAAATAGCCGTAAAATCCCAAAGCCCGTCAAAAAGTTTATGTTTTCTTCTTTGCAAAAGTACCCTATTTTTGGAATCAAAAAGCAAAGTCACAAACGCCCGGTGTCTCTTACCCTTACCTTGATGGCTAGATTCTAAATCGGAATAGCCTATTTCTCTATCTTGCCGATCAACCAGAACAACTTTAGATCGCATATTTTTCTCTAATTTTTTGTCTAATCTCTTCTTCCTGATATTTAAAGACCAATTCAAGATTCTCGTCAGACACAGGATCTTCGTAAACCACTTGCGCTGAGGGTGCAAACGTAATTAGCCTTTCTAACAGTTGGTCTACATATGGCGTAATCACAGATGCACCAGACGTAACAATAGGGTGCTTTTTCCCAATCAACCAGCTGGGATCCAGTTTGTTTGGATCGTCGAAGGCGTATGACTGAATATCTTTCTTTAACCCAATTTTTAACAATTCTTGAGAATTATGGCTATGTTCTGAACCTACAACCAATAGCAAATCAACATCGCCATATTTACTCAATAATTCACTAACGGCCAACTGTCTGTTATCAGTTGCGTAGCATATATCATCCTTTACTTCCACCCAAGGCCATCGAGATTTAATAATATTTACAAAATCGTCTGTTTCAGTACGCGATAATGTAGTCTGTGTTAGTATCATTAAGCGCTGATTTTCTTCAAAGTTTAGTTCACCTATATCTTCTGGTTTTATTAAAATATCGATCGCCTCTGGCGACATATGTCTTCTAATCCCATCAGGTTCTGGATGTAAATCTCCATTTTTTAGTAAGCTACCTATGTACAATATGTGATAACCATTTGCTACTGCGGCTTTTGCCCGATATTCAACTTTTTTTACTAACTGACAAGTGGAATCTTCTAAAACAATGCAACCTTTGCGTTGAGCATTTACAAAAAAATCTGGCCCTACGCCATGAGCTGAAGGAATTACAAAAGCCTTTGATTGATCTGGTACTAATTGCCAATTGTTATGAAATACAACTAAGCCTTTACTTCTATACTCCTCCATTAACGGCACATTGTGTACTAGATCATGATTTGTATATAGAGGTTCACGACCACTAATTTCCTCTAGTGCTACGTCTGCGATTTTCAATATCCTCCATACACCACCACATGGTCCTTGTTCGTATGGCAGCGAAATGATTTCAATACCGCCACCGGGTATTTCTCGGCTATTAAGTCTGTCTCCCATCGTTAAATGAAGAATTATACTCTATTTAATCCTGAATTGAGAATTCACTAAAACCTTCTGCTCCTTTTTGTTCTTCAACTTCAACCTTTTCAACTTTTGCAAATGGCGGGCCGTTTTTGCACCATTTGATAAACTCCGCAATTTTCGCCTTTTCTCCTTCAACCATCGCCTCGACATTACCATCGTCTCTATTTTTTACCCACCCTACTATCCCCAACTTTTCCGCTTCCAGTTTCGCAGATTGTCGAAAAAATACGCCCTGAACACTTCCAGAAATTAACAATTTAACTCTTAACATAAGTATAAATTTTCCTTGGGCCAAAACTTCCTTTTGCCTCTACTTGGGGATCAAATCCAGCTAACTTTACTATTCCTCGCCATCCAAAAGGAGACTCTTCCATCCGGTGTAATAAATTCGAATTATGAGCACGAAGATACTTCGAATTCACTGGTTGACCATCCGCCATAATTTCCGGTGTCCAGCTACCTGCCCTGAACCTTTGTAGCTCCCATGGTGGTTTTTCTAGCTCATTCACCATATGTTTTTCTTAAGATCTACATGAATTTCATCGCTGAAATTTACACCCTCAACTTCAAGCCTTCTCTTCTGCTCAACCGCTCCACCAAAAGCAAAATTAGGAGCTAAACGACCATTTCTGTCGACTACTCTATGACACGGGGTATTGGAATCGCGATTCTGGTGCAGCGCCCAACCGACTTGCCTTGACAGATTACCACCTCCGAGGTGTGAGAATTTTTCACCTCGGAGGTGAATCATTCTTGCAATCTCTCCATAAGTAGTAACTTTACCTCTTGGAACTCGTCTAACCATCTTATAAACTTCTTCTCTAAAACTACCCACCATCCTACTTACCTACCTGCCCATCGACCTAATTGAACCTATTCATAGCCATGTCAATTCCGTCCGCCAAATATGAATTTAAGGCTTCGATCGCAATTTTGCTAACTTCTTGCAGTTTTTTCTGTTCCTCTTTTGTAAACTCCCGAAGTACGAATTTTTCAGCATCATTTGGCCCCTTTACCCCTCGAAGTCCCGCTTCGCGGGACGAAGTGGGGCCGATTCCTAGCCTTAATCTTCCAAACTCAACCCCGCTCAGAGCTTCAATAATCGAATCAACTCCCTTGTGTCCTGCAGACAAGCTATCAAAAGATATTCGAATCTTACCAAGGGGTAAATCTAATTCATCATGAATTACTAAAACATCCTTTTTATCTATTCTGTAAAAACGCGCGGCAGCTGCTACCGAGGTACCTGACTTATTCATAAAAGTAGCCGGCTTTAGAAGCACAAACTCCTCGGTTTTGATAAAGTAGGCAATCCAGTCGGGGTTGTATCTCCACAAAAGACCATGTTCTTTTGTAAACTCATCAATAACTGTAAAACCAAAATTATGTCGAGTATGCGCGTACTTTTTGCCGGGATTTCCCAAACCAACCATTAGTTTCATTAATATATCAAATATTAAACATTAAAAATCAAAAATACAAAGTAAATATTATTTCTTTCTTTTGCCCTTTAAAGTCAGTATCTTTGAATTGTATATTTTATATTTAATTTTTGCTATTTAATATCTTCTTAACTTCTTCGTCTTCAAC
>Ga0209343_10008387_pt1 | contig 12032 bp, 13 predicted proteins | sample RifCSPlowO2_02_FD_184026 | JGI IMG/M metagenome (GOLD analysis project Ga0209343, IMG submission 184026) | Groundwater microbial communities from Rifle, Colorado - Rifle CSP2_plank lowO2_0.2 (SPAdes) (version 2) | ecosystem: Environmental > Aquatic > Deep subsurface > Groundwater | place... | reverse complement strand
TCAGGAAAGGATGAACAACCGATGAAATCCCAAACCCCAAATCCCAAATCCTAAAATCAGTTGAAAGTTGGGATTTGATCGCGCTACTGTCTTTGCACCAGCTCGATGCGGACGCCGTCGGGCCCTTCGATGAATGCCAGCCGCATCGACACCCCGCTCGGCAACGTCAACGGCCGAGGCTCGGTCGCAATCTTCACGTTGCGCCCCTTCAGCTCCGATACCGCGGCATCGACATTCAGCGGGCGAAACCCGATGTGGTCGATGGAGTGACCTTGACTGGGCGTGGCGTCACCCTGACGGGCGAGCAGCCACACGCCGCCGTAGTTGATGCCGTCGATCCGATCCTTGAGCTTGCCGGGGCGTCCGCCGAACGTGCTGGCGTACCACGCTAACGCCGCTGCCGGATCGGGCGCGCGCAGATGCACGTGGTGCAGGCCGAGCTTCTCAGGGTCCTGGGTGACCTCGATGCGAGTCCCCCAGGGGTCCTCGACGAACGCCAGCTTGAACAGGCCCGGGGCATCGCGCACCGGCTCGAGGACCCTGGCGCCGCCGGCCTGTAGCGCCCGCATCGTCGCATCGATGTCGGGCACCGAGAAGCCGATGTGATCGAGGACGCTGCCGGTGCTCGGCTGCGCCTTCTCACTACGCTGGACCAGCAGGCGCGTGTCGCCAAACAGCAGCCGATCCGGGCCCTCCGTCATTGTCTCGCCGCCGAAGTGCTCGTGGTACCAGGCGACTGCCTTTGCCTGATCTGGTGCGGCCAGGTGAATGTGGTCGACGATCGGGCGGAATCCAGTCTGCGCCAACGTGGGAACCTGCAGTGCTGCGATACCGCACGCGCACAGCGCGAGGACGTGCCTACCCATGAGCGCCTCCTCCTGAACGTTCGGGTCGGCCCTGAAGCTACAAGGAAACGGGGCCGCGCGGCAAGCGTGAGCGAAGGATGGTGGACCTATCTTGGTCCGATTCGAACCAGATCATCCTATGGTTGAGGCGGATCGACGGGCTCCGCACCGGAGGCGTCACGAACCTGGCGTAATCGACTTATGCGCTGAGTGCCCGCACGGCCGGGCGGTCCGCTGGCGTCGCACGGCCACCGTATTACCGATCATGTCGAAGAACTCGACTGAGTATCCTTCGTCGGCTAATCCGGTCACGGCGTGTCGTTCCACGACTGTACCAACATCGCCCGCGCGCAGCCACGTTCGGCGATATCGCGTCAGAATCACGTCGCTGTACACCTCGAATGCCATGTGCCGACCGTGGGTACATGGTAATGAATCGGGGCACGTCGCTTCCACCCTCAATCTGCCAGATTAGGCAGAAACGCGCGATCCTTCCGCTCGGCGTCGTCTCGGTCCATCGGGGCGTGCATGGGCACGAGCCGGTGGTACCATCGGCCGAGGCTGATGCCGCTCAACCCAACCCTTCCCGAGTGGTGGAACTGGGAGCTGTCATTCACCGCTCACGCGGAGCTTCGTATGGAGCAACGTGGGGTGACGGAAGTGGACGTCCGAGCTATGCTGGAGCGAGCGACACGATACGAGCCGAGCGTCGTCGAGGGCCGTTTCATGATTCACGCTGCTCATCAACAGCTTCCGTGGATCGTGATCGTTGAGCCCGACGTGGACGCGAGGCTCCTCGTTGTCGTGACGCCATACGAGGTGTCCCAATGACCGAGCGTTCGCTGCAGGTTACGTATCGGAAGGGCCGACCGTTCGCCGCCTACCTACACCTGTCGCACGCAACGGGTGAAAAGAGCGCCAAGACGGTTCCAGCGCCTGACGGCCTGCTCGTAGTGGACTACGCCGGGAGCGGGCGGCCCATTGGTGTGGAGATTACGGCGCCACTGGCCGTACCCCTGGAGCGACTGAACCGCCTGCTTGCCGATCTGGGCGAGCCGCCACTGAGCGAACAGGACTACTTGCCTGTTCGAGCGGCGTGAACACGAGCCATCCGAAGAAATGAAGCAAGCAAACTTTCCGGAAGGCTGGGACGAAGAACGCGTTCGTCGGGTGCTCGAACACTACGACAAACAGTCAGATGAAGAAGCCGTAGCAGAGGACGAGGCGGCCTACCCGAGACGCGACAGATAGCCTTCGCAGTCTTCCCACGTAAGGCCGAATTCGCGCACGTCCGCGAGGCCGAGTCTGGCCGTAATGTCACGGAGCGCGTCGAGATCACGGTCGTCGAACCCTTCGTCCATCAATATGGACTTTACTACATATGCCTCCGCAGCCATAATATCGGTTGTGGCTTGGGCTGTCGACCTGCACGACCAGTTCATGTCGGAGTTCGAAGCGTTGCCGGAGACAGTACAAGACGAGCTGCTGGCCCACATCGAACCAGGAAGGGGAAGCGACGACCATGAAGAACTTGGATCACGTTCGGAAGCAATTGAGCACAGCTCGTCGCAAGAAGGTCGCAGCGCGGGCCGCGGCTCTGATCGCTGAAGAGAGGACGCTTCAAGAACTGCGGCAGGCACACAAACTCACCCAGAAGCGGATGGCGGAAGTCCTCGGCATCGGTCAGGACAGCGTGTCGAGGCTCGAGCAGCGTAGCGATCTTCTCATCTCCACGCTGCGTGGATATGTCGAGGCGATGGGCGGACGTTTGTCGCTAATTGCGGAATTTCCAAATCAGGAGCCCGTCATTCTGGCCGGCCTGAAGGCGATCGAGGCAGAGCAGAGTCGATAGCGCTCAGACCTTGAATTACTGGGGTTGGTGTTCCGTACTCAGGCCAGCGACTCTGGACGCCGGACGAGCGCAAGCGCATCGCGTTTCCCATTCTCGGTGCTTCACCGTGTGAGGGTGTCCCGCAATCGTCTTCGGACGGCGATCTGATTTCTTAGGCTTTCGGAACAGTTAAGACGGTGTGGGGCGTGTCCCGCAAACAGGTGTTTCCGGGACAGACACCACCAGGCCCGGTACCGGGAAGGGCCGCCGCAACCGAAGTCGCGATGCGTCTGCAACACCGTTTGTTCACGTCGTTGACTCACCATTCGGAATTGCGGTGATCAGCCCAGCCGTAGGAGGACGTATGCGGCGAATGTCGAACGTGATCCTGTCAGGTCTCATTCTTTTCGTCGCAGGGTGTGCCGCTCCACCAGCCAGCCGCCAGCGGCGGCACGAAGCGCCACACTATTCGAGGGCGCGCGGCTGATTATCGGTGACGAGGCCCCGCCCATCGAAGATTCCGCGTTCGTAGTGCAGGATGGCAAGTTCACTTCTGTCGGCCGACGCGGTCAGGTGCAGGCCCCGGACGGGGCCGCTCGGGTCGATCTGACGGGCAAGACCGTCATGCCCGGCATCATCGAGGCACACGCACACCTGGGGTACTGGAAAGATCTAAAACCCTCGGGGGAAAACTTCACGCGCGAGCAACTCCTCCAGGATTTGCAGCGCTTCGCGTACCACGGCGTCGTCGCGGTCCACAGCATGGGAGCGGACCGCAGAGAGATCGCGTGGCCGTTGCGCGATGAGCTCCGGGCGAATCCGCGCCCCGATGCGGCGATGTATCTCTCGGCCGGTGGGTTCTCCACGCCGAAGGGCGGACCCGCGCCGCCTCTCGACGCGGCCGTTCGCGTGGTGACGAACGAGGAGGAAGTGCGAAAGGAGATTCAGGAGCTGGTTGCGAAGAAGGCCGACTTCGTCAAAGTGTGGCAGGACATCCGGCGTGAGCTGATGCCCAGGCCTGTGATTGAATTCCTCATCGCCGAGGCCCACAGGAACAACCTCCGCGTCGTGGCCCATACTCACGCGATGTCGGATTTCAAGCACCTGCTGCGAGCCGGGCTCGACGCGTTCGCCCATCCGACGTGGCGCCAGACAGAAGTCGAACCGGTGGACGATGAGCTCATCGCGCTGTTCAAGGCGCATCCGAACGTGCCGGTGATGCCCGGCTTCTGGACACCGCGCCACGAGATCTACGGTGCGCGGCCTTACTGGCTCGACGATCCGCTGCTTGCCGAGACGTTCACGCAGGCCGAGATCAAGGCGTTGGAGAATCCAAAGATACCCAGTGACGCGCCTCAGACGTGGGCGAGCGGCCCCGTGCCCCGGAGTATGAAGAGGCTCAAAGCGGCGGGCGTTCGGTTCGTGCTTGGGACCGACATGGGCGGAGGCTTTTCACTTGAACACGACCCTACACCCGCCTATCTGGGATGGAGCACGCACATCGAGATGGAGAGCATGGTGAAGGCCGGTCTGACGCCGAGCGAGGTCATAACAGCGGCCACGCGCAACTCCGCTCAAATCCTCGGGCTCGATCAACTTGGCACGGTGGCCTCTGGCAAGAACGTCGACTTCCTTGTGCTCGACGCGAATCCGCTGGACAACATCGCCAACACGCGCCGGATCTCGCGCGTGTACCTGCGGGGCGGGCAAGTCGACCGCGCGGCACTGAGAACACAGTTGAAGGGCGGGTCTGCAGCCGCAACGCGTCCGCCGACAACCGATTGACGCCGAGTTTGATGGCGACGTCAGATCATGCGAACACGACAGTCTCCCGGCGCAGCTTTCTTGCGGCCTGCGCGGCGCTTGACACCGTGGCCACCCATGACGGAGATCTCGATGCTGTCTGGCGAGAAGCGTTTGGCGAAGGCCAATTGCTTCCGGTCGGCACTCGCAGTTTGATTGCGCAGGGCGTCCTCGTTTTGCGGGAGTTCTCCAGCGGCCAATGCGAAGTGGTGTCGGGCCCGGAGATTCAAGGTTGTCGTAAAGCCTTGGTTGCAATGGCACTCGTAGAGCCCTTTATTCACGGATTTTCTGGGACTGCGACGCGGCCAAGAACGCAGCCTTCCCTGGTCAATGGTTGGGTGGAGGTCGAGGGCTGCGAGGTTCGACAGGTTGACTACCTGCCAAAAGGGCTTGAGGCGGTAACCCAGTTGCTCCGCACGATGAGCCCGCCTTCCGTAACCTTGGTCGGGGGAGTACACACTCCCGGTGGGTTTCTGCTCGTTCCAAACTTTCTTCCGAGCGTGAGGGCCCCGGACGTCGGATCAATGTACGTGGTATTCGGCGACGGCGGTTCACATCCGTGCATCCAGAGTGTCGATAAACCTGGTGAATGGATCCTTCCCAAGAGCGTGGACCAGCCCGGACTCTTCACGTTGCGCGCGTCCTGGTCCATTCGAACAGAAGCGGGCCCGGTAGAGAGAACTAGCGACAAGGCAGAACCTATCCACCTAGCCGCGTACGGGCCGCGCTGCCGACGTGCTATCCGGCATCCTCGTCGGCTGATTCGATCGCGGAACCTTACCTGAACGGCTCAGCGGTTGAGAACCTGACCACGCGCTCCTTCGAACGGCGTCGTGTGCTGTGGATGTGAATTAGCTCAAAAGGCGACGGTGACGCGCAGAAAGGTTGCACGAATCGAGGTGGCGCCTTTGACCTCGCTCGTGTTCTGGCCCTCGAAGAGAGCCTCGAGCTCCTTTTGAAGATCCGCGGCTTTGCCGCTCTGTTCTGCGGCGGCGAACGCATTCATCGTGGGCCCGTAGTAGTTTCTGAAGTCAGCGACAAACGCAGATGGTGAGCCGGGAGGCCTAAAAGTATATGTGTCTCTGAAGAAGGAGATCTTCTCGGCTGGAACCCCCACCGCCGCAAATCGCTCGATCACGTTGCTCTCGATCCCCCACGTCATTGGACTGACAAAGCCCTCTGGCGGTGGCGGCGAGTAGGAGGAGCTGATTTTCAGAATCTGCGCGACCAGCGTCGGATCGCCAGGAATCCAGTTCCCCATGACGATGCGGCCGCCGGGCCTGGTCACGCGCACCATCTCCTTCGCCACGTCGAACGGTTTGGGCGCGAACATGGCGCCGAAGATGCTCACGACCAAATCGAAACTGTGATCGGCCAGTTCGCTCAAGTTGGTAGCATCGCCTTCCTGGAACCGGCAGTTCGTCAGGCCTTCTTGCTGCGCGCGTTTGTTCCCGGCTTCTACAAGATTGCTCGCGATGTCGACGCCGAGGACGTCGGCGCCCAGCCTGGCCTCGGGCAGGGCCGTCGTTCCGTCGCCGCATCCCAGATCCAGCACCTTCAATCCCGGGGTAATGCCCAGTCCGGCGACGACCGCCTCTCCGCTCTCCCGCATGCTCGCCGCGATCCGCGTGAAGTCACCCTTTTCCCACAATGCCTTGTTCGGATTCATGTGACGTTGTTCCTCCAGCGCAGCGCTTAGTGTAAGGCGATAAAATCTTGATGGCGACGTGACGTGTCGGATTTGCTGTCGGTCGCGCAACGCGACTTAAGAAGCCCTCGACAACGTCGTTAGCACTGCCTAAATCAACCCCGGCTACCATCACGAGTTCTTCGGGCGTTGCCGTGATGCGTTCGACCGGCACGTCGAGGTCTTCTGGTGCTCGCACGGCCAATACATACTCGGCGAGCTTTTGGTTCCACTCACGGTAAATCCAGCGAAGCCAGTCCAAATGTGTTTCGTCTCCGTCCGCGTGGTCTTTCGTAGGTCACGCTAGGGACCCCCGGATTGAGCCTGCAGGCCGGAGTATAGCCGGATGAGCTTCGGTTGAGGCGAGGCCGAAGCATTGATTTGAACGCCTGAGCGCCGCCCAGCCCCGAGGCGTTCTATTTGGGCGAGGGCGCTCGGGCACGGACGATCTGCGTCAGGCAGGGCTGGAGTTCACATCCTACGCAAATTGCGTACTCATGATGTAGGCAAGGCGCCTCTGAATAGAGCGCAGCGCAGTTCGATTCGCGTGACGGTCGCCACGCCGACTCGTCATTGTCGAGATCGATGCGCATGACGCTTTCGGATCGAAACGATGGCGGCGCCCTGCTTCGGTTTTTCGGTCAGGATCGCGGTAAGCGCCCGGTCCCACGCCTTTAGCGCCATCCGCTTTTCTGCATCGTAAGAATGCCGGTCATAGACGCGCGTCGCGCGGGCCCCGCCTTCAACATGGTTGAGTACCTTGGAAATGTGGTCTCGTGGGATTCCCGCCTCGGCCATCCGCGCAGCGCAAATCGTGTCCGCGGAAACATGCCACGCTGATTGACGCGACCGCGGAGTGCTACCCCAGTGCTACCCGAGAAGTTGAAGGATGGTGGACCTGACCGGGATCGAACCGGTGACCTCCTGAATGCCATTCAGGCGCGCTCCCAACTGCGCTACAGGCCCACGTCGGGTAGGAAATTTCATCCTAACATGGCCTGTGTGACCTCGGGTGTCACCGCCCCCGGCTACAGTGCCTACGAGGCCGTCTCTACAGGGGAATGGCGGCGATGGGCCAGCGAGAGCCACTCCGTGAGCAGCTGCGCGGCTTCGTCCGGCGTCGGGCCGTAAAACGGCATCATCGCCGAGGGAACCCCCGGCGCGCGCAACAGCTGCGCCCGCCATCGGTTGCTGACGGGCATCACCTCGATCAGGTACGTACGCCCGCCGATGGTTTGTTCGAAGCGATGAACGGTCACGTCGTGCTGTTTCTGAGTGAATGAGCGAGATGAGTAACGGCGCACGATCTTACCCGTCGAGCGGTACCGATCAAGCGAAGCGCCACACGAAGGCGGCATCCGCAGCGCCTGCGGCGCCGGCCACAGAAGACAGCGCGCCGAAAAAAACTTTCGGCGCGCAGCTTCTCCACAAGTTTTACACGCTTCATCCACAGCTTTTCCACACCTGCGTCCGGTATCGGATCGCGGCGGCCCGCAGAGGAGTAGAATGGGTCACCGCACCAACATCTGTGATCAAGAAGGTCTGCGTCTTCCTGTTCGTGTGGCTTGCGATTCCGTGCACGGCCGCGCCGGCGTCGGATGCCATGCTGCTCCGACTGTACCTCACCGACGGCAGCAGCATCGTCAGCTACGGCGAGTTTGCGCGCGTCGGCGAGCAGGTGATTGTCTCGATGGTGATGAGCGGCGCCGACGAGCCGCGGCTGCACGCGGCCACGCTGCCGGCCAGCGCCATCGATTGGATGCGCACGGACCTTCATGCCGCATCGGCGCGGTATCAGTGGTACGCGCGCACACGCGGCGAGGACGATTTCAGGCGATTGACCGACGACGTGGCGTCCGTGCTCAATACCGTCGTGTCGAGCAAAGACCGTGCCCGGGCCCTCGAGTTTGCCGAGAAGGCGCGCGCCACGCTGGCGGAGTGGCCCCGGCAGCATTACGGATACCGGCAGCGCGACGTCCGCGAAATTCTCGCTGTCCTGGACGAGGCCATCTCGGACCTTCGAGCGGCGACCGGTGCCAGCGCCTTCAATTTGTCGCTGGTCGCCGACCCGCCGGATGTTCCGCTCGAGCCGCTGGCGGTCCTCCCGACGGCTCGCGAGCAGATTGACCAGGCCCTGCGCGTCGCCGGCCTGACGGTCCGTCCGGCCGAGCGCGTCGCGCTGCTGCAGGCCGTCTTGCAGCTGCTCGATGAAGCCGGGGCCACGATTCCGTCGGGCGACGCGGCGGTCTGGCGGCGTTCGGCTGAGGCGGTCATCGCCGAGGAGCAGACCGTCGATGCGCGCTACGCGGAGATGACGCGTCGCCTGATGACGGATGCGACACGCGGCGCGGCGCGTGCGCAGGTCACCTCGGTCGAGCGCGTGCTCAGCCGGATTCCCCGTGAGGACGCGCGGCTCGGACGCCGGCGTCCCGAGGTCATGCAGGCACTGTCCGCATCGGTCCAGGGACAGCTGGACGCGGCCCGGCGTCTCCGCCTTCTGCGGGACCAGTGGGCGATCCGGCGTTCGCTCTACACCGAGTACCAGCGGAAAGTCGGCGCTCAGGTAATCCAGCTCGTCAAAGCCCAGCCGGCGCTCGAATCGATCAGGCGCCTCGACGGTCCGCCGCCCGAAACACTTCTGACCGTTCAAGCGGGGTTGCGCGGCGGCGCTGAACGTCTGGACCGCGTCGATCCGCCCGTCGATCTTCGAACCGCGCACGAGCTGCTCATCGGCGCGTGGCGGTTTGCGGAAAGCGCCGTGGCCGGACGGTTTCAGGCGGCCCGCACCGCCGACGTGCCGGCAGCCTGGGAGGCCTCCTCGTCCGCCGCCGGCGCGCTGCTGCTCCTGTCGCGGTTCCAGCAGGAGCTTCGCACGCTTCTGGAGCCCCCGCAGCTGCAGTGACGCAGGTCACCGCCCGCACGACGCGGCTCGTGCGGGCGCCGGATCTCGCCGCCTTCCGGCACGAGGCGGTGGCGCTGGCCTGCGAGGGGACCGCCGCCGACGTCGGTGACCGACTGGTGGTGGTGCCCACCCGCGCCGCGGCCGCCTACCTGACCCGTGCCATCGAGCGGCGCCTGCTCGGCGAAGACCAGGCGCTTCTCCTGCCGGCGTTCGTCACGCGTGCCGAGCTGCATCGGCGGCTGGCCGAGCGGCTTCCGGGCGAGCTGCGGCAGCTTGGCAATCCGGAAAGGGAGGTGCTGATGGCCGTCGCCTGCCGCCGTGCCATCCGCGACGGCGCGGTCCCGCCGTTTCAGCTGCGGCCAGGACTGGTCGGCGAAATCGTCGACTTCTTCGACACGCTTCATCGCAACCTCAAACCGGTCGACGCATTCGAGCGGCTCGCGCTCGGAGCTCTGGAGCCAGGGGCCGGCGACGATCGGGGCGCCGAACGGCTGATCCACCAGACCCGCTTTCTCGCCGCCGCGTTCCGGCATTTCGAGCGGCTGTGCGAAGAGACGGGGGCGCCCGACGAACACCGGCTTCGCGCCATGCTGATCCGTGAGCCCAGCCCGCGTCCCTGGAGACATGTGGTCCTTGCCGTGGGTGACCGAGCGGGCGACGAGTACGGCCTCTTTGCGGCGGACTGGGACCTGCTGGCGCGGCTTCCGGGCCTCGAACGAATCGACGTGCTGGCGACCGACGCCACGATAGCGGGCGCGTTCCATGAACGCATCCATCACGTGCTTCCAGGCATCGAAGAGACCCGCGCGGACTCGGCCGCCCCATCACCGTCGCCGCGGCTGCTCGTGCCTCCCGGCGGTGCCAGCGTGCACCCGGCGCGGGATCGCGAGGACGAGGTGGCAGGCTTTGCGCGATGGGTGCGGCACGAGCGGTTGCCCTTGGAGGACACCGCGCTGGTCGTCCGGCGCCCGCTCCCCTACGCGTACATCACACGCGAGGTACTCCGTTCCGCCGGGGTGCCGCTGCAGATGTGGGATACGCTTCCGCTGGCCGCCGAGCCCTTTGCGGCGGCAATCGACCTGGTGTTTGCGTGTGTGGTCCGCAATTGTGCGCGTGGACCGGCCGTCGAGCTGCTTCGCTCGCCGCATTTCAACTCTGGGCTGCCGCCGCGCTCGATTGCCCGCCTCGAACGTGCGCTCAGCGAAGCGGGCTATGCCGGAGGGCTGGATGCCCTGGAGGTCCTGCTCCGGACATGGGAACAGGTTGCGCCCGAACGCTCGGACGTCCTGCTCGAGGGCGCGCGAGTGCTGCGTACGGTGGCGGCGGAGCTGGCGCCGCTCCGGGAGCCGGCCCCTTGCCACCTTCATCTCGATCGCGTCCTCGCGTTCATTCAGGCGCGCGAGTGTCTGCCGGCTGCCGGAGACCCGCTGCGGCCACGCCTGCTGCGCGGCCGTGCGGCGATCCTCTCGGTGCTCACGGGCCTTCGGGATGCGCATGCGAGATTCGACGAGGAGGCCGTCGACTTCGAGACGGTAGCCGCCCTGGTCAAACGTTCGATTGAGGCTCGCACGTTTGCACCGCGGACTGGGGAAGGCGGCGTCCATCTCATCGACGCCGGCAGCGCGCGCTTCGGCGACTTCGCGCACGTGCAGCTTGCCGGCCTGGTGGACGGCGAATGGCCGGAGAATCCCAGGCGCAACATCTTCTACCCGCCGTTTCTGCTCCGCGATCTGGGCTGGCCCCCGGAGTCCGAACGGCTCGATGCCGCGCGGGCTGCGTTCACCGATCTGCTGCGCCTGCCGTCCGAGCAGCTCGTGATGTCCACGTTTTCGCTCGAGGGCGACGCGCCGGTCTCGGTCTCGACGCTGGTCGATCTGGCCGCTGCTTCCGGGCTCGATAGCCGCGAATGCACGATCCCGCAGGACCGCATCTTCGAGCAGGAAGCGGTCGCGCTCGATCCGGTCGACATGCGGCCCCTTGGTGCCGCGGCGCGGGCGGCCGTGTGCCGTCGGATCGAGGCGGCCGCCCGTCCGGGTCGCCGCGCAGGCGCCACCAGCGGCCACCGCGCGTCGGCGTACTCGGTCAGCTCTCTCGAACGGTACCAGGATTGCCCCTTCAAGTTTTTCGCAGCCAACGTGCTGCGGATACCCGAGCCCTCCGACGATCGGGCGCGGGCGCCGCGGCTGCGGGGACAGTTCCTGCACCAGCTCTTCCAGCGCTTCTTCGAGGTCTGGGAGGCTCGCGGCGGGGGCACCGTCACCGTGGGCCGGATCGACGAGGCGCGAGCCCTGTTCGAGGAAGTGGCGGCACCGGTGCTGGCGGAGCTGCCCGAAGCGGAAACGGCGCTCGAGCGCGCCGCGCTGTTCGGGTCGGCCGTCTCGCCAGGGACCGTCGACCTGGTCCTCGGGTTGGAGGCATCAGGACCGGAGGCGGTACTCGAGCGGCGGCTCGAATACCCCCTGAAGGGCGAGTTCTCGCTGGGCTCCGACGACGGCCGGCGGGTGGCGCTCAGGGGAGTCGCCGATCGGATCGACCTTCTCGCCGGCCGGCGTCTTCGCGTCATCGATTACAAGTCCGGCGTGGCGCCGAATCCCAAACGGGCGCTGCAGGTGCCGATCTACGCGCTGTGCGCCCTGGAAGATCTCGGCGAGGGCGACGGCAACTGGACCGTGCACGAGGCCATGTATGTCGCGTTCTCGGGCCGGCGCTCGCTCGTGCCCGTCGTGGATGCCGGCGCGGATCCGGATCCGCCGCTTGCGGCCGCACGCGACAGACTGCATGCGGTGCTCGACGGCGTGGAGCGGGGCGAATTTCCGCCGCGCCCCCACGACATCCGCATCTGCAGCTACTGTGCCTATCCATCGGTGTGCCGGAAGGATTACGTCGGCGATGAGTAGCGTGAGTCTGCCCTTTGACGCCGACCCGCGCGACGCCCGCATCGCGGCTCGTGATCAGGAGGCGCGG
>Ga0209343_10008383_pt1 | contig 12037 bp, 5 predicted proteins | sample RifCSPlowO2_02_FD_184026 | JGI IMG/M metagenome (GOLD analysis project Ga0209343, IMG submission 184026) | Groundwater microbial communities from Rifle, Colorado - Rifle CSP2_plank lowO2_0.2 (SPAdes) (version 2) | ecosystem: Environmental > Aquatic > Deep subsurface > Groundwater | place: Rifle... | reverse complement strand
GCTATGTAAACATCTGCATAGCGACCCCTATGCTCACCATGAAACTATGCGCACTTGTGGGTCCGATTGCAGCACCGGTCCCTCCCAGGTGGCTCGGTTGAGGCCGGCGCTTTGTGCGCATAGTTTTACAGGCTTTGCAGGAACTGCATGAGCGCGTCGGAGGCGCGGAAACGACGCAGCTTTGTATCGGGTGCCTGGAGCCGCGCGAGGGCTTTTTCCTTCATCGCGAGGTTCGCCTCGACATAGCGATGAGTCGTCGTCGTGCTTTCATGGCCGAGCCAGAGCGCGATCACGTTAAATGGCACACCGGACTGCAACAGGTGCATCGCGGTCGTATGTCGAAGTAGGTGCGGGGACACTCGCTTTTTCTTGAGGGCCGGGTGCTGAGTCTGCGCTCCCTTGACAGCCAGTTCCAGACGCCGCGCGACGTTCGATCTGGTCATCGGCGTACCGCTGCGGTTGGGCAAGAGTGCGGCCTCGCCACGTAACTGCGGGTTCAGACGCAACCATGCGCGCAATTCCCGCACCGTCGTTTTCCATAGGGGGACTGAGCGCTGCTTGCGCCCCTTGCCATGCAGATGCACGCATGCGGCGCGGTCGACGACCACGTCGGCCACACGCAGCCCGATGATCTCGGAGACACGCGCGCCGGTGTTGTAGAGCATCGCCAGCAGCAGGTGGTCGCGCTGCGTGGTCCAAGTCGAACCGGGCTGCCCGAGCACGGCTATCATCTCCTCGCGCGTGAGGAACCCCAACATCGGACGCTCGAAGCGTTTCATCGGCACGGCCAGTGCCTGCTCAACCGCGTGCAATGCCGCTATATCACGGCGGCCAGCGTACTTCAGGAAGGTGCGCAGTGCGGTCAGCCGCAGGTTGCGGCTGCGCACCGCGTTGTGCCGCACTTGCTCCAGATGGTCGAGGAACGCGAGGATCACCTCGGGCCGGATATCGGACAGCCGCAACGCGGTGGGCACCACGTGAAGCCGTTGGCCCGCGAAGTCCAGAAACAGCTTCAGGGCGTCTCGGTAGCAGGCCACGGTGCGCGGGCTGACGGCCCGCTGCGCGACGAGATACTCGGTGAAGAACTGCTGAACGAGCCAGGCGAATGACGGAGGCTTGGGTATGGTCGCGTCACGCATGGGTGGCCTCCGCATTTCTCTGGAATGCCTCGAAGCGCTTGGCGGCCAAACCCATTAACTCGGGCACGGCGGACAGATACCAGTAGGTGTTGGTCACCATTGCATGCCCGACGTAGGTCGACAGCCCGAGCATCGCCTGATCAATGTCGGTGCCGTCGGCGTGCCAAGCGAGCAACCGTCTGACGACGAACGTGTGTCTCAGGTCGTGCACGCGCGGCGCGGCATGCGTTCCGCGATTCGGCCAGCCAAGCTGCGTGCGTAACTGCCTGAACACCCGGTCGACTTGGCGCGTGCTGAGCATCTGTCCGCGGCGCCGACCGCGCCAGCCAACGAACAGCGGCGTGTCCTCGCTCACTTCGATCTGCGAATCGCGCAGGCGCCGACATCGCTGTAGGGCCTGCGTCGTGCTCGGGTGTAGCGGCACCTGCCGCGACTTGGCAAACTTGGTCCGCCGCACGGTGAGGATGCCGTTCTTCAGATCGACGTCCCTGTCTTGCAGTCGCACCGCTTCTGAGACCCGAAGGCCGGTGCATGCCAGCAGACCGAACAACGTCTCGTAAGTCGCCCCACGCAGGTTGCAGGGTCCGATACGGCGCGCAGCAACCAGCAGATCGACGATCTCCTGCTCGGTGTAGATGTGCGGCGCGGTACGCTCGCCGACGCGACCGAAGATCGCATCCTCGGGAACCTCGGTACGGGGCTCGAACTGTTGCAGCCAGCGTAGGAAGGGGCGCAAGAGCTTCAGCCGGCGCGCCCAGGTACGCGGGTCGCTGCTGCCGGCACGGTCGCGCCGTGCCCACTCAGCCATGACTTCAAGCGTCAGCGGTCTGCGATCCTGAGCGTAAGCCGCCAAGCTGCGCAAGGCGTACCCCATAGTGCGCAGAGCGAAACCCAGGCGACGCCGCTCGCGCAGGTACTGCCGGACCCGTGCACGCAGATTCAGGATCCGGCTCATGCGAGCCTCCCTGGCCATGGTAGGGCCACGAAGCGCAGCGTCCGGCTGTCGAGTTTGGCGTAGACGAGCGTGGTGTTGAGCGAACGATGCCGTAGTACGTCGGCGACTTCCTTCAGTGAACTACCCCCGTCGAGCAGTCGCCGGGCCATGGTGTGCCGCAGCAGGTGCGATCGGGTGTAGGGTAGACCGGCGCGCTGATAAGCCTGCCGAATCGTCTTGCGCACAGCATCGGGGCCGATCGGTTCATCTTGTGGCGCCGAGAGCCGCACGAACACCGCGCGGCTCCGGCTCTTGGGGCGCTCGTGCCGCAGGTAGGCCGCGATGGCTCGCCCGGTCGGCTCTGGCAAAGGCAGGTGTTGCTCGCGCCGACTCTTCGTCTTGCGCAGCGTAACCACCCCGTCGCGCCAGTTGACGTCGTCCAGGCCCAGGGCGGCGATCTCGCCACTGCGAAGACCCAGATCCACCGCGCAGCGCACGATGGCCGCTGTGCGGCGCATCGACGGGCTGGGGATATCCAGCGACTGCAACAGCCGCTGGAGCTCCTCATCTGCCAGCGTCTGAGGTAACGACGCCTGTTGCCAGTTCGCCGGATAGGAAAGCACGCCGATCAGGTGGTAAACCGTGTCGCCGCATGCCGCGCGGAACCGGAAGTAGCCACGCAGTGCTGAAACCACGGCGCCAGCGCTGAGCGGCGAGTGACATCGCTCCGTCAGGCGCACAAAGCAGCATCGAACATGCTCGGGTTTAATCGCCGACATCACCACCGGGCGATTGCCAAACCGCCACCGCAAGAACTCCCGCACGACGCGCTTCACCGCGCGCCGCGTTCTCGGCGCCAGGCCACGCACCCGATCCATGTGCTCGTCGAAGCGGTGCAGTTCTTCGTCGACGGGCGTCGAGCCGACCGGCCGAGCTGCGCTGACCCCGAGCGTACGTAGCACCACAAGCAGATGGCTGATCGCCGCGGTCGCGTCGCGCCGATCCGTGCGTGTCGGCCACCCGCACGCGCAGCGCGTCAGATGCTCGGTAGCAAAACTCGCCGCTGTGGCTTCATCGAGGTGGCTAAGATCGAGCCGGTCGCCCTCTGTCCACCATAGAAAATGGCCGGCGCAGCCAACGTAGGTGTGAATAGTTTGCGCCGCGTAACCGCGCTCAATCAGATACCGCCTGAGCGCCTCGGTGTACGGCTCGTGCTTCACCTTGCGGGTAACGCCCGCAAGGCGGTCCATCCGCCTCCCGGAATCCATCGTGGTCTCCTCGAAATAGAGTCACGATGGTGCGACAACTACGAAGAAACTATGCGGACTTCAGATAGACCCCACTGTGCCGGCGCACGGCGCATTCCGCCCACCAGCAAAAAAGAGAAGTGCGCATAGTTCAAAGGTGAGCATAGGGGTCGAGTTCGTCCGGTCAGACCATGTGAATGGAATCGACTGCTTCGCACAGCGGCGCGGTCATCCGATTAGAGCCAGGGTGTTCGCAGTATCCGTCCACGACCGGGCGGGCACTTCTGCTGTCAGCTCAGGCTCAGGCGATGAAACCTCCGGCGCGCACGCTGGCGTTCCTACCAGGGCCTTGGTTCCACTATGAGTAGAGCACCCATTGGGAGATCATCGACGCACGGAAGCTAATCCGTGCAGGGCAATTTCGTCTACGGCGAAACGCCCGCCGATACGGCGTAGATCTCCCGGTAGCGGTGCGCGTTGATCATCTCCTCGCCGTCGCTGCCGTAACCCGCGAGAATCCGCGCCCCCGTCAGGCGCGAAAGGTCCGCCCGGTCGAGAATCGAGACGAAATAATGCAGCGTCGAATCGGGTGTGGCATGACTCCGGTGTGCCCGCAGCGGACCACCGTCGTAGAGAACCCATTCGCGATTCTCGTCCAGAAAATAAACGCCTTCGGCAACGGCGGGAATCCCGGGCGGAACGATCGCCGCGACATACACCTCGTAGGAACTACCGGCAGCAGTCGACTGTTCAGGCGAGCGCTCGTGATCGCCGAAGTACAGCATCGCGCCGAGGGTCAGTCCGCCGAGTTCCCCGGACTTGCTCACTTTGAGTATCGGGCCCCGGATCGCCGTCGATTGGGAGTCGGGCACGGCGGAATCCAGGTCGAGGAATCCGGTGACGTCGTCGTTGGCGACCGGCGCCGGCGTCAGCGCGTCGGCGAACGAGCCGGTTCCAAGCTGACCCGATGCGTTCGATCCCCACGCCCAAACGGTGCCATCGCTGCCGACGGCGACGCTGTGCCGCGAGCCCGCGGCAATTGTTGCAAAGCCGGTGCCGATTTCGACCGGAGCGGATCGCATCGTTGTGCGTCCATCGCCGAGCTGGCCAAAGGAGTTCGATCCCCACGCCCACAGGCCGCCGTTGATCGCAAGGGCCAAGCTATGCTCGTTGCCTGCGGCGATAGCGGTGTAGCCCTCGCCGATCATCACCGGGCGCGTGCGATCGCTCGTGGTCCCGTCGCCGAGTTCTCCGAAAGTATTGCTTCCCCAGGCCCAAAGGCTGCCGTCGATTCTTAGCCCGAGGCTATGATCGCCACCTGCGGCAACGGCGGCGAAGCCCGAACCGATGAGGACCGGGCTCGAGCGGCCGAGTACGGTCCCGTCTCCCAGCTGGCCGGAACCGTTGCCTCCCCAGGCCCACAGCCTGCCGTCGATGCCGAGGGCAAGGCTGTGTCGGGCACCCGCAGCGATTGCCGCGAATCCGGTGCCGACCATGACCGCGGTAGCGCGGTCCACGGCGGTTCCGTCCCCGAGTTGGCCAGAACCATTTTGTCCCCACGCCCATAGGCTGCCGTCGCTTCTGAGCGCGAGACTATGGGACGCGCCCGCCGCAACCGCGGAATAACCTGTTCCGACTTCGACCGGACGGGGGCGGCTGGTGAAGCTTCCGTCGCCGAGTTGGCCTTCGAGATTCTGCCCCCATGCCCAGAGACTGCCGTTGGCCTCGAGTGCAAGGCTGTGCGCGAGTCCCGCGGCGATGGCGCTGAAGCCGGTTCCTATCAACACCGGGCCGGCCTGACTGGTGATCGCCAACTCGCCGAGTTGCCCTGAGCGATTGTTTCCCCAGACGTGCAGACTGGCGTCGCGTTTGAGCGCGAGGCTGTGGGCGTAGCCTGCTGCGATCGTGGCGTAACCCGCCCCGATGCTCACCGGAGCGGCGCGTAGATCAGTGGTTCCATCGCCCAACTGGCCGCTGGCGTTCGCTCCCCAGGCCCACACGGTGCCGTCGGTCTTGAGGGCGAGGCTGTGCTCATTGCCGGCGGCGATTGCCGCGAAGTCGGTGCCGATCACGAGGGGGCCCTCAAAATCGGTGACGGTTCCATTGCCCAGTTGACCGGAGGCATTGGCCCCCGACGCCCACAGCGTTCCATCGGTCTTGAGCGCGAGGCTGTGCGCACCGCCCGCCGCAACAGCAGCGAATCCGCCGCCGATCAGGGTGGGACTGGAACGATCGGTAGTAGTGCCGTCACCGAGCTGACCGTCACGATTGTTGCCCCAGGCCCAAAGACTGCCGTCGCTCTTCAGGGCGAGGCTGTGATTGCCGCCTGCAGCGATCGCGGCAAAGCCCGTTCCGATAACGACGGGGCTGCTGCGATTGATGAGCGTGCCATCGCCAAGCCGGCCGTCACTGTTCGCTCCCCAAGCCCAAAGGCTGCCGTCGCTCTTCAGAGCGAAACTGTGGTAACGCCCGGCAGCGACGGCGGAGTATCCGGTACCGATCTTGACCGGTGCCGCCCGGCCGACGGTGGTTCCGTCGCCGAGTTGTCCGAATGAATTGCGTCCCCAAGCCCACAGCGTCCCGTCCTTGGCGAGGGCGAGGCTGTGATAGGTTCCGCCGGCGACGGCGGCAAAGTCGGTGCCCACCTTGAACGGAGCCGAGCGCGGCGCGGTCGTCCCGTCACCGAGCTGGCCCAGCGTGTTGTCGCCCCAGGTCCACACGCTTGCGTCGTCCAGCAGGGCAAGGCTTTGTTCCCAGCCGCCGGCGATGCCGACGAACCGGTTCGGCGCGGCAACGGGGAGCGGTGTGGTCGATAGTGGAATGGACCCCGCGCCGAGTTGTCCGTGGCTGTCGGAACCCCAGGCACGCAGTGTGCCGTCGGCATCGAGCGCAAGCGTGTGATTCGCGCCCGCGGCGACCTGCGGGCGCATGGGCTCGGCGGCCGCAACAGCCGCGCAAAGCGCAGTCACCCCGACCAGAGCCGCGACCGGCAGATGGCGTGCGACAGGAAGATGTCTGAGCAGCATCCGACAACCCGATTCCTATGTGATGAAGCTTTACCCAACTTGATGCTCGTCGTGAGGCGCGGCTGCGCGATCGACGATACTCCAAGCCGCGCCCCGGTGCGGCGTTCTTCGGCTACAAGAAGCTGCCACTCCTTTTCGAAACTGCAATCCAGGTGGCCTCAGGAGGCAGGCTCGGTATCAACCCGTGCATCCAAGGTGTTGACAGCGTGAATATCTTACGGAAGCGGCCGGAATTCAATATCTGCCCCGAACCTGGGGTAATAGACTCCCGGCAGTCTGTCGCTGCTTGATCGCCCCGATATCGCGTGACGCGGGCACTGGCTTGGCCGGAACGTTCTGGACTATGCTATTGGCGCGAGGACGAGTTCGCGCAGCGCGCCCGGCCGCGGCGATGGCGGCAGGTCGCGAGTGAAGGGAGAGGCGACATGGCGAAGGGAATCTGGGCGGGTCGATTCATGGCGGCGGTGTTCGGGTTATCCTGGATCGCGGCGCTTCAAGCGGCCGATCCGAACAGCGCCGAGATCGTTTCCATCTCCGGCAAGGGCGAGTACCGCGTAAGGGCCACCGCACCGTGGAATCCAGCGCGGATCCGCCAACGGCTCGTCGGCGGGCAATTCGTGCGCACGCTCGACCAGAGCGCGATGGCGCTGCTGTTTGCCGACAAGACCCAGCTTAGGCTTTCGCGCAACAGCATGTTCGAGATCAAATCGATCGGCGACGGCAAGACCACGGATACGACGCTCTCGCTCACCCGCGGCAAATCGTGGATGCAATCCAGGGTAGTGCCCGGACGGCTGCGCGTGCAGACGCCCTCGGCAACCGCAGGGATACACGGCACCGACTGGGTGATGGAAGTGGATGAATCGGGCAACTCGGTGCTCACCGTGCTCTCCGGCGAGGTGGAGTTCGCCAACGCGCTGGGCGGCGTGACCGTGCGCTCCTCGGAGCAGGCGGTCGCCAGCCCGGGGCGCGCGCCGGAGAAGCGCGTGCTGCAGAATCCCAGGGACCGTGTGCAATGGGTGACGGCGTACCGTGCCGATCCGTCACGCTATGCCGATCTCGCCGGGGACCCGGCGTTTGCATCGCTGCGTGCGGCGCTCGACGAGGGACGAGCAGGGGATGCACGCGCACTGCTCGCGGAACGGTTGCGCCGCGGTTCGGGGGTGCCGGCCGGCGCCTGGTTACTCGCAGCGGATTTTGCGCTGGCCGCCGGAGAGATCGCGGAAGCACGCAAGTACGCCGACGAAGGCGCGTCGCGCTTTCCGCAGGATGACCGCTTTCCCGCGCAGCAGGCCCGCGTGGCGATGTTTGCCGGCGATTGGTACCTGGCCCGCGCGATTCTCAAGACCGCGCGACCGATATTTCCCGATTCGGTCGAGCTGGCGCTGGTTGCCGGCGAGATCGCGCGCTTCGACGGCGCGGGCTTGCAGGCGGTGGCCGATTTCCGGGCCGCGACCGAGCGTGCGCCGCAGGATGCGCGTGGCTGGCAGGGCCTGGGCATGACGCAAGCGGAGCGGGAGGACTTTGCGTCCGCTCGGCAGGCGCTGACGAAGGCGACGACGCTGGCCCCGCAGTCGGCGTCGACATTCGCGGATCTCGGGTCGCTCGAGACGCTGGCACAGCGCTGGAACGAGGCGGAAGATGCGATCGAACGCGCACTCACGCTGCAGCCCGACGACTACATCGCGTGGACGAGCAAGGGCGTGCTGCAATTGCTGCAGGGGCGCAGGGAAGACGCGCTCGAATCGCTGCTGAAGGCGAGCATGCTCGAGCCGCGCTTCGCGCGCGCGCAGTTGCACGCCGCGATCGCCTGGTATCAGCTCGGGCGGCGCGAGGCGGCGCTTTCGGCGCTGGAGAAGGCCAAGGCGCTCGATCCCCGGGATCCGCTTCCGTACTACTACGAAGCGATGATACGGCAGGATGCGCTCGATCCGATGGCCGCGATCGTCGCGGCCCGCGAAGCGCTGCAGCGCTACCCGTACCTGAAGTCGCTCGCTCCCATCGCCAACGACAAGCAGGGCAGCGCCAATCTGGGCAGCGCCTACGCGCTGTTCGGCCTGGAGTCGTGGGCGCGACGCACCGCGCTGGAGAGCCAGCACCCGTTTTTCGCGGGTAGCTACATCTTTCTCGCTGAACGTATCGTGGAACCGTATTTGCGCAATTCAGCGCTGGTCCAGGGCTATCTCACCGATCCGACGCTGTTCGGCGCGTCGCCGAAGCTCGCCACGCTGAGCCGCAGCCCGGGCGCATACGTGTCTGCCGGATTCGACGCGCGTCACTCGCCATCGGTGTCATCCACCGAGCCGTCAATCACCGCGAACGGCTACGCCGTCACGCCGATTCCCGTGGCCGGCTTCGTCGAGATGGTTGCGCCGCGCTTTCGTCCGGGCGACACCGAATTCGACGCAAAAGCGCCCAGCCTGGTGACAGCACTGGGGCTGCGGCCGAGCGCGCAATGGGGCGTGTTCTTCTATCGCGACGAGTTTCGTCCGCGCATCGAGCGCGCCAGCCTTGGTGGTCCCCTCGAGAATGATGTCCGCATCAGTGGAGACGTGTATCGAAACGATGTCGGGGCCAATTGGCAAATCGATCCGCGCACCGCGGTATGGGTCAGATTCGCCGAGGGCGCCAACGACACGCAGATATCGAGCCGGAGCGGACCCTACAACCGGAGCTTCCAGCGGCGCGATCGCGACAGCGGGCTGCGCCTGACGCTGCGTCGTTCAAGCGGGGAGTGGACCGTCGGCTGGGAAGACGGCAGAACGAACACCCCAGCGCAGATTGAAACCCGCGGGCTCAATTCGGTCGCCGACCGGACCGCTTCCGAAGGCGAGGGATCGCGGCTGTTCCTGTCGTGGAAGGCGACGGCGGGCGCATTGCGATTGCAGGCCGATCTGGATCATTCGGCGTTCGACTTCGACCAGTCGCGCCGCTCGGTCGTCACGCAGCTTTCCACCGGGCGCGAGTTCGTGTTCGGGGAGGCGCCGATCGCGGAGCGGCGCCGAACGTGGACTCCGAGGCTCGGATTCGCCTGGTCGCCGACCTCGAGCACGACCTACCGCTACGCGTGGCAGCGCCTGGTGCGACCGGCCACCGGCGCCAGCCTCGCGCCGCTCGACACCGCGGGCATCTCGCTCGATGTCCCCGGGGTGCAACCTGGCGGCAGTGTGACGCGCTCGCGAGCACAGGGCGAATGGGAAATCGGCGAGCGCAGCTATGTGATGGCCTTTGCCGATCATCGGAAGATACGCAACCTGTACGGCCCCGATGGCCAGACGCTGAATGCCGAGGCGAGCCTCGCTCAGTACGAGCGGCTGCGCCAGCAGGGGCTTGCCGGCTCGCTGTCACCCGAGGCGCTCGAGGCCGCGCCGGTGTTCGCCTCCGGCACGGTCAATACCGCCGGAGTGATTTATGAGCACATTGCCGGTGATCGCTGGTCGTGGTCCGCGAACTATATCCACAGCCGGACATCCAACGTCCCGTACCCGCTGGCGCCACTGCCGTACTTTCCAAAACATCGGTTGGGACTGGGCGCCAGCTGGTTCGCCACCGGACGCTGGGTGATCCGTGCCCAGGCGGTGCGGCGCAGCGAGCGCTTTGCGGATGCGACCGGAAACGCGCGCCTGGAACCGGATTGGGACGTTTCGCTGCGTGCCACGTGGCAGGACGCCGCCAAACGCGCGCTGGTCGAGTTCTATGGAAACAACCTGGCGCGAAGCGACGACAGCCGGACGGTCGGCGTGCGCGCGGTCTGGCGGTTCTAGTCGCCTGGGTACTGTTGGCCATTCAAGCGAAGAATCCTGTTTTGGTTTTGTATACGTCTCCCGACTGCAGACCGTTGTGCGTTTGCAACGGTCCGCAGTCGGGAGAACAGAGGCGCTAAACGAAAGCACCCCGGTTGGTCCGGGCTTCATCGACTAAGACAGACATTGAAGATTCCCCTCAAGGCGACGCTTGGCAAGTACGCAGGTGTTCTGGTCGCTCTCGCAGTCTGGATGATCGTTCTGGGCGTGAGCGAATCGCGTTTTTGGAAATCGCTCGAGTACCGCGGCTTCGACTGGCTGACGGTACACAGCGCTCCCGGGGAGTCCCGGCTGCCCATCGTCATCGTCGGCATCGACGACGCCTCGATGGCCGAATTGAACGTGCGCTGGCCGTGGCCGCGCAGCCTGCATGCACGGCTGATCGATAGATTGCGTGAGGCAGGCGCAGCGGTGATCGCGATGGACGTGATTTTCGATCATCCCACCACACCGGAGGACGATGCGGCTATGGAACAGGCTGTCGCGCGCGCGGGCAACATCGTGCTCGCCGCGGCCCGTTTCGCCCAGGAGACGCCACAGGGCATGCTTTGGCAACGGACCGATCCGATCCCACCGCTCATTCAGGCGGGCGCCAAACCGGGACTGGTCAACATCGAGTTCGATAGCGACCAGATCGTCCGGCATTTCCCGCAAGCCGGAGAATCGTTCTGGAAGGAGGTGCTGTTCCGGGTTCGCGAGGCCGTTCCGTCGCTCGAATTCGATCCAACGCTCAAGTCCGACAGCATGATTCGGTATGTCGGGCCCGACCATTCTTTTCCGTACATCCCTTATTACAAGGCACTTGAGATCGGCAAGTCCGTGCCGAAGGACGCGCTGCAGGGTGCACTGGTGCTGGTGGGAAGGGAAACCCAGGCGGCGGCCGACATCGGCTCGGCGCAGGTCGACGTGTTCGCAACGCCGTTTACGGCCGTCACCGGGCGGCTCACCCCGGGCGTGGAAATTCTCGCGACGTTCATCGACAACTCGGTCAACCGCTCGAGCATTCGCGAGATTCCGCTGTGGGGGCGAGGGGTGATCTTGCTTCTGGTGAGCCTTTGGTGCGCACTGGTGCCCTGGCGTTTCCGCCCGCTGTGGTGTGCCGGGAGCGCATTGATCGTATCTATCGCGGTTGCGGGCGCGAGTGCCGCATTGTTCGTGAACAGTTCATGGTGGCTGCCGGTGTTCAGCACGGTGGCGGTCGCCGCAGGCATCTACGCGATTCAGGGGGCATTTGCCTATGTCGTCGAACTGCGTAACAAGGCGCGAATTCGCGAGGCCTTTTCGCTGTTCGTGCCCGCTGCCGTTGCGGACAGTTTGGCCGCACAGTCGACGGCACTGACGCCGGGGGGCGAGGAAAAGGAACTGACCGTGCTCTTTACCGACCTTGCGGGATTCACGACCTCGGCCGAGGGCTTGCGTCCCGCGCAGGTGGCTCGCCTGCTTAACGTCTATTTCGAAACGATGACCGACATCGTGTTCCGGCACAAAGGAACCGTTCAGGGCTACATCGGCGATGCGCTGATGGCATTCTGGGGCGCTCCGCTCCCGGACGAGGCGCATGCGGTCAACGCGGTTGCCGCGGCCGAAGAAATGATTGCTGCGCGCGATGCCATCAACAGGGATCTGAAGAACGAGGGGCTTCCGACGGTGAGCACGCGCGTCGGGGTTCATACCGGGCTGACGATCGTGGGCAATATCGGTTCGAAGGTTCGGTTCAATTACACGGCGATCGGCGACACGACCAATCTCGCCTCGCGCCTGGAGGGGCTCAACAAGCGCTACGGCACCTGGCTGATCATCAGCGGCGATACGCTCGCCAAGCAGCCGGACCGCAAGCGCTTTCGCGGCATCGAGCGGGTACGCGTGAAAGGCCGCGACAAGCCGGTGG
>Ga0209343_10008382_pt1 | contig 12037 bp, 13 predicted proteins | sample RifCSPlowO2_02_FD_184026 | JGI IMG/M metagenome (GOLD analysis project Ga0209343, IMG submission 184026) | Groundwater microbial communities from Rifle, Colorado - Rifle CSP2_plank lowO2_0.2 (SPAdes) (version 2) | ecosystem: Environmental > Aquatic > Deep subsurface > Groundwater | place... | reverse complement strand
TGCCGGCTGATGCACCAGTCGGGCCGGCCGGCAATCATGTCGCGCAGGCGAACCTTGCCGTTCTCGGGATAAAAAGCGGTGTTTTCAATCGCTTCCAGTGCAATCTTGCGCAGTGACTGGGGCGCCTTGTCTTTCGTGAAAACGCCTTCGCCCTCGTCCATGCGGATGAACCACTGGGCGGCGGCGCGGTAAATGACTGGCGTTTTGTGGCGCCAGCAATGCGGGTAGCTGTGCACGATGTCGGTGCTGCAAAACAGGCGGCCGGCTTCGCGCAGGGTGTCGATGATGACCGGGCAGGCTTTCCAGATGTGCTGGCCGCCAAACAGCGGGAAGTCGGCCGCATAGCTGCCGTTGCCCTGCACCGGGTTCAGGATGTCGTCGTAGGCCATGCCGTGGGCGACGCAGCTGTTGAAGTCTTCCACACCGTAGGCGGGCGCCGAATGCACGATGCCGGTGCCATCGGTGGCGCTGACGTAGTCGGCCAGATAGACCGGGCTCAGGCGGTCATAGCCTGCATCGACAGCGCTGAGCGGGTGCCTGAAGTGGATGCCACCCAGGGCCTTGCCGTTGGTGGTGGCCAGCACGGTGCCGGTCAGGCCGAAGCGCTCCAGGCAGGCAGTGACCAAATTCTGGGCCAGCACCAGCAAGCCGCGCTCGGTATCGACCAGCGCGTAGGTGAGTTCGGGGTGGGCGTTGAGCGCCTGGTTGGCCGGAATGGTCCAGGCGGTGGTGGTCCAGATGACGGCAAAAGCGTCTTTGGCGAGTGTGTCCTGGCCAAAGGCGCTGGCCAGTCTGGCCGGCTCGGCGCACAAAAAGCCGACATCGAGTGTTTGTGATTTCTTGTCGGCGTATTCAATCTCGAATTCGGCCAGACTGGAGCCGCAGTCAAAACACCAGTACACGGGTTTCAGGCCACGGTAGACAAAGCCGCGCTCGATCACGCGTTTGAAGGCGCGAATCTCTTCGGCTTCGTTCTTGAAATCCATGGTGCGGTAGGGGTGGTCCCAGTCGCCCAGCACACCCAGGCGCTTGAAGTCTTCGCGCTGCAGGTCGATCTGCTCGGTGGCGTAGGCGCGGCTCTTGGCCTGCATGTCGTCACGCGCCAATTTACGGCCAAACTTCTTCTCGATCGCGTTCTCGATCGGCAGGCCGTGGCAGTCCCAGCCGGGGATGTAGGCCGCGTCCATTCCCTTGAGCTGGCGCGCCTTGACGATCATGTCTTTCAGGATCTTGTTGACGGCATGGCCCATGTGGATCTGGCCGTTGGCATAGGGCGGGCCGTCGTGCAGGATGAATTTGGGCGCACCCTGGCGCGCATCGCGCAGCTTTTGGTACAGGCCCTTGTCCTGCCATTGCTTGACCCATTGCGGCTCGCGCTTGGGCAGGTCGCCGCGCATCGGAAACGGGGTGTCAGGCAGGTTCAGCGTGCTGCGGTAGTCGGCTTTGCCGGCGGGGCCGACGGCATCAGGTGTCTTAGTGGTCATGGTGGCGCAAGGTAGCAAAGTAGGCACGGGCGTGCTCGCAGTCCTGACGGATGCCAGCGGTCAAAGCGTCCAGGGAGTCGTATTTGAGTTCGTCGTGCAGCTTGTGGAGAAGTTCCACGCGCACGATTTTACCGTAGGCACCTTCTGCGCCCAGATGCGCCGGCCAGTCGAGGCAATGGGTTTCCAGCAGTACCCGTCCGCCGTTGACGTCAAGCGGGTCGAGGGACGGACGAATACCCAGATTGGCGACGCCCATCAACGGGGTCTCGGCCAAACCATGCACCAGCACGGCAAAGATGCCGCTGGCCGCCGGCTTCCAGTGGGCAAAGCGCTGGTTCAAGGTTTTAAAGCCCAGGCTGCGGCCCAGTTTTCGGCCATGCACCACATGGCCCGAGATGCGGTAAGGGTGCCCCATCAAGCGGGTGGCATCGGCCATGCGGCCCTCAAACAGCGCTTCGCGCACGGCCGAGCTGGAAACCCGCAGGCCATGCACCTCGTAGCTGTTCATGCGCGCCACGTCAAAGCCCTGTTTCATGCCAGCGGCATCGAGCGTGGCGTAGTCGCCAGCGCGGCGCTGGCCAAAACGAAAGTCGTCGCCGACCAGCACATACCTGGCGCCCAGTCCCTGTAGCAGTACCTGGTCGATAAAGGCCTGCGGTGACAGGTTGGCCAGCCGGGCATCAAACGGCAGCACCACGGTCTGGTCGACACCGCTGTTTGCCAGATCGATGAGCTTGTCGCGCAGTGTGCCCACCCGTGCCGGTGCCAGCGTTGGGTTGTGGGTGAGGGCGGCAAAAAAGTCGCGCGGGTGCGGCTCGAAGGTTAGCGCGCAACTGGGGATGCCACGCTGCTGCGCTTCTCCCTTGAGCAAGGAGAGCATGGCCTGGTGACCGCGGTGCACACCGTCAAAATTGCCAATCGTCAAAGCGCAAGCGGGCGCGATGTCTGGATGCTTGAAACCCCGGAAAATCTTCATGATTTGTTATAGCTTTGATAGCGTTATGCGCACATTTGCAAACGCCTGACGTCAATTTGACACATAAAAGGAGTATATTGTGTCCCGGATGCTGCATGGGATACCTTGCCGGCATCGTATGTGCCGTAAAGCTTGGTTCGGATTACGTCCTTTTCAGGAGTCGTGTTTTGAAAGTCTTGAAGCTGTCAGCCCAGGGGTTGCCCCAATCCTGGATTTCGCTCGAACAGGCGGTGATTCATTACGCCGCTGAAGAAGTGCGCTGGGAAATGGGCCGACAGGTGGCGGTGTTTCACGGCGGTCACAATGCACTCACGGGCCAGCAATCCATCATTACCGTGTCGAGCATCATCGGCACCAAAGGCGTACCCGGCATCAACCCGTTTGAACTCAAACCGGGCCTGACCAACAGCAAACTGTTTGCCCGCGACCGCAACCTGTGCGCCTACTGCGGCGACCAGTTCGACGAGCATGATTTGACGCGCGAGCACATCATTCCTTTCGCGCAAAAAGGCATCGACAGCTGGATGAACGTGGTCACGGCGTGCCGCCCCTGCAACCACCGCAAAAGCCATCGCACACCCGAGCAGGCGCACATGCCGCTGCTCTACACGCCCTATGTTCCCAGCCTGTGGGAAGACTTCATCTTGCGCAACCGCCGCATCCTGGCGGATCAAATGGAATTCTTGATGGCGCACGTGCCCAAGTCGTCACGTTTGGTGGCCTGATCAGCTTTTTCAGTGAGGTTCGGTGTATGCCAGGTCAGGCTTCAGTCTGACAAGCCCGGCGTGAGCCGGGCACAGGGAGTAAAACTATGAAAAGCGTGAGATTTTCCTGGCGCATGACGCCCTTGTGTTTCCTTCTTGGCAGCGTGTATGCCACCAGCGCCTGGGCGGCCACTGCGGCCCAGCCGGTAACGCTGGAGGCCAACGCAGCCGCGCAGCCCGCGCTCATGCACGCCAGGTTCTGGCAGGCCGGCCTTGACCCCAATCCCTATCTGGTGAGCGAAAAACTCGACGGTGTGCGTGCTTTCTGGGACGGCCAGAGCCTGCGTTTTCGCAGCGGCCTGCCGATTGCCGCCCCGGACTGGTTCATTGCCGGCCTGCCCAAGACGCCGCTTGACGGCGAGTTGTGGCTGGGCCGCGGCCGCTTTGACGAACTTTCCGGCACGGTGCGCAAGAAGCTGCCGCTGGAGGCCGAATGGCGCCAGCTTCGCTACATGATTTTTGACTTGCCCGGCGCCAGCGGCTCGTTTGCAGAACGCGCCCAGCGCATCAGCGCGCTGCTGGCAGAGGCTCACCAGCCCTGGCTGCAGGCAGTGGCCCAAAGCCGGATTCCCAATGCCATCAGCTTGCAGACCTTGCTGAAACAGACCGTGAAAACGGGCGGCGAAGGCCTGGTGCTGCACCGCGCCAACGCGCTGTGGTCCCCCGGGCGCAGTGAAGCGCTGTTCAAGCTCAAACCCATGCCCGATGACGAGGCGCGCGTGCTGGCGCATTTGCCGGGCAAGGGGCGCCATGCCGGGCGCATGGGGGCCTTGCTGCTGGCCTTGCCGGATGGCCGGCAGTTTGCCCTGGGCACGGGTTTCACCGATGCCCAGCGTGCTGATCCGCCACCGGTGGGTGCCACCGTGACCTACCGTTACCGTGACCGCACGCCCAGGGGTTTGCCCCGGTTTGCCTCGTTCTTGCGGGTGCAGCCACAATAAGCGGCATGAGCAAGGCCTTTACCAAAGAATCCGACAACATTGACGAGGACGACGAGCTCCGCTTGCCGCCCTTGCCCGCAGGCGGCAAAAATTACATCACGCCCCAGGGTTTTGCCGTCCTGCGCCAGGAGCTCAAGGAGCTGATTGACGTTGAGCGCCCCAAGATGGTGGAGGTGGTGCACTGGGCCGCCAGCAACGGCGACCGGTCGGAAAACGGCGACTACCACTACGGCAAGAAGCGCTTGCGTGAAATTGACCGGCGTATCCGGTTCTTGATCAAGCGCCTTGAAATTGCCGAAGTCACCGACCCGTCGCTGCACTTTGGCAACACCCAGGTGTTTTTTGGCGCCACCGTCACCTATGCGGACGGGCAGGGCGAGCTGCGCACCGTCAGGATCATGGGCATCGACGAAGCCAACAGCGCCCTGGGCGAGGTCAGCTGGGTCTCGCCCATAGCGCGCACGCTGCTCAAGGCCGAGGAGGGCGATGTGCTCAAGCTGGTCATGCCGGACCGGGTCGACGAGATTGAAGTCATCAAGGTAAGTTACCCGAGTCCCGATGGGGATGGGGTGCAACACGACAAGCCGTGAGTGGCGCTGTGCCTGATTGCGCTGGCGTCATGAGAATTGTCAGTGCGACAGCCGGGCATCGCAGTATGGTGAGCAGGTCGTGCTCACCTTCGGGCGGGCGGACAATCGCACATCAACTTTGACAGGAGATAAATCATGATCATGCGAATCACCCTTGCCGCGATGGTTTCAGCCGTGGCGCTGCTTACCGTGTCGGGCTGTGCCGTTACCCGGGATCAGCAAACCGTGGGGGCCTACATCGACGACGCCACCATCACGGCCCAGATCAAGAGCCGCTTCTTTGAAAACAAGGAGGTGGCTGGCACCAGCATCAGCGTTGAAACGCTCAACGGCATCGTGTTGCTGTCCGGCTTTGCCAAGAGCCTCACCGAAAAGGTGACCGCGGAGAGCATTGCGCGCAAGGTCAACGGTGTGAGGTCAGTCAGGAACGAGATCGTGATTCAGCCTTGAGCTTTGAGTCAGCCTGATCACACACCCTTCCGAAAGGGATTCACATGCACACGCAACCCCTCATGCTCCGGTTTCTGAACCTGCTGGTCGGTATCGCCATGTTGGTCTTCAGTGGCCTGGCCAGCGCCGACCCCCCATCGCGCGTAGCGCGTCTGGGCTATATGACCGGCGCGGTCAGTTTCTCGCCCGGCGGCGAGAACGACTGGATGCAGGCCTCCCTCAATCGGCCGCTGACCACCGGTGACCGCCTTTGGGCGGAGGCTGGTTCGCGGGCGGAGATCGAGATCGGCGGTGCAGTGATTCGCATGAACGCCGGCACCGGCGTTGCCATGCTTAACCTTGATGACCGGATCGTTCAGTTGCAATTGACGCAAGGGGCATTGAACGTGCGGGTGCGTCGTCTCGAACCCGGCCAGGTGGTCGAGGTCGATACGCCCAATCTTGCCCTGACGCTTCGGCAGCCGGGCGCATTCAGGATCGAAGTGGATCCTGGTGCCGATGCGACGACGGTCTTCGTGCGCAACGGCCAGGCTGAGGTGTATGGGGAAGGTTCGTCGTATGTCATCAATTCACGGCAACCTTATCGTTTCACCGGGACTGGCCTGCGCGGTGTGCAGGCCGTCTTCGCGCTGCCTGCCGACGAGTTTGATCGCTGGGCAAGTGATCGCGACCGTGCTTTCGACCTCTCGGTTTCCGCCCGTTATGTATCGCCGTACGTGATCGGTTATCAGGATCTTGACGCCTATGGCACCTGGCGCATCGACGCGACCTACGGCAATGTCTGGTTTCCAAATCAAGTGGGGGTCGGCTGGGCACCTTATCGCGACGGATATTGGGTTTGGCTTGACCCTTGGGGTTGGACTTGGGTGGACGACGCGCCGTGGGGTTTTGCAGTGACCCACTACGGCCGCTGGGCCCATCTGCGGGGTAGGTGGGGCTGGGTACCGGGGCCAGTGCGCGCCCGTGCTTACTACGCCCCGGCTTTGGTGGTGTTCCTGGGCGGCGCCAACTTTCAGATCACGATCTCCACTGGCATCGTCGGTGGCGTTGCATGGTTTCCTCTGGCGCCGAGCGAGATCTATCTTCCGACGTATCCCGTGAGCCGCGGCTATTTCGAGAATGTCAACATCAGCAACACGGTCATCAACACCACCGTGATCAACAACTATTACTACAACCCCAACATCACCAATAGCGTTCACAGCAATCGGCGCGTGCCTGGGGCGGTTGTCGCCGTGCCGAAGACCACCTTCGTTCAATCGCTGCCAGTGGCCAGGGAAGCGGCGCATGCAATTCCTGATTTGACTGCCAACACGCCCGTGGTCATTGCTCCGCCTGTGGCTCCGACAGCAAGAAGTGTGCGTGGTGTTGGTGCCGAGCGAGATCAGCCCCCGGCTCGCGTCTTTGAGCGGCCGGTCATCGCCCGTTCGGCACCGCCCGCAGCGCCCCCCGGCTTTGCTGCGCAGCAGCCGCAATTGACAGCCAAGCCGGGTAAGCCGCTCGACGATGCCGCACGCCGGGAACTCAAGCCTGCTGTGGTGATGCCCGCGCCAACCGTCAGGGTGGTTCCGCCCACGCGGGAAGCAACGCGACCACTGCGCCCACCGGCGGCCAATGAGCCGGGATCGGTGCAGCCCAAAGTTGGGGCGCCCCCGCCTCGGCAGCCCCCCGCGCCCAAGGCGGGACGACGCGCAGAGGAGCCATTGCCTGCTTCAAGCCAGCCGGGTGGGAAGAAGCGCGGCAGCAGCAAGCAGGAACTTGAAGAAGAGGCCAGCAAGCTACGGCAGTAAACCGTAGTGGAAACCGCTCAATCTCGCGGTGAACTCCGGCCTCAATAAAAGCGCTCGTCTGGACTGGTCCATGCGCCGCGGCCAAGGGCAAGCACCTGCGGCCCGGGCATATGATGCTGGCTGGCGAACTGAATTTTCACTTCACCAGAACCCCAATCCATGACCATGAAAACACCTGTCAACACCTTCAAAAAAGCCTTGCAGAACCAGCAGGTCCAGATCGGCCTGTGGGTGGACCTGGCCGACGGCCTGTGCGCCGAACTCGTGGCCGGCATCGGCTATGACTGGCTGCTGCTCGATGGCGAGCACGGCCCCGGCGACCTGCGTACCATGCTGGCGCAATTGCAGGGCGTCTCCAGCGCCCTGGGCTCCATCCCCGGCCTGGTCACGCACCCGATCGCGCGTGTGCCGGTGGGCGAAATCACCATCATCAAGCAGTATCTCGAGCTCGGCGTGCAGACCCTGCTCGTGCCCATGGTGGACACTGCCGCGCAGGCCGCGCAAATGGTGCGTGCCATGCGCTACCCGCCCGACGGCATCCGCGGCATGGGCAGCCCCGTGGCCCGCTCGTCGCGCTGGCAGGGCTACCCCGACTACATCCATGAGGCCAATGCGCAGGTCTGTCTGCTGGTGCAGGTGGAGACGGTCGAAGCGCTGCGCAACCTCGACGCCATCGCCGCCACACCGGGCGTGGATGGCGTGTTCATCGGGCCGGCCGACCTGTCGGCCTCGATGGGCTTTCCCGGCAACCCCGGTCACCCCGAGGTGCAGGCCGCCATCGCGGATGGCATGGCACGCATTCTCAAAGCCGGCAAGGCGCCCGGCATCATCGCCACCACGGAGGAGCAGGCGCGCAAATGGCTGGCGGCGGGCGCGTTATTCGTGGCCGTGGGCGTGGACACCATGCTGTTGTCCGATGCCGCGCGCAGCCTGCTTGCCAGGTTCAAGTCATCCACCCCCCGGTCGTCGGCTGGCGGTTACTGAATGCCCCGGTCTCCTCGTGCCAACTGCCCTCGGGTCGAATGGCAGGCGCGCGTCCTGCTTGCCGCCAGCCGCTGCATCTTCGCCATGCCGGACCTGACCACCTCCGACCAGAAAACGCTGCAAACCCGCATCTTCTACGGCAAGGAGAAAAAGAGCTTGGCCTACGTCATTGCGATCATGAACATGATCCTGGCGAATCCGCCCTTTGGTGGCAAGGAGCGCAAGGAGTGCAGCAGAACTTTCCCGTCAAGACCGGCGAGACGGCGTTTCTGTTTCTGCAGCACTTCGTCAAGTCCTTGAAGGCCGGCGGCCGGGCTGCCATCGTCATCAAGAACACGTTTTTGAGCAACACCGACAACGCCTCGGTGAGCCTGCGCAAGCTATTCGAAATTGGTGGAAGGGATTCAGAAAACAGGCCGGGATTGTGTTCGATGCCAAGGCAGAACCGGGTAAATTGCGGGTGGTGGCTTGAATCGCTAGAATGTAGATACTTCAACGTATATCAATAATCACCATGATGAATCTACAAGTTGCAAAATGGGGAAATAGTCTTGCGGTTCGCATTCCTGCCGACTATGTTCGTCAAATTGGCGTGAAAGAGGGTGACCAGCTTGAGGCACATTTAGGGGCAGACGGTGCCCTGAATTTGAAACCGCCAGCGCAATGGAGCCGCAAAGCTTTTGCCGCAGAGCAGGTGCGCAATAACCAGTCGTTGCCCATGGGGTCTTCGGTGATGGAGCAATTGCGTCAAGAGGCCCGCTACTGATGCTGTACGTCGATACCAGTGTACTGGTGGCACTCTGCACAAATGAGGCCAAAACCGCTGACGTGGTCAAGTGGTATGCCGCCTGCAATGGTGAGCTGGCATCCGCCGCGTGGTGTGTCACTGAATTTGCCAGTGCCATGGGCCTGAAACAGCGCACCGGGCAGCTGACCCAGGCGCAAGCCCAAAACGCCTGGCTTCAGTTTGAACGTGTCTGCGCCAACGACTTGCAGTTGCTACCCATCGATACGATGACCTTTCATAGAGCCGCCGTATTGACTATGGATGCCGCTACCGGCTTGCGTGCTGGTGATGCTTTGCACCTGGCGTGCGCGCTGGATGCGAAGGCTCAGGGGTTAGTGACCTTGGATGTTGTGATGACCAGGAGCGCCAAGCGCCTCAAGCTAAAACCCGTTGTAATTTGAACTACCTGAACTATCACCGAGGGTAAAAACTGTCACTAGACTGTCACCAAGTCAGAAAAACAAAAAAGCCTGCTACGAATTAACTAGCAGGCTTTCTATGCGCCATAAGGCTTTATCTGGTGGGAACTGAGAGATTCGAACTCTCGACCTACGGATTAAGAGTCCGCTGCTCTACCAACTGAGCTAAGTTCCCCTTGCTTCAGCGATACAGAGTCTGCATCGTGAATTGTGGAATTCTAGCAGAGCGGTTTTCATGCCAAGCCCACGAATGACTGACCGTTCAAAGACACAGAACGCCATTCAAAGTCACTCTGGGAACGGTCGGAGGCGGTAAGGTGCCACGGGGCAGGGCTGACTTCAAAGAGGTGTAAATTGCGTCTGAAAGGGCAACTTTGTCGTGGAACGTGTCGTCAAGAAAAGTGATTTCGCGTTTACCATCCCTCAGGCCAAATACGTCTATTCCGTGTAACTTCAGGAGAATTGACCATGCCGACAGGAACAGTCCGCCTTCATCGCGTACTCCGCTCCAAACCCGAGAAAATTTATCGGGCCTTTTTGAACGCAGAGGCCATGTCGAAATGGCTTGCGCCTTATGGCTTTACTTGCAAGGTGCATCACATGGATGCCCGCGTTGGCGGCACTTTCAGGATGTCGTTTGAAAACTTCTCCACCGGCAACGGGCACTCTTTCGGTGGCGAGTATCTCGAACTGGTGCCGGGCGAACGCATTCGGTATACCGACAAGTTTGACGATCCCAACCTGCCCGGCGAGATGCGGGTAACGGTGTCAATAAAACCGGTCTCGTGCGGTTCAGAGCTGGCGATTGTGCAAGAGGGCATACCCGAGGTCATTCCGCTGGAACTGTGCTACCTCGGCTGGCAAGAGTCGCTCGCGCAACTGGTAAATCTTGTCGAGCCGGAGATCCCGGGGTGAAAAAGTGATGCCTGCCGTCGAAGTGTCAATTGTCGGAAGCGCCGAATCATGGTCGACAATGACGCTTCAAATGACGCACCGCAAAAGCACACGGGAGCGCGAAGATAGTGTTATTTAACAACGAAATTCTTAGCGATGAAACATCCTCTACTTGAAGGCCTGGGAGAACACTATCCGGTTTACCTTGAACAGCACCATGACCATGTACTCAGAAGAATCGATGAAATATGGGATACGCCAGAAATCGATGACTACCTGAGAGATCTTCTGATCGACAAACGAGGCGGGCGCAAGGGTTTTTCCCGTGAGGCGACAAAAGAGATTGATGCATTGCGGGACTTCCGCATGCTGGAGACCTTCCTTGCGGCTGAGAGGAAAGAAGCCGCGATCCTGGAACTCGATAAACGTGGCATCTTTCGCAATAGAGATAATTTTTTGAAGGCACTCGAAAATGGAGATATCGAACTCATTGATTTGTTCGTCCGGGCAAATTTCAATATCCACCTGACGGATGCCAACGGTACGCCGCCGCTGCTTCTTGCGTTAAAGAAGGGCTACACCATCATTGCAAAGATTCTTCTGAATGCGGGTGCGGACGTCAATGAAAAGGACAAGCTTGGTCTGACGCCGCTGATGCTTGCGTGCGGTAAATCAACAGCCGGTTACAAGGAGGTTGCGGAAACGCTGATCAGGAAAGGGGCCCACATCAATGTTCGCGACGCCCTGGGCTATACCCCGCTGTTACTGGCGCTTTCGGGGGGCACGATCGACATTGCCGAATTGCTTATCAACAAAGGCGCAGATCTCTCGGTCCGGACCAGGAAAGGCGACACGCCTCTGTCCCTGGCACAGAATGCGCAATGCACTGAAATCGTCGACCTGTTGACGAGCAAGGGCAAAAAAAGCTGAAAGGCTCTGGAGCAAGACTGCAGATCATTGCCTACATCAGCAAATGCTCACCCGCGTTGTCGCCGCCCAGGGTCACGTAATTGACCTTGCGGATGTCCATCAGCTTCTTGCCGCCTGAATAGCTGATGGAGCTTTGCACGTCCTGCTCCATCTCGATCAGCGTGTCGGCCAGCTTGCCCTTGATCGGTTCCAGGATGCGCTTGCCTTCCACGTGTTTGTATTCGCCCTTGTTGAAGTCGCTGGCGGAGCCGTAATATTCCTTGTACAGCTTGCCATCCACCTCGACCGTCTGGCCGGGGCTTTCCTCGTGGCCGGCAAACAGCGAGCCGATCATGACCATGGTGGCGCCAAAACGGACGCTCTTGGCAATGTCGCCGTGGTCGCGGATGCCGCCGTCGGCAATGATGGGTTTGGTGGCCACGCGGGCACACCATTTCACCGCGCTCAGTTGCCAGCCGCCGGTGCCAAAGCCGGTCTTGAGCTTGGTGATGCAGACCTTGCCCGGGCCGATGCCGACCTTGGTGGCGTCAGCGCCCCAGTTTTCCAGATCGATCACGGCCTCGGGCGTGGCCACGTTGCCGGCGATGATGAAGGTGCCGGGGATCTTTTCGCGCAGGTAGCCGATCATGTTTTTCACGCTGTCGGCGTGGCCGTGGGCGATGTCGATGGTGATGTATTCCGGCGCCAGGCCGAGCGCCACCAGTTGGTCGACGGTGTCGTAGTCGGGTTGCTTGACGCCCAGTGAAATGGAGGCGTACAGGCCGCGTGCCTTCATGGCTTTGACAAACTGCACGTTATCCAGATCGAACCGGTGCATCACGTAAAAGTAGTTGTTTTGCGCCAGCCAGATGCAGATGTCCTCACTCACCACGGTTTTCATGTTGGCAGGTACCACCGGGATGCGAAAGCGGCGCGGCCCCAATTGGACGCTGGCATCGCATTCGGAGCGGCTCTCCACCCGGCATTTGCGGGGCAGCAGCAAGATGTTGTCGTAGTCAAAAATTTCCATGTAAGGCTCCTTGCTTGAC
>Ga0209343_10008378_pt1 | contig 12041 bp, 14 predicted proteins | sample RifCSPlowO2_02_FD_184026 | JGI IMG/M metagenome (GOLD analysis project Ga0209343, IMG submission 184026) | Groundwater microbial communities from Rifle, Colorado - Rifle CSP2_plank lowO2_0.2 (SPAdes) (version 2) | ecosystem: Environmental > Aquatic > Deep subsurface > Groundwater | place... | reverse complement strand
CTGCACCTTGAAAGGTTGGAAGCTTACGGCATACCAGAGGGAAAATTTACGCTTGACGAAGTTAGTCGGATAAGCCCGGAAAGATTGAGACAGGATTCTTAATCTTCCCAATAACTTCTGTCTTCAAGGGGCGCTGTTTAGAAGAAACAATTCTTCAAAAATAGCGCCCTGTTTTTTTATCTAAGACTTCGGTGTTTAATATTCTTGAATTTGCCGCCAAAGAAAAATCGGAAATTGTTATCGGTGCGGCTCACTTCGACTTCGCTCAGTACAAGCCACCGCCTTTCCGAATTTTCGCGGGGGGAATTTTCCGGAAAAATGCGTTCGGACTAATTCAAGAATACTGCACAACCAAGGCCGATGCGGAGGCCTCGCAAAGAGGCGCTTTGCATCGGAATACAAAAAGCGGGGATCATTCTCCGCTTTTTGCGTGTAAGGTTTACTCTGCGAATAATTTCTTGTCTTTCAGCAAAATCTTGCTCTTGATGCAGGAGAGTACCTCCCGCTGCTCGGTTACTGTCCCGTGTTTCAGCAGATACTTAGTGAATTTCTGACCACCATATGTGCGTATCTCTTTCAGCAGTCCCTGATCCATGAGGTCGACGATTCTACCCAGGTCACCAGCGTTCCTACTGATACGATCCGGCGCCCAGGTCAGAGTCCCGTCAAATTTCTTCCGCTTGATTTCCTCAATTATCTCGTTGAACACCGGTCTTGCTCCTGCTTCCTTCGCAGAGTGAGATTCCTGCTTTCTCTCCACTATCTCTAGCCCCTCATTAATCGCCAATTTCTCCATCTCCCTAATCTGGCTTTCAATGGAGGGCACTTGCTTGTCCTCCTGCTCGGTACTTTTGCGAGCATACAGGCAGTACTGTACTTTCACGGGAACCGCAGTTTTTACTACTGGTATCCCCACTGACGCTTGCGTTAATTGCATGTTTCTCTTGTGTTTGGTTGATAACTGACCTACACTAGGAATGGCGCAGCCCCTCCGAGAAGTCCAGGAGGGGTGGAGGAGACAAGGTGTTGGTAACTATGTAAAAATTGCGTATGAACTTTGAACAGCCACAAAAAAGTGAATCCGAAAATGCTAGTCAAGAGTCTGTTGAGGAACCAAACGCACAAAATGTTGAGATTGAGAGAAAGATTGAAAATTTATTCGGAAAGTCACTCAAGTGTTTCAAGCGTTGGGGAACGCTCGGAATTGCGGTAGGTGCTTTTCTTGTTGCTGGAAAATTTGAAAGACAACTCGGGAGAGAAGATAAAGAGTGGCGAGAGCATGTTTCTTCCACACTAGATACGGATAGTCAACGAAAGAAGGGTATGTACGAGTCGCAAATCAGAGAGTTTTTTGGAGAGGAGGCTTTGCGCGAAATTGAGGATGGCGATAAGTCTGCCTACTTCGAGAAGAAAAATAAACAACAGCATAAACCGCCCGCCTTGGAGGGTTTCCTAGAACACGGAACGACAAACGAACATGTCTACTTGTTCGATGAGAAATACGGATTTTACCCCCGAGGATGGGTTAACGGGGAAGTAGAAGATGTCGAGTATGTTGACGATATAGGAGGAAAACTTAAAGCTGGGAGCCGAAAGGGTGGAGAGTTCAGACGTAAAGGTATTTTAGGTTCAAAGATATTTCTGTATCGCACAACACCAAAAGCAGGAGACGGTGGAAATGAGCACTTTGTATCGAACGAGGCAGTATTTCATGAACTCGGGCACGCGAATGATTGGGAATCAGACCAAGATCTAAATATCATTGAGCGTCAAGATTTGTTGCTAAAGGTTTTAAACCGAATGAATGAAACCGATGCCTACGACACTAATGATCATTATCATAAATCATATCTTGACGGAACGAAGAGGGGTTCATACCGAGCGGTAAAAGAATACTGGGCAGACATTTGCGCAGAATATTTCTGCAACCCCGAGGGGTTTCAAAAGTCACATCCGAAGGATTTTGAATTGGTAGACGCTCAAGCGAAGAAAAATGATGCTACGTTCAACGTGCTTGACTTTGAGAATAGAGGCGCTTTTGACCCGCACACAGGTGAACTGAAGGAAAAATGGAGGTAGAAAGTCCAGTAAATCGTAACTCTCCACACCTCCCCGAAAACCCTTGTAAATCAAGGATGTCTCAGGTGGCCAGTTTCAAATACTTTTGGAACCAATGTTCGGGATCGTTCCACTTCAAGGAGAGAATGACGGAGGCGAGAATAGATGTCGTTTCCGCCCCCCGTTGTGTTTTTGAGCCGAAAGATGTACGTCTTTTGATGACCAAATGCCTCAAAGCTCGCTCGGCTTTGTTGTTGTCGATGGGAATACCGGGGTGTTTGAGAAAGGTAAAGTATTTCTCTTTGTTTTTCCGCAGAGCCGCTTTGATTTTGGAGAGAGGAGTTGGATCAAGGGCGTGACTTTCAGACAGGTGATTGAAAACCGTGTGGAATTTTCTTTTGAGATACGGGGATAGTTTGTTTCCGAGAGATTGCCTGATATGTTTGTATAGTTTTGAGAATTGCAGGTATGCGTTTTTGCGGTATTTTCTCTTTGCTTCCGGTATTTCTGCGCTTTCCGCCACATCCCGCAATTTTCTCTGCGGATGCGCCCAACACAGCTGATGCGCGCTGAACGAGTTTCTGCACGCTCCGTAGTCGTCGGATATTCCGACCTTGCCTCTCCCGATGTCTTCTATGTTTCCCTTACCTCGGCTTCTGCCGAGAGAGAAGACCGTGTCGTTGTTTTCCGTGCCGGTGGCTGCCCAAGCGAACTTTCCTTGTTCTTCTTTTTGCGCTTTCCAACCAGTCTCGTCGTAGTGAGTGCCTGCTTGAGCGAGGGCAGATTGCTTTAAGGCTTGGCATTCAGGCCGTAAACTGTCGGCTTCTGTCTGGAGTATGTTGCCGATTTCTCCGATTGAGACGGGGAGACCGAACACTTCCCTCATATGTTCTTGCATTTGAGCGTGAGAAAGGCGGCTTCCGATTGAAAGTATACAGGCATATTTCTTGACGTGTTCTCCCAAGACGGATTTCTTGGAAGGAATCGGGTATCCGTTTGATTGCCGTTTACACGCGGAACAGTACCCGACTTCAACGGAGTGTTTGATGATGGCTTTTTGGATGGGGAACGGAATATCTTCTTCGTAGAAGACGCGAATTGATTTCTTTTTCAATAATCCGTGACAATGAGCGCATTCACTGACCGGATGCGACTTTGTTTCCGTCACGTTCTTCGGTATCGGTCGTTGGTATGAAAAGGCGTCCCGATTCTTTTTCTCTTTCTTCGGGGGCATTCGATTTACGAGCGGTTTTTTGCCAAATAGCTTGTTTTTAATCTGCTCCAACTGAAAGGCCATGGCTGAAATCTTCTCTCCCTTGTCTTTGTCCTTTGCTTCCAGCTCCTTGATACGCTCCTTCTGCTGTTTGGTCTCCGCTTCGAGCAGAGCGATCCTTTCTCTGGCTTTAGCGTACAAGACCTTGAGATTGCGAAGTTCAATCAACCTATGTTTTATATCTTCTTCGGTCAGTTTCACCTTGACATTATATCATGGAATGTGGCGGGAGGTGTGGATACTTACTTTTTAGCTTATTGACATTTGACTTAATTGTTGTTTTATTGATCGAATAATAAGCCGTATCAAATCACTTTTTTACTTTTGTAATAAAAGTAATCTTTATCAGTTGCGTAATATTTTCTGTATTGACTAAGCGGCTCAAGATCAAATTTAACAATATGCAAAGTATTTGGGTCCTTATTATTAGTCTTATGAATTATTCCAAGGGGAGGATTGACAAAATACGAGCCACCCATCATTCGATCCGAGTAAAAACTTGATTTGTATTTACCAACAGAATTAACAAAAAGCAACGCAAATGCATTCTCATAAGCGCGGCTCACGCCCAAAGCTGTATAATACTTTTTCTCAAGCGAAAAAGGATATTTTACCTGCAAGACGTTGCCAGCAATGCCCCAGAAAGAAGGAATAATCACTAAATCTGCTTTTCCAATGTACATCCTAAACACTTCGGGAAGAATCAAATCCCAGCAAACTGCCAAGCCAACCTTGACTTTACCTACATTAAAAATTGCTTTTTTGTTATCGGAATAACAAGTGTAATTTTCGTTATAGATAAGGGCCTTTTTCCTATATCGTGCCAATTCTTTTTCATTTTTTATTACTATGCTGGTGTTGGAATACTTGTTCTTATCTTTCAGTAGAAACGATCCCATAACAAAAGTAGTTTTTGGAAATAATCTGGAAATACCTTTTAACGATGCAAGTATCTGACGAGACGAGATTTCTTGTTCGTAATCTCTAACTACATCAAGTTTGAAGGGTCCTGAAAGAAAGTATTCCGGAAATACCAGTAAATCTAAATCTAAAATCTTTTGCTTGTTTTCATCCAGCAATTTTTTTATTTGGTGAATATTTTCATTCACCTTCAGAAATTTTGGCAGAAATTGAAAATATCCGATTTTCATTATTATTATTTTAACCTATGGTTTTAAAAATGCCTCCGGTTGGGCAATCAAAGCGCCGACCGGAGACATCAATTAATGAAAACCTAATTTCCAAGGTTATCGAAGTACAAACTTCGATCCCAAACAAGATTAGGTTTTATTCTTATCGCTTGCGTTCGACAAGCAACAAAGCGCGGGGGATTTCTTCTACCTTTTTCTCCTTCAAGCCGCAGTTTTTTGATTCTCTGCAACCAGTCGAGACTGTGCCCCAACTCCCTTGCGGTGGCTCTGGGACTTCGCTTTTGCCACATCATCCTTCTTAAAATGGGATCTAAGATGTAGCAATTAACTCCGTAAAGTTGCACATCGTGAACTCCCAACTCGCTCACTGACGGTTCTCGTCTCCTTACGTAATCCGGAACTCCCAACATTTCGCCGATTTTATAGACCTCAGATTTATAAAAATCAACCAACGGCTGAAAGTGTCCGGCTGGTCCGCCAGCAGTGAAAGCAGACAATAGAGCTTCAGTCCCATTAGTGGCTCCAGCGCAGATAGCGTTGCTGTTGTCAGCAATCTGAAGAAGGAGCAAGGAGCGAACTCTTGGCAAGATACCGCTGTTTTCCCATGTCCCAGACGACCCCAGAAGACTATAAACTGAATTTACAACGTCTGAAATATCTAGATATTGATATTCAATTTCCATGTCCTCAGCCGTCTGTATCGCATGGAGCACGTCCTGGTACTCAAAATCATTCATTTCACCTTTCTTCTTTAATGGGCCTCTTCCTAAAATAATTCCTTTTAGGAAGCGCCTTTTCCCCTTGAGCGCCATCTTGCACAGAGCTGCCACTGTGGAAGAATCTATCCCTCCGGAAAGACCGACCACGATGCCATCCAGCGATTGTTTTGAATATCCCGATATCTTTTCAAGACACTCAACAACATAGCTACTGAGCTTATCTAAGAGATTATCGGGAAACGCAATCTTTTCCGGGTTAATCGCGGCTCTAAAATTAACCTCGCCATTCTTTGGCAGGGGGAACCACATCCCAATTTCTCGGGGCAATTCCGACTCGAAGCGAGATCGATTTAGCATGACTGCCACCTCCCTCTTATTCTGTTCTGTTGTGAATGTGCTGAAATTTCCGAGACTATCTCGGTTCTGATTTGAATGATACCACCTTTCTGTTATTATTACAGGCCCGCCATTTCCAAAAACCATAACAGAATTTCATACCGTCCGTCTATCGAGCGGGCAAAAAATGGAGGGGGCAAGAGGGAGGAAATTTTTTGCCCGCGAGTCGTCCGCGAAGCCCCGCCGTCCTGTTCGTCAGAACAGAGCCGAGCAGAAAATTGCCTTTTTCTTTTAGGAGAAAAATCGAGGCGCGCAAAATAAAAAATGTAAAGGCAATTTTCTGCGAGGCAGTGCCGCTTGGCGGCACGGCGGCGGGGCGGAGCGATTGGATTTTTTCAGAAATTTTTGGTAAAGTAAGTTCGAGCGGAGTTGTATAAACACACCATAAACGAACTAAATGGTTTTGAAGAAGACAAGAACAGACCGTCCGAAAACACAATGGGCGGCGATAGCCGCCCATTTGGAAATGGGATAAACTCCTTTGAGTTGTTTACTTGTGGTCTTATCATAACCTTTGCGCGAACTTTTTTCGAGGGCAAAGAATGATTCGCACGCTCCACCGTGCGTGGTAGCTCTAAACTAACTCGTACGCTCCGATACAGTGCCAACGCTAACGAATTCCGCCCAACGCCTCAAGGTCTCGGCGTTCCCCACACCAGAAAATCTCTTTGCTCGTTTCCGATTTGCGCGCGGGATTTTCTTTCTGAATGGAAAAGGATTTTCTGGTGTGGGGGCTTCTTCTAAGGAAGAAGCAAGCCGAATTCTAAATACAAATTCATTATTGTGCCTCGTTCATTCTATCAGTTTGCGTACCATGATTCTAAAGGGGTACCATCCTCGGCATTCGCCTCGGACATTTCCGCTAGGGCTACTCGCGCCTAGATGTCTACTGACCTTCACCCAACTCCCGTCCTGACCACAGCCCTGATTTGACCAGGAATCCTTTCAATATTGATTTTGATCTTTTCATTCGGCCAAGCCCTTTCCTGACTTTCCTGGCCAGATCTCTCATCGTCGGCGGGCAGTAATTGCCCAGGTCTTTTCTCTTCAAGGACGACCACTGGTATTCCTGGGGATTGAGTTCAGGAGCATATGCCGGAAAACGATGAACCGAAAGCCAGTTCTTGTTGGCTTCAATCATGACTTGAACCGCTTTCGAGCGATGCGGAGGCAACCCGTCCCAGATGAGGATGAGTCTTCCTTCGTGCTCATATTTATTTTTCATATCTTCCAACACGCCGAGGATCGTCTCCGTATTGACGCTACCATGTTTTACCCAGGCCAGATTGCCAGTCTTCTTCGTCCTTGAGTTCCAAGTGATCATTCCGAGCAATGAAAGATTTTTCCATCCTCCGGCAGAAACGATGATCGGAGTTACACCTTTCTTTCCCCATGTACTCCGCACTGACGGCTTGTCGGTTACTCCGGACTCGTCGAAAAAGCCAAACGTGGCCTTGTTTTTGACGCCCCTTTTTTAATCGCCGGCCAAGTGGTCTTAATCCATGTCGTGATCGCTTTTTCATCGCGCTCCCGAGCCCTTTTCCCGGGTTTCTGACAAGAAAATCCGAAACGTTCGAGCGTATGCCAGACTGACCGGTCTTTGTATGAAATGTTAGTCTCCTTTTTGATGTAATCTGTTAACCGCTTGAGTGTCCAGTAATCGGTGTCGTAGCCACATCCTTTTGCACCTTTCAAAATATTTGTTTGAATTTTTTTCTCCTGCTCTGGCGAGAGTTTAGAGATTCTGCCGTATTTGCCCTTGAGAAGGGCGTCTATGCCGCCTTCCTTCCACTTCCCATACCATTCCGTGACGGTTCCGTGGCATACGCCAAGCTTTTTGCATACCCAGATGTTTGCTTTCCCAGATTTGAAGTGACCAGCCGCTTTCAAGCGACGCTTCTCGAGCTCATCCTGGGACAGGGCTCGGGAAGGGTGGTGATGAGATGTTTTCATCCCTCAATCATACCATATACTAGACGGGGGTTGGGTGAAGGTCAGTAGGTATCCCGCATGTGCGCTAAAACGCGCACGCGGGACTTCTCTTTGGGGGGAGGAAGGAATCCTCCCCCCAGCTCCGCCTCGGTTCGTGCTTCGTCCGTTAAGAAGCGGACTACGCATTTTGCAGAGCAAAACAGGGCTCACCCCGCCCGGCTACGCCAACCCCCTTCCTCGTTTTCATTCTTGGGTTTAGTGTGTCGCTTTCGCTATTAGATTTCTGTGACTTCGTTTAACGGCGGCGCTCATCCTTTAGTCATGGACGCCCTAGCGGAAATGTCCGAGGACTCATTCTGTTTGTGGTTTGCCCCACCCACCCTATGCGCACCACAACCCGCCACGAGGAAGGAAAGGGCGGCGGGGCTCCCTTGAAAAGCTAGGATTTCTTTATACTATCCACAATTTCAACTTTACCATTCAAGCAGTCGAGTACGAATTTTTTTCCAAGCTCTTTCAGTAATTTCGTCCCCAATAAGATAATGTTCGCAGGTTGAATATCGATGGTAGTAGTAACACACTTCCCACCTACACAAATCTGTCCGATACAAACAAAATGCGATGCGGAAGAACCATCTGCCAATGTGTTTGACTGAATCCCCGTTAACACAAGGCCAAGAGGAAAAGCTTCAACATAAGGAAGCGTAAGGTACCCATTGAACCCAGAATCTACGAGAGCGATCAGTTTTTTAGGACTACCATTTACTCCTTTGACTTCAATTTCTATTTTCGGTTGATCATTATCAAAAGTTCCAAGCATATTTTTTTGCGTTAAAGTTCATGCCTGGATTTTGGACACTTCCAATTTGGATAATATAAAACAATATATCCCCAGATTCTTTTCTTGCTTTTTCAACAGCCACTAGTCTGTCGGCATCAATATAATATTTGCCTTTTTCCACATCAATTACAGCATATTTACCCATATGCTCCTTCTCAAGCTTTTCTCTTAGCTTTTCAGTATAGAATTTTTCCCCAAGTCTTGAGATGTCCTCTAAAGAAAGTTGTGGTTTATTCGTCATTAAGGTAAGTATAACACCTGATAATCTTTTGCCAAACGATTTATGTTTTACAATATATAGTATTTTTCTTTATCTTTAGCCAGAGTTTGCTACCAGAAAAGCTGTAGAAACTGTTGCGAATGTAATTATTGCCACAATTCCCCACGGAAGATAAGCGAGAAAGGAGTTTGATTTTATTTGATCTGTTAATTTGTTGTTAGCGAGTTCTTCCAAACCCCGCTTTGCGCATTCTTCTGCCTGATTTAGTACAACTAAATATCCTATAAGGCTTGTAGGTATTAGCAGGAGTAGGAGAATGATTAAAAATCTAACAAATGTTGTCAATTGGATTAAGTTTGTAAAAGTTGCTATGACTAACAGGGTTGCGGCAAGCGCACTGATTTGCGGTAGCAAATTATATCTTTCCCGCACCGCATGCATTAGAACATCACGAAAGTTCTCCAGCCGTTTCTCTTTCATTTGCTCTTCTGTCATATTTTAGAAAAGATTAGCTAACCAAAACAGAAATCGTTTTGGCCAAGAAACTTTTACTTGTTTTTCTTGTACCTTATTATTCACAGATTGCTCTAGCTTTTTATCTTCTGTAATTTTCGGCTCCGGACTCTTTGGTGTAGTACTAGAAACATTCTTTTGCACCTGCTTGGTAGGACTAGCAATTACCGGCTTTGAAATTTTAGAAGGTCCGTTATTAACTTGAGGGGTCTCTTTCGCACTCTCTTTAGTATTCGGTATTATCAGTTGCAATGAATCAAGTTTTTTTAGGTCTATATTTTCTAAAACTGAAGATACTCTTGAATAATTATTATTTGGCCCACTATTAGAAACTATACTAGAATTTCCTAACCAAGCATTGATAGTATTGATAGACAGAACATAACCCAGAGCGTTCAATTCTCCTCTTATCACTGCTGAAGGTACACCAATGAATGTTCCGTCTTTTATATAAGCCCCACCGCCTGAATTTCCATGCTCAATGATAGCTGTCGTTTTTAGATAATTTCCATTTGTCCCGCTAAAGTCTCCGCTTGTATAGGTAATATTTGTTCCGAATTTAGCCGGATAACCATAGGTTATAATTTTCGTGCCTAAGCGTAGATTTTTGCTGTTGCCATTAGCGATATTAATGTAAGGCAAACTTGTATTTTGAGGGTTCCGAATCTTTAATACTGCAACATCTTCACTTGATGACATTTTCAGTATATCCGCTATTTGTCGTTCTCCAAAATACGGTTCGTCGCTAAAATTATCTACAAAACCGACAAGACATCCTAATGTTCCTTCAACAACATGCTTATTGGTTAAGATAGTTCCGTTTGAGTTGATGATAGTACCTGACCCTTGACTAGCCCTGTTGCTATCAACTGGACAGATTAGTTTAACAGTAGCTCTGACTATAGAATCCTGATTGGAAATCTCGTCGCTACTCTGTGGTACTTGAGGTAATTGCTGTGTCGGTTTATTGGGAGATTCACAAGATTGATCAACTGCCGGCGGTGCCGATTCTACGCTAGAGCAATCAAAAGTCTTTCTACAACTTCTATTTTGTATTCCAGAGAGCGAACAGACATTCCAGTCTCCACAACTCCATGTGTCTGCTGTACAACTCGGCTGTGGCGGTTGATAGACAGGAGGCGGAGTTATTGGTTGTGGAGGTGCATAAGCACAACTTTGAGTTAAAACCGGATTGCCACCGGAGCAATTGCTAGGAGACGAACTGACGGTACTTCGCGTTTTTGTATAATTACTCTGACAATCTGACCAGTCTGAATATGTCCAAGAAGTACACACAGGCGGTGTATAGGTACAACTTTGGGAGGTGGGTGGCGGGGGATCTTCTGTAAATTCACATTCAAAAATCTTATTACAACTTCTGGCCTGCGATCCATTTACGGAACAGGCTCCCCAATCTTCACATTGCCAAACATCAGCATTACACTTTAACTTATTGTAGTTATACTCCTCGGCCACTTGGTTAGGAGTCAGTGCGGTGTTATAAATCTTTATCTCATCCATTTGGATATCGGTATTACAAACACCAGCGGCTCCAAATGTCCACTGGCCAGAAGGGAAACTCCTTCCTAAACCAGCAGTATATGCTGTAAAAACTCCATTTCTGTAGTAATAATAGCCATCATTATTATAAACAAAAGCAAGGTGTTCCCATGTTCCATTGCTACTAAATTGCTTGGTTATTCCACTTCCACTCATTCCATCTCCTAACACATTTATGGAATCGTTCATGCCATCTCCAGACTGCTGTAGTGATACATTAAATCCAAAAGACGAGTTCAGAGTTTGAGAACCAAAAGCTCCTAATTTTAGTCTGTATAAAACTGAAAAATTTGATAATGGTGGTAAACTATTTGAAATCATTCCGTATGTGCCATTTGAACATCGGAAATTTATCGCGCCTCCGCTAAAACCATTGGAAATCCAAGACCCATTTTTATTTTGTGCGGTGTATTGCCCTGCACTATCAGTAATTACTCCGCCATTGACGGCGTTTTCATCATTAAAATTCCAATACGAAATTGGGCTTGGTACGCTTGATGCCTGCACTACTACCGCTGAAGAAAAAACAGCTGTGGCAAACAAAAGAAAAAGGAAATATCTTTTCATACTTTAGTAAGTTTATTTTCCACCTCTATGATTTTTTCCTTCAAATAATCATCTAATTCTCCGACTGACATTATATTGCCGTCCTCTTTTTTAAAATGATCGGATATAAAAGTGTAATCTTTCAAAAGATTCTCTGCTAACATCCACTGGATTTTAAGTGAGCCGAACTGTTTTAGGAAACCCGTTATAGTTTTTTCACTTCCCTGAACATTCCAGACAGACAGTGCGGTATCACTAACACCAATTTTTACGCGGTTACCATTCACAGAAAAAAGAGCATCGTAGCCGTCTTTGGTTTTATCTAAGAGTTTAACAAAATTAATTTCCATATTTTTAATTATTTAATAAAATACCCAATATCTTTTCCGTAAAGCTGTGCAAATTTCTTAACCTCAAGAATATCAAGACGATATTCTCCGGACTCAACACGCGAGATATAAGACTGTGGTCGCTTCATCTTTTTTGCAACATCAATCTGTCGCAAACCGGACTCTTTTCGAGCTTTTACCATTCGCCCGATAAAAAGGGCGTATTCCTTTGTCCTGATAGTCTTACCCATATATACTATAGCGTATATACAGGAAGTCAATATCTAAAGTTTAGATATGGTGATAAGATACAGGGAGTATCACCCACACCAGAAAATCCTTTTCCATTCAGAAAGAAAACTCCCGCGCGCAAATCGGAAACGAGCAAAGAGATTTTCTGGTGTGGGAACGCCGAGACCTTGAGGCGTTGGGCGGAATTCGTTAGCGTTGGCACTGTATCGGAGCGTACGAGTTAGTTTAGAGCTACCACGCACGGTGGAGCG
>Ga0209343_10008374_pt1 | contig 12043 bp, 11 predicted proteins | sample RifCSPlowO2_02_FD_184026 | JGI IMG/M metagenome (GOLD analysis project Ga0209343, IMG submission 184026) | Groundwater microbial communities from Rifle, Colorado - Rifle CSP2_plank lowO2_0.2 (SPAdes) (version 2) | ecosystem: Environmental > Aquatic > Deep subsurface > Groundwater | place... | reverse complement strand
GACTTCACTCCTTACAAATTTGGAGCAGTATTTGCCATACTGCAAAGCCCTAACCGTAAGGTGGGCTGCGCCCACCATGTCGGGCATAGCCCAACCTACATTTGGCTCTAGTGTCGCGTCACGTATAAAATGACGGATGCAATGTTTTACTATACCAAAACCGAAAACTGCCCCATCCCCACCCCAATCCTCCCCTTGAAGGGGAGGGAGCCAAGTTCCTCCCCCTTCAAGGGGGAGGCTAGGAGGGGGATGGGGGTGAATGGCGCTACGCGTACGGCAAATCATGCGTGACGCGACACTAGCTCGCCCGGCTTAGGGGATGCTACATGCAAAATCTGACCATCCTCGGCTCTACCGGCAGTATCGGCACCAGCACGCTGGACGTGGTGGCGCGCCATCCGGACAAATTCCGCATCGTGGCGTTGACGGCAAACAGCCAGGTTGATTTGCTGTTCCGCCAATGCGTGCAGTTCAGGCCGCGCTATGCGGCCATGCTGGACGAGGACGCTGCGCCGCAGTTGCGCCAGCGGGTGCGCGAGGCGGGGCTGGACATTGAAATCTTGAGCGGTGATGCGGCGCTGGAGCAGGTTTGCGTGTTATCGGAGGTGGATACGGTGATGGCCGCCATCGTCGGCGCGGCGGGCTTGCAGCCGACGCTGGCGGCGGCGCGCGCCGGCAAGAAAATTCTGCTGGCAAACAAGGAAACGCTGGTGATGGCGGGCAACGTGTTCATGGATGCGGTGCGCGCCAGCGGCTCCGCGCTGCTGCCGATCGACAGCGAACACAACGCGATTTTTCAGACGCTGCCACGTGGTTATGACGGTGATCTGGCGGGCAACGGTGTGCGCCGCATCCTGCTTACCGCTTCCGGCGGACCGTTTCTCAATATGCCATTGAGCGAGTTGCAAAACGTCACGCCGGAGCAGGCCTGCGCGCATCCGAACTGGAGCATGGGCAGGAAAATTTCGGTGGACTCGGCGAGCATGATGAACAAGGGGCTGGAGGTCATCGAGGCGCACTGGCTGTTCAATGCAAGCGCGGATGATATCCAGGTGGTGGTGCATCCGCAGAGCGTGATTCATTCGCTGGTCGAATATGTGGACGGCTCAATGCTGGCGCAGCTCGGCAACCCCGACATGCGCACGCCGATCGCTTACGGCCTGGCCTGGCCGGAGCGCATCGACTCCGGCGTGGCGCCGCTGGATTTGTTCAAGGTGGCGACGATGAATTTCGAGGCGCCGGATTTCGAGCGTTTCCCCTGTCTGGACTTGGCCTACCAGGCATTGCGCGCGGCGGGCACGGCCCCGGCGATACTGAATGCCGCGAACGAAGTGGCGGTGGCGGCCTTTCTCGATAAACGGATTCCCTTCCTGTATATTCCGCGCCTCATCGCGGCGGTGCTGGACGCGCTGCCGCTCAATGCGGTCGGCAGTATCGACGACGTGCTGGAAGCGGATGCCGAGGCGCGCCGCGCCGCGCAACAACAAATCGGGAAATTATGATTACCCTGCTCGCATTTATCGGCGCGATCGCGCTGCTGGTGGTGTTCCACGAGCTCGGGCATTTCTGGGTGGCGCGCCGCTGCGGGGTGAAGGTGCTGCGCTTTTCGGTAGGTTTTGGCAAGGTGATATACAGCAAGCGTTTTTCCAGCGCCGGCACCGAGTGGGTGATTTCCGCGATTCCGCTGGGTGGCTATGTCAAGATGCTGGACGAGCGCGAAGGCGAAGTTGTCCCGGAAGATCTGCCATACGCTTTCAACCGTCAGCCGGTGCTGCAACGTATGGCTATTGTGATTGCCGGGCCGCTGGCCAACTTTCTGCTCGCCATTGTGCTGTACTGGGCGCTGTTCGTGCATGGATTGCCGGGGTTGAAGCCGATGCTGGGCGAGGTGCCACCAGGTTCTCCGGCTGCTTACGCACAAATGCAGCCGGGCGAAACCATACTCAGCATCAATGGTGAAACGATTCCGAGCTGGCAGGATTTGCGCTGGACAATATTGGAGCTGGCGCTGCGGCGGGGTGAAGTCAGAATCGAAGCGCGCAGCGCGCAGGGAGAATCGCTCTCTCACCAGCTCGATATCAGTGGCCTGGAGGCCAGGGATCTGGATGGAGAATTTCTCGGCAAACTTGGGTTGCATCCTTATCAGCCGGTTGTCCTGCCGGTCATTGGCAAGGTTGTCGAGGGAGGCGTGGCGCAACGCGCCGGATTGCAGGAGGGCGACCATGTCTTGCGCGCCAATGGAGTGGCGATGCAAAGCTGGGGCATGTTGGTGGAGATGATACGTGCCCATCCCGGGCAAACCATACAGCTTGACATCCAGCGTGGCGAGATGACTTCCAGCTTGGAAATGATTCCGCAGGAGGTTGACGAATCCGATCCGAAAAACTCTTGGCCGGGCACCCGCAAGACGGTGGGGAAAATTGGCGCGGGGCCGCAAGTGGACAATACGGTATGGCAGGCGATGCTGATCGAGGTGAGCTATGGCCCGGTTGATGCGCTTTATCAATCCTTACGCAAGACTTGGGAAACCTCCGTCATCACCCTGAAAATGCTGGGTAAGATGGTGCTGGGCGAAGTGTCGATGAAAAATCTGAGCGGACCGATCACCATTGCCGATTATGCCGGACAATCTGCAGAAACCGGCCTGGTAGCCTATTTAAGTTTTTTGGCCTTGATCAGCATCAGCCTCGGTGTGCTGAATTTACTGCCGATCCCCTTATTGGATGGGGGGCACTTGCTGTATTATGTCGCCGAGCTGGTCAAGGGTAGCCCTGTTTCCGAACAGGCTTGGGAGATCGGCCAGAAAATCGGCATCGCGCTGCTGGGCACACTGATGATCTTTGCGATCTATAACGATATTAATCGCCTTATTTCAGGTTAAATAATGAAATTGAAAAAATTGGCGGGATTGATTTCCCTGCTTTGCGTGTCACCCGCTTGGGCTATCGACTCATTCATTGTCAAGGACATCCGCATCGAAGGCATCCAGCGTACCGAGGCCGGTACGGTGTTCAGCTATCTGCCGGTCAAGGTTGGCGACACCATGGACGACCAGCAGGCTGCCGCGGCGATTCGCGCCTTGTATGCGACCGGATTCTTCAAGGATGTACGCCTGGAAGTCGAGCAGGGCGTGCTGATTGTACTGGTGCGCGAGCGCCCTTCCATTGCCAGCATCGAGCTTAACGGCATCAAGGATTTTCCCAAGGATCAGCTCAAGGACAACATGAAGTACGCCGGGTTGGCCGAGGCGCGCATTTTCGACAAGGGGGCACTGGAAAAGGCCACCCAGGAGCTGAAGCGACAGTACGTGGCGCGCGGCAAATACGCTGTGAGCGTGACGACGACCGTGACCGAACTGGAACGCAATCGGGTCGGTATCGTGTTTAATGTGGTGGAAGGCGAAGTTTCCAAAATAAAGCAGATCAATCTGGTCGGCACTCAGGCCTACCAGGAAGAAGAGTTGCTGGACTTGATGAAGCTCAGCACACCGGACTGGATGAGCTGGTTCAGCAAGGATGACCAGTACTCGAAACAGAAATTGTCCGCCGACATGGAGGCCATGCGCTCGTTCTACATGGACAACGGCTACCTGGAGTTCAATATTAATTCCACGCAGGTTTCGATCACGCCGGACAAAAAGGATATTTACATCACCATCAACCTTACCGAGGGGCCGAAATATACCGTGTCGAAAATCGGTATTTCCGGCAACACGCTGATTCCCAGGGCGGAGGTGGAAAGCCTGATACAGGTGAAAGTGGGTGATTCGTTTTCGCGCAGTGCATTGACTGAAACCAGCAAGAAGATCGGCGAGCGTCTCGGGCAGGAGGGGCATGCCTTTGCCAACGTGAATGCCATTCCCGAGCTGGACAAGGAAAAACATCAGGTTGCGTTCAATTTCGTGATCGATCCCGGGCAGCGCGTTTACATACGCCGCATCAATATCGCGGGTAATGACAAGACGCGTGATGAGGTCATCCGCCGTGAATTCCGCCAGGTTGAAGGTGCGTGGTTCGATGTGGAGAAAATCAAGAAGTCAAAGCAGCGCGTGGATAAACTGAACTTCTTCGAGGAGGTCAACGTGGAAACGCCGCCGGTACAGGGCGCTACCGACCAGATGGACGTGAATGTTGCGGTCAAGGAAAAATCCACGGGTAACGTTTCAGTGGGCGCGGGCTTCTCCAACAATGAAGGATTGACGCTGATGGCCGGTGTGACGCAAGCCAACCTGTTCGGCAGCGGCAATCATGCGTCGGTGCAGATCAACACCAGCAGCGTCAACCAGGTTTATTCGCTCTCTTACACCAACCCGTATTTCACCGACGACGGCGTGAGTCGCGGTTTTGATGTTTACAAACGCAATACCGATTCGACTGACACGGCGGTCAGCGAGTATTCCTCGCGCACGCTGGGTGGCGGAATACGTTTCGGCGTGCCGATAGGCGAGGATGAGGGGATCAGCTACGGCCTGGCGTTTGAAAGGACCGATCTTGCGTTGACCACATTAAGCTCTGACAGACTGACAAGATATGTGAACGAATTCGGCACCTCAAATACCAATCTGATCGGTACGATAGGGTGGGGGCGCGACAGTCGTGATAGCGCGATCTATACCACCGAAGGCACGGTGCAGCGTGCCTCTGCGGAAATCGCCCTGCCGGTATTCGATATGCGCTATTACAAGCTGAATTACCAGCATCAGTGGTTTCATCCGGTGAGCAGCGATTTCACTCTGCTGCTGAATGGCGAAGCCGGAGTCGGCGGCGGTTATGGCGGCAAGCAATTGCCGTTCTTCAAGAATTTTTACGCCGGCGGCACCGGATCGGTACGCGGCTATGATTCCTATTCACTGGGGCCGCGCGACCTCAATGACCAGGCGCTGGGTGGCACAAAGCGCGTGGTCGGCAATGTCGAACTGCTGATGCCGGTTCCGGGGATCAAGGAAAAGTCGGTGCGCTTGAGCGGGTTTGTCGATGCAGGGGCAGTCTATGGTCCAGGTGATCTGCCGGGCAGCGCGGGATTGCGCTATTCTACCGGCGTGGCAGTTACCTGGATATCGCCAATGGGGCCGATGAAATTCAGTTATGCTGTGCCGCTCAACAAACAACCGGCGGACAGGCTGCAGAAGTTCCAGTTCACGCTGGGTTCGATGTTCTGATGCCGGCCATGTTGCTGGCTGTGAAGTGTTAAAGGAGTGCGCGATGAAGACGATGATAAAAGGATGTGCGCTGGCTTTATTGTTTGGCATTGGAGTGGTGCAGGCCGCAGATTTCAGGGTTGGCGTGGTGAATACCGAGCGCATCCTGCGCGAGTCCGCACCGGCGATGGCAGCAGAGAAGAAAATTGAAAAGGAATTTTCCGGGCGCGACCAGGAAATCAAAAAGTTAATGAAGCAGGCGAAGGAGTTGCAGTCCCTTCTGGATAAAGACGGCAGAGCGCTGCCCGATACCGATCACCGCAACAAGGAACGCGAATTGACCGCCATGAATGTGAACCTGCAACGCATGCAGCGCGAGTTCCGCGAGGATTTGAATCTGCGCAAAAACGAAGAATTGGCCATCGTGCTGGAGCTGGCTAACAAGGCGATTCAGGCGATTGCCGAAACAGAAAAATATGATCTGATTCTGCAGGAAGCGGTGTATCGCAATCCCCAGATAGATATCACCGACAAGGTAATCGGGCATCTCGCCGGCGAGGCTGCCAACGGCAAGGATGCCAAATAAGCGTACGCAGGATGAATATTTCCTATCGTTTGGCTGACATTGCGGCGCAGCTTGGCGGGCGTGTGCTGGGCAACGGTGAAGCGAGCGTCGCGCAAGTCGCCACACTGGAAAATGCACAATCAAGCCATATCAGCTTCCTTGCCAACAGCAAATATCGCGTACAGCTGGCCAATACTTGTGCCGGTGCGGTCATTCTCGGCGAGGCGGATGCGCAAGCGACCGATTTGCCGCGCATCGTTTCGGATAACCCCTACGCCTATTTTGCCAAAGTCTCTGCGCTGCTTAATCCCTTGCCGGAAGCCAGGCCGGGCGTGCATTCCGCTGCGGTAATCGGTGCGGGCGCGCAGATCGATGCGACGGCCAGCATCGCCGCGATGGCGGTAATCGGCGAAGGCGCAACGATCGGCGCGCATTCGGTGATCGGCGAGGGTTGCTGCATCGGTGCGAATACGGTCATCGGCAGCCGCGCACGGCTGTATCCGGGCGTGGTGATCTATCACGACTGCATCATCGGCGACAACCTGATTGCGCATTCCGGCGCGGTAATCGGCTCGGACGGTTTCGGTATCGCGATGGACGAGGGGCGCTGGATCAAGATCCCGCAGATCGGCCGCGTGGTGATCGGCAATGATGTCGAGATCGGCGCGAATACCACCATCGACCGCGGCGCGCTGGACGATACGGTGATCGAAGACGGGGTGAAGCTGGACAACCAGATACAGGTCGCGCACAACGTGCGCATCGGCGCGCATACTGCCATTGCCGGATGCGCCGGCATTGCCGGCAGCGCGGTGATCGGTCGTTACTGCCTGATCGGCGGCGGCGCGCGCATCCTGGGGCATCTGCAACTGGCGGATCATGTCGAGATCGCCGCGCATACGCTGGTCGGAAAATCCATCCGTGAAGCCGGCTCTTACGCAGCCATTTTTCCCTTCAGCAAGACTGAGGATTGGCGCAAAAATGCCGCGCATCTGCGCCACCTCGACGATCTGGTGAAGCGCGTCAAGACATTGGAACAGGAACTTGAAGCGTTGAAACGGAAATAACGAACAAGGGCGAAATTACCACGAAGCACGCGAAAAGCACGAAGAAAAAAACATTCAAGAGCGGGGTGCCATTTCGATTCCCGGCAGTACGGTAAAAATTGACCGGCTATCTTCGTGTCCTTCTTGAGCTTCGTGGTGAAGAATTTTTAAAAAGGAAAGCAAATGAGCACGCAAATGGACATCCACGCCATCCTCGAACATCTGCCGCACCGTTACCCCTTCCTGCTGGTGGATCGCGTGCTATCGGTCGAGCCGGGCAAGGACATCGTCGCGCTGAAGAACGTGACCATCAATGAACCCTTCTTTCCAGGCCATTACCCGCACCACCCGGTGATGCCAGGCGTGCTGATCATCGAGGCGATGGCGCAGGTTGCCGCTTTGCTGTCGTTCAAATCCATGGGCAGCAAGCCGGACGACAAGTCGGTGTATTACTTCGCCGGCATCGACGGTGCGCGTTTCAAGCGTCCGGTCACTCCCGGCGATCAACTGATCATCAAGGTGACATTGACACGCAGCATGCGCGGCGTGTTCAAGTTCAGCGCCAGGGCGGAAGTCGACGGGCAACTGGCCGCCGAGGCGGAATTGATGTGCACGGTCAAATCGGTGGCGTGATGATTCACCAGACTGCCATTGTTCATCCGGACGCGAAGCTTGCCGATGGTGTCGAGGTGGGCGCGTATTCCATTATTGGTGAACATGTCGAGATCGGCGCCGGCACGGTGGTCGGCCCGCATGTGGTAATCAACGGACGGACGCGCATCGGCCAGCACAACCGTATTTTCCAATTCTGTTCGCTGGGCGAAATCCCGCAGGACAAGAAATACGCCGGCGAGCCGACACGGCTGGAGATCGGCGACCACAATACCATCCGCGAATTCTGCACCTTCAACCTCGGCACCGCGCAGGATGCCGGCGTGACACGCGTCGGCAACCACAACTGGATCATGGCTTACGTGCATCTGGCGCACGACTGCCAGATCGGCAACCACACTATTTTCGCTAACAACGCACAACTGGCCGGGCATGTCGAGGTCGGCGATTACGCGATATTGGGCGGCTTCACCGTGGTGCACCAGTTCGTCAAAATCGGCGCGCACATCATCACCGGCATGGGCACGATTTTGTTGCAGGACGTGCCGCCTTATGTGCTGGCTTCCGGCAATCCTTGCGCGCCGCATGGCATCAATGCCGAAGGACTGAAGCGGCGCGGCTTTTCCGGCGCGGCGATCATGGCGATCAAGCGCGCCTACAAGACGCTGTACAAGTCCGGCCTGAATTTCGATGAGGCCAAAGCCGCAATTCAGGTTCAATTGGCGGAGCATGCTGAGTTGCAGCCGCTGGCGGATTTCCTTGCCACATCGGAGCGCGGCATCGTGCGTTGAAAACCGTGATCCACCACGAAGAGCACGAAGGCCACGAAGAGAAACCAATGACTATCTTCTTTCATCACACCCATCGAGAGTAGTCTGCCAAGCTATTTGACTTGTTGGTTGCCTTCGTGAGCTTCGTGCTCTTCGTGGTTAATTTTTTCAGAATAATAGGCTGTTTCAATGACGCAGAAAAAAATCGTAATCGGCATTGTCGCGGGCGAAGCCTCCGGAGACATGCTTGGCAGCCACTTGATGTCGGCTTTGAAGGAAGCTCGCCCCGATGTGCAATTTGTTGGCATCGGCGGGCCCAGAATGAAATCCGCCGGCATGGAAGTGCTGTTCCCGATGGAAAAGCTGGCGGTGCGTGGCTACGTCGAGGTGTTGCGCCACTATTGCGAGATCGTCGGCATCCGCCGCAGGCTGCGCGAATATTTCCTGGCCAACCGCCCGGACATGTTCATCGCGGTGGACGCGCCGGACTTCAATCTCGACCTTGAGCTTGTGCTCAAGGCCAACGGAATTCCCACCGTCCATTATGTCAGTCCGTCGATCTGGGCGTGGCGCGGCGAACGTATCAACAAGATCAGGCGCGCCGTATCGCACATGCTGGTGCTATTCCCGCATGAGCCGAAGCTGTACCGGCAGGCCGGCGTGCCGGTTGATTATGTCGGGCATCCGCTCGCCGATATGTTGCCTGAATACCCCAAGCGTGCCGAAATGCGCGAGACGATGCGCATTCCGCTGCAGGCCAGGGTGTTCGCCTTCCTGCCCGGCAGTCGCCAGAGCGAAGTGAAACATTTGGCGCGCACCTATATCGAGACCGCCAGGCTTATCCTGCAACAGATACCCGATGCGCATTTTCTTGTGCCACTGGCCAGCCGCGAGACGCGTGGCATCTTCGACCAGGCGATCTACGATTGCAATGCGCAGGAACTGCCGATAACGCTGCTGTTCGGCCATGCGCAGGACGCGATGATCGCCGCCGATATCGCGCTGGTGGCCTCCGGCACGGCCACGCTGGAATGCGCCCTGCTCAAGCGGCCGATGGTCATCACCTACAAGATGCCGGCGCTCTCATGGTGGATGATCAGGCGCAAACGCTACCAGCCGTATTTCGGCCTGCCCAACATCCTGTGCGAGCGCTTTGTCGTGCCGGAACTGATCCAGGAAGATGCCACACCGGAGAACCTTGCCCAAGCCTTGCTTAATCTGGTCAACGACAAGGATGCTGTTGCGCGGCTTGAAGAAATATTTCTTGAATTGCATCGAACGTTGCGCCAGAACACCGCGCAGAAAGCGGCAGATGCTATCCTGCCTTGTCTGCCAACTACATAAATTCCCCTCGCCCGCTTGCGGGAGAGGGGTAGGGGAGAGGGAAATCACTCAGTCAACCATCCTGATCTGCGGCGTGGACGAAGCCGGGCGCGGCCCGCTGGCCGGTCCGGTGAGCGCGGCGGCGGTGATCCTCGACGATGCCCATCCCATCGCGGGTCTGGCGGATTCCAAAAAACTCTCCGAACGGCAGCGTGAACAACTCGCTCCCGTCATCCGTGAACGCGCGCTGGCGTGGGCGGTAGCCTGGGCCGAAGTGGATGAGATAGACCGGCTCAACATCCTGCAAGCCACTTTGCTGGCGATGCGCCGCGCCGTACTGGCGCTGGACATCCAGCCGCAACAGGTATTGGTAGATGGTTTGTATTGCCCGCAGACTGGCATTCCCAGCCAGGCGATCGTCAAGGGCGACAGCAAGGTTGCCGCAATTTCCGCAGCGTCGATTCTGGCGAAAACCGCGCGCGACGAACTGATGCTGCAACTGCACCAACAGTATCCGTTTTACGGCTTCGCCGACCACAAAGGCTACCCCACCGCCGCGCACCTCGCCGCGCTGCGCGAACATGGCGTGTCGGTGATGCACCGCCAGAGTTTCAGGCCGGTGCGCGAGATTCTATTATCAAAGCAATAATTCAGTTGTGAATTGCGGGCGGGCAAGCTCTATTACTTCATGAACGTGGATTGTTGGTTTTTATGGGAGAAGCCAGGCAGCAAGCTAGGCCGAATTACCTAGATAATTCGGCCTATTGTTAAATAAGTTTGTATGGGGATAGAATCGATACAGCTCTTGCTTGGATGCAACTTCGTTAAAACGAGCAACTGATATGCAATTCTTTTTGGTTTGTTGGGCGGCATACCGCCGCAGTCAGTGATTAAACTGGAAGATCTCTATGTCCCTTAAAGAAACCTGCCGGATACTGATATTCTTTGCAGCCATGTTCGCTGTACCTGTTGTTCATGGCGAGCAGATTGGTGGTGTTGAGTTTTCTGGTTCCGGCTTCCTCACTGTTGGTGTAGGCAAAATGCTGGGCGGAACCCGTGCCACAGTACTTGATCGCAATTGCCCGTGTTTTATAGCCGACTACGCCCAAGGCGCTGTCTATGATGGGCGCAACGGACTGCAGTGGGGGCAAGATTCCAAGCTGGGGCTTCAGGGAACGGCTACCCTGCCGAATGCCAACTTTTCGGTGACTGTCCAGGCGGTAGCTCGCGGTGTTCATAATGGAAACATCGACCTTGAATGGCTATATGGTTCCTATCAGTTGACGGATAGCACGGCAATTCAGTTCGGGCGCAAGCGCTTGCCGATGTTCTATTACTCTGATATCCAGGACGTTGGCTTTGCGCTGCCGTGGACGCACTTGCCACCGCAATTTTATGGATGGGAGACGGTCAATTACAACGGGGTGAACATACGGCACCAGGCCCGTTGGGGAGATTGGGCTGCGACCATCAATGTGCTTGCCGGCAATGAGAACGTCAATGACAGCGGGTATTGGGAAATTTACAACGGCAAGCAAAGCCGGACCCGTGTCAAATTGAACAACATCATTGGCGGCGATTTAACCCTTGCCAAGGATTGGCTCGAAGCACGCCTGGCCTATATCCAATCAGATACCCAGAGGGAGAGTTTCACGATATGGGATGATGCCTCACAGAATTACCTGCCAGCCACCGACCCCGGTTTGCCTGACAATGGGACGCACCAAAAGATTTACGGTTTCGCCCTCAATATGGATCCCGGTGACTGGATCTTTCGCGGCGAGTTGCTCCACATTAATCGTCCGGGCGCTACCTACAAGGATTACTCACAGCTCGTGGGCATCGGTCACCGCTTCGGCGAGTGGCAGTTGATGGCAACAGCGTCGCACTATGGCGGTGAAGCAGTCGTGGCAACGGGGGGGGATCCGCAAGGGCAAGAGAACCATACCAGCCGATCGCTCACGTTGCGCTATAACCTGACTCACACCAGCGACATCAAGGTGCAACTCGACAGCCAGAAAGATCAGGGCGGGGTAAATTGGACTCCGCGGTACGGCGATGCGCGGCTGCTTACCTTGACTTACGACAAGGTGTTTTAACCATGCTACGCCGCTATTTTCTTGTTTGCTGCTTCGTCGCCATCCCTGCAATTGCGGCTGCTGCGGATGATATCGTCGTTATCGTGAACCAGAAAATCGGTGTGGATAAACTGAGCCGCGAAGAGGTCATAGATATTTTTCTTGGTCGTAATCGGCAACTGCCTTCCGGTGTAACTGCATTGCCGCTGGATTTGCCCGGCACGTCGCTTGAGAGAGAGCAATTTTACTCACGGCTCACCGGCAAGGGTTTGAGCGAGATCAACGCCTATTGGGCACGCCTCATTTTCTCGGGTCGGGCTTCGCCACCGTCCCTGGCTCATAGTCAAGAGGAAGCGATGCAGATGGTCGTCGATAATCGCAGTGCAGTGGGCTATGTGGCCAGAAGCAAGGTCATACCTTCGGTGAAAATTATATTCGAGCTCAATTCCGAATGATTAACCCATTCCGCAAAGGCATTTTGTTTGGAACGATAACCAGCATTGTAGGGACGG
>Ga0209343_10008373_pt1 | contig 12043 bp, 13 predicted proteins | sample RifCSPlowO2_02_FD_184026 | JGI IMG/M metagenome (GOLD analysis project Ga0209343, IMG submission 184026) | Groundwater microbial communities from Rifle, Colorado - Rifle CSP2_plank lowO2_0.2 (SPAdes) (version 2) | ecosystem: Environmental > Aquatic > Deep subsurface > Groundwater | place... | reverse complement strand
GTGTTTGAGGGGTTGAGAGTATAGTGACGTTCGGTAAAGATTTCCATCACGGCGATTTCGATACCGGCACGCTCAAATCCGACTACTTTATAGCACCAGTTGCATGGATACTCTAACTTTAGTTTTTCGGTTTCATCGTTGATAATCACCACTTTTGCCTCCTGATTTTGTTTCAAGTTGAATCGGACCGATCACCATCCCTTTATCGATGGCTTTGAGCATGTCATAGATCGTGAGTAAACCGATACTCGTTCCTGTGAGAGCTTCCATCTCGACCCCTGTCTGACCGCTCAGTTTTGCAGTAACACTCAGGCGGAATCCCGGTAATTCGGGAAGCTCGTCAATGTCGCAGTTGACACCGCTGAGGTTGAGCGGGTGGCACATCGGGATAATATCTGAGGTTTTTTTCGTCCCCATTATGGCGGCAATTACGGCGGTTTGAAGGACAGGCCCTTTTTTTGCGGTTTGTTGGATGACTGCATCAAATGCGTCTTGACTCATTGTAATCAGTCCACTGGCAACTGCTACACGCGATGTGGTATTTTTATCAGAGACATCGACCATTTTTGGACGGTCACGCTCATCGAGATGGGTTAAATTCATGTATGTACCCTAATAATCTTTTTATTATTATAGCTTAGAGTTGTAAATCGGGCATTGATTAAAAAATAACCATATTGTTGATAAAAAATGGGCTATAGTTTTGTCATGAGATTTTGGTGGTGCTAAAGGATAGTACGTAATTCCGAAATGTTCATAAAACCTCCTTCAAGATTCCTAAGGATTGCCCTGCAGTGATGACTACAGTGCGGGGCAAGACTGATAACTATAATTACACAATTAATTCGCCTTGAAAAGGCAAAAACTAAAAAATAAATTATAAGTGAAAAATGATGCAAAATTTAGTACGAAGCTATGCCGCAAATGCCCCGTTGATCGAAAAATTTATCCTGACTTCTTTAGGTCGAGTCAGTTTAAAAACTTTCAATGTACAGCTTGCCGAGCGTCTTTATAAAACATTTCCGAGTTTGGAACTCATTTACAAATGCGATGAAGGATTTGTCCAAAATTCACCCAATATTTATGCGGATCGTGAAGAGGGGCACCATGCCGGAATCGATCGTGCCTATTTGGTCGATGAGGTGGCTATCCAAAAAGGGTGCCATGTCAGTGAACCCTATATCTCAACTGCAACCGGGCATTTGTGTATAACGGTTATTTATGCAGTTTCAGACGGATATCTGTTTTTGGATTTCCGGGTGCGGAGTCTGTTGGAGCGATTTGATCTGATTGAGAAAAATGATGTATTTAAACGGATCAATCGCTCATCGTATGCGGTTATCGGCGGCGGATTACTCTTTTTTGGAGTATTTGTTGTGCTGTACGGCTTTTATACTTTTATCGGATATCTGGTTGGAAGTGAACCTCTCAGTATGGATACGGTTTTTAAACCGATTATCGCTTTGACGCTGGGACTTGCCGTTTACGATTTAGGGAAAACGATTTTCGAGCAGGAGGTATTGCCGCGAACCCAGCATGTCAGTGATGCGTTTAACGCTAAAACACTGCTCAATTTCTCCGTTTCGATCATTATTGCTTTATTGATTGAGGCCCTTTTGGTTGTCTTTAAGATCGCGCTTCATGATTATAAAGATTTACCGTATGCATCGACGCTTATCGCGGCATTGGCATTTTTACTGTTGGTGTTTGCCGTCTTTATCTATTTGGTGCGAAAAAGCGAGAAAGAACCGTGCAAAAGATGCGCGGAAGAGGAGAGTATGAATGTTTAACGTTCAATACGTTTAAGTGCCTCTTGGTACTCGTGCGGATGGTTGAGGTTAGCAAATGGCTCTTCATCCGTAAATTCAACGTAAAGTGTATTAGAAGAGGCAAGGAGTTTGCCCAATCGGTGATCCCCTTCGGCTAGCATCCGTTCAAACTCTTCGAAAAGAGATCGGTGGTAGATTCCGCACAGCGGATGGCTTCCTGTTTTTGTTGTGGCGATTACTGCATCCAACTCTTCACGATCCGAATCAATCAATTTTTGAAATATCGATGCATCCACAAAAGGTGTATCGACACTTAAAACCATTATCCGATCATCGTTGATTGCTTTAAAAGCACTGACAAATCCTGCCGTAGGGGCATAATCAACTTCAATCGGATCGAGAATAAATTCTGCTTTAAAAGAGAACTTGTCAGCGCTTTTGGTTGAGATGGCTACATGCGCAAAGAGCTGGGTGAGGCGTTGGTATTGAAACTCGCTCAGCGATGAGAACCCTCCGAAGGGGAGGAGCGATTTATCCTCACCCATCCGAGAGCTTTTACCGCCTGCAAAAATAATGCATGGAAGAGAGAACATTATTGAGCAAACGCTGCGGTGAGGATTTTATCCATACCCGGAGTCGCACCGCTTTGAAGATACTCAAGAACCAAGGGAGAGAATTTATCGATCATCGAGGCGTCCATCCCTAAAAATGAGAATTGAGAGCCCAAAGAGCCTAGTCCGAGTAAACCGGCAGGTGCGGCATTGAGAAGTGTGGATGCTTGGGGTACTTGTTTGGTAAGAGCTGCGAAATCGGTTGGTTTCATGTTCCCTTTCGCATCATTAATCACGGCTGCTGCTCCTCCGATCGCTTGGGTCGGGGTAACACCGAGGGTTGTCGTGATGTTTTTAATCAACGGGTTAGAGGTGAGGGTACTATCGGCGATAGGGGCAGCGCTTTGGGCTACGGGAGCAATGCTTTGCATAAGTGAACCGAAATCCAATGCATTCGCATTGGAAACCAAAAGCAATAAAGTGGCGAGAGTAAGTGAACGCATGGTAATCTCCATCTATACTATTTTTTGAATTATAACGGGATACCCGTTATCTAAAGAGCTATCACATTGTTGTGAATACTTTGAATGCTTACCCGATTGGCAATTTCAGCTTTAAAAAGTAATTTTTGTTCTTCTTCGATAAGTTTACTGTATCTTTGTTGAACTTGTGCGACGGTCTCTATATCGGGGGCTGTTTTAGATAAGATGAAGCGGATAGGAACCCCGCTCTCATCAACTACAGGCACAATGTGCAGTTTTACCCAGCAGCTTTGAGCTTCTTTGTACCGATATTTAACATACCCTTGCCATGAAATATTATGACTTATGGTATCCCACATGGTTGTATAGATACTTTTGGGCATATCAGGATGGCGTAAAATTTTATGCGAAACTCCTATTAGTTCACTTTTTTCATAGCCGGATATTTCATAAAAAGTTCGATTGGCATATGTAATCGTATCAAACTTGTCAATTTCAATAATCATCGGTGTACCGGCATAACAAACAGAGTTATCAAAAGAATTGTAAATCACGCTTTTCTCCTTTTATGGATGTCGTCAAGTTATTGACAAGTAATACGTGAAGTATAAAAAAACAATGTGAGTGGATTGTCGCATTTTGATGGGTGCGATTGAATGTATAACCTAAAAATAGTATTTTTTGTTTTTTTATACTAAAATACTCTATCTTTTCAGTGGAAAACGAATGGCGACTATCTACGATCTCAAACCTGCATTCCAAAACCTACTCCGTCCGATGGTTCAAACTCTGGCACGCGCAGGGGTAACTCCGAATCAAATCACCTACACGGCATTAGCGCTCTCTTTGATCGCAGGGGGTACGATTGCTCTCACCCACGGTGCAACATGGATATTACTTACTATACCGCTTGTGATGTTTGTGAGAATGGCACTTAATGCGATCGACGGGATGCTTGCCAAAGAGCACGATATGAAAAGCGATGCGGGGGCAATGCTCAACGAGATGAGCGATGTCCTCTCCGATGTGGCGCTTTATCTCCCCTTTGCGCTGATCGGCAGTGTATCGGCACTTTGGGTGGTGCTGTTTGTCATCATGGCAATTCTCACCGAGATGGCGGGGGTACTGGGGGCAGTGATCGGCGGAGTACGTCGGTATGATGGTCCTATGGGGAAAAGTGATCGTGCATTTGTGATCGGTGCCCTCTCGCTGGCTCTTGGGTTGGGAGTTTTGCCCGAGGGTTGGTTTGATGCCATTATGATCGTCGCGACAGCGATGGGGGGATGGACAGTGCTTCGACGTTCTGTGCGGGGGTTAAAATCATGTTAGAGACCATCAGCACACTTTTTTTTGGCAAAAGCGGAATAGTTCTTCTGATTATTTTAGGGATTTTGGCGTTTGCCACCGTGATCGTATCGGTACTATTTCGTACCAAAACCTCCCAAGAACTCAAAGACCGCGTCACCTCATGGTGGATTATTATCGGCGCATTTAACGTTGGGGCGATGCTCAACACCACGGTAGCAATGTTCTTTTTTGCCCTCATCAGCTATCTCGCCCTCAAAGAGTATTTCACCCTCATCCCGACCCGTCGAACGGATCGTCGTATCATCTTTTACGCCTACCTCTCCATCGTCTTTCAGTACTGGTTCGCGGGTTTACAGTGGTATGGGATGTTTATCATCTGGATCCCCGTCTATCTCTTTTTGCTGTTGCCGTTTCGTCAGGTGCTCATCGGGGAGACACAGGGCTTTTTAGAGAACACGAGCCGTGTACAGTGGGGGCTGATGATGTTCGTCTTCGGTCTCAGCCACCTCGCCTATATGATGACTCTCCCTGCTGTGGCTGGGCATGATGTCGCGGGTAAAGAGTTGGTGCTTTATTTGGTGGTACTCACCGAACTCAACGACGTATTGCAGTATCTCTGGGGCAAGGCTCTGGGTAAACACAAAATCGTCCCGAAAGTAAGCCCCAACAAAACGATCGAGGGGTTCGTGGGGGCGTTCGTCACTCTCAGCGCTCTGGCAGTGGTATTTTCGTTTCTCACCCCTTTTACGACGCTTCAAGCCCTCGCGGCGGGGATGCTCATCAGCGGTGCGGGGTTCGTCGGCGATGTCGTCATCTCGATGGTCAAGCGGGACATCGGGGTAAAAGATTCGGGACATCTATTGCCGGGGCATGGGGGGATACTTGATCGCGTCGATAGTCTCACCTATACCGCACCGCTCTTTTTTCATTTCACCTACTATCTCTACTATTAGGAGGATGAGATGCTAAAATGGCTCTTTTTCGCCCTCATCGTCCGCCCTACGGTACTGCTGATTTTCGGGGTGCACGTGCGAGGACGTGAAAACCTATCACCCGATAAACCCTCCATCCTCGTCGCCAACCACAACAGCCATCTCGATACGCTGGTGCTTATGAGCCTCTTTCCCCTCCACAAAATCCACCGCATCCGCCCCGTCGCGGCGGCGGACTATTTTATGAAAAACCGCCTAATCGCGTGGTTCTCGACCCAGTTTATCGGGATTATCCCCCTGAGCCGAAAGGTAGAGAGATCGCACACCCATCCCCTCGAATCGGTGCGCCAAGCCCTCGAAGCGGGAGATAGCATCATCCTCTTTCCCGAGGGGAGTCGCGGGGAAGCGGAGCAGATGAGCAAATTCAAATCGGGGGTTGCCCATCTGGCGAAAATGACCCCAACGGTTCCCGTTATCCCGATCTATCTCGGCGGTGCTGGAAAAGTCCTCCCCAAAGGGGAAGCACTACTCGTCCCCTTTATCATCGATGTTCATATACTGGAGCCGATGATGATCGGAGAGGAAGATACTCAAATATTTACTCAGCAGTTGGAAGAAGTTATTAAAAAGGCGGGGGAGAGATGAAAAAAGTTTTTTGGATTACTATTGGGCTATTAAGTACTCTGATGGCACAGGAACAATCAATCGAACAAAAAACAGCTTGTTCATATATATCAAAAGAAGAGTCAATTTTTATTTTGACGCGCAGTAATGTTTTCAAAAATGCTGTTAAACAATATCCCGCTAATACTAAATTCGCATTTCCATTCGAGATGATTACCCTTCATGAGGGTAAGAAATGTTCTGTAGAAATATCGGCTTATGTGGATGAAGATGATCATTTTACATTGATCGGGAGCTTTTTAGTGAAAGGAGGGGAACACATGAATGTATCTCAAATCAAATGATCCAACACTTGTTTCAGAATAAATTCAGCAAATCACCCGTAATATTTCGATATGTCTAAGTTTTTAGGATTATAGTTATGAAAACAATCGATATCCATACTCACCTCCTCAGTAGTGACGTTGCGTTCCAACGCTCGTACGACAAATTGGCTCTCCACTTTTTTGCCAAAAAGTTCGGAATGGACCCAAAAGCCCTCGTGCGTGATCCCTATGGCGAATACACCCGCGCACTGGTTTCATCGGTGCGAAACTCTCAGCACGTCGAGAAAATCGTCCTCTTCGGCGTCGATGATCGGGTCGATGATGCGGGCAAAAGTCTCCACAAGGACATCACCGTTTGTGCGACGAATGAAGATGTAGCGACGTTGTACCGAGGGAATGAGGATGTCATCATCCCCTTTTTCTCGATCAATCCCAACCGCCCCGATGCGCTCGATCTCATCGACCGCTATGCCGATGCAGGATTTCGCGGGGCGAAGTTTTTGCAAAACTACTGGGGGGTTGATACCCGTGAGGCACGTTATCGTCCTTATTTCGACAAACTCGCCGCTCGCGCTCTGCCTCTGATCGTCCATGTGGGAAGTGAGAGCAGTGTTTACTCTTTTAAATCGTGTGAGAGTATCGAGATGTTGGATCATCCGCTGGAAGCGGGAGTGCAGGTAATTTGTGCCCACATGGCACTCACCTATGAACCGCGCCGTATTTTTCAGGCACTTTCGAAAAATCCGAAACATTTTAACGACGAGTATTACATCCTCCTTGAAATGCTAAAAGAGCATGATAATCTCTACGCCGATATCTCGGCCCTCCTCACCCCGGTTCGGGCAAAAGTGTTGCGTCATCTAAGCCGACAGAGTGATATCCATCACAAGCTCCTATTCGGCACCGATTTTCCCGTCCCTTTTAGTACGGTGTTCAACAGTTATGATCTCCCGTATCGCAAACGGTTCGAACTCTCCCGCGAAGCAAACCCGTTTGACCGCTACGCCAAAGCGATTTTAGAGTATTTCCCCGCAGAGAATTCCATCTATACCAATTACACCAAACTATTAGGAGAATGACACTATGACAACTGGAACATTTACCAGCTTCGACGGCGCAGAGCTTTTTTACCGCGAATGGTCGCCCGCTGTCCCTAACGGCAAAATCGTGTTGCTCCTCCATCGTGGACATGAGCACTCAGAGCGTCTCGACCCCATTGCCCGTTCAGCAATATTTGAAGGATACAAAGTTTTCTCGTATGACAACCGTGGGCACGGATACACCCGCGCAGAGGCGACGTATGAGTTTATGAATCTGGTGCGCGATTTGGAGGCGTTTGTTCGTTATGTTTGTGCTAAAGAAGGCAAAAGTGCCGAAGATATGTTCGTCGTTGCCAACTCGGTCGCGGGGGTTGTCGCCTCGACGTGGGTACACGATTATGCGCCTCGCATCGCGGGGATGGCATTGGTTGCTCCGGCGTTCGTGATCAAACTCTATGTCCCCCTCGCCAAACCCTCCCTCGATCTGATGATACGGTTTAATCCCCGCATGAACATCAAATCCTACGTCAAAGCGAAGTTTTTGACTCACAACACGACAGAGCAAGAAAGATACAACACTGATCCTCTGATCACCCCGAACATCCCTGCACGTCAACTCGTGACGCTCCTCGATACCGCTCGAAGAGTGGTAGAGGATGCGAGCCACATCGTAACTCCGACGCTGGTACTTTCGGCAACATCGGATTATGTCGTGGACAGCCGTGTGCAAAAGGTGTTTTATGACCGCCTCAGTTCACCGCTAAAGCGGTTTGTGGAGTTGGAGGGATTCTATCACGGTGTCCTTTATGAATCGGAAGCACAAAAAGCGATTGATGAAATCGGATCGTTTATGGAGGAGTGTTTTAGTACCCCTAAAACCAATATGAGTGAGCATCTCATCACCCTGACCCAAAATGAAAAAGATAAGATTGCACGAGGGGAGATCACAACGTGTCAAAAACTCTCTTTTGGGGTTCAGCGTTTTATGCTCAACACCTTGGGCTGGATGAGCGATGGAATGAAAATCGGGCTGAAATACGGATTTGATTCGGGGGTGACGCTCGATTATGTCTATAAAAATACCCCAAGCGGGGTGGGGCTGCTGGGTAAAATGTCCGATAAAAACTATCTGGAAAGCATCGGATGGAGAGGGATTCGTCAGCGTAAAGTCAACGCCATCGCGACCATTCGCGAAAAAATCGATCAGCTGCGTAATGAGGGGAAAAAAGTAAAAATCCTCGACATCGCCGGTGGGCCTGCACGCTATCTGATCGAACTAGCCCTTGAGTATCCCGACATCGAAGTGCTAGTGCGCGATTATCAGGAACAAAACGTAGAGCAAGGACGCGCATTGGCAAACGAGCGAGCTCTCTCTAACATCCGCTATGAGCAAGCCGATGCGTTTGATAAAACCAATTACGACCGAAGCGTTTATGAGCCGAATATTGTTGTCGTCTCAGGGGTGTTCGAGCTGTTCGAACAAAACGCCCTGATTCAAAACGCTATTGAGGGGATTGTGTCGATGATCGCAGAGGATGGCTATCTAGTCTATACAGGTCAGCCGTGGCATCCGCAGTTGGAGCAAATCGCCCATGTGTTAGGGAACCATCAGCAAACCCAATGGATTATGCGCCGTCGAAGTCAATATGAGCTTGATGCCCTCTTTGGTGCGTACGGGTTTGAAAAAGAGGGGATGCGGATCGATGATTGGGGTATTTTCACCGTATCTTCGGCGCGACGCAGATAACCATGTATCCGTTTGATCCTGCCCTCAGCGCCTCTGCCACTCTCAAAGAGCGTTTTGTATGGGTTTTGTTTATGGGTGCGCTCTTTTTTATCCTCTACGGTGCGGCGAATCAATATGCTTCGCTCACTCCCCACCCCTCCTTTTTTATGGAGTGGGAGCGTCACATTCCGTTCGTCCCCTCTTTTATCATCCCCTATATGTCCTCGGATGTGATGTTTTGTATCGCGTTTTTACTCCCGCAGAGCCGTATGGAACTTCGTATCCTCGCTTTGCGGGTACTCTTTATCGTCGCTTTTTCGGTTCTCGTCTTTACCCTTTTTCCTCTTCAATTTGGGTTTGAAAAACCAAAAATCGATGAGTATCAATGGCTTTTTGGGATTCTCAGTGCTGATCTGCCCTACAATCAGCTTCCTTCACTGCACATCAGTTTTGCCATCGTGTTGTGGATGTCAATGCGCTCTCATTTGAAAAACGTTTTTCTAAAATATGCCGTGGCACTGTGGTTATGGCTCATCGCACTCTCAACATTGCTGGTGTATCAACACCATTTTATCGACCTCCCCACTGGGGCATTAGTCGGGGGAGCGGCTGTTGCCATGATCCATAAAAACAGCAAAGTATTGAACCGATTTACCACTCCGCGCAGTCTCAAAGTGGGTCTTTATTATTTGGCGACGGCGGTTTTGTTTCTCGTTGGTGCGTTCGTGTATCACTCACTCATTGCGCTGTGGCTCTTTCTCTCGATGACGTTGGTAGCCATTGCCTACGCCTTTGGGCTGAACCATCTTATTGCGGGGGAAAATGCTCGTGCTTCGTGGTGGCAGTGGAGCCTTTTTGCCCCTTATTTTGTCGGGACGAACCTCTCATGGCGATGGTACAAACGGAAATTGCCACTGATGAGCCACGTGGAGGATCGGGTCTATTTCGGACGCCATCCGGCAAAGGCTGAATACGCTCAACTCAGTGAATATGGGATCAACCATGCGATTAATCTGGCGTTGGAACATCAGATCAACCGCTCTGCTTTGGAGCAGACGAGAATGCCGTTTTTAGATTTGACGATCCCCTCTCCCGAGGCACTGCACCGCGTCGTTATGATGATCGAGGCGAAAAAAGAGAACGGTGTGTATGTCCATTGTGCTCTTGGGCTCTCTCGCAGTGTTATGGCGATCAGCGCGTGGATGCTGTATCTTGGGTACACGATGGAGGAGATAGAAGCGCGTCTGGGTGCAATCCGCCCCGCCTATGTCAAATCGAAATACGTTTATGTGGCACTAGGGTTATACCAAGCCCATTTAGAGGCACTTCCCGTGAGTAATTCAGAATAATGTTAGCTCAAATTTATTATCATACCTATATGTTTAAGAATTTAGGATTATAACCATGAAAACCAATTATACCGATGTACTTCCACCCGAATGGAAACCGATGTCCGATATCTTTACCGCGTTAGGGGATGAACACCGGCAGCGGATGTTGATGCTGTTTGAACCGGATGAGCGGCTCACCGCAGGACAAATATCGGAAGCTTCGACACTGGCGCGTACCACTGTCTCGCATCATCTGAAAATCCTCCGTCAGGCCGAAGTATTGCTGAGTGAAAAAAAGGGGAAAGAGGTATGGTTTTGGATTAACAAGCCGTTACTCGAAAAAACGTTCGGAAATGTACTCAACTATTTGCAAGGAAATAATCAATGATTAAAGCGATTTTGTATGTGATCGTCCGCTTTTTATTTCGGGTCAAGGTGGTCGGAGAGTTCCAGCGCGAAGAGAATCACACGGTGATCATCGCCAACCATCAATCGTTTTTGGACGGGTTGATTTTGGGGCTGTTTTTGCCGATTCAGCCGGTATTCGTCGTTAATACCGAGATTGCTAAACGACCGCTGGTTCGGATGTTTTTATCCTTGAGCGAATACCTCGTCGTTGATCCCTCCAATCCGATGGCGATCAAACAGATCATCCGCCTCGTCGAGAGCGGACGAGCTGTGGTTATCTTCCCCGAGGGGCGGATCACGACCACTGGGAATTTGATGAAGATTTATGAGGGGTCGGCATTCGTCACCCTCAAAACCGAAGCGACGATTCACCCTGTTATCATCGAGGGGGCGACGTTTAGCACCTTATCGCGTATGGGAAGCGATCATCCGACACGATGGTTTCCTCAAATCACTCTCACCTATTGCACCCCGACACGACTGCGCATCAGCGAGGGGGGGAGTGGACATGAGAGACGGACTAAATCGGGTGAAGCGATGCGGACACTGTTGCAAAAATGTCTCTTTGAATCACGCCGTCCGAATGATCTCTACGGTGCATTTCTCGATGCGCTGTCGATCTATGGAAGCTCACGAAAAATTATCGAGGATACCAAACAGATCGAATACACCTACCGCCAGCTTCTGGCGATGACATTGGGGTTGGGTAGATTGCTATCACGTCACAGTGTGCCCTCAGAAGCGATCGGGGTATTGATGCCGACGGCGGTTCCGACATTGGCACTGATATTGGGTCTTAGCGCGCAAGGGCGAACCCCTGCAATGCTCAACTTTACCGCCGGAGTTGACGGACTGCAAAATGCGTGCGAAGGTGCTCAAATCAAAACGATCATCTCCTCCAAAGCGTTTGTGGAACAAGCGAAACTCGAAGCAAAACTGGGTGCATTAAAAAATGTCCGTATCCTCTACCTCGAAGATTTAAAAGAAGAGATGGGGGTTATGGATAAGATCTGGCTGATGGGATATGCCCGCTATTTCCCCAACTGCGTACGGGTTAACTCCGATCCCAAGACACCCTGCGTTATCCTCTTTACCTCCGGTTCGGAGGGGAAACCCAAAGGGGTTGTCCTCTCGCATGAAGCGATTTTGGCGAACATCGCCCAAATCCGTGCCATCGTCGATTTCTCAACCGAGGATAAGGTGCTTAACGCATTGCCGATTTTTCACTCGTTCGGACTCACGGCAGGGACACTATTGCCGATTTTAGGGGGAATACGCCTCTTTTTGTACCCATCGCCTCTGCACTATCGGGTGATTCCAGAGATTGCGTATGACCGATCATGTACGATACTTTTCGGAACGAGCACCTTTTTAAATCATTATGCTTTACACGCCCATCCGTACGATTTTTACCGCCTCCGATACGTCGTTGCCGGGGCAGAAAAGCTCTCGGCGAGTGTCAAAGAGCTGTGGTTTGAGAAATTCGGGATACGGATTTTTGAAGGGTATGGAGCGACCGAAACGGCTCCCGTTATTGCCGTCAATA
>Ga0209343_10008368_pt1 | contig 12048 bp, 12 predicted proteins | sample RifCSPlowO2_02_FD_184026 | JGI IMG/M metagenome (GOLD analysis project Ga0209343, IMG submission 184026) | Groundwater microbial communities from Rifle, Colorado - Rifle CSP2_plank lowO2_0.2 (SPAdes) (version 2) | ecosystem: Environmental > Aquatic > Deep subsurface > Groundwater | place... | reverse complement strand
CTGTTGATAGGTAAATTGGCTAATATCTTTCATTGGACACCATATTTTACATACTGGTTTACCATTTTTGTCTTATCGGTTATCTTTTGTTTATTAACTTTTTATCTTATAAAAAGATTGTTATCTGATGAAAAATTTTCTCTTCAAATTAGCGCTTGGCTTCTTTCACTCTTTGCGACTCCATTTGTCAAAATCATCAATATAAACAGTAATTTAAAAATCATTTCATATGATTATTGGTATGCACCAATGAGTATATTTCACCGCTTCGGAAAGGAGGTTCCCCACCACTTAACATCAATGATATTTATTGTTTTGGTTGCTTCTGGCATAATAATGCATACTACAGATTATTGCTATTTGGCTGCTTCTTCCATCTTTTTCTTTAACGCGTTTTTTTGCTGCACCCCCACCATCTGTTCAAACACTGAACCATTCTTAAAAATCATCAGAGTGGGAATACTCATGACTCCGAATTTAGAGGCCGTGGCCTGGTTTTCATCCACATTCAGCTTTCCAATTTTGGCGGTTGCCGCCTCTTTGGCCAGTTCATCTATAATCGGCCCTTGAATCTGGCAGGGTCCGCACCAGGGCGCCCAAAAATCCACCAAAACCGGGATAGCGGACTTGATAACCTCATTTTCAAAATTTTTATCAGTCAGAATTATTTCTGGCATATTGTTCTTTTAATTTTTATCTCGCGGAGCAAGGTTATTATACGGGTGTGAATCGTCTTTGTCTATGTTTGTCTATAATAGATATTTAGCTATGCCTTATGTTTATAATAATAGTTATTAATAAGAACTGGGGAAAACTGGATAACTAGCTCTTATTGACACAATTGCTGGGAGTTTTGTGGAAAAATTTTTTACTAATTTGTTAGTAACTTATACTAACATCCAGCAGACAGGATGAATAAGTGGGGCACAAATAGTCCTTTGGCCGTACGTTGTCAAAGACGCAAGAAATTATAAACAAGCAAGGCGCGTTATTAAACAACTTTTAATTAAGAAGATAAGAGTTTATAAGTGGTAAAATTAGCGCTTTTAAGCACGTTATTAACAACTTATCCCATATCTTTTATCTTTTATAGGACTTACGCGTTTGGTGTTGAGTCGCACTCAACACCAAACAAGAGAAATATCTCAAACACGTAAGTCCTATTTTAATTAAAAAATATTAGATGATATGTTTAGAACAATAGTAGTTTCAGACGTATAGAGATTAAAAAATAGGTTCTATTTTAAACACCTCTTCTGGGTCCACCCAAACAAACCCTGACAACTCTTTATCATCCAAGATAACGTTCTTGTCTTGTAATAAGCACCAGACGTCAAAATAGATAAAGTGGGCCGGACGATGAAAATCCTTGGAATTTACTAGCTCTCCAGAGACTATAATTCCTTTAGATGTTAAAACCAGGCCAGTTTCTTCTTTTAGGAAAAGTCCACTTGTTATTCCACTTAGGCGATCTAGTTAAAAGTATTTTTCCATCAGGGGATTCTATTGTCGCACCGCTAACTATCTCTATTGAAATAGACATTGTTTTGTGTTCTAATAAAAATAACTTCTACACTATCGTGGAAGATAAATCTTAATTGCCAGCCGTAACCTTAGTGTAGGCTGGTGGACCCAGGCGGAATCGAACCGCCGACCTTCGCAATGCGAATGCGACGCTCTAGCCAGCTGAGCTATGGGCCCATGTTCCAAAATCAACAGTCTTGGATTTGGACTTACCTACCGTCGCCCCATGCCCCCAGGCAGAATTGAACAGCCATCTAGGGCTTAGGAGTCCCTTGTTCTATCCGTTGAACTATGGGGGCTAGGGCCAGGGTAGGAAAGTAAAAAATGTTCCAGACGTATATCTAAAACAAGTATTTCATCAATTTTTTTATGGTGGACCCGATCGGAATCGAACCGACGACCTTCTGCATGCCATGCAGACGCTCTAACCAGCTGAGCTACGGGCCCTTGTTGATATGACAAGCTCTATTGTGCACTGTGGCTGGTGTTGAGTGTAACTCAACACTAAACGCGTAAGTTCTATAACAGACTAAATGTTTTATACCCTAAAATTATTTCTTTGTCCAATTATTTCAGCGCTTGCAGCCAATGTGATATAATAAAATGCGCAAACAAAGAACATATATTAGGTTTTAATCTTGCCTCTTGAAATTATATGAACTACTTGAGGCTGATTCCCTTCTTTTACCCGCGAATCAACGAATCTATTACAAATTTACAAATATTCGTAAATTTTAGAAAATCTATGTTCACTAAGGACAAAAATCAGGGGGGCAGATTAAGAATGGAGGATAGGGAAAATGAAACCATCATCGGGCCGAGCGTTAAAGTTGAGGGCGATTTCACGAGCGACGGCAACGTGCTGGTGCAGGGCCTAGTCAATGGCAGTTTGCGCACCAAAGGAAATTTAAAAGTTGAGGTTGGCGCTAAAATAAAAGCCAGCGTTGAAGCCACCAACGCCATTATTCGGGGGCAAATTAAAGGCAATATTGCCATTCAAGAGAGTTTGGAAATAGGGGAAACCGCCATGGTTGAAGGCGACATTGCCACTAAAATTATTTCCATTGCCCCAGGAGCGGTGATCAACGGCCACTGCCTGGTGTCACCGGCTGAACGCGCTGGCCAAGACTCAGCCGAGCCGGCAGCGGTGCAAAAACCGGCCGGGCCCAGGGAAAGGCCATAATTTAAATGTTTGCTTATTTTTTAGATGATTGGACCGCGCACAAACGCTATGCTCGGGAGGTTGATAGCTTGGACTTATTGTTGACCCAGCACGGCATAATCGGCCGCCGCCTGCGTTTGGGCCGGCTGCACGACCTGGATGCCAGCGCGCGCGACTGCGCCGCGAGCGGCATCAGGACTTTTGTGGCCGTTGGCAATGATGGTACGGCGAGCAAGCTTCTTAATAGTTTGCTTAAAATTGATTGGCGCCCGGGTGAAAAAGGCCGCTCCCTTGCCTTGGCTGTTCTGCCGATTGGCGAGGAGCAGAAAATAGCCTCTTGTTTGGGTTCAGCCACCATACCCGAGGCGGTCCAAACCCTGGTTGGCCGCCGGACCGAGAGCATTGATGTGGGTAAATTGAATAATCGCCATTATTTCATGACCCTGGCCACTTTTCCGCCCAAAGTGTCTTTGGGGTTTTTGTCTTACACTGTCAATTTGCTGGATGACGAGCACCAGGTTCACATTTGCAATATCAATGCTTTTAATTTAAAATCAGACCGCCGCTACCAAAAGAGTTTTAATCCCCAAGACGGAACTTTTGAGGCCGTGGTCACGCGCCGGCCATTGGCGGTTGGCTGGAAAAAATTGTTTTCCAAAGAAAGACAAGCCGGCGGTTATCAAATTGAGAGCGTGTTTCCGCATCAAAAAATTACGGTTTTAAGCCGCGAAAAAACAATTACCGTTGTGGCTGACGCTGAAAAACAATTAACCGCGCCAGTGGAGGTGGAGATTGAGCCGCGAAAACTTCTGGTGGTGGTTGGAGCTGGAAATAATTTATAATTCGTAGGAACAAGAAGGGAATTAAATTTGATAATCTCTTTAACTTCAATTTACATGAACCATAAGAACATTCAAAAATTATTATTACTGATAATTATATTTTTTAGCGTCATTGGGTTTTCCAAACCCGCCCAAGCGGTTATGCCGCCTGACTTTGTATTTAATATCGGTTATCAAATCGCGCAAATATTCTCATTACTGACAATCTTTCTTTCCGCCATTTTAAGTGTGTTCTATCAGTTTATAAAAATTAAATTAACCGCATTCAGCCTAAATAAATGGCATTGGGTAGCTTCGATAATAATCATACTGGCTATAGCCGGCGGTGTTGCCTATTTCTACGGACAATATGAACAAAAGATCGCCTATGACAACTGGCTGACCGAAAGCCAAAAATACAATGAGCAGACAAAAGAAGTCGGCGATTATGAAACAATTGATAAACTAAAAATCAGTGCCATAAAAAACGTTGATATTCAAAAGACAAGCAACGGCGCAAAATTCAGCAGCAACATCACCCAAAATTTAAACAACGACAAAAGCGCGCAATTTATTCAAGATTATTACGGCAATATAGCCAATCATGCTCTGGAAAAAGCGTATGCGATGTCCAAAAAAGTTGTTGATTTACAAACCTTCAAAAACTGGTATAAAGACACAAATAAAATTACGTTGGATAATTTAACCAGAATTGACGATAAAAAAAGTTCTCTCGAATTAACATTATACGAAAGCGATAAATACACAAGGTACGGCGTTTTAATGACCCTGCTTATAGAGAACAAAATGCCTGTTCAGGTTGAAAAATCAGAAGTAAGAATACTGGAGCAAGGGGCGGTAATGGCAAATTTGCGATCTGAGCCGAATCAGGCGCAAGAAGAAAAAATTACCACGGGATTTTTTACCGATAATGAAAATTATCCGATTTTTATCAGCAATAATGAGTTTCAAACCATAATCAATAACAACCGAAATAATTACCTTGTTCTGGATGCCCGGGAAAACATTGAGTATGAAAATGGATTTTTCCCCGACAGCATCCACATAAGATTTGCCGACTTGCAGGCTGGCCGCTGGATTGAAATTCCAAACGACAAATTTGTTTATGTTCTCTGTTGGTCTGGGATTCGCGGTAAAGAAGTCGCGGAATTTTTACGGACAAAAGACATTGTTGCCTCGTATCTTGAAAACGGAGCCAACGGCTGGGTGGAATATGGGGGACAATGGATTGGCAGTGTCAAGTTTTCGGCCAAATATTCCGAAGAGCGCTATCGCCTGGTTTTCAATACCACCGACGTAAAAGAAAAAGTTGTCAGAGAGAACATTCAACTTGTTGACAGCCGAGAGCCTTGGAAGTACGAACAAGCACACCTTCCCGGGAGCATAAGTTTCCCGATTATGTACACGCCCACGACCAATTTAGAAGGTGTTTTCAGCCAGTTTAAGCCAAACAGCAAAGTAATCATAATTTGTGACGGCTATGTAAATTGTTTTGACGCCAAAATCACAGGCGTGGAGCTGGAAGCAAAAGGCCATCAATTATTAGGCCGATACAATAAGCCGTGGGAATATTAATATGATTATTGACGTTGCCAGTATAGAAAAATATAAAGGATATCTGGGAGGAAAAACGCTGAAGCTGAAAGATTTACTGCATCTTGGCTTAAACGTGCCGAGATTTGTTGCTATTCCTTCCACGTCAGTCGCTAAAATAATCGGCCAGAACGGACAAATCAACGAAGCGGAAGCCAATAATATAGCTCAAGAAATTATAAAAATTTTAAAAGTCGGCGCCTATGCCGTTCGCTCCAGCGCTTTGATAGAAGATAGTTACCAAGAATCTTTTGCCGGCCAATTTCAGACAAAAATAAACATTCCAGAAAACGGGCTGTCCGCGGCGATTTCGGAGGTCGCCAAACAGGCCCACGATTTCCTTAAAGGTAAAATTGAAAAATTTTCCATAATTATTCAGGAATACATCGAACCGGACTTTTCTGGGGTGGCCTTTACCCGAGACCCTCTGGGCGGAAGAGAAATGACCGTTGAATTTCATTTGGGCAAAGGTGAGGATTTAGTGAGTGGAAAAATTAAACCCGAAAAAATCAAGTTGTTCTGGAATTCAGAAATTAAAAAATTACCGCTTCCGAAGTTTAAAGAGGCGGTTGAAAAATTTAAAAAAATAGAAGCCTACTACCAGTTTCCGCAAGACGTTGAATGGTGCGTCAAAGGCGATGCCTGGTATTTTTTGCAGACCCGCCCCATAACGTCAATAACAAAAATTCAATATCAGCAGTCTCTATATCTGGACGAAATTTTGCCCCGGGGACAAAATTTTTATTTCGAAAAAACGGAAATTTCGGAAATAGCGGCCAGACCGACTGAATTTACTCTTGGCCTGCTGCAAAAAATTTACGGCCCAGGCGGGTCAGTCTATCAGGTTTACAAAAAATACAACGTAGATTATGAGCCGCGAAATTTTATAAAAATTTTCGGCAACGAACTTTTGTGCAATAAGGAAGAAGAAATAAAAACCCTATTGCCTTCTTATAGTTACCTCGGAACAAAAGATCTATGGCCAAAATTTAGAACCTCATTCGGGTTTATCAGAACAATCAAAAATTTATACAATCTCCACAAAATTAGACTTGAAAATTTTCAAGAAATCTTTAATAATCTTAGGTCAAAAATTGAAGAAAATTATGATCAAGAAATTTTTTTAAACAGTTTGAGCCGCTTTCTAGAAAATTATCGTGCCATTTTTGAAGCCAATCTTTTGTCGCAAATGGCCGTTAAAAAGCTGGCTATAATTATTAAAAAAGATAAAAACATCAACCTGGCCTCCATTCTAAGTTTTGGTTGGAAAATTGCGCCCGAATTATCAAAATTAGAAATTAACGCGAGTCCAGAAGAATTAATTGGAAATTCCCTGGAAATATCCGATGAATCAAAATTTTTAGGCCCAACCGACTACAATGAGCAGGATACTAAAATTTTTGACGCCTGGTGGGCTCCGCTCTCGGCCTGGAAAAAGAAAGCACTGGAGCCAATCATTAAAAACGCTTTAATTTATAATCGTTTGCGGGAAACCGGCAGATGGCTGGTCGTTAAAGAAATCTCCGCGTTCAGGCGGTTTTTGAGTAAGGCCGCGAATGAGAAAAAATTTAAAAATCCAATGGATATATATTTCGCAAAATTAGACGAGATAATAAATAATCAAATTTTCGAGCAAACGTGCCAAACCCGAAAAAACAAATATTCGCAATACTCTAAATTTAATATTCCAAAAACTCTGACGAATATTATTATGGCAACGGAAAACAGATTACTATTAGGCGTGTCGCCTGGAATTGCCAAGGGAATTTTAGTTGAAGAAAGCGACATCAGCGATGTAAAGCATCAAAATATTGAGGTGATACTTTATGTAAAAATTTTATCCCCCGATCTAGTAAAGTATTTCTCTAAAATAAAAGGCATAATATCAGAGGAAGGCGGTCTGCTCTCTCATCTGGCAATAATTGCCAGAGAGCAAAAAATTCCAGTTATAGTGAATTATAACCTTAGGGATAACGCCATAGAATTAGGAAGTTTGATCGGAATAAATGGTGGCAGTGGGGAAATTAAAAAAATACAATTATGAATTCCGTTATAAAAAATTTGTCCGAATTGGAATCTTTCGCCAAAAAATTATTAAAGGAGCTGCGGCCCGGGGATGTGGTGGCTTTATCCGGCGAATTAGGAGCCGGCAAAACAACTTTAATCCAGGCCCTGGCCCGGTCTTTAGGGCTTTCTCGCTCGGCCTTGAGCCCGACTTTTGTCATTTTAAAATCCTATCCAGTCGATTACCATGGCATCAAGCGGCTTTGCCACATTGACCTTTATCGGCTTAATGATTTTAAGGCGCCGCACGGTTTTGAAGAATGCTTGGGCGAGCCAGACACAGTTTGTTTTATTGAGTGGGCCGAGAAAATAAAAGACAAATTGCCCTCAAAAACCATCTGGCTGCAAATTAAAGCCCGGTCGGATAACAGCCGCCTCATAACAAAAACCCCGTAAAGATTATCTGTCCAGAGTAACCGCTTCAGCCGGGAGTGTTTTTTGATTTCTGTTTTTTTTCTCTAAAGCCAGAGCGCTAACCACTAAATCATCAACCAGCATTTTTTTATCGTCAATGCTTACAACCTGATCGCGGTGAATAATCAAATCTTTGGCGAATAATTTCCCCAATCCCAAAGAACCAACTTGATATTGGTGGACAGTCTGGCTGCCTGATTCCAAATTAAAGCTCGCCACCTTGCCCAAGCGTTCGCCGCTTTTGGTGGCTACCGGCAAACCGATGATTTGTTTGTGCTCAAGCAGCATAGTTTTAGGCCGGGCGCTTTTTTAAAACAAACAGTTGCTGGGCAATGGTCGCTAAAGTGTTCATCAACCAGTAAAGAGTCAAGCCCCCGGGCAATGAGGCGCCAATAAACACGGTTACTATCGGCATCACGTAAAGCATTTGCTTATTGACCATGCTGGCCATGCCCTCGTCTTTGGCGCCCGGAATGTTGGGCTGTTTTTTGTGCATCAGCATCTTGGTCTGCCAGAACTGGAGCGCCCCGGCGATAACCGCCATGGCCACGCTGGCTTTGGAAAGGTCAACAATGCCCAAAAAAACAGTGTTGACCGCTTCGGGCTTGGCTATAAAAGGGTAAAGCAAATTCAAACTGCCGTTTTGCAAACCATCGCGCAGCACCTGATAAATGGCAATCAAGAAAGGCAGCTGCACTAGCAGCGGCAAGCAGGAAGAAAAAGGGCTGACTTTTTCTTTTTTATAAAGCTCCATCATGGCCCGGCCCAGCTCTTCCTTATTATCCTTGAATTTTTCTTTAAGGGCGTCCACTTTGGGCTGAAGTTCCTGCAGGGCTTTTTGCGACTTAAGCGACTTGCCCGAAAGCGGCCAGAGGATTATTTTTATGATGATGGTCAAAGCGATAATGGCCCAGCCAAAATCATTGCCCGGAATGACGTTATGGAGCCAGACGAGAAGGTTAAGGATGGGTTGGTAGAAGATAATGGTAAAAATGTTCATGAAAGGCGATGCTAAATTAATACGAAATCATACGAATGACGCTAATGTCATTGCGAGGGAGCGTACTCGCGACCGAAGCCAGCCAGAGGCTGGCCACCCTTTGGGCGGCAATCCCAGAATAAAATTTTGGGATTGCCGCGCTTCGCCCTGCTGGGCTTCGCTCGCAATGACAGAAAGTTTATGTATTTCATATCACTTTATTGGTTCATATCCCGGCTTGTGCCAGGGATGACATCGGAGGAGTCGTTTTATTCCTAACCAGACGCCCCTGGCAATGCCAAAATGTTTAATGGTGTCATGTGCGTATTCCGAACAAGTGGGGCGGTAAATGCATGCGCCTTGGGGATAAAAATATTTTAACAGTCCATGATCCGGAGACAAGGTTTTTTGATAGAGGCGGATGAGGGTTAAAGCCAAGTTTTGCGCGAGAGAGTTTGCCATTTCGTATGCCAATTGTTATATTGTTATATTGTTGAATTGTTTTTTAAATGTTTCTTTTTTGTGATGTGTCAATTTAACAATATAACAATATAACAATATAACAATTTATATTAACCGCGCCTTTTTGAACAAGGTAATGGTTTGTTGTTTTAATTCATCAAAAGAGAGTTCAAGGAGCGGTTTTTGCGTCAGAATCAGGCCGTCAATTCCGTTTTTTACAGCCGGCATGATTTCTTGGCGCAGAATTTCCCTCAGCCGCCTTTTGAGGCGGTTGCGCTCCACCGCTTTTTTGGAAACTTTGAGAGAAACCACCACCGTAAAGCGCGAGACCGGCAGTTTGTTCGGCGCCAGGCGCAAACCCAAATTCCCGACGTAAACTGAGCGTCCAAACCGAAAGACTTTTTCAATGTCTTGCTTTTTATTCAGCCGATGGCTGCGCGGCAACATATTAAACAGTCAGCCGCTTGCGGCCTTTGGCCTTTCGCCGCTTAATGACCCGGCGCCCGGTTGGGGAGCTCATGCGCTTGCGGAAGCCATGCACCCGGGTCCGGCGCCGTTTTTTAGGTTGATAGGTTCGTTTGGTTTTTCCCATAAATTAACGTTAATTGCATGAGTAAGACTATCACGAGAAATGATAAGAAACAAGAGGAAAAAAGAGGTTATGGTAAAAGGGCCTGCAAAGATTCAGTTTTAATGTGACTAAATTTTATAATGGGGATACTTTTAAAGAACATATCATATAAGGGTCGTTCGTCAGTAAGTATTACAGCCTTCATTTCTTTTGCCGCTTCAATAATGGACATATCAGCAAAACCAAATTTTGTAAGTAATTTGAAATTAAAATCAACGCCACATATTTTTTTAAGCTCGGTATAGTGTTCTTGGTAGTTTCGCAGGTGCCTTATAACTGATAAAAAATAATCACTAAATTTTTGGCCGACAATTTTATTGTCTGTTAGATTATATAATTCAGTAATGATGTTTGGCGTTACTATAATCTCCGGCCGAAAATATTTTAATATTTTAGTTGTCAGTTCAAAATCCTCACTCGTGTATTTACCAGCCGTAAGAGAACATTGCGCCAAGTAATTTTTGTCATATAATCCGATTAAAAAAGGGGCCAATATCATTGTGTCTATTACTAAAGAGTATTGACCCGTAGGCGATTGATGACAAAAGTTTTCAATTTCCTTCAAGGAATAGAAAGAATTCACAATTAAGAAAGGTTTTTAATTCTCATGTAGATAACCGTTCCATTTTCTGAATTTATCTTAAACTCTTTGTATTCTTTTTTAATGTCAAATGGAGACATGCCACTCGTTTCATAACTTAAAACAACAAGCCAGAACTTGTTTTCTTCTATTAGTTCCACTTGCTCTACTCGCGGGTTAGAAATATTCGTGCCTTTTGCAATATCTAGCAAATATTTATAGGCTGCATCTACCGCGTCTTTTGGCAGAATTGGTGGCATAATTTTTTTTCTTTATACGATTAAAATAAGCCATATCACCTCTATAAATAGAGGCTAAAGGCTTTTTATTTTAACATTAAATTGCCTTAGCATTTTATTCATTTTTATGGATTTGTCAAATCCAGTAAAATCTCAACAATATAATTATAATACATGTTATCCCGGGATAACACAAATTATTTACACCAAAGTCACGTTGGTCACGCGGTCGTCCTTTTCTTTCAAAGTCATAACCCGCACCCCTTGGGTGGCCCGGCCCAGGATGGAGATGGATTTTAAGGGAATGCGGATGGTTTGGCCTTTGCCGGACATGGCAATAACGTCATTCTTGGTTTCCGCGTCCATGGTTTTGCGGGCAACCATGGCCCCGGCCAGCTGGCCTGTTTTGGACGTTGCATTCACGGTTTTTATGCCCGAGCCGCCGCGGGACTGGACTTTATATTCGCTGATATTTGAGCGCTTGCCATAGCCATTGCTGGTTACCACTAGAAGCAATAAATCTTTAACCAGAGAAGAGTTGATGACATCCATGCCCACCACCTCGTCAGCGCCTTTTAAGCGGATGCCGCGCACCCCGGCCGCATTCCGGCCCATGGGCCTGACATTTTCTTCTTTAAAGCGGATGGCCTGGCCGGCCCGGGAAGCCAGAATTATTTCGTCCTTGCCGGATGACGGCTTGACCCATTCCAAAGCATCCCCGTTTTTGAGTTTAATGGCGATTAAGCCTGATCGCCGGACGCTGGCAAAATCCGCCACATCCACTTTTTTAATCAGTCCCTGGCGCGTAACCATTATCAGGTATTTACAGCCTTCAAGAGTGTCAAACCCAACCACGGCATTGACTTTTTCTTCGCTGGAAGTTTGTAAAAAGTTAACCAGAGCCTGGCCTTTGGCGGTGCGGGAAGCGGCCGGAATGTCGTAAGCTTTAAGCTGGAACACGCGGCCGCGGGTGGTGAAGAATAAAATGTCAGCATGAGTATTGGTGGCAAAAAACATGGCCACGCTGTCTTCTTCTTTGGTGGTTAAGCCAATCACGCCCTTGCCGCCGCGGGACTGGGTTTTAAACGTGTCCGGCGGCAATCTCTTGATGTAGCCGTCGCGGGTGATAATGACGATGGTTGATTCCTTGGGTATCAAATCCTCCTGCGAAAATTTATCCACTGCGCCGGAAATAATCTTGGTGCGCCGTTCGTCAGCGTACTTGTTCTTGATTTCAACCAGCTCGTTTTTGATAATCTGGAGAATCTTTTTGGGACTCCCTAAAATTTCTTCCAGCTCCTTGATAATTCTACGTTTTTCCTTTAGTTCGTCTTCCAGCCGCGTTCTTTCCAAATTAGCCAGTTGGGCCAGGCGCATGTCCAGAATGGCGTTGGCTTGCAGTTCAGTGAACTTGAAGTTTTTCATCAAACCGAGCCGGGCTTCGTCTTTATCGCGGGATTTTTTAATCAAGGCAATCACTTTATCAATAATGTCAATGGCCTTAACCAAGCCTTCCAAGATATGAGCCCGGGCTTTGGTCTTGGCTAAATCAAATTCC
>Ga0209343_10008367_pt1 | contig 12048 bp, 12 predicted proteins | sample RifCSPlowO2_02_FD_184026 | JGI IMG/M metagenome (GOLD analysis project Ga0209343, IMG submission 184026) | Groundwater microbial communities from Rifle, Colorado - Rifle CSP2_plank lowO2_0.2 (SPAdes) (version 2) | ecosystem: Environmental > Aquatic > Deep subsurface > Groundwater | place... | reverse complement strand
CGATCGATCTGAACCGCATCACCCAACCGCTGTACGCGGTGAGCGCGGAGGACGATCACATCGCGCCGTGGCGCGCGACCTTCCGCGTGGCCAACTTCGTCAACGCACCCGTGCGCTACGTGCTGTCGAGCTCGGGCCACATCCTGGGCATCATCAACCCGCCGGTGAAGCCGCCCAAGCGCGTGTACTGGGCCGGGCCTGCGCGCCGCGGCGACGATCCGGGTTCGTGGAAGGCCTCGGGGACCCAGGTGCCCGGAAGCTGGTGGGCGGACTGGATGGCGTGGCTCGCCCCGCAGTGCGGGCCGATGGTCGCGCCGCCGCCTTTGGGCAATGACCAGTGTCCGGCAATGGGCGAGGCGCCCGGACGCTACGTGCTAGAGCAGTAAGGTGCTAAGAGGCTCTAAGGTCCGGGTTTCGGAGGCGGCGATTCGCCGAAGTAATCGGGGGCGATCTCGGCGGCGTAGCAGGGCGGCGAACTGTAGCCCTGTGTTTCCAGAAACCGCAGGCCGCTCTGCGGGCGCCTGACATAGATGCCGCGCTCGGTGACGACGTAGTCCACCGGAACGTCGTGCGGCTGCGGGTGGATGGTCTCGATGAACATGAATTCGTAGCCGATTGCAATCACCCGCGGCCGTCGTTCGATCACCGCCAGCGTGCGGTCGAAGTAGCTGCCACCGTAGCCCAATCTATATCCCGCTGCGTCGAACGCCACTACGGGCAGCAACACCGAATCGGGCTGCACTTGCGGGCTGTCGGGCGGAAACGGAATGCCGAGCGGCCCCGCCTCCAAGGTGACGCCCGGGTGCCATTCGCGGAACACGAGCGGTGTCCTGGGCGCGACGATGGCCGGCAGCGCGGTCATCGCGCCGCGCCGGCGCAGGTCCGCGAGCAGGTGGCGCGCATCGTATTCGTTTCTGTAGGGCCAGCAGAAGGCGACCACCCCGTGCGCCAGATCGGGAAAGGCGCGCAGCAGGTGGGCATCGATCCTGTGGCGGTATTCCTCCAGGGCGTCGCGCGGCAGCGCTGCGCGCTTTTCGATGAGTTCCTGCCTCAAGGCCTTGCGCCAGGCCTGGATTTCCTGCGGCGTCATGGCGAAACAGCTTTAGAAACCACGCGGAATTCGTTATTCCACGAGGAAAAATCGGGTGTACTATTTGCGGGTGAACCCATGACCCCACGCAATATAGCACTCATGCACTGGCTGCTGGCGGCCTGTCTGGCCGTCGCGAGCGCTGGCGCCTGCGCCGCGCGCAGCCAGTCGCAGGACGAGGTCTTCCTCGCCGCGCGCGATGCGTTCCGCGCTGGGGATGCGGCGAGACTCATGAGGTACGCCTCGAGGCTCGACCAACACCTGCTCAAGCCCTGGGTCGATTACTGGCGGCTCAAGACGAACCTGGAGGAGGCTCAACCCGAGGAGATCAGCGGGTTTCTGAAGACCAACGACCACACTTATCTCGCGGAAACGCTGCGCCGCGACTGGCTGCGCGTGCTCGGGAAGCAGCGGAGCTGGGCGCTGTTCCTGCAGGAACAGCCGCTGATTGTGCGCGATGACGCAGAGACCGGCTGCTATGGGCAGCTCGCCCGCTGGCGCCAGAATGGCGAATTCGATCTGGCCCAGTTGCGTGAGCAATGGGTCGCGCCACGCGAGTTGCCCGAGGGCTGCGTCCCGCTTGCCGAGGCGGCGCTCCAGTCCGGCGAGTTTGGCTCGCAGCAGGTGTGGGAGCGTTTCCGTCTGCTGACCGACGCCAACCTGATCAGCGCCGCCAAGCGCACCCTCGCCTGGCTGCCGCGCAGGGAAGCGCCCAGCTCACAGCAACTGCGCGTCGCGACATCGTCCCCCTCGCGGTTTCTGGATCGACTGCCCGACCTGCGCGTGCGCTCGGCGAGGGAACTCGCGGTTTTTGCGTTGTCGCGGCTCGCGCGCGGCGACCCGCAGCTTGCCGCAGGCCGATGGAAGAAAGTGCAGAACCGGTTTGCGGCCGACGATCAGGGTTACGTCTGGGGCCAGATCGCCACCGAGGGTGCAAAGCGCCACCTCCCCGAGGCGGTGGACTGGTTTGGCGAGGCAGCAGCGGCGCCGCTCGGCGACGAGCAACTCGCCTGGCGGGTGCGCATTGCGCTGCGCCAGCAGAAATGGACCGAGGTTAGAGACGCGATCGAACGCATGTCTCCGCGCGCTCAAGGCGAGCCGGCGTGGGCCTACTGGCAGGGGCGGGCACTGCGCGAACTGGGCCAGATCGAGCAGTCCGCTGGCGCGTTCGCGCGCGTCGCCGGAGAAACGCGGTTCTATGGCCAGCTCGCCGCCGAAGAACTCGGCCGGCGCATCCGGGTACCGCCGCGCGCTGCGGTGCCGACCGGTGAGGAACTGGCCGCAGCGGCGGCGACGCCGGGCCTGCAGCGGGCACTGGCGCTGTACCGCCTGGACATGCGAGTCGAGGGCCTGCGCGAATGGAACTGGACCATACGCGGCATGGATGATCGCAAGCTGCTCGCGGCGGCGGAGCTGGCGAGCCGCAACGAGGTGTGGGATCGCTCGATCAATACCGCGGACCGCACCGTGTTGCTGCACGATTACGCGCGCCGCTATCCGGCCCCCTACGCCGAGGTGCTGATCGCGCAGGCACGCTCGCACGCACTCGATGAGCACTGGGTGCTGGGGCTGGTGCGCCAGGAAAGCCGTTTCGTCGCCAGCGCCAAGTCCTCGGCGGGCGCCTCAGGGTTGATGCAGCTCATGCCGGCTACGGCTCGGTGGGTGGCGAAGAAGATCGCGCTGCGCGGCTACTCCTGGTCGCGGGTCACCGACGTCGACGTCAATGTGACGCTGGGCACCGCCTACCTGAAGCAGGTGCTGGACGACGTCGATAGCAGCCCGCTTGTCGCGGCGGCAGGCTACAACGCGGGGCCGGGGCGCGCCCGCAGGTGGCGCGATGCGCGGCCGATCGAAGGCGCGATCTACGCCGAATCCATCCCCTTCAACGAGACGCGCGACTACGTCAAGAAAGTCATGGCCAATACCGTGTTGTACTCGGCGTTGCTGGGCGGCCCCATGCGCACGCTCAAGGAGCGTTTGGGTGTGATCGCTCCGCGTTCGTCGATCGAGCGCATCGCCGCTGTGACAATGCATTAGCGTTCATCAACCAGGCTCCATTTCAGCCCATGAGCAGAATCGTCGTATTCGGTGGCAGCGGCTTCATAGGCGGCCACGTCGTGCGGCAGTTGAGCGAGCAGCGTCATGACGTGGTGGTGCCCGTGCGCCACCGCGAGCGTGCCAGGCATCTGTTCCTGCTGCCCAAGGTGGATGTCGTGCAAGCGGATCTCGGCTATCCCGACGCCGTTGCGCGCATGGTGCGCGGCGCCGATGCGGTCATCAACCTGGTCGGCGTCCTGCAGGGTCGTCCGGGTATTCCCTACGGGCCGGATTTCGCGGAGGCCCATGTCGAGTTGCCCAAGCGGATCGTCGAGGCCTGCCGGCGCCTGCACGTGAGGCGCCTGGTGCACATCAGCGCGCTCAACGCGCGCACCGACGGCCCGAGCCAGTACCAGCGCTCCAAGGGAGAGGGCGAAGCCTGGGTGCTTGCGGCGCAGAAGGAACTGGAGGTGACGGTGTTTCGGCCCTCGGTCGTGTTCGGGCCGGATGACAGGTTTCTCAACCTGTTCGCCGCGCTTCAGCGCTGGCTGCCGTGCGTGGTTCTCGCCTGTCCGCAGGCGCGCTTTCAGCCCGTCTATGTCGCGGACGTTGCGAGCTGCATCACCCGCTGCCTGGACGAGCCCTCGACCATCGGCAATGTCTATAGCCTGTGCGGGCCCAGGACCTACGCGCTGCGCGAACTGGTCGCCTATGCCGGGCGCGCGAGCGGCCATCCGCGTCCGATCATTGGCTTGTCGGACAAGCTCTCGTATCTGCAGGCCTGGAGCATGGAGTGGATTCCGGGCGGGCCGATGTCGCGCGACAACTATTACTCGATGCGCGAGGACAGCGTCTGCGACTGCAAGTTTCCGCTTGGCATCGAGCCCGCGGCGCTGGAAACGGTGGCGCCGCTTTATCTCGCGGGTATTGCGCCGCGCGACTGCTACAACCGCCATCGCGCCCGCGCGGGGCGCTAGGAGGGCCCCAGCCGCGCGGTGAAACGACCGGCGGACCGATTGTCGAGTCCGCTGTAAACTGGGCGCATGCACAAGCTTGCGCTGGTCGTCGCGAACAAGAATTACTCGTCCTGGTCGATGCGGCCGTGGGTACTGCTGCGCGAGGCGGGCATTGCGTTCGAGGAGATATCGCTCAGGTTCGGCGACGACGGGCGCATCCCCGGTGTCGAACGCTACTCGCCATCGGGCCAGGTTCCCGTCTTGCTCGTCGACGGCGATCCCGTGTGGGATTCTCTTGCAATCTGCGAAACGGTTGCGGAACTCTACCCGGACAAGCATCTGTGGCCCCGCGATGCCGATGCGCGCAGGCGCGCGCGTTCGGTCTGCGCGGAAATGCATGCGGGCTTCCGATCGCTGCGCGGCGCCATGCCGATGAACATCCGGGCCAGTCACCCCGGCAAAGGCATGAGCCCTGAGGTACGCAAGGACATCGAGCGCATCGTCGCGATCTGGGAGGATTGCCTGCATCGGCCGCAAGGTCGAGCAGCGCGCGAAGGACCGATGCTGTTTGGCGCCTTCGGCGTGGCCGACGCGATGTACGCCCCGGTCGTGACCCGGTTCGCGACCTACGCGGTTGCGCTGCCGGCAGCGGCGCAGGCCTATGCCGATGCGGTTCTGGGCCTTCGCGCGATGCGGGAGTGGGCGGACGCGGCGCGCCGCGAGACGGAGTTCGTCCGTGCCGACGAACCCTACGCGTAGACAGACGTGGAAATCTACTGCGTAGGCGGCGCGGTCCGTGATGAGCTTCTGGGCCTGCCGGTGGCGGATCGCGACTACGTCGTGGTCGGCGCAACGCCGGAGGAAATGGTCCGGCGAGGCTACAAGCCGGTCGGCAAGGACTTTCCCGTATTTCTCCACCCGGATACCAAAGAGGAATACGCCCTGGCCCGCACCGAGCGCAAGGTGGCACGCGGCTACAAGGGCTTCGCCATCTACGCGGCCCCGGAAGTGACGCTGGAGCAGGACCTCGCCCGGCGCGACCTCACCATCAACGCCATCGCGAAAGACGCGAACGGCAGAATCATCGATCCGTTCGGCGGGGCACGCGACCTGCGCGCGGGCATGCTGCGCCACGTGGGCCCGGCCTTTGCCGAGGATCCGGTCAGAATACTGCGCGTGGCGCGTTTCGCCGCCCGCTACGGGTTTGCGGTGGCAGATGGGACCATGGCGCTGATGCGCCGGATGGTTGCCGACGGCGAAGCCGATGCGCTGGTGCCCGAGCGCGTGTGGCAGGAGTTCGCAAAGGGGCTGATGGAGCGTGCCCCGGCGCGCATGTTCCGGGTGCTCGCCCAGAGTCGCCTGCTCGAGCGGCTCCTGGTGGAGCTCGCATTCGAATTCGAACAAGGCGCGCCGGCCAATGACGCGGCGCGCACGGCGCTCGCCGCCCTGGGCTACGCGGCGCGCAATCGCGGTCCGCTGCCGGTTCGCTTCGCACTTCTGTTCCCCGGCCTGCGCGCAGCGGGCCGGGGCGACCCGGCCTCGCTCAAGGTCAGCGAGGTTGCCGCGCGGCTGCGTGCACCCAACGATTGTCGCGAACTCGCCGTGACCATGCTTCGCCACGGGGAGAGCGCAAAGTGCGCCGCGACGCTGTCCCCCGATGCACTGCTGGTGTTGCTGGAAGGCTGCGATGCGTTCCGGCGGCCCGCGCGCCTGGACGAGTTGTTGCTCGCCTGCGAGGCCGAATGCTACGGCGAGCGCGGGTGGGTCGAACTGCCCTATCCGCCGCGCCAGACGCTAGGGCGGGCGCTTGCCGCTGCCGCAGGCATCGACGCCGGCGCCATCGCCGCCAAGAGCGCGCGCGCGCGCATCGCCGCCAACGTGCGCGCCGCACGCCTGGCGGCCATCACCGGAGGAATGACCAGGACGTTCGCCAGGGGCCCTGCGAAGAGACTCGGGCGGCGCCGGTGAGATCGGCCTTGGCGCTGCTCGGCGCCGGCGTGCGCGCGGGGCTGTAACGAATCGTTTCGGCGTCAACGCGCGCCGCAGGCTGGTCGTTTCGGTGAGTATCGATCCCGAAGCGGAGAAACACGATGCACAGGCCCGTATTCTGCGCAGCGCTGCTGGTTGCGCCAGCGCTCGCCGTCGCTGCAGCCAGCGGCCCGAACGCGCGCCTCGCCGAGCAGTTCAGGCGTGCCGATGCCGACCGCAACGGCGTGCTGTCCCGCGCCGAGGCCGAGCGCGCCGCGCCGATGCTCGCGAAGCAGTTCGACGCCATCGACGCCAATCGGGACGGTCAGATAAGCCCGGAGGAGATCCGTGCTTTGCGCAGGGCCGGAAGGAGCGGGCGCGGCGCGAAGGGCGGCTCGAAATTCGACCACTACTTCGCCCGCGCCGACAGCGATGTAGACGGGGTGCTGTCGCGGGCAGAGGCCGAGCGAGGCTTGCCGCGCGTTGCGAAAAAATTCGACCGCATCGACCGCGACGGCGACGGCAGGCTGACGCGCGAGGAGATGCAGGCGTGGCTCGCGGCCAGGCGCGCCGCGCGCTCGGGAAAATGAATTGTCCGTTCGCCGGTCAGGCGTGCGCACCGGTGCGACGCGGCCCGGTCCCGGACGCCTCGTCCCGGAAGAGCGCCCGGTACGCCGCCTGTCGCAACGCGGGCGAGCGGCCGAGTGCGTAGTAGCACGAATGGGGCGTGACCAGCGCGTCCTCATGCCCCAGCGCATTCGAGCGGAAGCTCGACCAGCGGTACTCACCCGGCGCGGCAACCAGGCCGGCGCGCACCGGGTTGAGCTCGATGTAGCGCATGCAGCCCAGCAGGTGCTGCCTGGAGCGTAGGGTCAATCCCTTGAAGCGCTCCTCCAGCAGCGGGCCGCCGCGCTCATGCGCTTCACGGACGTATCGCGTATAGCGCTCGCCGAGCGCGCGCATCAGGCCTGAGACCCCTTCCGGGCGCGACGGCGTCACGAGCAGGTGCACATGGTTGCCCATCAGCACGTAGGCGTGCAGCGCGCAGCCGAGGTTCGCGGCATACACGCCGAGCCAGTGCAGATAGGCGACGCGATCCGGGTCGCAGGTGAAACACGCCGCGCGGCAATGGCCGCGCTGGATCACGTGCAGCGGGTGGCCGGGAATCTGGACATCGAACTCGGACATGAGGACGGGCCGGTGTTTCGGCGAGACGCCGGATCTGGCAAGACCAACGCGGCGGCCGGGGCGGGCGTTGACGCCCGATGTTCCCTGTACGATCCGGCCAAGGTACACTGGCGCCCGATTTGGCCGGAAGCGACCGGTGCGCGACAACAGCGGGGCGAGCAATGATAGAACTCTACACGTGGGAAACGCCTAACGGCCGCAAAGTCTCGATCATGCTCGAGGAATGCGGCCTGCCTTACAAGGTGCACAAGGTCGACATCGGCAAGGGCGAGCAGTTCGCACCGGAATTCGTTGCGCTGAACCCGAACCGCAAGATCCCCGTCATCGTCGATTCCGACGGACCAGAAGATGGCAAGCCCATTACGCTGATGGAATCGGGCGCCATCCTGGTCTATCTCGCCGGCAAGACCGGCAGGTTTCTCCCCGAGAGCGCGCGCGGCAGGTACAAGGCGCTGGAATGGCTGATGTTCCAGATGGGCGGCGTCGGGCCGATGTTCGGGCAACTGCACGTGTTCCTGAAGCTCGCCGAGCCGGCGCACTACGCGCTGGAGCGCTACACCCGGGAGAAGGACCGGCTCTACGGCGTGCTCGACCGGCGCCTGGGCGAGGTCGAGTACCTCGCCGGCGACTATTCGATCGCCGACATCGCGACCTACCCGTGGGTTGCGCGCCACAACTTTCACAAGGTCGATTTCGCGGCCTTTCCCAACGTGAAGCGCTGGTTCGACGCCCTGTCCGCTCGGCCCGCCGTCATTCGTGGCATGGCGGTACCGGTTTAGATGAAATCGTCGTTGTGATTCCATTCCAGCGGCAGGCTCCGCACGATCCTGAGCGGGTTGCTTCACGCCAGGACCAGGACCGGGAGTTGTTCCGGTGTGGGCAGGCGGGAGTGCGCTACAGCGTATGCGAGCGATCGCCGCTCTGGAATCCGACCAGCGGCGCGTCGAACCCCTTCCCGAAGGCGATCACCTTGAAAAGTTCGCCCATTTCGGCGGGTGACAGCAGGCGGTTCGCCTGGTTGGCGAGCGGCAGATAGCGCGCTGCGTCCTCGGCCGGCACGCGCGAGAGCACATCGGTGATGCCGCAGTTGATCAGGAACTGCGCCTGGGTGGTGTAGCCGAGCAGTGCCATTGCGCAGTCGACACCCGCGTCGGCGATGGCGCTGAAATCGACGTGGCTGGTGATGTCCTGCAGGCCGGGCAGAAAGAACGGATCATCGTGCGCGTGGTGCCGGTAATGGCACATGAGCGTGCCGGCGGCGCGCTGCGGATGAAAGTACTCGTTGCGCGGAAAGCCGTAGTCGATGAACAGCACGAGGCCGCGGTCCAGCGATTCGGCCACGCTTCTGACAAAAGCGCGCGCAACCAGCCCGATTTCCGTGACGTAGCCGGCCGGCAGCTGGAGTCCGCGCACGGCATCGGACAGATCGCCCGGGGCCGGACGCCACGCCCACCCCAAGGAACCGTCAGGGGCGGCTTGGACGCCGGCTTCCTCCACGCCCGCATCGGCGATCCGGATCAGGTGGATCGGCATCGCGTCCAGAACTTCGTTACCCAGGATGACGCCGCGAAAGGTCGTGGGCAGCCGGTTCAGCCACGCGACGCGCTCCATCAGGTGTGGGGCGCGCGCTGCGATGGTGTCGCGGCTGCGTTCGCGCAGGTCCGCGGAAAGCTCGAGAATGAGGTAGCGTCTGGGCATCTGCCCGACGCGCTCCAGTTCCGCGAGCAGCGATGCGGCAAGCGCGCCGCTGCCCGCGCCGATTTCGAGCACCTCTTCCAGGCCCGCGTCGAGCGCCTGCGCCACCTGTCGCGCGAGCGTTTCCCCGAAAAGCGGCGAGATTTCGGGCGCGGTGACGAAGTCGCCTTCGCGGCCGAGCTTCCTGGCGCCGGCCATGTAATAGCCCAGGCCCGGTGCGTAGAGCGCCAGTTCCATGTAGCGCGCGAAGCCGATCCAGCCGCCGTGCGCCCCGATCTGGTCGCGGATATGCTGCACCAGCCGCTCGCTGTGCGCGAGGGCGTAGGCGTCGGGTTCGGGCAGCGGCATGGCGGGCGCGAGGGAAGGCGGACGAAATGATTCCGGTATCATTCTAGGGCATGGAAGGTTCGCTCACAGGCAGGGTAGTACTGGTGACCGGCGCGGCAAGGCGGGTCGGGGCGGCGATCGCGCGCCGGCTGCACGCGGCGGGCGCCAATCTCATGCTGCATTACCGCGGCTCGGAGCCCGACGCGCAGGCGCTGCAGGCGGAACTGAATACCGTGCGCGCCAACTCGGTGGCGTTGGTGCAGGCCGACCTGCTCGATGCCGGGGGACTCGCGGAGATCGTGAAGAACACGCTGGCTCGCTTCGATCGCATCGACGCGCTGGTGAACAACGCATCCAGCTTCTACCCGACGCCGGTGGGCGAGATCACTGACGCGCAATGGGACGATCTCATCGGCAGCAATCTCAAGGCGCCGCTGTTCCTCGCCCAGGCCGCGGCACCGCACCTGAAAAGAACCGGCGGATCGATCGTGAACATCGCCGACATCCATGCCGAGTGGCCGCTCAAGAACTACGTCGTGTACAGTATCGCCAAGGCGGGGCTGGTGGGACTGACCCGGACGCTCGCGCGCGAACTGGCGCCGGAGGTGCGCGTCAACGCCGTCGCGCCGGGACCGATTCTGTGGCCTGAGGACGGCGCATTCGATGCGGTGAGCCGGCAGCGGATCATTTCGCACACGCTGCTGAAACGCGTCGGCGACCCCGACGACATCGCGCGCGCGGTCTATTACTTCATAGCCGAGGCGCCCTACGTAACCGGGCAGGTGCTTGCGGTTGACGGCGGGCGCAGCGTGAACCTCTGAGAGCGTGAAATGAACGCACCTGACAGCAAGTCCCTGCGCAAGGAGGCATTCGAGGCGAACAAGCTGCAGAAGCGCCTGCGCCGCTTGGTCGGCCAGGCGATCCGCGATTTCGAGATGATCCGCGCGGGTGACCGGGTCATGGTGTGCCTGTCCGGTGGCAAGGACAGCTACGCGCTGCTCGACGTGCTGATGCTGCTGCGCGGGCATGCGCCGCTCGACTTCGAGATTGTCGCGGTCAACCTCGACCAGCGCCACCCCGGTTTTCCGGCGCAGGTGCTGCCCGATTACCTGGCTTCGCGCGGCGTCCCTTACCGCATCGAGGTGCAGAATACCTACGCCACCGTCAAGCGCCTGATCCCCGAGGGCAAGACCATGTGTTCGCTGTGCTCCCGGCTGCGACGCGGCGTGCTCTACCGGGTGGCGTCCGAGATCGGGGCTACCAAGATCGCGCTCGGCCATCACCGCGACGATTTGATCGAGACGTTTTTCCTGAACCTGTTTTTCGGCGGCAAGCTGAAGTCCATGTCGCCGAAGCTGGTCTCGGACGACGGCCGCAACGTGGTGATCCGACCGCTCGCCTACGTGAAGGAGGACGATCTGGAAGCCTATGCGAAGGTGAAACAGTTCCCGATCATTCCCTGCGACCTGTGCGGCTCGCAGGAGACGCTGCAGAGGAAGCAGGTGAAGGCGATGCTGCGGGAGTGGGACCAGCGTTTTCCCGGGCGGGTCGAAACTATTTTCAACAGTCTGCAGCGCGTCGATGCGTCGCATCTGTTCGACCGCCGGCTGTTCGACTTCGCGGGGGTCAAGGCTTCCGGACAGGCCACGCTGGAAGGCGACACTGCATTCGATCCCGTGGAACCGCGCGCCGGCTTTACGGTCTGTTAGGAGATGAGGCGCCGTTTCCACATTGCCGCGTACTGGATTGCCGCCGGTTTTCTTGTGCTCGCGTTTGCGGCGGTGGGTCGCGTCACCGCGCAGGATTGGCGAACTGCGAGCCACGCGCCGGTGGGCCTGGCGCCCGATCCTGCCAACACCACCGAGGCCATCGTGCAGGTGTACGCAGCGCGCGCCGTGGGCTGGCGCGGGGTGTTCGGCGTGCATACCTGGTTTGCGGTCAAGCCGGCCGCGGCCAACGCCTACACGGTGTATGAAATCATTGGCTGGCGCCTGCGCTGGAGCGAATCGGCCCTGGCGGTTCGGGAGCGCGCGCCGGACGCGCGCTGGTTCGGGGCCGAACCCGAGCTGGTCGCCGAGAGGCGCGGAGCGGGCGTGGGCGAGATGATCGCGCGCATCGACAAGGCAGCGCGCGCGTACCCCTGGGCCGGTGAATACACCATGTGGCCCGGGCCGAACTCCAACACCTTCACGGCGTGGGTGGCGCGTGCTGTGCCGGAACTCGAAGTGGACCTGCCGCCAACCGCGATCGGAAAGGACTATTCCGGGGCGAAACTCATCGATTCCGCCCCGAGCGGGAAGGGCTTTCAGTTGTCGATCTTCGGCCTGTTCGGCCTGACCGCGAGCACGGTCGAAGGCCTCGAAGTGAACCTGCTTGGCCTAAGCTTCGGGCTCAACCCCTTCGACCCGGCGCTCAAGTTACCCCTTTTCGGGCGGTTCGGCCCCGCGCGCGCGGTCGCTGCACAAGCGCCGGAAGCAGCCGGGGAACACCGCTTCTGATTCGGAATTACGCCTGGCGCGGTTCATCCCAAAGCCATGATCAGTGTGGCGCCGGTGTGCGCGACACGCCTTGGAGCGCCCTGCTGTAGGCTGTGAATTGTCAAACGTATTTTGACATGCTAAGCTTCTCCAGATGTCAAACCTGAACTGCGCGGAACGTCTTGTAGCAATCTTCGGCAGCCAAGCCAAGGTGGCGCGAGCTTTCCGGCTCGATCGCGCAGTCGTCAACAACTGGGTAAAGTCAGGTTATGTGCCGGCGCGCTGGGCTATGGAAGTCGAGCGCGCCACC
>Ga0209343_10008366_pt1 | contig 12050 bp, 10 predicted proteins | sample RifCSPlowO2_02_FD_184026 | JGI IMG/M metagenome (GOLD analysis project Ga0209343, IMG submission 184026) | Groundwater microbial communities from Rifle, Colorado - Rifle CSP2_plank lowO2_0.2 (SPAdes) (version 2) | ecosystem: Environmental > Aquatic > Deep subsurface > Groundwater | place... | reverse complement strand
ACCAGTTCCGCCACTTGCTTGCCACCTACCAAAGCGTCTAGTCTGGTGTGAAACTGCGAGACGTCCGCCGGTACCACTTGGCAGCTCCCAGAAAACGTTCGGCCGGCTGTCCCATGACAGATCGACTGAAACCTTTCACGGCGTAACTTTGAGCGTAGCTGTAGCTTAGACTGTAAAGAAAGGTGGCGGGGCTTTCAGCGTGCAATATATTTTGCCAGCTAATATATTTTTCTAGGCGAACTCCCGGGTCAGCTGTTTGTCGAGCCTCGACTAACAATTGATCTGCTTCGTGGTTTTGAAATTGCGCTAAGTTTAAACCTGGTGACGAAATTTGCGACGAGTGCCAAAACGGGTAAGGATCAGGGTCAAGCCCGACAACCTCGCTAGCTAGAAGCGCCTGATAGTTGCGCGGCGTGATGATGTCGGTTTGCAAATTAGAGGCCAGCACCGTTTGCAGGTTGACTTTCACGCCCACGGCTTCCCATTGTCGTTTAACTTCCTCGGCTACGCGCCGTTGTTCATCAGTATCGACCAAGGTCAAGGTGATTTCTAGCGGAGCATCATCCTTACTAAAGACACCGTTTGGTCCCGAACGAGTGAAGCCTGCTTGGGTAAAGAGTTGAACCGTTTTAGTGGGATCATAGGTAATGGCCTGAGCCGCTGTGCGAGTTTTAACTTCGCCAAAAGCGAATGGCCCGGTGGCTGGTTGCGCCAAACCAGACAGAGCCTCTTGGATTAGGGCCGGACGGTTGATGGCGTAGCTTAAGCCTTGACGTATGACTGCGTCCTTAAGGGCATTATTTGTATTCGGATTATAGAAGATGGCCGTGTATTGAGGCAAGGTAATGTCATAAACCGCGAAACGTCTTGGATTTAAACTGGCCTTGTCTCGACGCGATAAGTCACCCAGGCCATCGATCGTGCCTTGTTTTAAAGCCTCCAGGGCGCTGACGAAATCAGGATAAAAACGCAGACTGAATTTTTTGAAGAAGGGCAATTCTTCGTGGCTGTAAGGATTAGGTTCTAAGATATAATTACGCAGGTTGCCTTGACCGTCGCGTGTTAATGAACTGAAGCGGAATGGCCCGGTGCCGACTGGTTTCAAATTGGCTTCGGCTTGGAGCCAGGAATCATAAGCTACATTTTGCCAAATATGTTGAGGCACCAGTCCGACGGTCAGCGCATTTAAGAAGGGCACGTAAGGCTCTTTGAGAATAAAACTTGTCATCAGTCCATCGTCTTGCGCTGTGACCACAATGTCGCGGAAACTGGCCGCCAATGGACTGCCGAGTTTTGGTTGTTGGGTGCTGCTGAATGTAAAGACAACATCTGCCGCTGTCAGCGGTTGGCCATCAGACCAGAGTAATCCCGGGTGCAAGCTGATAAGGTACGTTTTTCTGTCTTCGCTTAAACTCCAACTGTCTGCTAGATCTGGTACTACTTGGCCTTCTTCATCAGTACGGAAAAGGCCTCGGTAAGTCAGGAAAGCAAGATCAATGTCGGCGTCGCTGCTGGCTAAGAGCGGGTTGGCCGTGCGCGGATTTCCAATCACTCCCTCGCTGTATTCACCCCCTACCTGCGGTTTAAGGGAAGTGGTTCGTTCATACTGACGCCAACCTAAGGCCAGGCCGCTTAGCAGTACCAGAATAATAAGACTTAAAACCGTTCTTCGTTCCGGAGCTGATAATATCCGTGGCAGTAATCTGACTTGCCGCCAAGTCGGCCAAAGTCGTCCCACTGTCGGTCGCCAGGCGTATTCAGCGCGGTTTTGATAGCCGCTACCAAAACCTCGCCACAGTTGGTACAGGGAGTTGGTTATGAACCAAACTAGCGCACTCCACTGTTGGCGTAAAAACCGAATAAATCGCTTTAAGGAAGGTAGATACTCCAGATAGCCAAGCCAAAGAAGATGATGCTGAAAACGATAGTGCTGACAAAAAGTCCCTTTTCCACACCGCGCTTGGTGCGATAGACATTACCTTCACCGCCAAAGATGCCGCCTAAACCTGCGCCTCGGTTCTGAAGCAGAATACATATCACCAAGAGCACCGAAACGGCGACCTGGGCAATTTGCAGATAACGTTCAATATCCATCAGAATATGGTAGTCTGATCAGGACGTGGTGATAAGACTTTGGTAACATACCACAACGAAATGGTTCTGTCAATGCTGGATATTAAACCCCGACCCAAGTTAATCTATGTCTCAAGCTAACAGCTTATTAGCCGGTCTTAATGAACCGCAACGTTTGGCCGTCACCACCACACAAGGTCCGGTGTTGGTATTAGCTGGGGCGGGCAGCGGTAAAACTAAGACGCTGGTTCATCGGCTGGCTTATTTGATTGCTTATGCCAAGATTCCTCCGCAGAATATTTTGGCGGTGACCTTTACCAATCAAGCGGCTAAAGAAATGCGTCAGCGCGTGCAAGCGTTGGTGGGGGGCAAGCTTAGGGCACAACCGACGGTGGGCACATTTCATGCCGTAAGCGCGCGTTGGTTGCGAAGTGAGGCGGCCGCGATTGGTTATCCTGCTCATTTCTCCATTTATGATGAAGATGATCAATTAAGTTTGGTCAGAGAGGCTCTGAAAGCGCAAGGCGTGGGGTTGAGAGTGGTTAGCCCGAAGGCGGTGCTGGCCGCGATTTCCCGCGCCAAGTCAGAGTTGGTAACTGCCGAGGGTTATCTTAGTTGGGCCGAAGCCACGCCCTTTACTTCAATAGTAGCGGAAACTTATGGTCGTTATGAGCAACTTTTACGCCGCCAGCGGGCGTTTGATTTTGATGATTTATTAATGCGCTTGGTGGAGATTTGGCGCGCCCAGCCGGAGTTATTGGCGGCGTATCAGGCTAGGTGGCATTATCTTTTAATTGATGAGTATCAGGACGTAAATCAGGCGCAGTATGTTTGGACTAGGCTGCTGGCTGAAGCGGAAAAGAATTTGTGCGTGGTGGGGGACGATTGGCAATCCATCTATTCTTGGCGCGGCGCCGATTTTGGCAACATTTTGAGATTTCACGAGGATTACCCCGATGCTACCATTATTAAACTGGAGCAAAATTATCGTTCCACTAAAGTTATTATCACCGCCAGCAATGCCGTTATGGTTAAAGCCGTGCGCAAAGCCGAGAAAAAACTTTGGACGGAGAACGCCTCGGGCGAACCCATAAAAATAGTGGCGGTGGAGGACGAATCAGCCGAAGCGCAGTATGTGGTTAACGAGGTGATGCGGTTGGCTAAGTTTAAAGACCAAGGATTAAAAGTCAAAAACGCTGAGACCGAACTGACATTAGTAACAGATGAGGAAGAATCAGGGGGAGAATTTTTGCCGGCCGTTAGTCCCGTTGTTTGTTACGACGGTACGGGTGAGGAACTGACTGGTTATGCCGTGCTCTACCGCACCAACGCGCAAAGTCGGGCGTTGGAAGAAGCTTGCCTTAAGGCCGGTTTGCCGTATCAGCTTATAGGTGGCACCAGATTTTACGAACGAAAGGAAATCAAGGATATTTTGGCTTATTTGAGATTGATAGTTAACCCATATGACGGCGTGAGTTTTCGCCGGGCGGTGGTGGCGTCGGCGCGAGGTTTGGGCCTAGTCACTGTGGAAGCCCTGCTTTTGGCTGCCAGCCAGCAAAACATCTCACTATTGGAGGCTGCTAAAAAAATTAGTTTGCCAGGCGAGAGGAAACGTTTAATGGCAAATCTGGTAGATTCGCTGAACGCGTTGGTTAAGGCTATGCCTCGGTTGACCGTCGCCGAGCTGATTGAGCTCGCGATGGACAAAAGCGGATTGAAGCAGGAGTTGTTGGATGGTACGGCTGAGGGCGAGGCGCGTTACCAGAATGTGCAGGAATTGAAAACAGTGGCCGAAGAACGCTCACCCGGGGTGGGACAAAACGCTTTGGAGCTGTTCCTGACGGAAGTTTCTTTGTGGCAAGACCAGGACAGTTACAAAAGCCGGCAGCGCGGCATTACCCTGATGACCTTTCATGCGGCCAAGGGGCTGGAGTTCAAAGCTGTGTTTTTAGTTGGCATGGAAGAGGGATTGTTTCCACATGCTTCCTCTTTTGATGACCCGAATGAGCTGGATGAAGAAAGGCGCTTGGCTTACGTTGGTTTAACCCGAGCGCGCGAGCGGGTTTATTGTTTATATGCTTTTAACCGTCGCTTATTCGGCAGTTTAGGCCCGGGCATTCCCTCGCGTTTTTTAACCGAGCTGCCGCCTGATTGCGTTGAATCAGTCGCGGGCACGCGCTTCCTATAAAAAATTGAGCCTCTCCTTGTTATTAGGAGAGGCTCTTTGCGTTAGCTAGCAATAGCTTTTTCTGTTTCATCGAGCTCGAGGCCACCCTCGCTAACCTTGGGGGAAGGTTTGAAGATGAAATAGGCGAGCGCGAAGGCAAAAGCGACGATGAGGATTTTTTTCATGTGACTCCTTTTGTGAATGTTTATTTTTTGTTTATGGTATCCAGATGATTACAATTTTTAAATGCTCCGCCAGATGCCTCGCGTAATAGAGGCCGCCACATAGGGCGGAGAATTGAAAAATAGCTGAAAGTAGAGCGGAAGACGCCCCCTGTTCTTTTTTCTTATCTGCTACAGTAAAGAAGATAGCAGATATTCCGGAAACTACCAGCGAAAGGTAAATGACGCTGGCTGTGAATGAAAGAGGTGGTATCGCTGTCAGTCGGGCCACTATAACTTGTAGCACTATGGCTGCAAGCAGAGTTATAATCGCCGCTACCACCCCGATTAAGAGTGCGACAATGGTATTTAGCGTCTTTGTAGCCACAGCGGATATGGCTATAAATAACGCTATTATAATCACAACTGCTTGGGCTAGTTTGATGTCACCTATTAAATAATAGGTTATACCAAACGAGAGAATGGCGATAAGAGTGGCAATACTCTTCCACCTCCAGATCCAACCGTTTATGGTTGGCATATTTCTTGTAAGTTCCATTTTTGTTCCTCATTTTTGTATTTGATTGATTTGACTACTAATTACCACACCCCAAAGTTAAAGTCAAGACTGTTCTACTGCCCCAAATAATTAAGACTGGAACTGAAATTAGTTCCAGGCCTTTCTGAATTTCTGTCAAGGTCTTATACTCCTTTGAAGTCGTATATTTCCCTGCACTGGATTTTTGTCCGGCCGGACAAAAATCCAGGCACTAATCTAAGTGTTGTTTGAGGGCGCCGGCGCGGGCGGGGCCGACCACGTGGGCTAATTCCTGTTCATCGGCGCGGCGTAGGGCGTCTACGGAACCAAAGGCGGCCTTGAGTTTTTTCTTTAGTTTGGGCCCCACACCCGGCAGCTCGTCCCAAGCTGATTTTACCGCGCGTTGGCGGTGGCGGGAGCGGTAAAAAGTGATGCCGAAGCGGTGGGCTTCATCACGTAAAGATTCTAAAAGCAATAGCGCCGGCGAATCAGGTGGCAATTTTAAAGGTGAGCTGCCATTGGGTAGATATAAAAGTTCCTCACGTTTAGCCAGCGCTACCAGCGGTATTTTAATGTTGGCATAATTAAGTGTGCGTTTGACTGTGGCCAGTTGGCCTGCCCCGCCGTCCAACATCACCAGATCAGGTCTGGGCCAATCCTTATTTTTAGTAAAACGCCGCCAAATTACTTCGGCCATCATCTTAACGTCGTTAGGTTTTTGAGGTCCCTGAATCTTAAACTTGCGGTACTGTTTAGAATCAGGCAAACCATTTGTTAGCACTACCATAGAGCCTACCGCTTCTTGGCCTTGGATGTTGGAAATATCATAGCCTTCAATGCGTTTGGGTTCGGTTGGCAGCTTGAGTATGTTTTTAAGCTGGCGTAAGCCTTCGCGCGCGCGTACCTCTTGCCGTTGCCAAGAAGCAACGCTCTGGTTCAGGTGCGTTTCCGCCGCTTTGGTGGCCAGATTGATAAGCTGGCGTTTGCCGCCGCGAGCGGGAACCGTCAAGGTTATGCCGACAAGTTTCGGTTCAGCCAGCGGCAAGGGAACGTAAGCTCGTTTGGCTGGGGTGATGGCGGTAACGACGTATTGTTCCAAAAATCCAAGCAGCACCTCGCTGTCAGCGAGCCCTTTTACTTTATCTAAGAGGAATCGTTCCGTTTCCCCCAGCGCGCCGTGTCGCACTGGTAGTCGCACCACGGCGGCTGTCGAGCGGCTGCGTGCCAAGCTGAAAACGTCAAAAGATTCACGCCTGGGGCTGACCACGTGTTGTTTTTCCTTAAGCTTGCTCAGCGCGCGCATTTGGTCTCGCAATCTGGTCGCCCGCTCAAATTGTTTATGCTGGGCGGCCTCGGCCATAGCCTCAGTAAGTTCAGCCACCACCTGTTTTACGTTGCCCTTCAAAAGTTGTTCAAAATATTTCAGATTGAGGCGGTAACGCGTTTGGCTGCCTGGCCCCAGGTCGTGCCCCAAGCAACGCCCGAGGCTAGCTTGAAAACACGGCTTGTCGGTAGCGTTAACACAAGTTTTAAGGCCTAAGGTTTTTTTAAAAAATGGGAACAAGGAACGGATTGAACTGGCGGCAACATATGGCCCGAAGAGTTTTACTCCTTGGGTAGGCTTTGGGTGACGGACGAATTCAACGGCAGGATATTGGTCCCGATAGTCAATGGCAATGTAAAGCCAACTCTTGTCATCACGCAAATCAATGTTATAAGGCGGCTGACGCTGTTTTATAAGAGTTCTTTCCAATAAAAGCGCCTCGGTTTCGTTGGTTACCTCGGTCGTGATCAAGTGATGGACTTCTTTAACCATGAGTTGCTTGGCAGGGGAGAGGTCGGCGCCAGGCTGAAAATAAGAGCGCACGCGCTGGCGAAGTTTTTTGGCTTTGCCAACGTAAAGAAGTTTGCCGTCGGCATTAAAGAATTCATATATGCCAGGCTTGGCCGGTAGGCTTTTTAGTTGTCGCTGAAGTATGGCGCTCATACGTACCTTTAGTATAACGAAATGTAAGCCTTTGACACGATAAGGCGTTTGGAGTAGGGTATTTATCAAAGCGTTGAATAAACATTATCAAACAACAAAAAGGAGTGAAAATGAAAATTAAAAATATAATTTCCTTGTATGTGTGGAAAATAATTGCGGCGTTAGTGTGGCTAGCAGTTTTTGCCGGCATTTTTTATAGCACCGGCAGCGTGGAAACAGCGGCGGTGTTTTCCGGTCTGGCCTTGTTATCGGCTTCAGCTGTCGTCATGGTGGCTGTGCGCGTTTCATTATTGACGACTGCAAATGCATTTAATTTGGTGTTGGATGCACCAAGTATAAGCAGTTTGTTGTTAGCCGTTTTGTTGTTAATGGGTGTTGTCCTGATAGCCGTAACTGACTCCGTCTCACTCAAGGTACCTGCGCTCGCCAGTTCAATGGTAGGGGCGGCCGCGGCGGTGACAGCGGCAGTGATGCTGATTGACAAATTCAAGGGGAAAAGATTTGAAATTTTTCACTACCTCGTTTCCGCATTAGTTCAAGCGGCAATGATGTTCGTGGGTGTTTCATTGATGTTAAATAATTGAGGCAAAAAATGAAACAAATAAAAAAGACTGAAACTGTGGCAGAATTCCAAGCCAGAGGCGGCGTAAAGCTGTATGAACTCATAACAGAGTGCGAGCAGACTGGCATGTGGGATGGCTTTGTTCGCAACGGTTACGTGATCAATAAGCAGAGACTGACTATGTCTCATCTCTCGGCCAACCCGGATGTGCAGACACAGCTTTATCTGCAGCAGCAAGCCGGCGTTATGGTTATAGATAAAAAAATTTGAGGAAGGGGATATTCAAAGGGGAGCAAAAGCTACCCCTTTTTATTATATGCAGGTTAGCCCATACCTTAGTCCTTGACCCCTCTTGACAGCGGGTGTAGAATAAACCCACTTTTGTGCGCCGACGCATATTTTTTAAGGTATTGAGTAAAAAGTATGGACAACTTAACTGTCAGTATCGGGAAGGTAGCAGCGGTAAGCGGCGGCGGATTTCGCCAGGCGGTTGATGTATGCTAAGGAGCTCAACGCGCGTATGCTGAAAACTGCTCCAAAAGCTAAGCAATCTTCACTTTCAGCCGCTGGCAGCGGTAACCGTTCCTGGACGGTGGCGCCTGCCGGCAGCATCGTTATCCGCGGCGCGCGCGTACACAACCTCAAAAATATTTCACTCAACATCCCGCGCAACAAGCTGGTAGTTATCACCGGCTTGTCTGGTTCAGGCAAATCAAGTTTGGCTTTTGATACCATTTATGCCGAAGGTCAACGCCGGTATATTGAATCACTCTCGGCTTATGCTCGGCAATTTTTAGGCATAATGGATAAGCCGGATGTGGATCAAATAGACGGCCTCTCGCCAGCCATTTCCATAGACCAGCGTTCCACCTCGCATAACCCCCGTTCTACTGTAGGCACGGTCACGGAGGTTTATGATTACCTCAGATTACTTTACGCCCGGGTAGGCGTGCCGCACTGTCCCAAATGCGGTCGCGAAGTTTCGCGGCAATCCGTGGACCAGATTGTGGGGCGCCTGTTGGCGTTGCCGCTTGGCACCCAGCTGGCGTTGCTGGCGCCGGTGGTGCGAGATCAGAAGGGCGAGCATAAGAACACGGTGGCCGAATTAAAAAAAGCCGGCTACGTTAGAGTGCGCTTTGACGGCAAACAGATGTCGCTTGAAGAAGCCGAAGACCTAAGAGTTGATAAGCAGAAAAAGCACACGGTGGAGGTGGTGGTGGATCGGGTGAGCGTATCCCGCGAACTGGACGATGTTACGCGCTTGCACGATTCTTTGGAGACAGCGCTTGATTTGGGTGACGGCTTGGTGACGGTGACGCGTCAAGATACCGGCGAAGACCTTTTATTTAGTGAGCATTTTTCCTGCCCTCATTGCCAAGTGGATTTGCCCAATATTGAACCCAGGAGTTTTTCCTTTAATTCGCCTCACGGCGCCTGCCCGACTTGCACTGGTTTAGGTACGAGGTTGGAAATTGATCCCGACCTGGTGGCGCCGAACAAAAAATTAAGCTTGGCTGAAGGCGCCATTCGTCCCTGGTCGCGCACCAGCGCCAATCAAACTTGGTATTATCGTATTCTGGAGGCGGTGGCGCGCGAATATGGTTTTTCTTTAAGCGCGCCGGTAAGTAAGCTCACGCCGGCCCAACTAAAGCTGGTGTTTTACGGCACGGAAGACAAGAATTACAACGTGAACGCCGGGGCCGGCGAGGGCGGCAAGGTGCGGGCCTTTTACACCACGTATGAAGGTGTCATCCCGAACCTTGAACGTCGTTATCGTGAAACTGAATCTGATTACGTCAGAGCCGAAATTGAACGCTACATGCGCGTCTGGCCGTGTTCAGTCTGTCAGGGTAAGCGCTTGAAGCCCGAAGTGTTGGCGGTTACAGTGGTTAGCAAGAGCATTGCTAAGATCGTGACGATGTCAGTGGCGGAAGCCCGCAAATTTTTTACCGAGCTTGATGCAAAACAGAAGCTGACGGAGCGAGAAATGAAGATCGCCCGCACCATCATTAAAGAAATTCGCGAGCGACTCTCTTTTCTCTCTGATGTAGGTTTGGATTACCTCACGCTTGATCGCGCCGCCGCCACACTCTCCGGTGGTGAAGCGCAGCGCATTCGTTTAGCCACCCAAATTGGCTCCAGCCTGGTGGGCGTGATTTACATTCTGGATGAGCCTTCTATTGGGTTGCATCAACGCGACAATGACAAACTCATTACCACGCTGAAGCGTTTGCGTGACCTGGGTAACACCGTGATTGTAGTTGAACATGACCGCGAAACCATGCTGGCGGCCGATGAACTGATTGACATTGGTCCAGGCGCGGGCAAACACGGCGGCGAGGTAGTGGCGCAGGGTACGCCCCAGCAGGTGGCTAAGATGTCAGCTTCACTCACGGGTAAGTATCTCTCTGGCAAGCTGAGCATTGCCGCGCCCGTCAAGGAGCGGCACGGCAACGGCAATGTCCTTACCATTCAAGGCGCCCAAGAGTTTAATCTTAAGAACATTACGGTAGATATTCCCCTGGGACGGTTTGTGGTTATAACCGGCGTTTCCGGCTCGGGTAAATCAACCTTGATGACGGAAATACTGTCGCGCGCCTTGGCGCAGCACTTTTACAACGCTAAGGATTTGCCTGGAAAACACAAAGCGATTAAAGGTTTGGAGCATATTGACAAGGTGATCACGATTGATCAGTCGCCCATTGGCCGCACCCCTCGCTCTAACCCGGCTACTTATACTGGCGTATTCACCCCTATCCGTGATCTTTTTTCTCAGCTACCGGAGGCGAAGATTCGCGGCTACGACCCGGGTCGTTTTTCGTTCAACGTTAAAGGTGGACGCTGTGAGGCTTGCGAGGGTGATGGTTTGGTGCGCATTGAGATGCATTTTTTGCCGGATGTTTACGTGGAATGTGAGGAGTGCCATGGTCGGCGATATAATAGCCAAGCGTTGGAGATTCATTACAAAGGCAAAAACATTTCCGACGTACTGGAAATGACGGCTGAGGAAGCCATGAATTTTTTTGAGAACGTGCCGGCCATCCATCAAAAACTGAAAGTGCTGTGCGACGTGGGTTTGGGCTATATTCACTTGGGACAAAGTGCCACCACGCTCTCTGGCGGTGAGGCCCAACGCATCAAACTGGCCACTGAGTTATCGCGTCGCTCCACCGGCCGCACGCTCTACATACTGGATGAACCCACCACTGGACTGCATTTTGACGATGTGAAGCGATTACTTCAGGTGCTGTCGGAATTGGTTGACCGGGGCAACACCGTGCTCGTGATTGAGCACAATTTAGACGTGATCAAGTGCGCTGATTGGGTTATTGACTTAGGCCCGGAAGGCGGGGATAAAGGCGGCGAGCTGGTGGCGGCTGGCTCGCCTCAGGATATTGTTAAAGTGAAGCGCAGCTTTACTGGCCAATGGTTGAAGAAAGTGCTATAGGCAGTAAGAGTAGGCGTTGAAAGCGAGAGTTTCTCTTGTTGGTATTACTAACCATTTCGTACGAAATGGTTAGTAATAAAAATAGAATAATGGCTACTCAGTTTTATGAGCAGCCATTATTTTTAAAATTTTTGTGTCACCACCCGTTGGGGTGGAAATTATTGTATATGTATAGCAGCACGATTACTCCTATAACGACTGCTATGCCTAGATATAGCAGGTAGTCGTTTTTTTTGATCTTAGGTGCGATCATGAACAATGCGCCAGATCCTGCCACCATAATAAAGGCTGCTATGGAAAATGGCGTTTGGAACTCTAGCGCAAGTGTTCCTGAACCTACCAAGCCCAAGATAATTAAGCCGACTATTATGAGTTCTTTTTTCACTTAGTCCCTTTTTTGTTAATGGATTTTTTTGTTTTATATAGCACCCTTTTAGCGTGGATGTACTGATTTGTCAAGGCAGGACTAATGAAGGCTCGATAGGGTGTAGGGAGTAGAATGAAAAAACGGTCTCATTTTTAACGAGACCGTTTTATGAATTTCAGATTACCATTTTGGCAAGGATTAAGAGTTGGGCTGGGCAATGAACCCGAGTAATTTTTCAAATTGGTCTGTGCTGATAGGTTTATGCAACACCATATTGAGGAACGGTGAAGAATCTATATCCCAACCCGTCAACATTACTATTTTAGTAGTAGGGGAGATTTGTTTAATCTTTTCCGCCATTTCCTCGCCATCCATTCCCGGCGTGCCCTTGTTAGAATCGGTTATAACAACATCACTAGGATTTTTAGTGAATTCATCAAATCCTGTTTCAGCGGTGACAACAAGGATGACCGTATAACCCCTGCGCTCCAGCAGCCGTTTCATGGTTATCCCCTGATCGGCGTGCTCTTCAATCACAAGAATTGTTAATTGTTTCATCTTTTACTCCTTTCGATTTTGGCTGCACCTTAGCAGCGAGCCACTAGCTTGTCAAATCAATATCAGCGATAATGGGAGCGTGACGTGGTCCAGAGCACAACTCGGGCAGTACCTGCTCTACCTCCTCATCTTTCTGCTGCCGTGGCAGACGAGGTATATTTTCCATGATCCGCAACTGTTCGGCGGAAC
>Ga0209343_10008365_pt1 | contig 12050 bp, 7 predicted proteins | sample RifCSPlowO2_02_FD_184026 | JGI IMG/M metagenome (GOLD analysis project Ga0209343, IMG submission 184026) | Groundwater microbial communities from Rifle, Colorado - Rifle CSP2_plank lowO2_0.2 (SPAdes) (version 2) | ecosystem: Environmental > Aquatic > Deep subsurface > Groundwater | place: Rifle... | reverse complement strand
TTTTTGGCATGTGCATCGACTATCTCGCCAAGCACAATCGAAAACATTTCTCGGACGCCGTATCGGTCGTGGATTTTGCCAAGTGGATGCGGAGCACGAGAAAGAGCGAGCGAACGATAGAAATGTGTCTGCGGCTCCTGCATGTCGTCTACGGCATGGCCATGTCGCGAGGGTTGTACAAGTTCAATCCCGTGATCGACGCGCGAAGCAACGAGGTCTTGGCCAAACAGCTCCGGAAGATTCCCCAGGAGCGCAAGAATCCGGCCATGCGGAAATTCCTGACACCGGCCGAACGGCAAAAAATTTGCGAGGTCGTAAAGACTTGGCGCGATCCGCGCGCCGTATGGGTGGGCATGAACGTCTGGCTGGGCCTGCGGCCGTCCGTATTCAACAAGATCCGCTGGGACGATCTCGACATGTCCGCCGGCCTTTTGTGGGTTCGGCCCGAGGTTCACAAATCGCCCACGCACAGAAAATCCGGCGAGGCGTCGCCGTCGTTCATTCCGGCCGAAGCCAAAGGACTGATCGAACATTATGCCAACCGCCTCGGCTTTCACATGAATGGTCAAGACTTCATCGATCAGGTTGGAAATGCAGTGGAAAGTCCGTTTCTGTCCGAACCCCTCAGTCGCTCAACAATGCGCCGCACGTGGCGCGCCGTGTTGAAAAAGGCCGGCGTTGAATACGCCGCGCCATACGCGGCGCGCGTCACGATGATCAACGAGATGCTTGACGCCGGTGTGAACGTCAAAGACGTCGCCACGCATTCGGGCAACACGCCCGCGACGATCTACAAATATTACGTGAAGCCCTCTACCGCTCGGGACATTCAGAACATCCCCGCCAAGCTCCATGCACTGCGCGCGGCTTAGGCCAAATGAAAATCCGGCTTAGGCCACGCTTAGGCAAGGCCGCGCGAGGTCTTCGACACGCCCTTGAATTTACGCCCGCAAAAACTATGATGCGTACTTGTGAATCTTGGACTTAGCGTTTTGCCGAGGGCGCATAGCTCAGCTGGTTAGAGCGCCTGCTTCACACGCAGGAGGTCCGAGGTTCGAGTCCTCGTGCGCCCATTGATTTATTTCGACTTATGACAATCAAAATTTCCAAAAATTGTCGAAAAGTGCCCAAAATCGACTGGTCGGCTTAGAATAGGCTTAGAATAGAAACTGAGTGGGATGTCGAACAGGTTGGCGGCGGTTGGGTTCCGAACGACTCTCGCAAAGAAAGGAGCGTGTGACTTGCGTGGATATTGAAAAGTTGTCACTCGAACAATTGATCGAACTGAATCGGCGCATTGTCCGGCGTATTCGGTATTTATCCGAGATCAAAACAGGGGATGCGTTGAGAAAGTTTGAAATAGGGGATCGGGTCAGTTTTCAAAACGAAGGCAGAACCGTGGAGGGAATGGTCGTGCGAGTCAATCAGAAAACGGCCACCATCCAAACTAAAGAGGGGAGTTGGAGAATTCCTCCGCGTTTTCTGACAAAGGTCGATCTGCGGCGCCTCCCGCAACCCCTCGACCTCCAATCCATGATGAAAATGGATCCGTCAGAAAACTGATCGTAACTCCAGAACCGTTACCTGACGCCGGCAGGCGGGGAGCCGGCCGCCAGATGCGGGAAATGTGTATAGAGACGCGCCGCCGGATCTGTCGGATCGCACACCTTCTTACAACGATCCAAGACATTCAAACACTCGGATTGGATCCGGCCACACTCCGCCCGGTCGTGATACCCGGCCTCCAGAAGATATTCTGAAAACAGAAATACGGCGTGCAGAAATGCCATGGCGGGAACGCCGTGGATGCTGACGATCCATTTGTAGTGTGTGGAGATGTGGCGCTCCATCCGTTCATCTGAAAAACGAAACGGGGTTTTCGGACGCTTGCCGGAGGGAATGTCCAACAAGTACTCTTCAAGCCGATCCGCCAGAAATCGCGCGCGAATCCACCCCATGCTCCTCTTCTCATGCAGCCAAGCGCAAAAATGGCAGACGACATGGATATAAATTTCGAATAGTTTTTCCATCCGCATGAGTTTGATGTCACGAAAATCCGGTGGCGCGGCGTAGCAGGCAAGTGTTCGGCGAAATGTTCCCGGATCGAAATCAAATGGAGGATGCAGGGCGTTCAATTCATCGACGATGAGCCGCGCGTCATCCTCCGGATAGGATTTCCGATCAAGCCGGGGGATCATCCGCCTGAATATCACCCAGCGGAAGGCAAATCCGCTGTTGATGATTTTCGATGATTGGCACAGAGGAATGGCCACGGCCTCAATCAGGTCTCCCAGAACCTCCGTCATATCGGCCAAGGCAAGCATGTCGATCACGCGCCGCAAATCATCCGGATCCGTGTCGGGATAGGTCTTGAAATTTTTCAAATATTCGGGAATCTCATTGTTCCTCCCGCTCGCTAAAAGATGCGCGATGATATACGAATCGCAGTATCCGAACGCCCGAAGGTATGCGCGAGGGTGTTCCTGCCTGATGCGATTTAATAAATCCACAAATATGTTCCATTCCTGCTTACGGCCGTACATGGCCCCAAGTTCAAACAAAGCCTCATCGTCCAATCGCAAATGGACGAACAACCCGGGATGGGCGTCCATAAAGTCTGCGATGCGTTTGGTCATTTCACCGCGGTCACTCCCTTTGTATACGGGCTTGAAATCGATCCACCATTGGTCGACGATGCGTTCATCCTCCGGAGATATTTTAGGAAGGGATGCGTCCGGCTCCGGGTATCGAATCCGCTCGAACCTGGATTTGGTCCCCCGTGAAACGCCTGCCATTTCGTCATCCGACTCCGCATCCTCACCGGTTTCCATTTCGTCTTCCTCATCCTCAAATTCATCATCATCTCTGTCTGCGGCTCTGACAGGAGTGGAAACCGGCTCTGCCGCCGGCTTTCGCCAGGACGCCTTCGGATTGTCAATGCAGCATTTCTTGTATTTCTTCCCGCTGCCGCAGGGACATCTTTCATTCCGGCCGGGATTCATTTCAGCGCCCCGCCGGCATGGGCAAAGTGTATTCTCGCGAAGATACCTCGTCGTCATCTACGCCAATCCCGAGAGATTTATAAGCCTTGACGCGCTTGGCGGACATTCTCTTGAGCACCGGCACTTCGGTGTCCACATAGTCATAAATCTGGACGCTCTCTTTGCCCTCACAGGTTCGCAGTGATCTTCCGACGTATTGAACCAGATTGCTCTTGAACGAAATGGGGAATGCCAGGAAGAGGGTGTCGACCTGCGGGCAGTCGAATCCCTCGCCGAGGTACTGGGCTGTGGCAACGATGATGAATTCTCCATCGACAGGCAAATTCTGAATCGCCTTGATGATGGCCGTCCGTTCTTTCTTGCCCAAATCGCCGGTCAGCACAAATGGATTTGCGCCGGATCCGGCCAGCCCCTCCGCAAGTATTCGGCAATGTTCTTTTCTGTGAGTCAGAATCAGGCAATGCCCCTTCTGTGACAGCGCCTGCCGGACATCTTCCATGATCAACGCATTTCGGAGATCGTCTTTGACCAGAGCGCCAAAAATGTCCTGTATGGCCGGAGCCGAGAGATCGGCCGAGGGGTATGAAAATTTTGTCGACCTCTCGATCAAATGAACGGTCATGCCGTTTTTCGCCGCCGGCATCCGGTAGCGGATCGGACCGCACTGCATCTCGATTATCCCTTGCAATCCGTCACGGCGGTGGGGTGTCGCTGTGAGGCCGAGGATGTAGCGCGCTGCGGCCTTCTTGACGCATCTTTCAAATGTATAAGCCGGGATGTGCTGGCATTCGTCGACGACAATGAATCCGTATTGAGAAAATAAATCCTCCATATCCTCCATCCGTTCGAGACTCTGGATCATCGCCAGATCCACAAGCCGGCTCAATCGCTTTCTGCCTCCGCCGATCTGCCCGATTTCCTTCGATTTCAGTCCCAAGTGTTCCATCAAATGTGTCCGCCATTGATCGAGGATGGGCTTTCGGTGGGCCAATATCAGCGTCGGCACGCTCCGCGTTGCAACGGCAAAGCATCCCATGACCGTCTTGCCCGCTCCCGGCGGCGCAATCAGAACGCCCATATCGTGTGACAAGGCGGCATGCAGAGCTTTCTCCTGCTCAGGTCTGAGCGATCCTTGGAAGTGCATATCCAATTTTTCAAATCTGGGGCGGCGATCGATGATGTCCATCTCCGAATTGGCTTCGGCGAATATCCCTTGCAGATCATCCAGCGCCCCGCGCGGCAGGTGAAGGTGACTCATGTCTTCGCCGTAGCATTTGACAAATCTTGGCGTCCGATATGTCTCCAGTCTCAATTTCTGGCGCCGGTAGAATTCAGGATTATGAAGTGACGCGAGATGCTTGATCTGTGAGAGAAGCCAAGGTGGGACGCCGGATTTTTCGATACTGAATGCACTGGCAAACGTGCAGCGAATCTTGGGCGGAGCAGGATATTTTCGAGACAATTCAGCGGAAACCTTGGCCGTGGATCCCAATCCGACGGAGATCGGCGGAATTTTTTCAAGCAGGGCATCAACATGAACGGAGGACAGCCTTTTGACTTGGCTGAGAAATCCCCACTGGTCCGACCATGGCCGGAGGTCAGCATCGTGGGGGTTTACGAATTCCGTGTTCCCAAGCCGCCGGCATTTTTTCTGGAGCGGCAGGGCGATGAGATTTCCAAACCCGCCTTTGGGGACAAAATCCTGATTCGGGAAAAATCGATCGTAACTGGCAAGGTCCATCTCGCCGCGCACAACCATTGTTTCCCGAAGCAATCTCATACCCAACTGCCTGGCCGAAGTCGCTGAAACGGGTGACGAGAAAAAGGTCCACACATGGCCGCCATTGCCCGACCGGGAACGCTCCAGATAGGCAGGCAGTCCATATCGATTGCAAACATTCAGATACGCGAGTGCGTCCAGCGTCCACCCCTCTTTGTCAAAATCACACGCAAGAAACCAGCAGGTATTGTCCAAGAGCAGCGGATAGACGCCAATCGTCTTCTCACCCGACAAATGGTACTGGACGGCTTGATCCGTCAACGGCAAATATTTTTTGGATTTCGCCGCTTTCCCGACCGCCCCTCCCTCGCGCACCGGGGAATAACCTCTCTTGCCTGTTCGCTCATTCTCCCAACGGAGCGCATATACATCGTCCCTGCCTCTGAAGAGCATCCGGAACAACGCGATTTTTTCTTTTGTGGGCGAATCTTTTGTCATTGAGGGCAATGGCTTGGAATCGAGCACGACTTCGCGAATGCCCATTTCAAGATGGGGTTGTGATTCGGTGGCCGGCAATTCCAGCATCTTCCGAAGTTCTACGTTCTCATTTCTCAGTTTTTCGATTTCAAGTCGAGCCTGTTCCAATTCCTGATCCATCTCCAGCATAAAATCAATGACGCGCTGGGCGGTCAATGTGTCACTGTCAATCATCGTTTGAATAACCACCTTGCCCCCATACACGTCCACGGGGAACGTGATGCTCCGGATTTTTGACCATGCGCTCGAAATCTGGAATCCCGGGCGACTGCATCCGGGACTTTCGATCCGCGACCTGAAACGCACTCATGAATCCCTTCCTCGGAACAAACTGATCGCGACGGCCTTCTTCTACGTCGGCCTCATCGAGAGGTTTGGCCAGGGCACGATGAAGATCGTCAGGCTTTGTCGGGAGGCGGGCATTCCCGGCCCGGAGTTTGAGGAGCGAGGCACATCGTTTGTTGTACGATTCCGGAAAGCGGAGACGAAGAAGACCCCGCAAGTCGCCCCTACAGTCGCCCCTACAGTCACCCCTACAGTCGGAAAACTTCTCAAGGCTGCTGTGAAGGAAAAATCGCGGGAAGAACTTCAGGCAATCGTGGAGCTTGTGGATAAGATGCACTTCATTGAAAAATATCTTCAGCCCGCGTTGCAAACCGGTCTGATCGAATACACGATCCCCGACAAACCCAACAGCCGCCTCCAGCGATACCGCACAACGGCCGCCGGCAGGAAAGTCATTGAAAACCGCCGCCGGTTTGGGCCTGGGATAAAAGGTATGGGGTAATCCATGCCCATCAAGAAATCCGAACTCTATTCATCCCTCTGGTCGAGCTGCGATGAACTGCGCGGCGGCATGGATGCCAGCCAGTACAAGGACTACGTCCTCGTCCTCCTGTTCATCAAGTACGTCAGCGATAAATACGCCGGTCAACCTTACGCGCCGATCACGATCCCGAAGGGCGCGGGCTTCAAGGACATGGTGGCGCTGAAGGGCAAAAGCGACATTGGCGATCAGATCAATAAGAAAATCATCGGACCGTTGGCCAAGGCCAACAATCTGTCCGACATGCCGGACTTCGATGATGCCACTAAACTGGGCAGCGGCAAGGAGAAGGTCGAGCGGCTCACCCATCTCATCGCCATCTTCGAGAACAAGGCGCTCGACTTCTCGAAAAACCGCGCCGAAGGCGACGACATCCTCGGCGATGCCTACGAATATCTCATGCGGCACTTCGCCACCGAGAGCGGCAAGAGCAAGGGACAGTTCTACACGCCGGCCGAGGTCAGCCGGATCATGGCGCAGATTATCGGCATCCGCGATGCGAAGACCAGCGCCGCCACCACCGTTTATGATCCCACCTGCGGCTCCGGCTCCCTGCTCTTGAAGGTGGGCGACGAGGCCGGCACCGCCGTCACGCTTTACGGGCAGGAGAAAGACGTGGCGACGGCGGGTCTCGCCCGGATGAACATGATCCTGCACGACAATCCGACGGCCCTGATTCAGGGGGGACACAGCACGCTGGCAACACCGCTCTTCAAGGACGGCGACACCCTCAAGACATTCGACTACGTCGTTGCAAACCCGCCATTTTCCGACAAACGCTGGAGCACCGGAATCGACCCGCTGAAGGACCCATACCAGCGCTTTGCGCCATTCGGCACGCCGCCCGCCAAGCAGGGCGACTACGCGTACCTCCTGCACATCGTCCGCTCGCTCAAGAGCACCGGCAAAGGCGCGTGCATCTTGCCGCACGGCGTGCTCTTTCGCGGCAATGCCGAGGCCGACATCCGTCGCGCTCTTGTGCGCAAGGGGTACATCAAGGGCATCATCGGCCTGCCCGCCAACCTCTTCTACGGCACCGGCATCCCCGCCTGCATCGTGGTCGTCGACAAGAAGGACGCGCCGGCCCGCAAGGGCATCTTCATGATCGACGCGAGCGGCGGCTTCATGAAGGACGGCCCCAAGAATCGCTTGCGCGCCCGGGACATCCACAAGATCGTGGACGTCTTCACGCGGCGGCTCGATGTGCCCCGCTTTGCGCGCATGGTCGGCGTCGAGGAGATCGAGAAGAACGAGTTCAACCTCAACCTGCCGCGCTATATCGACAGCCAGACGCCCGAGGACATTCAAGATATTGAAGGCCATCTAAAAGGCGGAATCCCGATTCGCGATGTGGATGCCCTCGATCGATATTGGGCCGTCTGCCCCAGGCTCCGACAAACCCTGTTTAAAAAAAATCGTGTCAGCTACATCGACCTTGCCGTGGAGAAGGCCGCCATCAAATCCAGAATCTTCGAGCACCCGGAATTCGTCGCCTTTGCCGCGAACATGAACGCCCACTTCGACACATGGCGGCAAAAAAACGCCAAGGCCCTGCGGCAATTGAAAATTGGATTCCATCCGAAGAAACTTATCGCTGACCTTGCCGAGGACCTGCTCGTCCACTACGCCGGCAAGCCACTCATCGATCCCTACGATGTCTATCAACGCCTGATGGACTATTGGACCGAGACCATGCAGGACGACTGCTACCTCATCGCCGCTGACGGATGGAAAGCCGAGACCTACCGGGTTATCGAGACCAGGAAAGATAAGGACGGCAAACCGGGGAAACAGGTGGACAAGGGCTGGACCTGCGATCTGATCCCAAAGTCTCTCATCGTCGCCCGCTACTACGCGAAGGAGCAGGAGGCGATTGACCAACTCGCCGCCGAGCTGGAAAGCGTCACCGCCAAGATCGCCGAGTTGGAGGAAGAACACGGCGGTGAGGAGGGCGCCTTCGCCGATCTCGACAAGGTGAACAAGGCCAGCGTCGCCGCCCGGTTGAAGGAGATCAAGGACGACAAGGATGCCAAGGACGAAGCCGCCGTGTTGAATGCGTGGCTGGAATTCAGCAACCGGGAATCCGACCTCAAGAAACGCCACAAAGAGGCCGCCGCCGATCTGGATGCGAAGGCCTGCGCCAAATACCCCAAACTTGCCGAGGCCGAGATTAAGATGCTGGTCGTAGACGACAAATGGCTCACCGCCCTCGATGCCGCCATTCACGGGGAGATGGACCGCGTCAGTCAGGCCCTCACCCAGCGCGTGAGGGAACTGGCCGACCGCTACGCCTCACCGCTCCTGGAAATCACGAAGGAAGTTGAGACGCTCTCCGCCCGGGTGGACGGGCATCTGAAGAAGATGGGGTTCAGGTCGTGACGAAACCAAATAAATCCGCGATTGCCGGCCGGGCGCGTCTCACCTTTGCCGAACTCGTCAAGTCTATCCGCGCTGTTCATGACAATCTGGCCGCGCAGGCCGGCCGCGCGGTCAACATCGCTCTGACCATGCGCAATTGGCTGATCGGATGTTACATCGCCGAATATGAACTGCGTGGCGCCGACCGGGCAAAATATGGAAGTGAGCTGTTTGCGAAGCTGTCGGTTGAACTGGAAACGTCGAATGTCAGCGCCTGCGGAAAACGCCAGCTTTACCAGTACCTCCGATTTTACCAAGTCTATCCTCAAATTCTGCGGTCACTGCCCGCACAATTCCAACTCCTTCTGCCGGATGGAGGCGGCGCCAAGTCCGGGAAAGTGCGGTCACTGACCGCACAATCTCAGGTTTTCAAGAAAGGGTTTCTCCAGCAGGTCTCTTACACGCACATCGAGCAATTGGTCGCAATCGACGACAAGCACAAACGCGCCTTTTACGAGGCCGAATGCGTTCAGGGCGGCTGGTCGGTGCGCGAACTCCGGCGCCAGATCGCGTCGCTCTATTTCGAGCGGTCCGGCCTGTCCCGCGACAGGAAGAAGCTGGCTGCGCTGGCCAGACGAGGAGCGGAAAAATCCGAACCGCGCTTGAACATCCGCGACCCCTACATCTTTGAGTTCCTCGGCTTGAAACCGAGAGAGGTCATGGGCGAGTCGCATCTGGAAGACCAACTGCTGGACCGGTTGCAGGAGTTTCTTCTGGAACTGGGCCACGGCTTCTGTTTCGAGTCCCGACAGAAACGCATCCTCATCGGCGATACGCATGGTTTCGTGGATCTCGTCTTCTACCACCGCGTCCTCAAGTGTCATGTGCTGATTGAACTGAAGCTGGAGGAATTCAGCCACGAAAACATCGGCCAGCTCAACACCTACGTGACGTGGTACCGCAAAAACGTCATGGCCAAAGGCGACAACCCGCCCGTTGGCATCCTGCTCTGCGCCAAAAAGGACCACGCCCTCGCCGAGTACGCCCTGGCCGGCATGGACAACAAACTCTTCGTCTCCAAATATCAGCTTCACCTGCCCAAACGCGAGCAGTTGAAACGAGTGATCGAACGCAGACTCCGCGCAAGGTCGCCAGCATGACCGGAACCGTGCCGAAAGGATACAAGCAAACCGAGGTCGGCGTGATTCCGGAGGAGTGGGTGGTCGCCGAACTTGGAACTACATGCACCCAAGTTACGACCGGCAAACTTGATGTAAACGCTATGACGCCAAATGGTCAATACAACTTTTATACCTGCGCGAGAGACTATTACCAAATCGACACCTACGCTTTTGATACCGAAGCGCTCCTTGTTTCAGGAAATGGCGCGAACGTGGGATACATCCATTACTACAAGGGAAAGTTCAACGCGTATCAGCGTACTTATGTGCTGTCGGGTTTCGTGGACTCGATCAAATACGTTCAGCATTACATGGGGCGGAATCTCTCTGAAAGAATTCGGGTTGAGGTGAATGCCGGCAATACACCATACATCACGCGAGGCACGTTGACCGAAATGAAGATCGCCCTCCCGCCTACGAAAGCCGAGCAAGAAGCCATCGCCGAGGCGTTGTCGGATGTGGACGCACTGATTGCGTCGCTGGACAAACTCATCGCCAAGAAGCGCGACCTCAAACAGGCCGCCATGCAGGAACTCCTTACCGGCAAAAAACGCCTGCCGGGTTTCAGCGGGGAGTGGGAGGTGAAACGGTTGGGGGACTGTCTGATCTCACGCCCCGACTATGGAATCAATGCGCCTGCCGTTCCATTTTCGGACAGGCTGCCCGCCTACATTCGGATTACTGACATTTCTGAAGATAGTCGTTTCTCTCCTGAGAAGCTTGTCTCAGTCAGGGCTGCGAATGCCGGCAATTACTACCTCGGCGACGGTGATCTCGTTTTTGCGAGGACAGGTGCGAGCGTAGGCAAATCCTATTTATATAACCCGCTGGATGGTCGTTTGGTGTTCGCTGGTTTTCTTATCCGTGTTCGGCCTGATCCCGCGATCCTCATACCCGCTTTCTTGGCTGCGTATGCAACCACTGATGCTTACTGGAATTGGGTGCGACTAATGTCGATGCGCAGCGGGCAACCTGGAATCAATGGTAACGAGTATGCGCAACTCCCGATTTCATTGCCATCCATCCCCGAACAAACCGCCATCGCCGCCGTGCTTTCCGACATGGACGCCGGGATCGCGGCGGTGGAGCGGAAACGCGACAAAACCCGCGCGCTCAAGCAGGGGATGATGCAGGAATTACTGACTGGGAAGACGAGGTTGGTATGAAGGAGAGCCAGAAGACTGAATGGAAAGAGACATGGCGCGACGAGTATCTGCGCTGGATATGCGGCTTCGCCAATGCCGAAGGCGGGGTACTGATCATCGGCCGCAACAACCGGGGCAAGGCCGTCGGGGTCAAGAATGCGGCCAAACTGCTCGAAGACATTCCAAACAAGGTGCGCGATATTCTCGGCATCATGGTGGATGTGAACCTGCGCGAGGAGTCGGGCAAGGAGACGCTGGAGATCGCCGTCGAGCCCTATCCGTATCCGGTCAGCTACAAGGGCGAGTACCACTACCGTAGCGGCAGTACCAAGCAGGAGTTGAAGGGCGCGTCGCTCGATCGGTTCTTGTTGAAGAAGCGCGGACGCCATTGGGATGGCGTGCCTGAACCCGCATTTTCATTCGAAGATTGCAGCAATACTGCGCTTCGGCTTTTCAAGCAGAAGGCCGCCCGCAGCGGCCGCATGGATCGGGCCGTGTTGCGGGACAGCCGCGCGGTCATCCTCGAGAATCTGGAATTGTCGGAGAAGCGCCACCTCAAACGCGCCGCGTGTCTGCTGTTTTCCGACTGGCCGGAGCGTTATGTCAGCGGTGCATGGATCAAGATCGGCTTTTTCGTCACCGACGACGACCTCCGCTATCAGGACGAAATTCACGGGAATCTGTTTAATCAAGTCGAGAAAACCTTGGAGATTCTGCACACGAAGTACTTGAAGGCATATATCAGTTACGAGGGCATTCAACGCCGCGAGATCTTTTTATTCCCTCATGGTGCAATGCGTGAAGCTCTGCTGAACGCCATCGTTCACAAGGACTACAGCGTCGGTGCGCCGATCCAGATCAGCGTGTATGACGACAGAATCGTTCTGTGGAACCCCGGGCGACTTCCGGAAGGGTGGACGCTGAAGCGTCTGTTGGGTAAGCATCCGTCGAACCCACCCAATCCGCTCCTGGCCAACGCATTTTTCAGAGCCGGGTATATAGAATCCTGGGGACGGGGCATCGAAAAAATTCGCCGGGAGTGCCGGGAGCACGGCATAGAGCCGCCTCTCTATGATTTTGAAATGTCGGGACTCATGTTGACGTTTCATGCCAACCCCGCGCATCTGCCGGCGGCGCTTGCGGCCGATACTGCAGGGGTATCGTCGGGAGAAAAGTTGGGTGAAAAGTTGGGTGAAACCCGCACAGCCATTGTGCGCGCAATGCAGGATAACCCAAAAATCACGCTGACCAAACTGGCGAGTATGCTGAAATTCAGCACAA
>Ga0209343_10008364_pt1 | contig 12051 bp, 13 predicted proteins | sample RifCSPlowO2_02_FD_184026 | JGI IMG/M metagenome (GOLD analysis project Ga0209343, IMG submission 184026) | Groundwater microbial communities from Rifle, Colorado - Rifle CSP2_plank lowO2_0.2 (SPAdes) (version 2) | ecosystem: Environmental > Aquatic > Deep subsurface > Groundwater | place... | reverse complement strand
ATTGATACATATGAGAAACACTGTCAATTTGAACATAATCTCTTGGATTGACAATGTCTAAAAAAAGGTCACGCGGCTTCGAGAAAAGGGAGTTCTCCATCCGCTATTTACTTTCTTTCTTTACTTCTTCTTCAATTTGTTTTCCGAGACGCGTATAGCCTAAGTCGCCTAAACTAAGTGAATCTTTTTCTTTTTTTACAATATGCGGCTCAATAATAATTACAATTTCTTCGGTTCGTTTACTCATACCTTCGCGTTTGAAGAGATATCCAAGAACTGGGATATCCCCTAATAAAGGTACTTTATTGTCATCTTGAATATTTTTAGTATTTATGAGTCCTCCAAGAATAACTCGGCTACCATCTTTCACGCTAATTACTGATGACATTTGACGACGACTTAGATCGGGCGGCATACTCCGTGTTGCATTATCGACAGATAATTGGCTTGCTGTTTCAGAAATAGAAGGATTGATTCGTAACGTAATACTGCCATCATTCGAAATTTCAGGAGTGATGTCCAGTAAAACCCCAGAAAAAACGGAGCTGACTACTTCAGTAGTCGCCTGTTCTCCTGTCGTTCCACCTGCCAATGTTGAAGTGTTTTTGGTTTTGTAAAAATATTCAGTACCTGCTGTAATTAAGGCAGGTTGATTATTTAAAGTTAAAATTTTTGGATTTGAGATGGAGTAGACATCACCTTGCGTTTTCAAGAATTTGATAACTTCATTAAGACTGCCTTGTGCCCCAAGCTGGAAAATGCTTCCGATATTACGAGGATTTGTGCCTCCCGTCACTGTTTCAATCTCACCGATGATATTATTTTTGGCCGTACCGGTAAACGTATCAATGTTTTTTGTATTGTAAACGTTAAAGCCTAGTCCAATATTTTGTAATGCATAGAGTTGAGACCAGTCAATACCCGTTGACGTTGCATCGCTGAATACGACACTGTACATTTTTACATCCATTAAAACTTGTGTCTGCATTTTCTTTTGAAGGTCGTCTAAATAAGTATCCAGACGTTTTAATTGAGAACTGGTTGCCGTTACAGTAATTAAACCTGCATTTTTGTTGATCAGTGGCAGTTTTGCAGTATAGGCATCTTCAGGACGGTTAAGAATACCTTCTATTTCCTTATCAAGAATTTCCCAAAATTGTACTTCATCACTTGACGTTATTTTTATCCCTGATTCAGAAGATGCACCACTTTGCTGCCCGCTTGCAGATGTTGCAGATGATGTAGTAGCTGAAGTGCTAGTATTTGAACTTAACGTGATATTTGCACTTCCGGTGCCTTTACGTTGTGAAATAATATAATCAATATTATATGTTTTAGTTGCTAGATATGAAATCTTCAAAACATTATTATTTAATGTATATTGAAGACTATTTTCTTTAATGATCAAATCAAGCACTTCATTGATTGTAAGATTTTTTAAAAAGGTTTTATTCATCCCTTTTGTAAGAATTTTTTCTGCTTCACTGTCTGTTACAATGATGCTTATTCCACATTCATCACTGAGTTGGTCAACGAATTCTCCTACACTTGTCCCTTTTACGGAAGAGATATTGAAAAGCTCATAGCTACAATCTGCCTGTAAAGTTGGAGATAGAAGGGCAGCCGTGGCAACGGATAACATAAACGCTCGTGCATGGTGTTTAATTACAGATGTCATGATACTTTCCTATTTGGTGATGATTTTAATATTATTATTTTGTTTGGTTAAAAACAAAATAAGCTTTTGATCTTTTTTCCCGGTTAGTAAAACAGAGTTTTGTTTTACTTCAGAAAGGGTAAAGTTTCGAACACTATCCCCTATTTTATACCATTTACCAGTGATTAAGACACTTTTGTTCATAACAGCTAAAAGGCGTAGAGGTTCTTCCACAACTTTTGGTTGACTTAGAGTGGCGATACTACTTCCTAATTTTGGAGGAGCAAGGAGTTTTGAGCCATTCGTAGCAATCGAAAGAGGCTTTTTCATTTTCATTGGATCACGCAATGAATTGATAAAACCCTCCGGTACACCCACGCGAGAGGGTAAAATAGCTTGAATTTGTTCATCTACCCATGCCAGTTCTTTATCTTCATGCGGTTGAACTGTAGTGATATTCTCCGTGCTTGTGGGGATAATTACAGCGCCATTCAGTGCAAGAGCACTGATTAATCCTAAAAGTAGGTATTTTTTCATTGTCGTACAATCCCCCATACTGAGATATTGAGGTCACTTTTTAGCTTCTCATCAGCGGAAACATTAAAATTGTGAAGATCAACGACCAAGTGGCTTTGTTCAAGGGCATTAATAAATTTAAGGGTGTTTTTATAGGGTCCTTCAGATGCAATCCTAATATCTAAAACGTGCCCGAAAGAGCTATTGTCCGTTTGAAGCGTATTGCCAAATTGTGCTAATTTCACATTGTAAGTCCGTGCATAACGAGATACAGAATCAAGATATGCTCCCCATACTCTTTCATCATAATACAAAGATGAGATTTGCTCTAACTGCTCTTTGATATAAGTATTATATTGAATGTATAGGGTATGCTGTCTCTCAATTTCCATGGTCTCTTGTTCAATTTGAGTAATCCGTTCTGGTGGGTTTGCCGCCAAATATTGCTTATCTATGTTGAGGTCATTTTCCACTTTGAGCGCTTTTTCATGAGAAACTTTAAAGCTTGCTTCTGAGCTTTCCCAAAACAATAAGTAGGAAAATGCAAACAAAGAAGCAAAAATCATGACATAAAGCATCATTTTATCACGATCGCTCTTTTGTGCAAGGGATTGATCTAGGGAATAAAGGTAGTCTTCGATTTGTAATTTCATTTGATTACCGCCTTGAGCTCACTGAGATAAGATTTCTCTTCTTCATTGTAAGAAATCAATTCAAGATTAAAATCGTATTGATTACGTTTAGAATCGGTTAAATGTTTTAAGAGCGCAGTAATGTCTTGAGTTTTTGTTGATGTAAGCCCAAAAGTAAAAGTTTTACTGATGTTGTCTTCACTATAGGCTATTGTTTTTAACTGTACACGATACTGATTGAAACTGCGCGTAAAATCAGCCATGATTTTAGCTTTCATAGGGTAATCCACTTTTTTCTCGTGAACTTGTACAAGAGTATCTTGTTTTTGCTTGTAAGCCGTTTTCTGTTCATCTAAAAGGGCTTGAGCCGCGTTTTTATTGGCTGTTTTAAGATTGATAATTGCTTCTCTCTCATTTCTGTCTATGTGCACTTGTGCATACTCGTCTGTTAATACGGCATGGTGAAACTCTTCAACATAGGATAATCCCCAATACACACCGGGATAGAGAAGTGCTCCGGCTAGTGAAGCCGCAACCACTAAAATTAATTTTCCGCTTTCACGTTTTGCAAATGGCGGAGGCCGATGAAATATCGTAAAATTACAATTGTACCGCTCTTCCGCCTGAAGACGTCCATACAAGTGCATCAATTGATGAATCTGATCTACGTTCGCCCCATTGGTATTGAAACCGTACTCAAAATTGAAGGGAGCTGTTTTTAGTCCTAAATAGGTTTGTGCGTATTCATCTAAGCCGAGGATACTTCCTATACTTGTGCCGATGAAAATTTCATCAAATCGTTTGATATCATAAGCTCTTTTCGCATAAGCCATAATATCGCTGATATGAAGAAAAATTTCCCCAAACAACTTGATAAGATTTTTCTGGTAATCAGGGGTAGAGATATTTAGCCCGTCACTCGCGAGCATTGTCGTAAATGTATTGAAGTCAATTTGTTCACCTAAGAGCTCACAAAATCGTTCATGCATCTGTAAAAGAGAAAATTTTAACGATTTTGCATAGATAAACTCTTGCTCATTATAAATACAGAAAAATGCATCATTGTCTTGAAAATAAATGAAACAATGCACATCGGAAGAATCAATCAACTCTTTGACATAAAGTGATTTTAATAACAATGGTACTGGAATAATCTGGTCAATGTATTTTATGGTATCAATTACTTTGACATACTCTTGCTCTAGTGTTAACGGATCAACGACAAAAACATGAAAATAGCGGTCTCCTTCTGTACTCCTGTGGATCGCTTCAACATAGCGTATATGGTATTCAACGGCCATATCCAACGCTAGTTCTTCATATACTTTATTTTCTAGGGCATCATAAACATCATCATCCGGGATATTTTTGCTAATACCGATGAGAGCTGATATAAATCCTTTGGTATTTAAAAAAGAGACAGTGTATTGCTCTTTTGAAAAAGAAGGAGAAGTAGTACTCGATATCGTATTAAATGTTCCACTGTAGTAGTCCCCTTTGTAAGGGTTTGCTGATACGATGGTTGAATAGGTTTGTTGTTGGTTGTTACTCATCCTCTTTCCTATTTAAAATGTACAAGAACCATTCCGCAGAAGCAGTTTTGCCGGTAAAACTCTATTCGATAACTTTTACGAAAAGTATCAATAGCGTATTTTGAATCCAAATCTTTTAATGTAATACGTACGTTACTTTCATCCTTGGCTCCTTTTTTCGTAAAGCCAATGATATTAACCCTCGTATTCGGATCATGATTAACGATTTTAAAATCGGCCGTTGCAAAAAAATCTTTAGCAAATGTCATCTGCTCATATTTTCCGTCAATTAAAACAGTAATAAGATCAGAACATTTCTCTTTCGGATAATAACTTGGAATAAGAGTACTTATCTTTTGGTTACCGATAAAAAGATCATAATGTTGCTGATTTCTCCGAACACTCCCAAGCGGATGGGAAAACTCAAAATCGTTCTGTTTCGATTGTAGCGGAATGAAACTTAAACTGTTTTTTAAATCTTTCAAATTTAAATAAAGATTATTGTTAATGGTTAAAGACCCATGATTTTGAAGAATCTTCTCGATGATATCAGGGTTTAATTCGAGAGAAGACTCGAATTCAATTCCCATGATTTTCATATAGCCCTCAATAGCCTGCAGCTGATAAAAAACTTTATGATGAAGGGTCGGTAGGTTTTTGCTGGTTTCAATAGCAAATGCGGGTTTATTATGGGTAACGGCAAAGTAGGTCAGAGAGTGTTTCATGGCTTCATCATCGAAACGGGTATTGGTATTACGGACATCAAATAAATGGTAGTTCTCTATTAAATTTCCATTGAGTCTATGACGCACCTTGGAAGCAATTTCATTGAGATTGCCAAATGGATGAGTGTCATCGAGAGTATTTTGATCAATGACGCATGTTTGTCCCCATGCATTAGGGTTAAAAATGGTATTTTGGTACTCTTTACGGTAAAACCCATGTCCATCATGAAGATTTAAAATAAGTCCGACTTGAGGTTCTCTGATGATAGTTTGAATATCTTTAACGATGCTATAATCAGGATCACGTGGATCAATCTCGGCGAATTTTCGGTTCAAATCACCATTTACGCCACGGCTATTGTTTTGGATGCTCAGCTGATTTAGGTCGGGGACGATCCAAAGGTTCCCTTTTTTGATCGTATAATATTGTGAGAGTAATGCGGTTGCGAAATAACTTCCGGGCTCATTTCCATGAATACCTCCTATAACCAGAAGGGTAGGTGTGTGAAGAATATCCGTTTCTTTTTTGATAAGGGTGAAAGGGTATGCATTCAAGTTACACCACAAAAAAACAGCAATGACTATTTTGCCAAAAGTCATAATCTATTCTTCGGTTAAAATAGATACGGATTGATCACCGTTTAATCGGATTAAAAGAGATTTTTCTCCCTCATACCGGTGGCTTTCACTAAGATAGAGTTGATTAAATGTCACCCAAAAAAGATTTCGTTTTTCTCCGGGGTAGGGGATAATGTTGATATCGTTGAAAACGATACTTTTGCTTTCATCTTTGGCAAAGATACGCTCTTTGTAGGATCTGAATTGATTGAAATTCATCCCGTCAGCACGTCGAAAAGAAGAATCATAAAAAGAAAGGTAAGTGTCAAGATCGTTATATGCCCATGCCGATTTCCATTGATAGAGTGACGCTAAAATAGCAGAATATGCAGTAGGGCTTACCCATTGCTTCAAAGAAGAGTCGATTATTAACAGGGTATTTGAGGGATTAATACTTTTATCAAGTTGTAAAAGATCATTATTGTTGATAGCTATGCATCCCTTGGTAAATGGATCACGTGAGCCATTCAAGGGAACGCCGTGTACCCAGATGCCATCCCCGCTCTTACCACGGATACGGTCATACAAATTAGGATATGAAGTTACAAATGCCATGGGCCCATAAAAAGGATCAACGGTTTTTTTCTTTTCGGTAAGGGTATAAATACCGATAGGCGTTTTTAAATCACCTTCAATGTATTTATCTCCTCCATTTTTACCCGTGAAGGCACTGTAGCGTTTTTTTAGTGAAAATTGTTGTCGTGTATTTGGGGTATAGAGTTCCAAAGAACCTTTTTCTTTGCTAACGGTTAAGAGTGAGAAAGCACGTTCAAAATAGCCGAAGCGAAGGTCTTTATTAAAAAGAGAGCCTGCCCAATAAGATGGGCTGTTCATCTCATTTTCGAGTAGTTTTTTCCCACCGCTTTTATAGAGCATAAGCGCATCTGCTGAAAAGAGCAGGGTGGTGGATACTATCGAAATGAGAAATACTTTTACCATTCGTATCCTAGATCACTTAAGAATTTTTTATCGGTGGTCCATCCCTTTTTAACTGAAACAAAAAGTTCAAGGTAAACCGGTTTGGAGGCTAAGCGTTCAATTTTCTCTCGGGCATTTTGTCCGATCCGTTTGATGGCTGCTCCCCCTTTGCCGATGATGATCCCTTTTTGGGAATCTTTTTCGACAATAATAGTTGCACGAATATGTTCTACCGGAGCATCTTCATCAATTTTATCGATTATAACATCCGACTCATAAGGGATTTCGTCACTGATATTGTCAAAAATTGCTTCACGTATGAACTCTTTATAGATGGTACGTATCATTTCGGTTGTAATGTTTTCAGGATCGTATAGATAAGGAGATTCATCGAGATGTTTGACAATGGTGTCGAGCAGGTCTTTTTTTCCGACATTTTTATTGACAGACATCGGAATAAGAGCTAGAAAATGGTCACTAAAACGGTTGTACTCACCGATTTTTTTGAGGAGTTCAGCTTGCGAAATTTGATCAATTTTACTCAAAACAATAATATGCTTACGTTTATCGGAGTTGATTTCCAAAAATTTTTCATAATGGATTGTTTTATCGGATGCCGGTGCCAGATAAACGACAACGTCACAATCCCCGATGGCTTTAAGTGCCTCTTCAAGCATGTACTGATTGAGGAGCTTTTCAGCCTGATGGAGCCCGGGAGTATCAACAAAAATAATCTGATCGTCATTGTGCATAACGATAGCGTTGGAACGTTTACGGGTTGCATTGGCTTTTTGGCTGACAAGAGCAATTTTTTCACCCAAAATCCAGTTCATGAGAGTGCTTTTTCCCGCATTTGGGCGCCCTACGAGAGCAACAAAGCCAGCTTTACTCACCTTTGATCTCAAGATGAAGTGTTGCATGAATACCGTGACCGAGTTTTAGATCAAGTTCATGTAATCCGGTTGTTTTAATTCCGTGTTTTGCATCAAGCTCTTTCTTGTCGATTTGGATATGGTGTTGAGAATTTAATGCGTCTGCAATTTCATCTTTAGTGACTGAACCAAAAATATGACCGGTATTGCCAAGTTTTTTGGTGATAACCACTTTAATATCAGCCAACTGAGTTTTAATTGTGTTAAGACGTTCAATTTCAGCCGCTTCATGGGCAGCTTTTTTCTTTTGATCCGACTCATATTTTTTTAAAACTTCATTGGTAGCGGCAAGGGCGAGCCCTTTTCCGATTAAAAAGTTTTTACCGTATCCGTCGGCTACATCTTTGATCTCACCGGTTTTTCCGACCCCTTTGACATCTTTGGTCAATAATACTTTCATTCTATAATCCTTAATTAACCGCGAACGATTTGGCCGCCGTATGAGACGATACCGTGTGCAAGATTGGAAACTTTGCTATAGCCCATATCGTGCAATATACGTTGACAGTGAGCACTTCGGCTACCAACGTGACAATAAACAATAATATTTTCATCTTTTTCTAATTTAGATTCTGTGAGTGTTTGGAAGAAACTGCTGGTTGGAACCAATACATCGGCACCGGCAATACGTCCCATTTTCCACTCCATCCATTCGCGAACGTCAACCACTTTAAATTTGACCATACCAAGCTCACGTGCTTCGAAAAGAGAAGTGAGTTCATCGCTGTCAATATCACTTTTGGTCAATAGCATTTCACACTCTTCTTTCGTCAAGCCGCGTGAATGTTGATGGGTAACCTCTTCGATTCCCATTTCCATACGTTTTGCTGCCGCATATTCAGGCGTACAAAAAATTTGACAGTGGCATACCCCTTCTTCAGGCAGCTCTTTTTCAATAGCCGTTGTACAAGGACAGAGTCTATTATCGGTACTTTGATATTTCCCATCCACTTCTTCAACCATATAACAAGGACAAAAACGTTTGCTGTACATCATTTTATTACGAGCAAGCCCAAGTTGTACCCCTTCGTTGATCTCTTCTTGAGGATTGTAAGCCCAATTGAATTGGCTGATTACTTTATCGGTAAATTTGATCGTTTTTTCGAGTTCCGCTTGGAATTCATCGGAATTCATATCTATTTTAATGATGCTCATACTCGAATTTCCTTATTTGTTTTTTCGTGCTTTACCGGCAATGATAAAGCGTAGAGCGTTGAGTTTGATAAATCCACCCGCATCTTTTTGATCATAAACAGAGTCTTCTTCAAAGGTACAATATTCAGGGTTGAATAATGAGAGGTCTGAACTGCGTCCGACAACCATTATGTTTCCTTTATAGAGTTTCAATCGAACACTGCCGCGAACATTTTGCTGCGTTTTATCGATAGCCGCTTGCAACATTTCACGCTCAGGTGCAAACCAAAAACCGTTATAAATAAGTTTCGCGTAGCGCGGCATCAACTCATCTTTTAGATGAGCTTCTTCACGGTCAAGTGTGAGTGATTCGATGGCACGGTGAGCTTTAATCATGATGGTTCCACCCGGAGTTTCGTAACATCCACGGCTTTTCATTCCGACAAAGCGGTTTTCAACGATATCGGCACGTCCGATACCGTGGCGTCCTGCAATGATATTGAGCTGTTCTAGCATTACGGCAGGTGAAAGTGCTTTACCGTTTAAGCTGACAGGATCCCCTTTTTCATAGCCGATTTCGATGTATTCAGCCTCATCCGGTGCATTTTGAGGAGATACCGTCCAGCGCCACATACTCTCTTCCGGCTCAGATGCCGGATCTTCAAGAATCCCCCCCTCATACGAGATATGAAGAAGATTGGCATCCATTGAATACGGGGATTTTTTACCGCTCATTTCAATTTTGATCCCATGTTCGGCAGCATATGCAAGGAGCTTTTCTCGTGAGTTCAAATCCCATTCTCTCCATGGGGCAATAATGGTCAACGCACTGTTTTGACCTAAATATCCCATCTCAAAGCGGACTTGGTCGTTTCCTTTCCCTGTTGCACCGTGACTGACTGCATCGGCACCTGTAATACGAGCAATTTCGGCTTGGCGTTTTGCAATCAAAGGACGTGCAATAGAAGTTCCTAAAAGATATTCTCCTTCATAAATCGCATTGGCACGGAACATTGGGAATACATAGTCACGTACAAATTCTTCACGTAAATCTTCGATATAGATATTTTCAGGTTTAATTCCAAGACTGATCGCTTTGGCACGAGCAGGTTCTACCTCTTCGCCTTGACCGATATCGGCGGTAAAAGTGACAACTTCACATTTGTACTCATCTTGGAGCCATTTTAAAATAACACTTGTGTCCAATCCGCCGGAATAGGCGAGAACTACTTTTTTAACCTCTTTTTTCATACATGCATCCTTATCATTGATACCCATACTCCACTATGGTGTAGAGTGAATGACGCGATTTTATCAAAAAAAGGGTGAGAAAAGGGTTAAAATTTGAGATTTAGGGAAGATGGAGGTTCTTCTTGGGTAGATTTGAGAAAATCAAGTGCATTTTTGAGTTGTTGAAGCGTTTGAGCTGTTTGCATTTTCTTTTCTTCCAAGAGCGTTTTACTTTGTTGAAGAAGGAATGCGGCCTCTTCCATTTGTTCAATAGTGTCAAATTGAGGCATCTCATCAAGCAAAGTTGAGATGCGATCAGTCTCTTCAAGAACCAAAGCTGTTTTAAGCTTGGTTAACCACATTGGTACTCTCTTTCCATGCTTCTAAAAGCCCTTTGAATACTTGATTAACTTCATCTAGTTTAGTGCTGTCATTGTAGAGATTCGCTTCAGTTAGAAGACGAAGCTGATAGGTATAAAGAGCTGAAAGATAATGAGAAATTTCACCTTGATTGTAATCCAAAATATTTATTAATTCTGTTAGAACGGCATTGGATCGGTTGATCCAGTATGTACGTCTCTCAATATCATGATCGCTGATAGAGCGTTTAGCCTGCATGTTGAAGCGTAATACTCCCTCATACATCATTTGAATCAATTTTTCAGGTGACTCAACCCCGATATTGTTTTGAGTATAAGCATTGTAAGCAAGATTGGTATGCATAAAAATCCCTTTGATTTAATCGAATAAATAATTAATAAATAGAGTTTGAGGCTGATTAGCCTTTTTGATCAAACAATAATCCGTTAACTTCTTGCATTTTTGGTAAGAGTTGCTCTGCCTGTTCAATCGGAAATCGTCTGAGCATACGGTTACTTTTAGTTTCAATAACGGAGACATAAAAATCTTCCGATGAGTTGTCAAAACCAAATTTTAAAGAGGTATTGAACGGATCAAGTGAACGATTCAGTTGATCAATCAGTTTATCCATTTGTTCTTGAGAATCAACTTTTGTTGTTTTCTCATTAGTGTTGATTTCAGCAACTTTGTCTTGATTAATTTGTGCTTTCTGTATTTGCTGAATACTTTGAGTACTTTGCAACTCTGTTGCGGCAGGTTTTGGCATGGAGGTTTGACTTTGCTGCATTTTGGCAGTTGTTTGTAAAATTTCCATTTGAATTCTCCTAATGAAAGATATGAGACAATTACTACCCCTAAATCGTCAACGAAAATAAAAACTTTAATGACTCGCATGATAATCTTGCGATTATGAAACGCTATTTAACCCTTTTGCGCCATGAACCGCTTTTACGACGTCTCTCTTTAATCCAATTACTTGCATATTTTGGAGCGTGGTTTAGTAACGTTGCTATCTATACTCTCTTGATCGAAATGGGTGCTGACGCAGCGACGATAGCATTGGTGGCAGCTCTGCATTTTTTACCCGGAGTCTTTCAAGCACCCTTAAGCGGTGTTATTCTCGATCGCATTCACCCCAAACGATTAATGATCATTTTGACTATAATAGAGATTGTATGTACTCTTTCGTTGATTAGCATCGATAATGTAGAGATGTTATGGTTTCTTTATGCTTTAGTATTTATTCGAATGGGGGCTTCGAGTTTTCATTTTACCGTTGAAATGTCGTTATTGCCACGTATTTTGGAAGGAAAATCACTTCAAACTGCCAATGAAATCCACTCGATTATTTGGTCTTTGTCCTACACGTTTGGGATGGCTTTAAGCGGATTAGTTGTTTATTGGGTGGGGACAACCACCGCTTTTTTACTTGATGCCGGATTATTCGCTATAGTACTTATTTTGGCTTCTACGATTAAGATAGAGATTGAATTGTCGAAAAATAGTGACAAATTAAGTGCCATGATGAAAGAAGCATTTATCTATATACGCAATCATCCTATTGTTTTGCATTTGATGATACTTCACGCTATTCTCGGGGTTACTGCTTTTGATGCTTTGGTGGCATTGGCCGCGAAACATTTCTATTCTCAAATCATAGCAGTATCTTTAGGGATCGGTTTGCTTAATGCTGCTCGTGCATTGGGATTGGTGATCGGTCCGATGGTATTGGGGCATTGGATTAATAATAGACGTTTGGGATGGCTATTTGTCGCTGAAGCAGTTGCCATTATTTTT
>Ga0209343_10008361_pt1 | contig 12054 bp, 10 predicted proteins | sample RifCSPlowO2_02_FD_184026 | JGI IMG/M metagenome (GOLD analysis project Ga0209343, IMG submission 184026) | Groundwater microbial communities from Rifle, Colorado - Rifle CSP2_plank lowO2_0.2 (SPAdes) (version 2) | ecosystem: Environmental > Aquatic > Deep subsurface > Groundwater | place... | reverse complement strand
AATATGGCCGGCCACAGCTCTTTCAAATTCTTTGATGTCCGCGGCGGTGGAGAGGCCGAGTTTCGTGTCAAGCGCGTAAAGTTTAAAGAAATAGCGGTGCGTTCCCGAATGCGGGCATGGCCCTCCATAGCCCGATTTTCCAAAACTGTTTACGCCTTCGCGCGCGCCTTTCGGCGGCTGACCCTCCGCGACACTTGTCGTATCGGGTTCAACGTCCGAAATTAACCAATGTATCCAAGTTCCCGACGGCGAATCGGGGTCATCCACTATCAACGCTAAACTTTTCGCACCCTTAGGAACGTCGCTGATGGCGAGCGGGGGATTTATATTTTCTCCGTCGCAGGTGTAGCGCGGCGGGATTTTGCCGTTATTTTGAAAGGCGGCGCTTTCCAATTTCATATGATAAAATTATAGCAATTTTGTAATAAGCCCGATTGCTAAAATTCCCAGTGAATTAAGAATAAAAGAAATTGGGATAAATAACGAAGTTTTCATTTTTGAAAGCCCCATCATGGCCAATCCAAGCTCGTCGGGCAACGGCGAAATCACAACCAAAGCTCCTATCAAAGGCGCCAGCCATCGCACAAAACCCAATTTGAAAATAGCCATAAGCCACCGAATTTTGCTTTTCTCCAGCAAATACCGAACATCTTCCGCAAAAGCATCTTTGATAAAACGGAAAATAATCAAATCGCCAATAAGAGCTCCCAATCCGCCAAAGAGCGCAACCTCTATGATTGTATTTGCTCTAAGCAATTCAATAAGCACTACCGTTGCGGGCGCTGCGGTAAAAATGGACACAAAAAATATTCCCGCTACGAAACTTCCGACAAATTTCAACGTCTGCGTCGCGGTCAGTAAATCTTTTAAAATGCCGGTTTTTGCAAGAACGACGGCAATAATGACGCTCAATGCCACGATTGCCAAATCCCGCATTAAATAAATTGGCTTACGCTTTGCCATGCCTTAGTTTTTGACCCATCGCGTGCTCGTAAACACTTGACCACAAAAATCCAACACCCAACGCAAAGAGCAGCTCTTCTAGCGGTACCCCCAGCACTAAAACTCCTGAAAGGGCCGATAGATTCCAAACCGCTTCAACGTAACCGGGATTCATTGCTATTAACGTAAGAAAATATGCAAAATAAAGAACTAAAAATATAAAGGCACCGACAATCATTTTTGTCTTGAGGTCGGGCCGGCAGTACCACGTGGCGAGCCCACCCGAAATCAGGGCAATACTAACTGAATAAATCGGATTTAGGTTGGTAGTTAGGTAGAGAGTAATAAAAATAACGGGTGCCGAAATCAATGCCCAGGCATGATATCTGTGTCGGGGCATGCGTTTTTCCATTTCTGTCATGGCTTGATGGCGAGGCCGGAAGAGGGCTTCGTAAATAACAACTGCCAGTCCCCCGATCGCAAAACAAAATATTACGCTTTCAATGTCAAAACCGGTCCTTTGCGCTAAATCAAAAAGGGATGGGGGATTCCAATATTCTGGAACAAAAATCGGTTCGGTTAAACCAAAAAGCGACGTCCAGAAGCTGACGGTGAGCATTTCTTTTTTACTTTCTCTATTTTTGAGGTAAAGATAAACGAAAAGCCAAGCAATTAAAAACGTTAGACTCCAAATAAGCCAAGCGTATTGCACACTTCCAGTATGTCACAAAACTAATTAATGTTAATTCCCGCCAATTCGCGCGTTTGGCCGGGGCGCAGATTGCCGAGTTTAACATTTCCAATGCGGACGCGTTTGATGCCGGTAACCGTCAAGCCGAGTTCGCCGAACATTACGCGAATCTGGTGGTGTTTGCCTTCATGAAGAACAATTCTTATCGTATGCCGAGCAATTATTTTTGCTTTGGCCGGAAGGAGCTTGCCAAAAGTTTTCGTTTCCATTCCTTTTGCGAAAATTTCGGGAATACCCTCCCGTATTCCTTCGGCCACATTAACTATGTACTCTTTTTCGGACTTTGAATCCGGCCCGGTGAGCTTGGTGGTTAGCCGGCCGTCATTAGTCAAAATAAGGAGCCCCTCCGACATTTTATCCAGCCGCCCGACGGGGAAAAGCCCCTTTTCTTTCCAGTTTGTAATAACGCTTTCATTATCTCCCAATGCTTGCGTGGCAAGCCCGCGGGGCTTGTAGTAGGCGAGATACGTGTACTTTTTTTCCTTGCCGCGGACGCTAACATCATCGCCGTCATTTATCAGCATTCCAGTTTTGGCGGGTTTTCCATTAACAAAAACTTTCCCATCGGCAATGAGTTTGTCAGCTTCGCGCCTTGAAGCCAGGCCTTCGTCACGAAGGTACTTATTTATACGAAGAGGGAACTGCATTATAAATTTGTTTTAATTCGTCGGTAACGATTACGGCGATTTTAACCGGCGAATCGGCGGCGCTTATAAATTCATCTCGGCTGACGGCGGCATCATTTTTATGCATATCCAACTTAATTCCCATTTCTTCCAGGCCGGCGCAGATTCTCCGCCGCATTATAAATGACCGCTCTCCGATTGTTGCCGTAAAGACCAGCAAATCCAAGCCTCCCATCGTTGCCATATAGGCGCCGATTAATCGCTGGACGCCATAAACAAAGCTATTCAGGGCCTGCGCCGCCCCCGCGTCCCCCTTATTTTCCAGGTCCAGCAATTCGCGCACGTCCGATGTTTTTCCGGAGAGTCCCAGCAGCCCGCACTCGTGGTTAAAAAATTCACCCAACTTATCTATAGACATCTTTCCGCCGGAGGCGGATTCTCCTCCGGAGAACATTTTTTTTGCCAAATATATCACCGCTCCGGCGTCAATATTTCCGATTCTAGTTCCCATCGGCAATCCCTCCAGAGGAGTGAATCCCATTGAAGCGTCAAAAGCCCCCCCGTTTTTAACGGCAACGACGGACGAGCCGCTTCCCAGGTGGCAAATAACAACTTGTTTCGGCATCTGTCCCGAAATTTTTTCTATTTTCCCGGCAACCGAGGCGATGGAAATTCCATGATAGCCGTAGCGGTAAATCCCAAATTTATCGGCAACTTTCCGCGGCAGACTGTACAATTTGGCGTTGGCGGGCATATTGGCATAAAAAGCGCTGTCCGAAATGGCGAACATTTTTGCTTTTGGCAAAATTTTCATCACTCGTTCTATTTCCAGCAAAGCCGGAGCTACGTGGAGCGGCGCCTGTTCTTTTGCCGCTCTCAGCTTTTTTAAAAATCCTGCGTCTATTTTCCTGTTTTCCAGGAAATATTGGCCGGGTGCCACCACCCGTACGCCGATTACCGACGCATCTTTTATCCGTTCCTTGAAAAAACCGACCGAGTTATCAAAATCAGATTTAGAAATTTTGATGGTGGACGATTTGCCGTTTTCAACGACCTTCACGACAAAGCCGCCGTCATCTTTTTCAAAATGAGCCCACCACAATTCTTTACCGCCGTCATACAGCGCATACCTCCGTGACGCACTGCCGGGATTTACAGCTAGGATCTTTTCCATCCCGTTAGAAGCGGAATCTATTTTGGCGCGAACCTTTAAGTGTTGTTTTCATATATTCCTTCCCAAGCAGCAATGACGGCCGAGTGTGGGGCCGCTTCTAACGGGACCATTGCCAGTTTTCTATTTCTTCCGGGTCAACGCCGTTTTTCCGGATAAACTCTCCGTGTTCTCGGAGCTTTTTTTGATACTTCGCAAGTAAACTATTCGCCTCGTCAATACCGATAACTCCGCTCGCCGCCATTTTCTGGAACGTTTCCATTGCCAAATGCCATCGGCTGGTGTTGTTGCGAACGTGCATATCAAAAGGCGTGGTGGTTGAGCCGTTTTCAATATAGCCGTGCACGGAAAAACGGCCGATGCAATCTTCGTTGTCAAACAAAATTTGCTTCATTGTTTCCGGATAGCCGTGGAAATTCATTATTACGGGCTTATCGGCGGTGAAATAATCGGCAAAGTCGTGTTTCGGAGCGCGGCACTGCTCGTTGCCGACACCAACCTCGCACAGTTCCAAAATATTAACAAACCGAACCTTTATTTTCGGCGCTTCCGTTTTAATGATGTCAATTGCCGCCAACGTTTCTTTGGTCAAATAGTCGCCGGCCGCCGCCAAAACGATATCCGGATTGGAGTCGCTCGCAAAATCCCAAACCATCAGGCCGCGTTCCAATTCTTTGGCGGCCAGCTCGGGCGTAAGCCACCGCGGTTCCAAAGTTTTTCCGGCCACGATGACGTTAATCTGATTCCTGGACTCCAGGCATTTTTTCAGGACTGCCAAAGTGGAGTTGCCGTCCGGCGGAAAATAAACATGAGTGAAACAGCCATGCCGCTGTAAAATATTGTCAATAAACCCCGGATTTTGGTGGGAAAACCCGTTGTGTTCCTGCCGCCAGCCGGAGGAAGTCAGAATGTAATTCAACGACGGGACCGGATTCCGCCAGGGAGTGTCCCGCGCGATTTTCAAAAACTTGGCATATTGGTCGGTCATACTGGAAACTATTTGAATAAAAGCTTCGTAAGAAGCGAAAATCGCGTGCCGGCCGGTTAAAACATATCCTTGCATCAATCCTTGCAATGAATGTTCGCTTAACATTTCCATAACCCTGCCGGACGCGCTCATGTCCTTGTCCCAATCTTTTCTTGGCCAGACAAACGCGCGAGTTGTGGTCTTGAAAACCTCATCCAGTTTATTTGAATAAGTTTCGTCGGGGGAGAGAAGTCGGAAATTTTTATTTTCCAAATTCAGTTTCATCACTTCGTTCAGGTAAGCGCCGGCCCGCCGCATACTGCTGGAGCCGATGGTCCCTGGTTTTACTGCGTCCTCGGCAAATTTATCCGTCGGCGGCAGAACCAAGTCCTTGGAAGTTCCTTTGCCGCCAAAAGCGCGCTGATTGTCGCCCATTTTTAATGCCGGTTCCGGGATAATGCTCCTTATGTCATCGGAAAAACCGTTGCCGTTGAAAAGCTCCTTGAAATTATATGATTCCAGCCAATCGGAGACCGCCTTGAGTTGTTTCTTATCGGTTTTGGCATTACCCGCCACGACTTGGTGCGACAAGCAGTTTCCTTCAATTTTCTGCCCGTCCAGTTTTTTGATGCCCGTCCAACCCTTCGGGGTTCGCAATACAATCATCGGGAATCGTGGGGCAACAACCTCTTTGCCATCACGGGCTTCTTTTTGAATGGAGCGGATTGTTTGGTAACACTTTTCCAAAATCTCCGCCATTTCTTCATACGGATTCTTGCCGTCTACGATATGCGGTTCGTAGCCGTATCCGTAGAACAGCGATTTCAATTCTTTGTTTGTCATTCGGCCGAAAATCGTCGGGCCGGAGATTTTATAGCCGTTCAAATGCAAAATCGGCAAAACCGCGCCGTTAATTTTCGGGTCAACAAATTTATTTAAGTGCCAAGCGGTGGCGGTGGCGGCCGTTTCCGCTTCGCCGTCGCCAATCAAACACGCGACAATCAGTTCTGGGTTATCCAAAACCGCTCCATATGAAGTAGACAACGAATATCCCAGCTCTCCGCCTTCCAGAATTACGCCGGGAGTTCCGGGATTGCTGTGGCTGGGAAAGCCGTATGGCCAGCTGAAATTTTTGCAGATGTATTCCAAGCCCGCTAAATTTTGGGTCGCCTCCGGATAGTACTTGCCCAAAGTGCCTTCTATATATAAGTTGGCCTGCAAGGCAGGGAAGCCGTGGCCAGGGCCAAGCACAAACATCATTTCCGCCCGATGTTTTTTGATAAGGTAATTCAGATTCGCGTAAACAAAATTGATGCCCGGACAGGTTCCCCAATGGCCCAAAAGTCTGGGCTTGATATCATCGGCGGTCAGTTTTCTCTCCAAATCAAAATTATTCTGAAGATAAATCTGCGCGGCAGAAATATAATTGGCGGCGCGGACATATTTTTTAATCGCTTCCAGGTCGGTGCTCATACATTCAATTTTACTACATATAACCAATTCTGTTAAAATACGGCGGTGATTCGGTTAAAGATTTTTTTGATGCTTCTTATCTTGGGGTTATTGCCGGTTTCAGCGTTAGCCGGAGTTCCCGAATTTATTAATTACCAGGGACAGTTGCTGGACAGCGACGGTAATCCCCTTGGCGGCGGTGGCGCGCCTTTTTGCTTTCGTTTTTCAATCTACGACGACTTGGCTATTGGCTTGCCCGACAAGAAAATTTGGCCGGAGGGCGATCCCGTCGCGTCGGCGATAGAAGTTAAAAACGGTGTTTTTAATGCGGACATTCCGCTTGATATTGATTTAGGCGCGATTGACAGCCGGTTTTTATTTATGAATGTTGAAGTTGCCCATCAGGTTAATGAATCATGCGCTGGAGTGGTTATGGAAAATCTTGAGCCGAGGCAGCGTCTTGGTTCGTCTATTTTCGCGCTGAATGCCGGCGCCGTGAGCGGTTTTCCGGCGCTGCAGGTGGCTAGCGGTACCGCCATTCCGGTTCTTACCGACGGGAATCTTATCCTGGGCGGAGATTACCCCAGCATCAGCGCTACCGGCACTAATCCGCTTACTCTTCAGGGCGGTAACGAGTCGGGAGTAATTATTGCAAAAGGAAACTTAACCGTTTCCGGAACGGCGACGGCGCGCGGACTGGAGGTGCTGGGAGGCGAAACTAAAATAGAAATTTCCAATAAATTTAGTCAGAAAGTTTGCCATTCCGGCGGCAATGAAAATGGGAGTCAATCGGTGGTTTTGGGCGGCTGCTTGGAAGAGGAGGGTGAAGGTGGGACGGATTTGAACAACCCGAATCTTCTAGAAAAGATAGTTACTGCCGTCAAGGATTTTTTCCGGTCGCTTGGAATTTTAGTAGAAAATGGTATTGCTACCGTTCGTGAATTGTTTGCCGAAAAAGTGACGGTCAAAAAATTGGAAATTTCGGAAAAAGCCCAATTTGTGGATCAGGCGACCGGCGAAATCTATTGCGTGTGGCTGGAGAATGGCGAATGGCAAAAGGTAAAATCGGAATGCGGCGAAATTTCCGTTTCGACAGAACCGGAGTTGGCAGAAGTTTTGGAAATAGCAAGCGGAACGCCGGAAGCAATTTTAGGTACGTCATCGCCAGAAGTGGCGGAGTTCACGGCAACATCTGCGCCGGCCGCCCCGCAGGACAACGGAATGAATCTCGCTCCAGAGGAGCAGGAACCCGAGCAAGAACCGGAAAACACACCCGAATCCGGCAATAAAGATTTGCAATGAAAATCAAAGCCCTCCTTCTTTCAATAATGATGTTCTCGTCCGCAGGTTTTATTAATCCAATCGGGTCGGAAGAACTGAAAAGCAACGGTTTTATTCTTCGCTCCGGCCTTTACCGTTTTTCCGTTTTTACGCCGCAGGCGGGCAGTTGGCGATGGTTTGGCGAGACCAAATCGTTGGCTCCCGAGAATGTAGCCCCCTCTGATATTTCCGGCGAAAGCGCCATTAAACTGCGTTGGGTCGTTGAAGAGGTTGGCGGCGTGAGTGCCGCGAAATCAATTTTTAAACTCCAGTTTTCGGAACGGCCGGATTTTGTAGGCGGAGTGAGTGATGTGACCGAAGCGGAGTTCTGCGGCCCCTCGTCGTTTTGGTGTTACGTTGATAAAATAAAACCCGTCAATCACAAACGGAATTTAGCAGTTGAGTACGAGTTTTTAATAAAGCCGGCTAGCGTCTCTCTGAACACCGTTTATTTTTTCCGATTATTTGACACAGAACGCAACCGGCCAATTGCGCTCGGTGATGGCGGCACTTTCCCAAGCATTACCTTAGGAAGCACGCTCGTTGCTTTTTCTCTTGACGGCTCACCCAGCATCTCTTTTGGTTCGCTGGACCCTTTTAAATCAAAAGAGGTTTCCCAGCGTTTAACTATTACTTCAAAAGGAGCAAATGGCTATCGGCTTTTCCTATTTCAGCGTCAAGGCCTTCTCGGCCGAAGCAGCGGAGCAGAAATCGCGCCGATAGCGGGCACCAACGAAGAACCCAAAAACTGGGCTTCCGCTTGCGCGGATGTGAGTCGGGGGTGCTATGGCTATCACTCCGGAGATAAAAGTTTGTCAGAAAATTCCGAGCGATTTGCCCGAAAAGATACCTATGCCAGATTGGAAGAAAAACCAAAAGAGATTGCCTTCAGCCCATTTCCGGTGGCGGAGGATAAAATAAACGTGATTTTCAAAGCAGAAATCGGCGACGAACAGCCAGCCGATACCTATGAAAGCAGCGTGGCCTACATTATAGTTCCAACCTTTTGACCATGAAGAAGGCTGTTCCGGTCATTATCATAGTCGTCCTATTTTTTGCCTCCTTTCTTCAATTAAAAGCCGGCTCTTTGATTGCCAAGCCGGTCATCATAGACAAAAAAGGAGAGCCAAGAATAACGCTGAAAGAAGTGGTTGTTTTGGAAAGCCAAGCCAATTATAAAATGAACATCTACGCTGTTGTTAATAACATTGACATTCTTGATGGCGACCGGGAATTTAAAATTTCTTCACAAGTAGACCTTTCTAAATCTCTTGCTAATTGGATAGAAATTTCCAGGGGAGTAATCCAGCTTCTTCCCGGGGAGGAAAAATCCGTTGACTTGGAAATTAAAATTGGACCAAAGGCGGAGGCTGGGATTTATCACGCCAAGATTTCTTTTTTTGAGGGATCAACCAGAGAAGAGGCAGAGGCTAGAAAACAGGGACCCTCCACGCTCATCAATTTGGAAATTTCCGACAATTCGCAAGAAGGCGCCCGCTTGAAAAAATTTAGCGCGGAACGCCCAATATTTTTTAAAATGCCGGTTGCTTTTTCTTTCCGGCTGGAAGACGAAGAAAATAAACCCTTGCCTTTGGATGGCCGGGTTATGATTTATAATCGTCGAGGAGAGGAGGTGGCGGTTTTGCCCATCAATAAAGAAGGCGGGGTAGCAAGCTGGGAGGGACCAGAGCAAAAATTATTGCTGGCAAATTTGGGTGAAACCGGCGGCGGTTTTGGCAGATACAAGGCCATTTTGCGCCTTAGCTACGGGGCTAAAAGAACCTTAATTCAAGACACGGTATTTTTCTGGGTGATTCCCTGGCCGATCGCAGTGGTTTTTATTTTGATTTTGACGGCGTTAATTGGTAGCATAGTCTACGCGTTTTACAAATTGTACAACCAGCGATCTTATGACCAAATTGAATAAAGTGGCGGTGGCTTTTGTGGTTTTACTGGGTGTGATTTTTGTTGGAAACAGGGCATTGGGCAGTCCGGGGGCAATGTTTGCCATTACCCCCTCTGCATTTCAAATAAAACTTAACCCCGGCAGCGTTTGGTCCAGCGGTTTAAGCATTATCAATGAAGGGTTAGAGGACCTAACGGTTTACTTATCCGCAGTAAATTTAGACGGTGAATTAAAACCGGTTTTGGAAGAGCCACAGACGGTTTATGAACATTCCTTGGCTGGCTGGATCCAATTATCGGAAAAAACATTTATTGTTCCTGGGCGGCAAAGCATCACCGCCCCGTTTGTTTTAAAAATTCCCGAAATCGCTCAACCCGGAAAACATTTCGCGGCAATTCTTATCGGCCCTCAGCCCCTTTTTAGTATTGGCCAAAAAACCTTGAGTTCGGCGGGGTTTATTTCCGCTGTTTTCTCGGTGCAAATTCCGGGCGTGACATCTTCTGCGGGAAGAATAAAAGAATTTTTTTCGGATAAAGAAATTTATGGAGGATCGGGCGTAAATTTTTCTTTGACGTTTGAAAATCTTGGGAACGTCAACCTGAAGCCGTTTGGTGAAGTTGCCGTTCACGCTTCAAGCGGTGAATTGATAAACAAAATCCCGATAAGCATGGGCGATTACGACTCCGTTTTACCCGGCCGAACCCGGAATTGGAAATTTTCATGGGAGGGCAGCGATAAATTAAGCAGTTTGGGACGCTACCGGGCAATTGCCAGCCTATCTTTCGGATCGCCGCCCGAAACCACATCCAAAGAGATCTTTTTTTGGATTATCCCGCTCGCGCCGATTTTGTTAATCTTGGCGATTATGATTTTGCCGCCAATGCTAATTGTTTTTGCCGCCAAAACAATTAAGGCCTATGTAAATAAAATTCTTGAAAGAGAGCTTAATCGGCCGCAGGCGATTCCTCTAAAGTATCAATCAGTTTCTAAAGCGATCTGGAAGCCATTTGCTCTTGTGATTGTGTTGGCGTTTTTCGGTTTTGGAATTGGCGGCGCGGCTTACTTTACAAGAAATTCCGTCCCTGAAACGGCAACCCAAACTGCATCCTTAATTATTCAAAAATCTACATTTCCCAATTTGCTCCGCGAAATGTTTCCATTTTTTGACAGCGGCTTCCTTAGTTCGGTTTTTGAGGATGATTTTGTTGTGTTTAATTACAGTAACGATAACGGCTCCTGGCCAGTCTACGGGGTCAAGGTTAAGGATTCGCAATCCTTTCTGGCCATCGTTGGGCCGATTTTGGAAATGAATGCTTCCAAGTTTTATCCCCATTCAATCGGTTTCAGTAATTTTAAAGACGGTCGGTTAGGGAATTTCCGCACTCGCTACGCGGTTGGTTCTCTCGTTGGGGCGGCATTTAACTACGGCGTTTATAACAATGAATTAGTGATAGCGACTAGCTACGATGGTTTTAAAAAGGCCGTGGAAGAGGGTGTGGATAACTCAATAGACTTGACAGAAAATTAATATTATCATGAAAATATGGCAAAAATAACAAAAATTTTATCAATATTATTAACATTGGTCCTAGTTTTTGGGAATTCCGTCTTTGCGGCAAAGCTGAACTCCGTTTCCGACACTTTGAGCGATTCGGAGCCGGGCGTAAAAGCAAACCATACCTTAAAATTCACTACTAAAAGCAGTATTACTGCTAGCTCTACTATTGTTATTGATTTTGCCGATGGATTCCAAAGCACAAGCACTCCGGCTTTTGATGCAGCCGATGTATTAGATTATGACATCGCGACCTCTACCGGTGTCGCCGAGTTCACGATCAACGTGGCAGGTAAATGCCCCAACCCAACGCTTGACCAAGATACCGCCGAGTTTGAAATAACTTCCATTTCCAGCGCTAATGTTTTCACCTTCACTCACTGCAACGGCACTTTGGATGTGGCGGCAAATAGTGACATTACTGTTGAAATAGGAACAAATGCCGCCGCTGGCGGCACGGGAGACAGTCAATTGGCGAACCCAACTGCTGCCGGGTCTTATGTAATAACTATCACCGCTCCAGCTGCCGATTCTGCCGATACCCGGGTAGCTATCGTTCCTGATGTGACGGTTACGGCCAAAGTTAAGACAAACTTTACTTTCACCGTTAGCGGTGTCGCGTCCGGCTCAACAGCGGCTAACGGAGACTCCGGCACAACTGATGTCACGACTACTAGTACTTCCATTCCTTGGGATGAACTGGCTTCTGGTGTCGCAAAAAAAGCGAGACAAGACTTAGCCGTCAGCACAAACGCCAAGAACGGATTTTCAGTTACGATCTGGCAAGATCAGAATTTAACCAGCGGCGACGGATCAGATGTTGATAATTTCCAGCAGTCCGCTACCACCACCGAGGTTGTCTGGGCATCGCCTGCGGAAGACATTGATGACGAAACAACTTGGGGTCACCAAGGTATTACCAGTGAGGATACTACTCTCACCGCAGGAGACAATTATGGCACCGCTTTATACAGCGGCATTGGTAGCCAGGGCGCGCCAGTTGAAATTTTCTTCCACACAGGGCCAGCTAACGGTACTACTGCCAATAAAGGCGCCACCAAAGTGGGATTCAAAATAGAAGTTTCCGCTTTGCAAGAAGCAGCTGATGATTACACGCAAAGCTTAAATTACATTGCTACGCCGATTTTCTAAGGTTTATATTGCGATAGTCGTGACAATACTGGCAGGTTTTAACCTGCCAGTATTGTCGTTGGTTGAGGCTCAAGAAAAAGAGGGTGTTAGAATTCAGCCGGCGATTATAGAAGAACAAATCGGTCCCGGCGGGAGTTTTTCTTCTAAACTCCAAATAACCAATATCAGCGCCGAGCAAAAAACGTTTTATCTGGTAAAACGGGATATCAAAA
>Ga0209343_10008356_pt1 | contig 12065 bp, 8 predicted proteins | sample RifCSPlowO2_02_FD_184026 | JGI IMG/M metagenome (GOLD analysis project Ga0209343, IMG submission 184026) | Groundwater microbial communities from Rifle, Colorado - Rifle CSP2_plank lowO2_0.2 (SPAdes) (version 2) | ecosystem: Environmental > Aquatic > Deep subsurface > Groundwater | place: Rifle... | reverse complement strand
CTGTATTAAAAGTGTTTTGAATAACGGAACAGTAAATGGTTATTATGATGCGGATAATAATAAAGTTTTTCAAAACACTTTTAATACAGGGTCTGCTGGACTTGATTATTATATTAACAATCGTAATACCTTGTCTCTTTCTGAGAATATGACCATTGGAAATTTTGATACGAAAGAAAATCAACTGTTTAAAACGCGAATTACTCAGGATTCGATACTTTCATTTGGGAATAGGACAACCAATACAATTATGCATTTCGAAAATTTTACTACAAAATTGTATTACAAGAAAACGTTTCCTAAAAAAGGAAAAGAACTCTCCGCCAATATTAATTACAATACAATGAAGATCAATGGTCACAATGATTTCACTATCAATACCTATGATGCAACGGGCATATTATTTCCTTATAATCCTGATTTACAAAATTCTGAAAGTTCCAATAAAGGGAACACCTATACTTTTCAAGCGGATTATATTGACCCGATAAATGATAGTACCAATTTGGAATTGGGTGTACGTTCTAATTTCAAGGCGAGCAATGTTTTTTTTGATGCCAGATATTTCAGTTATTATTCCAATCAGGATACGATCGATCCATATTTAACAAATCATTACAAGGTAAAAGATATTGTAAATGCAGCTTATATAAATTACTCCCACCGATATAAGAAAGTTAATTACATGATCGGCCTGCGCTTTGAACAATCTTTTTATCAGGGAACTTTTCTGGATAATAGTAATTCCTCCTTCCAATACTCTTATCCTGATAATTTAAACAATTTAGTAAAGGCTTTATTTCCAAGTATTTTTATAAGCAGACAATTGAATAAAAAACAAACCTTACAGTTTAATATTTCACGAAAAATCGGAAGGCCTGATATGAGACAGCTTTCACCCAACATTTCAAGCAGCGACCGCAAAAATTATAGTATTGGCAACCCTCAACTTACACCCGAGTTCCTCACTTTGGCAGAAGTGAATTTTAACCAATATTTAAATAAAGGAAATGTTTTGATTTCTTTATTTTTTAGAAACACCCAAAATCCATTTACAAATTATAGTTATCAATTCCCTTCCGATTCTTCCATTTTAGTGAATACTACCATAAATGGAAAACAGAGCAATACTTTTGGGTTGGACAATACTTTCAAATATACACTGATCAAGGGGCTTGAGGCAACTCTTAATATGAATATACTTTACACAGCTATTGACGCTTCTTATGATAACACTAATTTCAGCAATGATGGTTTTTACTATAATTTAAAACTTAAACTGAACTACCGCCTTCCTAAAAACATATCAGTTCAATTGTCGGGTAATTATGAATCACCAAAAATTATTCCCCAGGGAAAAGAAAAAGAAAATTATTTCCTGGATTGTGGAATTAGTAAAGATGTAGCCAAAATCATGACTTTTACACTTAGCGTAAGTGATATTTTTGATACGAAAGGCAAGGGGAATAACATGACAACAGATACCTATATTCAAAATTATTGGAGCAGACGTGAAACAAGGTATATAAAATTTACTGCTATGATACGTTTTGGAAAAGCAGATACAGCCTTATTAAAAAAGCGTCCGCAAACACAGCAAAGCGAAACAGAAGGAGGTTTTTAAAGTACATCTTCTAAATCATTTAATAGTGGCATTATATATGCAGAATGATTTGCTTGAAATAGTAAATTCTTTTTATTCTCAGTGTAATTTCTAATCAATGAATACAAACAGGATATTGAAGCTATCAATTTCGCTTTTTCTTTTTGTTGTACTGATCTTATTCAGCGGTTTTTCAGGTGATGAAAAAAATGTCGTTTCCCAAAAGCGTTTAGATCCTATTGACTCCGACAATACCAATTCAAATACAAATCCTGATTATATAAATAAGTATAAAAAAATTGAAACCTATATTCCTGATGCAAACACGTCAATAAAACATATTAAAATTGCAGTCAATATTTTTACCGGACCGGGTACTATTCAAAATACGGCAACTTCAGTGGATGCTATCCACCAAATGATAGAATGGTTGAACGGATTTTATACAAATGTTGATTCGGCTACCTATCCAATTGCCGGTGTGGCGTGGCTTAGAGACACAAAAATCCGTTTTGATCTGGACGAACGGATATTCTTTTACGAAGGAACAAGCTTATATAATAACACTTCCCAGCATACCCTGGAAAGGCATATCGCAACAGTAGATTCCAATCGTCTTGATAATTTGAACATTTATATTACTGCAGGTGGTAAGGCATCTCCTTATTCAATTCCGCCTTATCCCCGCTTTATTTTAAAAGATGGTGGTGATTTAACCTCCTCATCATTATATGCCAACCAGGGAGTTTATATCAGCTCTATAAATCCATCATACGTGAACGCACAAACATTGGCTCATGAACTCGGTCATTGTTTGGATCTGTTTCATACCTACAATCCATCTTGTTGCCACGAAACTTGCAATGCTTCCGATCCTGAATATTTATATGACTTATTCGGCACCAATCCTCAGGCATACTGTTGGGAAGGAGGCGGATTCGGTTGCAAGATCACACCCGGCACAAATACCTGCACAAACAATATAATGGGTGGCAACAATATGCTCAATTATTATTTTTCACCAATGCAGATAGGAAAAATGCATCGTGCTTTATCAATAAAATCGGTAAGAAAGTATGTTAAAGAAAACACATATGATGCAGAGCAATTTGAAATAGATCAAAACGAAACTTGGAATTTTGATATAAGATACTACAGCGATATAGTTATAAAAAAAGGTACGGTTCTTACTCTAAAAGGTAAAATTTTGATGGCGGACCAGGCTGCCATTGTTATTAAAAGAGGTGCCACCTTAATTGTTGATGGCGGTGTTATCACTAGTACTGGTCAAAGGTGGCAGGGCATAAAAATCGAAGGGGCGAAAAAAAGAATGAAGCGTTTGTTTGGAAAAAAAGGTGAGGTGATTTTTAAAAACGGAGGTACAATTGAAAATGTCCGGAAGGAAAGGCGCGAAATGAGATGACTCACGCTGTCATTTCGAGCGAACAATGTCGTTTTTTAAGAAAAAAATCAGCCCACAGTCTTCGACAAGCTCTGACTGACAGCGCGCTGGTCATATTGAGCCTGTCGAAATATGTGCGGTGGCTTTCTTAAAAAAACGACATTGTTCGAGCGAAGTGGAGAATTGCGTTGGCTTCATTAAGCATTATTTTAAAATTTAAAAATTTCAAAAAACTTTTATAAAAACACTTAAACAATTTATTTTTTTCCAGGTAATAAAATTATCTCCACTCTCCTGTTTTTTTCTTGTCCTTCTTTTGTATCATTCGGAAATAAAGGATTGCTTTCACCATAGCCATAGGCCTCTATTTTATAAATTTCACCTGACAATTTTTGTTTCAAAAAATTTTTTACCGCCTTTGCCCTTGCCATTGATAGTGTATTATTAAACGCTGTAGCTCCAATGCTATCCGTATATCCCTCCACAATTATTTCTGCAATAGAAGTTTTTTTTATTTCCTGTACAAGCTCATCTAATGCTTTTTTTGCTTCCGGTTTTAAAACAGACTCATTAACGTTAAATAAAACATTGCCTGTTAAAGAAATTCTTTTTGCGGAACCTATTGCAGCCACCGCATCAATATCAGCTCCGGGCCAATCTCCTTTACAGGATGCTTTTAAATCAATAAGGCGCACGTAATTAAAAACATCACCAAGCTTTGCAAATTCGCCTATATCAATCTCTGCTTTTGCGCCTTTTATTTCACCAATAGAGATCCAGTTTATCCCATCTTTAGAAATTGCAAGGATTGTGGACTCAATGTATTTCCCCATTTCAAAAACAAATAGATCAGGGCCTTCAATATTTATTAATGCATTATTATTGAACTTTAAAATGAGTTCTCCTCCGCATCCAAGCGATACAAACCCTTTATCAGTACCATCAAAATCAGGTATTCCAATACCGAATGCGGGATTGGATGAAAACTCAACAGCAGCAGGATCTCCTTTAGTAAAACGTACAACTTCATCTGCGAAAGACTGATCACCCAAAGGAAGATAAACTTTCCCGCCATGGCCATCATTATAACTAACACCCGGTTCTTGTGATTGGGCACATAAGGAAATTAAAAGGAAAATAGAAAGAATAGTCGTTTTAAAATTTGCAATGTTACAATCTAATTTGTTTTTTCTATTCATAGACGCTTGTTTAAATTTATTTCAAAATAGTTTTCTGGCTTCCCACGATTTCTCGACAGGCTCGAAATAACAGCGCACATGGTAATTTCGAGCCTGTTGAGAAAGGTGCGCTGGCTTTTATAAGCAATATTGTTATTTTTTTATATAAAATTTAAACAGACTCCAGGTGTTTGAAATAAAAAAAAAGATACAGGTTTTTCCTAAATTACGTATAATTATAATAAATCCGGTTAAATATCTTTTGCTCCCTCTGTTTCTTATTGTTAATTTCGGGCACAGAATAAAACCAACATTAATATTTGTTTAATATGAAAGGAATAATTTTAGCAGGAGGCTCTGGCACACGTTTGCATCCATTAACACTTGCGGTCAGTAAACAATTAATGCCAATTTACGATAAACCGATGATCTATTATCCGCTTTCGGTATTGATGATGGCCGGTATTTCAGAAATATTAATTATTTCTACTCCGCATGATTTACCACATTTTGAACGATTGCTAGGTGATGGAAAAAGTCTTGGTTGCAAATTTTCATATGAAGTACAAGCAATTCCAAACGGACTGGCACAAGCATTTGTTATTGGAGAAAAATTTATTGGAAAAGACAAAGTAGCGTTGATACTTGGAGATAACATTTTTTATGGCGCAGGCTTGGGCCGATTACTTCAACAGCATCAAAATCCTGATGGTGGTGTTGTGTTTGCGTATCACGTATCTGATCCTGAACGTTATGGTGTGGTTGAGTTTGATGAAAACGGAAAAGCGATTTCAATTGAAGAAAAACCAATGCAGCCAAAATCAAATTATGCTGTTCCCGGTTTGTATTTTTACGATAACAGTGTAATAGAAATTGCCAAGGCTCTTGAACCCGGTCCTCGGGGGGAATATGAAATTACGGATGTAAATAAACATTATCTGCAACAAGGGAAATTAAAAGTGGGAATTATCGACAGAGGTACCGCATGGCTGGATACCGGAACATTCGCCTCTCTGATGCAGGCCGGTCAGTTTGTTCAGGTAATTGAAGAACGCCAGGGCTTGCGCATTGGATGTATAGAAGAGGTTGCGTATCGCATGAATTATATCAATAAAGAAGAATTGAAAAAACTGGCCGCACCATTAATGAAAAGCGGCTATGGCGATTATTTAATGAAACTGGCAGAACAATAAAACAATGTGCTAATAAAACGATTTGCTGATGTGCTAATTTACTGATGTGCTGATTAAGGTTTGTTCATTAGTCATTGGTTCATTGGTTACGGATAACGAATGTTTACGAATTTACTAAACTGTGTTTATTAAAAAAGTTGAAAACACATCAGCACATCAAAAAATCAGCACATCAGCACATTAATATAATGATTGAATATCAGCAACAAATTGAGCACGCTTTAAAAAATAAAAAGTACGGCTCAAATCCAAAAGAACTCTACGAACCTATTGAATACATGATGTCTTTGGGAGGTAAACGCCTGCGCCCGGTATTGGTTTTTGTTGCATGTGAATTTTTTGGTGGTGATACTTCTAAAGCTTTGCACCCTGCATTAGCTATTGAATTGTTTCACAACTTCACGTTAGTGCATGATGATATCATGGATAAGGCGCCTTTACGCAGAAATCAAAGTACAGTTCATAAAAAATGGGATGATAACATCGCTATTTTAAGCGGGGATACAATGCTTGTAAAAGCTTACCAGGAGTTGTGTAAGTTCGATTCGGTGGTACTTCCAAAGCTATTGGAATTATTTAGTGATACGGCCGTTAAGGTATGTGAAGGCCAGCAATTGGATATGAACTATGAAAAACTTAATAAGGTTTCTATAGCGCAATACCTGAAAATGATTGAATTGAAAACCGCTGTTTTGCTGGGAGGAAGTCTTAAAATAGGTGCGCTGATTGCTGGTGCAGATGAAAAAAACGCACAAAACATTTATGATTTTGGCAAACACATTGGAATTGCATTTCAATTGCAGGATGACATTTTGGATGTATATGCAAATGAAGAAAAATTCGGCAAACAAAAAGGAGGAGACATTGTTGCCAACAAAAAAACATATTTACTTTTGAAAGCCTTGGAAATGGTTGAAAACAACCGCTATATGAAAGAGGAACTGCATCAGTGGATAAAGGCTCCAAATTTTGATGCAAAGGAAAAAGTAAATGCTATTACCGGTATTTATAATTTTTTAAATATACCTGAACTTGCCCGTGCTGAAATGAAGAAACATTACGATATGGCCTTAACATACCTTAATGGAATTGACGTGGACGATATTAAAAAACAGCAACTGATCTCTTTTGCGGATAATTTAATGGTGAGAGAAGTGTGAAAAGGAGCCCCCCTTAACCTCCCCAAAGGGGAGGAGCTTCCGAAACAGTTTTTGTACAGCCTATGTGGCGTTTCTCCCTCCCTTTGGGAGGGGCGGGGTGGGCTCATTAATTCACTTTTGCAACCGGGTTCGCAAGACCGGAATAACCTGTTAATTCTGCTTTTATAGAACCTACCAATACTTCACATTGGCCTAAGATAGGAATGTGATTTTTGTCATCACTAATCCAAACATTCAAATCTTCTTCATTCTTAAATACACGTCCCTTTTGAATAATCGGACGGAATTTCAAACATTTGAAAGTTCCAAGATCAGTCGTTATAGTTTCACGAGCAATGAATTTTATTTTAACAGGAAATATCTCTTTATCAACAAAAGCATTTATAGAGAAGATATCACCGGGCTTAGCGGTTGAAAGATCCATTGTACGGGCATGGTAAAAAGCGGAAAGCATATCCTGCATATTAGGTTCACTATCGAATATTTGTCCTTCACCTACATTCACCTTTTCACTGTAATGGTTAAAAATATAATCCTGAGAACAGGTATAACCTCCTTCTTGTACACGTCTTACAAATAACCAGGGAACCATTGCCTGCTCGTCAATATATGTTTCATAACGATCACGTACTTTAAAGAACCAGTCGAATGCTCCTTGAGATTTTCCCAAACCAACAATATGGAATGTTTTACGACCTCCCAGATCCTTCGATTCTTCAGTTACTCCAAGAGTTGCAATTCCGGCATCAATAATACCATAGTGCATACGGAAAGTCAACATTTCACCACGCTTAAAAGCTTCATTTTTTATAAATGGTAACTCTTTAACCGGCCCTTCATATTCTATTTGTGCCAATTCCTTTTCGCTTCTAAATGATAGGAAAGCTATGCCTGCTATCAATGAAACTGATAATATTAAAATATACTTTTTCATATTTATTGGGTATTAGTCATGAATATTAGTTCAAACGCTGTGCCAATCTTTTAATTGTGATAAAACCTTTCAAAAATTATTTTCTTTTTGTTCTTTTTACGTAAATGAGGGAGGAAAGTTTTAATTTTTTTATTTTTATACAAATAATAAGGATTTTAAGCAGTATTCATCAGCAACATATCTATTTGATATGCAAATACTTATGCGTCATTTTTATATGACAGAAAAAATCAAATTAGGGCAGAGTAGGGCATTGAAAATGAAGCAAAAAATGTGAAATTTTTTAATATTTAGTGGCCTTATGTAGACTTTATTCAATTGCGAAGAACAGGTATTAAGTAAAAATACATTATAGTGTTTACAACGAATTTGAGTGTTAAAATGCTTACGCACAATTTTCTCGACAAGCTTCTAAGCGAAGAACAGGTCGAAAATTGCGGGTGGTTACTTTAATGAATTAAATATATAAAGTCTAATTTTAAATATTTCTTATTCACTTGATCAAAAAATCACTGAATTTTATTGTGCAATTTTTTTTGACTTTTTTATTTCGATTTTATTTAGCTTCTCTTTTAATTTATCGATCAATATTTTTTCCTTTTTATTTGTTCCATGATAAGCTTGCGCTAATTCTTTTGCAACATGCAAACATACCTTTTTCATCCTTTCATCAAAGGCTGTATGATGGTCTTCCACAAAGTCGATAAAAGAGTTGAAAGCAGCTTCGGTATCGCCTATTGATTCATCCAGAAAATCAAATTCCATTTCAGTATAGAAAGCAACGTCAGTATTAAATTGATCTGTATGCCTTTCGGAAGGCACCAATTCATTTTTCACGATATCGTATAATGCTTTTTTCTCTTTTTGAGTAATTACATGATCGATATCTGCAACGGCATAAAGCAGCTTTCCAAGTTCTGAATAAAAATCTTTATATTTCATAATGCATTTTTTAAAATTAACAATTAATAATTCAAACTATTATTTCCTTTTTTCGTGTATCTAAATTCAATTTATATTTTTTTATGAATTCAGCTAAACCTTATACAATAGTACGTTCAAGGGGAATGTTTTTAAATAAAATTTGTCACCTTATCGTGTGATTTGTATCACAGTGTTAACATTTGAAGAAAAAAAGATGCGACCAAAAGATTTTTTACCATTACGAATCGTTTTCCGGTTAAATTTTTCCATAATTAGATTTCTTGTAAAAAGATTTGTAAAACCAGAATTATATTAAAAGATTGATATTAGTTACAGAGCTAAAATATTAACTTTGTAATCAGCAGTATTAATTATGCATACCCGTAAAAAAGCTTTCAAATTTATTTTAAAAACACTATTAGTAATTTTAGTGCTATTCCTTGTTTTTCTAATCTATTTTGTTTGTGCCATTCTTATTAAAGAACCATTGATTAAAGATCGGAGTGCCGAGAAAATCGTCAGGCTGAATCCATCAGAAAACTTTTATACTCTTGGAAACAACTGGTTAAAAAAAAGTGAATCAGGGTTATGGGAAATGTATATTGAAGGTGATGGATTTGAAAGAGGAGTAGCTATTGGAAAGCTGACCAAAGAATTAGCGGAGAAACAAGAAACTGCTTTTGTAAAACAAATTAAGGAACTTATCCCTTCCGAAAATTACTTGAATTATTTAAAATATTTTATCGCTTATTTTAATAGAAAACTTCCTGATTATATTACAGATGAATATAAAGAAGAGATTTATGGAGTATCGCTTTATGCTTCCGACAAATTCGATTATATCGGTCCTAAATATTATCGGATATTAAATTACCATGGCGCCCATGATATCGGGCATGCCTTGCAGGATAAAAACATGACTGTTGGTTGTACATCATTTGCGGCCTGGAATCAACATTCGGAAGATGGTAAAATGATTGTTGGCAGGAATTTCGATTTTTATTCGGGTGAAGAATTTGCGGAGAATAAAATTGTTTGCTTTTGCAAACCTAAAACAGGTTATAAGTTTATGTATATCACCTGGGCCGGTTTTACAGGAGTGGTATCAGGAATGAATGACCAGGGATTAACAGTTACCATTAATGCCGCAAAATCAGATATACCAACCAGTGCAGCAACGCCTGTTTCTTTGGTTGCAAAAGAAATTTTACAGTATTCAAAAAACATAAAGGAAGCTTTTGAAATCGCAAAAAAGCGGGACGTTTTTGTGTCTGAATCCATCTTTATTGCTTCTACAAATGATAACAAATCATTTATTATTGAAAAGACACCAACCAAAACAAATTTATATTCTGAAAACCGCGAACTTTTAGTTTGTTCGAATCACTATCAAAGTGCTTTATTTAAAAGCGATTACAGTAATAATAAAAACATTATAGAAAGTTCTTCAATTTATAGAAAAGTAAGAATGGAACAATTACTACAACAAACTCCTAAACTGAATTATCTTAATGCGGCTCAGGTTATGCGAAATCAAATAGGTATTAATGATAAAGATATTGGACTTACAAATGAAAAAGGTATAAATCAGCTGATTGCACACCATTCAGTAATAATTAAACCGGAAGACCGGCTTATGTGGGTTTCTACACAACCTTTTCAATTGGGAAAATATTATTGTTACGATTTAAATAAAGTATTTGTTGACGCTACCACTCTGAAAGAAAAAAAAGAAATTATCGAATCGGACAAAACAATTCAGGAAGATCCGTTTCTGAATTCAAAACAATATATTAGCTATACTTTTTTTAATAAGGTAAAAAATTACATTCAAAATTGTTCTAAAAGCGATTTTAATTTAATTGTTAGTCGAGTTGTAATAGAAAAATTTATCAAGTCCAATTCTGAAAGTTATTATACGTACTGGATAGTTGGAGACTATTATAAAAAAACAGGCGAGCTAAAAAAAGCTATTTTTAATTATAATTTAGCCCTTACAAAAGAGGTTGCCACAAGTAAAGAGGCAACTAAAATAAAAGAATTAATTACTGACTGTACCAATAAATTGAATCAATGATAGTGGATGATGTTCACACTTATAGTATAAATGAAATTGACACTTTTCAAGAAAAAGAGTTAAAGAAATTATTGCTTTATTTAAGCGAGAATTCTCCCTTCTATAAAAGATTGTTTTCCGCTAACAATATTGATATTGCCGACATTCAAACCATAGCAGATTTAGGCAAAGTACCTTTTACAACAAAAGAAGACCTGCAAGAATATAATTCTGATTTTATTTGCACAGCACCTGTAAATATAATTGATTACGTTACTACATCAGGAACAATGGGTGAACCTGTTACGATTGCTCTTACTGACAAAGATCTTGATCGGCTGGCACAAAATGAATGTAACTCATATAAAATAACCGGAGGTAGTAACGTTGATATTTATCAACTTATGACGACAATTGACAGACGTTTTATGGCCGGCTTAGCATATTTTTTGGGAGCCCGCAAATTGGGAGCAGGAATTGTTCGTGCTGGTAATGGAATACCTGAATTACAATGGGATACCATTAAACGTATATCACCTACTGTAATAATTTGCGTGCCTTCATTTATTTTGAAACTAATTGAATATGCCGAAAACAATGGAATTGATTATAAAAATTGCAGTATAAAAAAAGCAATTTGCATCGGTGAACCATTAAGAATGGAAGATTTTGGCTTAAATAAATTAGGTCAGAAAATCAATGAGAAATGGAATTTGCAATTGTTCTCCACTTACGCTTCAAGTGAGATGGGCGCTGCTTTTACAGAATGCAATGCCGGAAAAGGAGGCCATCTGCAGCCGGAACTTTTGATCATTGAAATTGTTGATGAGGATGGAAATATTGTTAAACAGGGAGAATACGGTGAATTAGTAATTTCAACTTTGGGTGTGGAAGGAATGCCATTGTTACGTTTTAAAACAGGAGATATTTGTCGAGTATATACTGAAGTTTGCTCTTGTGGAAAGCGCAGTCCACGAATTAGTCCTGTGTTAGGGAGAAAAAAACAAATGATTAAATACAAGGGTACTACTATCTACCCGAGTGCATTGTATGATATTTTAGATACTGTTGACGAAGTAAATAATTATCAGGTTGAAGTTTTTACCAACGAAATAGGAACAGATGAGATCCTTATCAGGATTGGCTGCAATCAATTTTCTGAAAATCTGGAAAAAGAAATTAAAGACCATTTCAGGGCCCGGTTACGCGTTGCGCCTTCAATAAAATTAGAAAGCGCAGATGTTATAAATAAATTATTATTTCCCGAGATGAGCCGTAAACCAATTAAATTTATTGATAAGCGTGTACCCTCAATTTAAATTATATTTATTAAAATTATGCAGATCAACAAAACAACTGTAAGCCCCTTTGCTCAAGAATTTAATTTTGAGGATATAAGACCTTATTACAATTACGAGGCGCGTGAATCAATGTTTCAGTTAATTGAAGATCCGATATTTTTTAAACTTGTAAATTATTTATGGCCAGAAATGTCGATGAAAGAGGTTCGGGAAAAAGCCGATAAAGTTTTTTCAAATTTGGACTTTCAATTGCAATTTATGCATGCCGCCATACGAACCATTGTTGCTGAGACTTCTACAGGTTTGACTAGCAG
>Ga0209343_10008352_pt1 | contig 12068 bp, 8 predicted proteins | sample RifCSPlowO2_02_FD_184026 | JGI IMG/M metagenome (GOLD analysis project Ga0209343, IMG submission 184026) | Groundwater microbial communities from Rifle, Colorado - Rifle CSP2_plank lowO2_0.2 (SPAdes) (version 2) | ecosystem: Environmental > Aquatic > Deep subsurface > Groundwater | place: Rifle... | reverse complement strand
GAAATCTCATCTTCCTGACCTCCTGTAACATCTCTGTCCGTTTCATGGTCTCCTCCTTGAAATTTAGGAAACCATACAATAGGACAATTCATGTGCTATAAAAAGGACAGTTTATGTGTTGCTGACAGGGCGGCCTTTTTTGTTTGACAAAAGTATATAACAGGTATAATTTATGACAGGCAATAGGCAAGGGGCATCCGCCTCAGGCGGAGGTAATAGGCGATAGGCGATAGGAAAAAACCAAACCCATGACCTATAGCCCATAGCCTGTCTTTTAAAGGAGTCTCATGGCTGTCATAAGGAAAACTAAAAAGATAGGAGAAATACTTGTTGATGCAGGTCTTCTTACCAATGCTCAGATTGAAGAGGCCTTAAATGTGAGCAAGAGGACAGGCGCAAGGCTTGGCAGAACGTTGGTTAATATGGGTATCGTTACTGAGGAGGGCATTACCCAAGCGCTTGCCCAGCAGCTTGGCATATCGTCTATACCATTGGCAGGGATTATTATAGAATCACAAATAATTAAACTTATACCTGAGATATTGGCAAGGAAACACAAGGTTATCCCTATTGTAAAAGAAGGCAATAGCCTCAAAGTGGCGATGTTTGACCCTTTGAATGTCCTTGCTATGGATGACCTTAAAAAGGCCAGTGGCTGTGAGATACTGCCTTTGGTAGCAACGGAAAGCGAAATCCAAAAGGCTATAGACCAGTACTATGGGATGACGACAGGTTCTGTAGAAGAGATTGCAAAGCGCCTTGAAGGCTCAGGGATTGAGCTTCTCAAAGGTGAAGAAGAGGCGACTGAGAGGCTGGAAAGGATTGCCGGCGAGTCATCTATTATACAGATGGTAAACCTTATGATTTCACAGGCAGTAGCAGAAAGGGCAAGCGATATACATATTGAACCGGATGAAGACACCTTAAGGATCAGGATGAGGGTTGATGGTATTCTGCACGAGATGTCTAATATCTCGTTCAAACTGCATCCTGCTGTCATTTCAAGGGTGAAGATATTGAGCGGATTAGATATTGCTGAAAAGAGGCTTCCGCAGGATGGAAGATTTAATGTTAAGGTGGGCAACGCTGATATTGATATACGGCTTTCCACGCTCCCTACCCTGTTCGGAGAAAAGGCGGTTTTAAGGCTTCTCAACAAAAGCGCCCAACTGCTGCGGCTGGAGGAATTGACGCCTCTTCATGATACGCTTGTTACATTAAAAAAAATGATTGCAAAGCCATACGGCATGATACTCCTTACAGGCCCAACCGGAAGCGGCAAGACAACCACAGCCTATTCCATCCTGAATATGATAAACTCCATGGACAAAAATATTGTGACGGTGGAGGACCCCATTGAATATCATCTCAAGATAATCAATCAGGTTCAGGTAAATCCCAAGATCGGCATAACCTTTGCCAATGCGCTCAGACATATCTTGAGACAGGATCCTGATATTGTTATGATAGGAGAGATAAGGGATAAGGAGACCGCTGAGATTGCAATACATGCCGCCCTCACAGGGCATCTTGTCATATCAACTATTCATACCAATAATGCAGTCGGCACCATAAATCGCCTCCTTGACATGGGCATAGAGCCGTATCTTATAGCGTCGGCTATTGTCTGCCTTGTGGGACAGAGATTAATAAGGGGTATATGTCCTAAGTGCAAGGCCCCCTATCAGCCCTCTCCTGCCTTGCTGCAAGAATTAGGCATTCCTGCTTCGGAAAAAATTCCAACCCTTTACAAAGGGCAGGGATGCACAGTATGTAAAGGCAGCGGGCTTAAAGGCCGTCTTGGAATCTATGAGGTCTTAGTTATAAATGACGAAATCAGAAGGCTGATAGTAGAGAAGAAAGATACAAACAGCATGTTAGCTGCTGCCATTAAAAACGGGTTCAAGACATTAAGATACGAAGGTATAAGGGCTGTTGCGCGCGGATATACGGCTATAGAAGAGGTTTTGCAGGCAACGCAGGAGATAGAGTAAAGACAGGCAATAGGCTATAGGCAATAGGAAAAACCTATAGCCTATTGCCCATAACCTATAGTCTATTAAAATCTATGCCATTCTTTTCATACAGGGCAAGGAATAAATCAGGGGCATTGGTTACTGGCAGGCTTGAGGCCTTTGATAGAGCGGCTGCTGAAACAAAACTTGATAAAAAGGGGCTTATCCCTATAGCTGTATCCCCTGCAGGGCAAATTTTAAAACTTCCAGATATAAATGCCTTCTTTCAACGGATAACCCCTCAAGACATTATACTATTCAGCCGCCAATTGGCCACATTATTCAATGCAGGTATCCCTCTCACAAGGGCGCTTTTTACCTTAGAGATGCAGGTAATCAATAAAAAATTTGCAGAGATCATAAAGGCAATCAGGGAGGATATAGAGGGCGGGGCTGCATTTGCCAAGGCATTACAAACATATCCGCAAGTCTTTGATGAAACCTATTGCAGCATGGTGGAGGCAGGAGAGGCTGCCGGTCTCTTAGATAATATCCTGGAAAGATTAGCTACGATAAAGGAGCGGATACAGGAGATCAATTCAAAGGTCAAGTCTACGACCCTTTACCCCAAGATAGTTGTAGGCGCTATAATTGCAGCTATAGTTATCCTTATGACATTTGCAATCCCTCAGTTTGCGAAGCTCTATTCAGGTTTTAATGTGCCGCTGCCATTGCCAACGAGGATGCTTATTGCCATATCAAACTTTTTTATATCATACTGGTATTTAGTGGCATTTATGTTAATTGCGCCTATTATTATCGTTAAGTGGTATATAAACACTGAAACCGGCCGCTATAACTGGGATAAGTTCAAGCTTAAAATGCCGATTTTCGGCCCATTTTCCCAAAAGGTTACAATGTCAAGATTTGCGCGGATATTTGGCGCTCTTTATAAGAGCGGTTTACCAATACTCCAGTCCCTTGATATAGTTTCAAGGGTAGTTGATAACAAACTTATAGCTAAGGCCGTAAAGGATATAGAAACAGATATCAGGTCTGGAAAGAGCTTGTCGGAATTGATGGAAAAAAGCCTTCTCTTTCCGCCGATGGTGATACAGATGGTAAAGGTTGGCGAGGATACAGGCGCATTGGATGAGATGCTGGAAAAGGTTGCTTACTATTATGATGAAGAGGTTGACTATACCATAAGGAACCTTACCACAATGCTGGAGCCAGTCTTGCTGCTTGTTATGTTTGGCATGGTTTTATTCCTGGCCCTTTCCCTCTTCCTGCCAATGTGGGATATTGTAAAGTTTACGAGGAGATAATGGGCATTGATTATGGATAAAACCTTCTCTGGAAGCGGATGTTATATAAATGGTCAGCAAGGACGAACCCTGCTTGAAAGCCTATTGGTTCTTATCATGGTAGCGTTCTTTCTGCTTATCGCTGTTGAAAAATTCTGGACATCTGCTTACATGGCAAGGGAGGCTGCCCTCAACATAGAGCTTGCCAATATAAGAAGGGCTGTAAATCTTTATATTATCACAAAAGGTAAATTACCTGAGTCATTAAAACAGTTGGTAAAAGAACAGATTGTTATTCCAAAGCATGATGTGCTTGTTAGAATGGAATGGCCGTATATTCAGAATATGTCTTTAGATAACGAGGGCTATCCTTTAGACCCCTTTGGCAACAGGTTTGTGTACGATGCTAAAAGTGGAAAAGTAAAATCAGGGACAAAGGGTTATGAAATGTGGTAATAGGTTGGATAAAAATCTGTGCTTGACAAGCTATAAAAAATCTATTAGGATGAAATTGGATCTGGGCTTGATGGACCACACTATGTTATGCAGACAGCCGTAAAAATACCGGAAAATCTGAAATTAACTTATGAAGATTATCTCCTGCTTCCAGAGGGTATGAGGTATGAGATTATAGAAGGGGAGTTGTTTATGACGCCCTCGTCAAGGACTATTCACCAGAGGCTAATTCTTAGAATAGCCCGACTTATTGAAGATTTTGTAAAGGAAAAAGGTCTTGGTGAAGTCTTCATTGCCCCATACGATGTAATCCTTTCAAAACACGATATTGTCAAGCCTGATATCATCTTCATATCAAAACAAAGGTCAGGTATTATTACCGAGCTCAATGTTCAGGGCTCGCCTGATCTGGCGGTAGAAATACTTTCACCGTCAAACAAGGAGATAGATTTAATACTGAAAAAGAAACTTTATGCAGCCTTCGGGGTTAAGGAATACTGGGTAGTAGACCCTGCCAATAAATATGTGAAGCTGTTTAATCTGGGTAAAACCGGCTATATGGAAGCAAAGACAGGAAATATATTGAAGTCGTTTGTTCTCAAGGGGCTTGAGGTAGACATCTCAGGAATCTTTGAAAATGTAATAAAACATTGACAACAATCCCAAAAAAGGAGGAACAAAGATGTTAAAATCCAAAAAAGGTTTTACACTGATTGAGCTGGTGATGGTAATTGTGATATTGGCGATTCTTGCGGCAGTGGCGATACCGAGGTTTATAGATTTGAAGACGGATGCTGAGAAGGCCACAGCAAAGGGTATTGCAAGCGCTATAATGGGGAGCGCTACCATGCTTCATGCACAGTATCTGGTAAAAGGCACTGTATATACATTAGGGACAACAGGTGGTCCCGTAACCAGTGCCGTTAATGGTGCAAACATCTCAGGGGGGCCTACGCTTGCAGTAGGAAATTCTGACATTACTGTGGTAGCTGGTGGATCTTCATCTATCATAGTCGGTTTCCCGGCAAGCGGGACATATACCATGACACTTACTTTAAATAGTGTTAACGGTCCTAGTGTAGTATATAACTGGTAGTTCTTGTGCTATATTTCACTTGCTTTATAAGTAGCGATAAAATTTAAACAGAAGAATATATAAATTATAAAATGGAATATAAGAAGATAAAATTTTTTTTGTAATAGTATATTTTTTCCTTGTAGCCTGTGGATTTTTCTACAATGCCTTAAATGGCGAATTTCTTTTGACCGAGAGAGACCTCTCGGTCTTTTTTATTCCGCCAAGACTCTTTTGGGTAGATGCAATAAAAAACGGAGAATTTCCTCTCTGGAATCCCTATTATTACAGCGGAATTCCTCTTTTAGCTACACTCCAGCCCGCAGTATTTTATCCATTAAATATTCTTTTACTGATTCTTCCTTTTGACCTTGCATTCAATTGGCTCATTATCCTGCATTTCTTTTTAGCAGGGATTTTTACCTTTTTACTTCTAAGAGAATTAGGGGCAAGCATAGTTGGCGCGCTTATAGGCGCTCTTATCTTTATGCTGGGTGGTTATCTGATTTCTGTGCATAACCTTTTGTCCACTCTGCTGTCTGTAATATGGGTTCCGTTTATAATCTTTCTTTATCTGAGGGTAATCAAAAGAGATTCTTTAACCTATGCTGTTTTTACAGGCATAGCGCTTGCCATTATGTTTACTGGCGGCGGCATAGAGGTCGTATACGGGACATTGGGCTTTCTTTTATTTTTGGCATTATTGCCGGAAACTTTTTTAAGCCTTTCATATGAAAATACCCCTCACCCTTACCCTCTCCCGCAAGGGGAGAGGGAATATAGAGAAGTTCCCTCCCCCTTGAAGGGGGAGGGATATAGTGGGGGTGGGGAGAGGGAACCTAAAGTAATCTCCCCTCCCTTGACGGGAGGGGATGAAGGGGAGGGTGATAGATTTTCTGAAAGCGAGGGTAGTTCAAAGAACTGTGCCTCTGTTAAAAAAAGAATAACCTTTCTTTTTTTATCTGTAATTATCTTTCTCCTTTTATCAGCAGTCCAGCTTCTTCCTTTTTTAGAATTAAGCCATTACTCTGTAAGGGCAGACGGCCTTAGTTACATAGAAGCGACAACATGGTCAATGGATTTAAAAGACCTTGTCCAGTTCTTTATACCCGACCCGTATGGCTATGGCACATCAGAAGCAAAATACTGGTCAAACCAGAGTTGGCTTAAAACTATATATCTTGGCACTATACCATTTATTTTATCGTTCTTTTTCTTTTTAGAGAAAGGTAGAAGGACCTTGCCTTTTATTTTGTTTCTCATATTCTCTCTTACCCTTGCCTTCGGAAAAAATAGCGCTATCTATGAATATCTCTATTATTACCTCCCCTCTTTTAACAAAATCAGATACCCGGTAAAATTTCTGTTTCTCGTTTTTATACTGCTCTCTATTTCTGCAGGTCTTGGCTGGGACAGCCTTAAACAAAATTTAGAGCAGGGAAGAAAAAGCGTGAAATGGATAATCATCGGCCTTCTCTTTTTCGCAACGCTTGCAGCAATTGCCTTTGGATGGTTAAGCTATTTTGATAAAGAGGTAAAAGAGTCTTTAATCGCAAAGGGAATGAAATTACCTGAATATAATGATGTATCTATAAATTTGTTTAATACAAAAAGGCTTTTGGTTATCTTTATGATGAGCGTATTAAGCCTTTATGGCGGGTTCAGGTCGGTCAAGGCAAGAAAGGCCTTGCCATATCTTATAGTATTCATATTAACAATAGACCTTTTCTTTGCGCATAGCGGATATTATTACGCAGCCAAAGCCGAAGAATATCACCAAAGCAGTGAAAGCATCGATTTTATCTTGAAGGACAAAGATGGACCTTTTAGAATATTTGTAACACCAAAGACAAAGAAAGGAGATGTTTTGGTATCATCAACGAAAAATAAAACACAAAATAAATCCGTCCCTCCTCCTTATAGTGGAAAGGAGATTATACAGGGCTACAATTTAGAGAGACAAATATTTGACATTGACGGTATGGAGGTTGTGAGGCTTTCAGACTACGAAAAGGTATCTGCTTTTCTGACGACAGCGTCTGGGCCAGCGGCTACGAATTTATTAGCCCTTCTCAATGTAAAATATGTTTTGTCAATTCCAGAGATAAAGTCAAAAGAATTTAAACTGGTAAAGGTAATACAGGCAGGGTCTGATAAAAATCGGAAAAAATATGGAATGGATAAACTTTTGAAGATATATCAGAATTTCAATTATCTCCCAATGGCCTTTCTCGTTGAAAGGTATAAAGTTCTTGCCAAAGAAGAGGAATATAAGAAGATCATGCAGAGTAAAAAATTCAGGCCCGGAGAAGAGGTACTCCTTTATGAAGAGCCGTGGGGTGATGATAGTTCAGAGTTAAGAGTTCGGAGTTCGGAGTTAGTAAAAACTAAAACCATCAAAGAACAAAAAAAACGAGAGGATGAAGTATCTATAGTTGATTACCGCAATAACAGTGTAAGGCTCAGCGTAAATACTGACAGACCAAAGATTTTGGTCCTTAGCGAAACTTATTATACCGGTTGGAAGGTATTTGTAGATGGGCAGGAAAAGAAGATACTAAAGGCAAATTTTGTCTTTAGAGCGGTTCCATTATCTGCAGGTAAACACAAGGTTGAATTTATCTATGACCCATGGACATTCAAAATAGGTCTTTATATAACATTGGCAACTATAATATCATTAATAACTTTGGGTATATTAAATTCAGTGAGAACTCCCCGCCTGTAAAGGGGGGTATCTATAATAATTGCCTACAGATTTTCTTTTGAAAAAGGGTGTTCAAAGGGAATTTTAGGAAACAATGACAATGGTTTCAATCAACAGACTGAAAAAGATCGCACTGCCTGCGGTCATCCTCGCTATATTTTTGGGTACAGCCACATCTACGGCATTGAAAAAATCCAACACATGGGATGAGTCCGCGCATATACTTGCCGGATACTCATATCTAAAAGATGGTAATGACGGCCTGTCGCCACTCAACCACCCGGTTTTCGGGAGAGCAACTATCGCACTCCTCCCGAGGGTGCTTCTTAATCTGGATTATGATAGCAGAGTTAAACCTGAAGAAGCCCCTGGATCTAATTTTTTCCCATATTCGCTGAAATTCCTTTTTGAAAATAAGGTTGACGGAAAGAATATCCTTTTGCTGAGCAGGCTTTCAATAATCCTCCTCGGAGCGCTCCTCGGGGCTTACGTCTACGTCTGGTCAAAAGAGCTATGGGGCACAAAAGGCGCGGTGCTATCGCTCGTTTTTTATGCCCTATGCCCGAACATCATTGCCAACTCATCGCTTGCTACAACCGATATGCCCGTTACAGCGTTTTTTTTCATATCGGTATTTTACCTTTACAGGATGGTTACCATGGGCGTTACAATCAAAGGCGCGCTTATCGCGGCAATATTCACAGCATTCGCCCTTACATCAAAGCATACGGCGCTTCTCCTTGCCTTGATAATCGCATTCGCTTTTTTACTTAACCTCAGAACGGACGGGCTTAAAAAAACGATCCTCTGTTATGCCGTTCTCATATCCGCCGTATACATCCTTATCTGGGCTGTTTATGCCTTCCGGTATCAATGGAGCGGTCCATACTATGTCCCACTTTTCTGGGATAAATTCGCGCACCTTCCCGTTGCGCCGCTATTTGCTTTTTTAAGGAAGATACATTTTCTCCCTGAAGCGTATCTCTACAGCATCAACGGGACGCTTGCCGGTGCAGGGGCGGGCAGGGCAGCCTTCCTAATGGGAGAGTATTCAAGCGCTGGGTGGTGGTACTACTTCATCGTGGCGTTCATTATAAAGACCCCTATACCAACGTTGCTGTTCCTTACGGCCGCCCTCGTATACATGTCAACGGATAGGGAAAACCTTAAAAAAACCGTCTTTTTGGTGCTTCCGGCTCTTGTCATATTCACGGCCATATCTATGCAGAAGGTGAACATAGGCTTCAGGCACGTGTTGCCGGCGTATCCGTTCATCTTCACACTTATCGGTTATGTCCCTGGTATAAGCTCAATGAGAAAGAAGGCTGCGCGCGTGGTATTTTACGGCTTTATCGTATGGTACCTTTATGGTGCGGCCTTTATCCACCCTGATGAGCTTGCGTACTTCAATGAGTTCGTAGGCGGGCCGAAGAACGGCTATAAATATTTGGTAGATTCTAACCTTGATTGGGGGCAAGACCTTATCGGCTTAAAAAAGTATATTGATGAGCATAAGATAGAGAAGATTAAGCTGTCTTATTTTGGTTTCTCAGACCCGGCATATTATGGTATAAAGTATGAGTATCTGCCAAGTTATGCCATACCTAATCCGCATATTGAAAGACATGATGTGCCTCTGAAAGGATACTTTGCCATAAGCGCTACCATGCTGCAGGGGGTGTATCTGTCAGACAGGGATTTTTATAAAGTATTCAGAGACGTTGAGCCAATAGATACAATAGGATATTCTATCTTTATATATAAATTCTGATAAGTAATACATCAAATAGAGAAGCGGAGATTTCATGAACAACAAACGAGCATTTTTTACTTTATTTGTTATAAGTTTCCTTACCCTCTTTGCAGAGATGGTATTTATCCGATATATCCCTTCAAATATCTATCTCATATCCTATTATAAAAATGCCCTGCTAATAGCTATTTTCTTAGGACTCGGTACCGGTTTTATGCTCTCCAAAACTAAGAGAAACTATATTGAGCTAATCCCTGTAGCGACATTGGTACTTATCTGTCTTATTTTCTATTTTAACCACTATCTGAAAATAGACATAGATTACACCACAAAAGATGAATCTATCTGGCCAGAGTTCTGGGCAAACCCCCGCTCTCAATCTATGCCTTTACCTCTTTTTTTATTATTTGCTTACATTGTAATGACGTTTTACTTTATCCCTTTTGGTCAGGAGACAGTCAGGGCTATGCAGCCCTTTAAACCCATTGCCGCATATTCTATCAATATTGCAGGCAGCCTGACAGGTGTTATACTCTTTGCATTGGTAGGTTGGCTCTGGACCTTTCCTGCTGTATGGTTTGCCCTATTGTTAATTCCACTTCTCTGGTGGATCTACCGCTCCTCGACTAAGCTAATGAAAGTCATAAGTAGCGCAGCCATTATTCTAACGATTATGCTCCTTGTTTCCTTTCATTCTTCACACAACACAATAGAACTATGGTCGCCATATAGTAAGATCAAGGTCTATTCCTTTTCAGAAAAAACAGACATGGGGTTCATATCCACAACCAATGGTAATCCCCAGGTAGGCAGTCTTAATTTCGACATAAAAAATATGCCCTGGATTGAGGAGAGTATAGCTACGTACGAAATACCTTACACATTTCTCAAGCCTTCTTCGGTTTTAATCTTAGGCGCCGGCGCTGGAAATGAAGCAGTGGTGGCTTTGAGAAACGGGGTTAGAGAAGTAACCGCCGTAGAAATAGACCCTGTTTTTGCCATGCTTGGCAGGGAGATTAGTCCCCACAGGCCATTTAACGATCGTCGGGTAGAAGTTTATGTGGACGATGCCAGGGCGTTTTTGCACAAGACAAAGAAGAGATACGACCTGATTGTCTTTGGATTCCTGGACTCTCAGTATCTTTTGTCCCATAAATCCAATATACGGACAGAGAACTTTGTCTATACCATTGAAAGCTTCAGAAGAGCCAAAGAACTCCTGACAGAAAATGGTATTCTGCAATTAAATTATAATGCTCCCAAACCTGAGGTTAGGGCAAGGTTCTACCTTATGTTAAAGGATGTCTTTCAAGAGGCACCCGTAGCCCTTGTCCCGTCAAAGCCGATTACAGGCAATATTACTTTTTTGGCGGGCCCCGGCCTTAAAAAAGATATACCTGAGTTCCATGGCTTTCAAAAGGTCTATTATAAGGGGGAGGGGATTGAATACCCCACAGATGACTGGCCATTTTTATATATAGCTAAGAAGGGTATACCCCGGGAATACTGGAGCATGATTGTTGCCATCCCTATCCTTTCTTTTCTTTTTGTGAAAGGCATAGCCAGAAGCAATGCTGGCTTCAGTTTAAAATATTTTATGCTGGGGTTTGGCTTTATGCTGCTGCAGACAAAGAGCATAACAACCTATGCCCTTTTTTTCGGATCAACAGTTACAGTCATATCAGTTACAATTGCGGCAATACTTCTGGCTATATTGATAGCAAACCTTTTGGTATATAAATTTGATATTCAAGGAACGCGTAGTTCGTATCCACTTCTCTTTGTTACTTTGGCCATTCTGTATTTCTTGCCGCTTGAGGCATTTTTAGGTTTAAGCTGGATAGCAAAAACGGCTATTGCAATTACCCTGATTTCAGCGCCATTATTTTTTGCTGCTGTCATTTTTGGGACATCCTTTGCAAAGAGCAAGCAAGTGGATATAGACTTGGGCTCCAATATATTCGGGGCAGTTTTGGGTGGAGTAGGCGAGTATGCCTCAATGGCCATGGGTTTTAGCGCCTTATATCTGATAAGTCTTGTGGCCTATCTGATAGCCTTTTTTGTAGACAAGACAAACGAAGACAGGTAACCACATGTTTCTTAGATTAGGTTGCCGCTACTATAGCAAAGTTGGTTAAGGGAAATAATAAATATGGCTTTGGGTTAAGTGGCTGTTTCAACAGGCATAGATTGTGCGCCATGTTATAAAAGAAACTGTGATAGAGATGATTGCATTAAAGATATATCAGTTGAGAAGGTTTATAACGGGATAGAATACCTGCTCAAAGACAACAGTAAATTGCAAAAAGTCGGTTAATATAGAGAAGGAAAGGGAGGCGGATGCTGGTATCTATTATAATGCCTGTCTATAACGAGGCGCAATATATTGAAGAGATTGTAAACAGGGTCTTAAAAACAGATATTGAGAAAGAGCTTGTCATAGTGGATGATTTTTCTGCCGACGGGACGCGGGATATTCTCAGCAAATACGTGCAGCATAAAGACATCAAGATAATCTTCCATGAAAAAAATAAAGGCAAAGGAGCGGCGATACGAACAGGTTTGAGAGAGGTTTCAGGCGATGTCGTAATCATACAGGATGCGGATTTGGAATACGACCCAGGTGAGTATCACAAACTTTTAGAGCCTATAGTAGATGGAAGGGCAGATGCTGTTTTCGGGAGCAGATTTTTGGGAGGGCCTCACAGGGTATTGTTTTTCTGGCATTATATCGGCAATAAAGTTCTGACACTGCTTTCCAATATACTGAGCAATCTTAATCTCACTGATATGGAGACAGGCTTTAAGGCATTTA
>Ga0209343_10008348_pt1 | contig 12072 bp, 8 predicted proteins | sample RifCSPlowO2_02_FD_184026 | JGI IMG/M metagenome (GOLD analysis project Ga0209343, IMG submission 184026) | Groundwater microbial communities from Rifle, Colorado - Rifle CSP2_plank lowO2_0.2 (SPAdes) (version 2) | ecosystem: Environmental > Aquatic > Deep subsurface > Groundwater | place: Rifle... | reverse complement strand
ATCCACCACCACTCTTTTCATACGGCACCTCCTCCTCCTTTGGATTTTCCCAATGTCGGGATTAACTCAAGTTGTTTAATGAATTATAACACTATTGACTCTTGGTGTCAATCTATGTAATAATAATCGCCAAGGAGGTGAGCACCTTGTCAAACACACCAGATGTAAAGACAGAAAAACGGCCTGTTCCGTACTCAGCGGGAATCGTAGGGCTTGATCTTACTCCCCAGAAGGAACGAGTGGCCCTGGTTCTCAATATCGCAAGCACAGAAGTCCAATTCGTACCAAAGGATATCGCACACCGAAAAAACGAATACCGGGACAACATCGTGAAAGATGCACGAGGAGATGAAGTTATAACGACATTTCCCGAAGGCGAATTTGTCACCGTACGATTCCTGCAGCCCGACGGTTTTGGTACTATGTTCGGGAAAGGAGAGGAAGAAGACGGTGGCAACCCTGTCACGACGGCGCTTCGCGAAGCGCTCGAAGAATCGGGTATGGAAATGGAACAACGCATCGTGTCATCAGTTTCTCACCGCGAGGAACCGCAACCGTGGGGAAGATATTTCAACATTGTCTACTTGGCAAACTGTGTCGGTGCCCAATTCCGGACCGACTTAATCCATGACGACTTCGTGAGCAAGGCGCACTCGGGTTTCTACCCGCTCTATGCGCTTCCTCTGCGGCGTGCGCAAAAGAAGAAAGACACAAAGAAGAAAAAGAAACAGGACAACGGGGCGCCTCGGTTCAAAACGGGCATGTATCAGGCGGCTATCCGACGGATTGTCGCGATCCTGCTTCAGCTGGACCGCACGCTTCTTCAAGACCTCGGCAGGACCGAATGCGACAACGCCGACGACCTCGTGAGGATGGTCCTTGCGCGAGTTCGGTATCACAGCCTCTTCTCGGCACGGATGCTCAAGATGCTCGTCGCGCTCAAACGCGAAGACCTGATTCTCGAACGCTTACTCCACGACCGAGGTATCTTTGACGAGAACTACACGGATCTCGCGCGCCACATCGGCACAAATATCATCCTGTGGCTGCCGAAGGCGTCACTCAACGAAGGGCTGGAAGCGCTGCTCTCACGATGCGATCCGGGAATTCGCGATCGCATGGAGGTCTTTCTCGGCGAGCGCCTCATCCGAAGAAAAAACACCTTCGCCGTATACGAAGACACCCACGCCATCAATCCGGATGAAAAAGAGGTTGTCGAGGAGGAAGACACATTCGCTCCTCCCGCAGATCACGTTCCTGACTATGCCCGCGGGTGGCTTGAAGCGGAAGCAGCGGAAAACGCATGGGAAAAAAGAGATAAACGGGCGGCGGACCCGGCAAAATCCGCTGGAAAGGAGGTCCGACCATGAACGTCGGACACCACCCTAGGCGCGAAAAAGCGCGCCCAACGAGCTTCTTTTCCTGCATAGGAAAAGATAGAGCATGCGGGAATGCTGCACTCGACGGAGAGCTCCTTTGCGGTCCGTGCCGAGACCGAGGTGGCGTACGAATCACGAGACCATCTCGTGTTCTCGTACGCGCTCACTTCAACGAAACGTCGAAGTACGGCCAAACGATCGTCAACATCCTTGAAGACAGCGGGATTCGCGTTGTCCGGCGGACAAAGGAACGCCAGCGGCAACTCGACGAACATCGAAAGCTCCTCGAGGGCGGCGTACGGGTTTTCGGAGTGCATGACCTGCGGCCGCTCGTCGCGATTGAGGACGCGATTCAGGAAATGGGACCGGAAGGTTACTCCCTTTCCGATCTCCACATCCTGGATCTCGACGACGTGCTTGAAGGAACGAGTGACGAGGAAGAGAAGAAGGGCAAGAGAATCGTGGTGTTTCACTACGACTACACGCCCGGCCGGACTTCACTTGAAATTCCCGAATACGGGAATGAAGTTCTGGCAAGACCGTTCCTTGGATGCCGCGTCTGGGTAAATCTGCGAGATCCCGCTACGGGCGCTCTGGTTCATTGCGTTGAACTCATCGGGTTCCAATTTAAAGAGAAAGCGCGACTCCGTCTGAAATTCGCGCGGAGCGTGTGGGGCTTTGAGGACACAACTGACTACACGAAGGAGGAGAAAATCGCCGAGTAGCCCTCGGCGTGAAAGAAAAAACGGCGTGCTGCCTTTCGAGGCACACGCCGTTTAAAATTCATGGAACACAGTATCCCAAAGCCGCCATAAGATGGAAATACATATAAAAAATCAAAACAAATTTCAAACCCCGCTCTCTGAAAGAGCGGGGTGGTTCGCCTCCTATTCTATTCCGCGAGTACGATATCGCGGTCTCGGTCAGTTCGGAACGTTCTCATGGCGCCGCCTGAGAGACATTTCTCAAACCAGTCCAACGCACGCGTATTGGCGTGCGTACCAATGAACGCTGGACTTGGTGATCGAGAAAGAAGCTGTTCTGCGTGATCCGCTCCTTCGCGCCGAAGAGAATGTCCGGTTGCGCGATACTGTTCGCATTTTGCCGCAACTGTAACCTCGACAACTTCGGTTCTCCACTCGTTTGGTTCGCCTTCAACCGGCCTGTCAACGAGAAGTTTGATCTTGTCTCCCTGTTTGCTGTTTGCAACCTTGTACCCGTTCGTGCCATACGCCTGGTAGCCCGCAGCTCCGATGACAACCTCTTCCTGTTCGATGAGCTCAATGATGTACTCTGCGGCAAGTGCATGCCCCATGCCAGACGGAGACACTATCGCAGAAGCTTCCGTGCGTTCAAGTGGCTCGCCTGGATAGTCGCAGATGTTTATGCCACTCATGGAAAACGGATGGTCGCCTTCACACCAGAATCCCTCTGCCGATGTGAGTACGCTCGCGAGCTTGATCGCCGACGGGCCGTCCATCCAAACCGGGAGCCCAAGATCCGCAAGCGTTCTCGCGAACGTCTGGCACCGATCCATGGCGAATGCATAGATCAAGAAATGATGGCCGGACTTAATGGTATTGTGACCTTGGTCTGCCATCCGCTTGATCTCGTCCTTCCACGGAATGAGGTCTTCAGATCCGTTCGTGCAATCAAACACCACGGCGTCCGGAGACCAGCCCGGTGGCGGCAGTTCGGCGCCGCGAGTTGTCATCTGGTCATGGACGCAGTAGTCGCCAGAAAACATCACCCGAAAGACCTTTTCGCCCTCGGTTATCTCGAAGATGAAGTAGCACGCGCCGCGCATATGGCCGGGTCGGTTAACCAGCACCCGGATCACTCCAGGCACCAAATCAATGATCTCCGGCTTCATCACAAGGCGAAGCCGACTCTTGTCGGTCATCCAGAAGATATCGCGGGTTGTGTACGGAGCTCGTTCGCGCTTTTTCTTGGAGACCGCGATCTGGTCGCTTCCCACATAGTCGAGAAACGCGCCCGTTGGTCGAGTACAAAACACCTGGGCGTCTTTCTTCATGCGCGAGCGAACTGCCTCGAGAAAGAGCGCGGCAGCATGATCGCGATGCGCATGCGTCAAGAAAATCCCATCAAGCATGGAAAACTCCGGAAGACGCGCGAGCTCAATCGGCCCTCGCCACGATACGCCCTCACCCTCAATTGATTCCATGCCGATATCGATCATGGAGGTATACGTGCGGCCACAGGCCTCAACGAGAAGAAGAAAGCAACTTGCGCCGATGTCTCTTTTCGCGTCCTTACCTTTTCTTCCGCCAAGAACAACCAGTCGAACCTTCATAAGGGGAGCACCTCCTTTCTCATTTTTTTCTGTCTCCCGATTTTCTTTTAATTATCAATTTTTGCAAAACCGAATACTTTTTGGACACTGATACAAAAAATTCAAAAAAAATCGGGAGACAGAGGGTTTTGAAAGAGCTTATAAACCAGCTATTTGGCTAATAAGCTGACAAAATGTATTATACAATATCCATTGACAGAAGGCAAGTATTTTGATATAATTCTACCCAAGAGTTCTTGAGGTCGGAATCCGGCTTTGCCGTGACAACCGGCCTTACAAACCCAATAAGCGACGCGAGTCGCGAAGAAAGGCAGGTACAGCGATGGCATTCGGAAAGAAGCGACAGCAGGGACAGCAGCGGAAGAACGAGGGTGGTGCCCGCCGGTTCGTGGGCCGCGAGGAGCTGATGAAGTTCTTCGCCAAGTTCGCAAACCAGGCTGAGGCGCTCGTGCTCGAGCAGGCCGAGATCGAAGCCGCGATCGAGAACGGGACGCGCAAGGACATCGAGCGACCCGTGGACGACGTCGCGTTTCGGTCCAGGGTCACTCAGATCCGCGCCCAGGTGGGAAGCGGTCTGAGGAAGAACACCGCGGAGGGCGGGGTCGACTGGTTCGGCCCGTTCGACGGGTGGTTCAAGCAGTACGCTTCGGAGTCGTACGGTCCGGAGTCCGAGTTCGCGGTCGCGCACGGCGCGGACGATGACTGGGCTGGGAGGATGATCTACGTCGTGCTCCCGAGCCAGGCGTCGAAGCACAACACGCTCGCGCGCTGGGCGGAGTTCGCCGGCATGCCCCTCGTGGAGACCAAAGGCGGATTCCGCCCGATCTACGAGGCCGTGATCAAGAAGATGGCCGAGGGGACGCCGAAGCGAGCGGACTTCAAGGATGCACAGGCGCATCTCGAGGCCCGAGCGAAGACCGACGAGGAGGTCCGCTACTTCCGCAAGACCAGGAAGGACGTGGAGGAGTGGCTCGCCGGCAAGAAGCCGGATGCCACAGAGCCCGACGCTGTGACGCCGTCGCGAGACCCGAAGCGCGAGCTCGAGAAGTCCCTGGAGGACGACATCGCACGCCTGGCCGAGGTGCGCAAGCAACTCACTGGTCAGACGAACGCCGGCGCCGACTGGGCTGTGCTCTCCGGAACCATGGCAATGATGAAGGAGGTCCAGGACCGGATCAAGATCGCAGAGGAGCGGCTCGCGGAGATGGAGGGCCCCAAGCCCTCGCCCGCGGACCAGCGCATCGACAGGGCAGCGAACGTGCTCGTGGACGACTCCACGAAGCCCGGCGAGGCGACCGCTACCATGCCCGGCGCGGTCCACACCGCTCCGGCGCAGATCGAGGACATCCACGTACCCGAGACCCTCGAGGAGATGGTCGCTCTGATCACCCGTCTCGAGAAGGAGTTCGATGCCGCCGTCGCCGCGGCAGACAAGCACTACACCGAGGCCACGGCGCTCTACGCCGAGGCCGATACGATCAGGAAGGAGAACCGCCAGAAGGCCGCGGACATGGACAAGCGCGCCGGTGCCATCGAGACGCAGGGCGCCAAGGCCAAGCAGGCCGCGGAGAAAATCAAGACCCGCCTCGAGGCCGCGAAGGCCAAGAAGGCGGAGCTCGAGAAGGCGGCCAAGGCCGCGACGGTGACCCCGCCGCAGGCCGAGCCGAAGCTGAAGAAGGTCCGACTCGCGGGTCGCAAGCCCGCGGTCGAGCCCGTTGTCGCCACGCCTAGCGCGGTGACGCCAGACGGCAACAGTCCCGCCAGCAAGATCGAGCTCATCAAGGCCATCAAGGCAAAGAAGACAGAGCTCGGCGAGACGACCGTGACGAACTTCCTCAACCGCATCAGCGGCGGAGAGGATCTAACAGCAGTGGCCGAGGAGTTCGCGGCCATGACGAGCTAGCAGTTCCAACCCCGCGCCAAGGCGCGGATAAAAGGAGAGAATATCGAAGAAACCGGAGCCGGTGCGCGTATGCGTGCCGGCTCCTTCAACTTTATATATTGTGAAAGACAACCACTCATGGTATTTTGAATACACTAACTAATCATCTCAACTCGCTATGAGTGAAGAACCAAAAATTGAATCATCGGCAGAAGGACCGAAAAGCGAACAACAAGATCCATTCGCCGATTTTACAAAAAATCTGAATGCCCGGCTTTCCGGAAAGGAAATTGATCTTGATACCTATACATTTTACAAACAAACAATAGATTCGCTCCGCAGTGCAGATGACCCAAAAAAAGAACTCAACGCTCTTCTTTCCGGGAAAAAAATAAAACTGGAGGATTTCAAACGACTCCGGGAAATTGCCGATGAAATAGTAAAGGGAAAAGAGCCGGCTACGGGGACTGGCGGAGAAGCAGGGAAAGCGTCTCTTTCGCGAGACGAAGTCATTCAACAAATGAGCGCCGCGATGACGCGGAGGGATAAAGCAGAAGTTGATCGCTTGAGCACTCTTTTGAAATCAATGGAACCGGCAAGCGCCACCACACCCGAACCTCCTACTCAGCCGGGCGGAGCAGCAACGGGAGAAACACCCCAGGGTCGAGAAGCAGAAAAACCCCTGAATGTTCCCGAACGATTTGCAAAAGAATTTGGCATTGCCGCCAAAGAGCTCGAAGAAATTCCGGGATACGGCGAACTGACCGACGGACAAAAAGAAATGGTGTTTGAAAATCTCCGGCAGGTAACGCTCGGACGCATCCAGGAAGAAGCGGGAAAAGAATATAGAAAAAATACTGCCGAAGTGAAAGTTTTGAGGCGTTTCTGGCAAGTAGCATCGAAAAAATTTCAGATCGCAAAACTCGAAAGAGGCAAAATTGAAAATTTTCAGTTTGGCGGAATGGAAGTTCATGGAAAAATTCTTGAAAAACTTGTCGCAGGGGCAAAAGAAGGACCAGAAGCCACCAGAAAAGACGACGGGTCGGTTGAAATACAATTTTTTGGAGATACGAATTTCAAAAAACTCGCGGGACGCGGAGCAACAGAAGGAGAAAAAACCGTTATTCAGGAATTCGACAAATCGGTGTCTGCGTTTTCAAAAATTCCTTACGAGTGGTCGCTTCAGAATGCAACCCGACGCCAGCGGCATAAGTTCGAAAATGCAAAACTTCAATACGAATTGAATCGCGGATACTTGCTCACGGAATTAAGAAAGGTAACCGACGAGCCGCGAGCAATGAGGGAGGCGATCGCGCTTGACGGGAAAATAGAGATGACACAATTTCTCACAACGCACCCAAAGGTTGAACGCCAACTTCAAAAAATTGAATCAAAATGGGTCTGGGCTCGAGCAATCAGAAATACCTTGGCCGAACGCCTTGGGTACTTTGCGTTTGGCACAGTATCGCGAACGCTTGCGGTCGGAGCGCTCGGCGCAATAGGCGCTCCGGTGAGCCTCATCGGCGCGCCGCTTGCCGCGATGGGTGTGGGCGGATTTATTGCGCACCGACGCGCACGGGAAACACTCAAGGAAGAAGCACGGATGTCACGTAAGGGCAGCGGAAAACTTTTTGAAGCGAGGACTGGGGAAAAACAAGTCCGGCCATCACGCGACTACATGGATGCGCCTCTTCTTAAAAACCGCCTTGGATCGCTTCTTGAAAAAATATCGTCTGGAACAGGAAAAACCGAAATACACAAAAAACATCTTGATCGCCTTATACAGCTTGCCGAGGCAAAATTAAAAGACGGCCTGGTAAATTTCGGCCGGGGACCAGAAGGAATTGAAAACCAGTTTCAGCTCATACGGGAATTAGGAAAGGCAAAAGGGGAATTTGCGGTGCTCTCAATGACGCGCCAAGAACATGAACGACTCGAGAGCGCGCTCATGGGCAGAAAAGAAAAAATTGCAAAACATGAACGGGCGTATGTGCGAAAAGAAGTACTCAAGGGCGTTGCTATTGCCGGAGGACTGGCATTTGCCGGCCACCTCGCCATGGAGTGGTATAGAGGTGACTTATTTTCTGGTAAAGAGCAGGGGCTACGAGTTGCCGCGCCAGACGAAGAAGCGGAGATCGGGCGCGCTATCAAAAAAGCGACCGGCGCGGATGTCCATGGGATTACGGCGCCTCCTGAAACGCCGATTGCGCCGCCAGACGAAGAAGCCGCGATCAGACACGCAATAGAGGAATCAACAGGCGCGGAAGTAAAAGGCGCGGTGGAATTTACGCCAGAGCAACTTCGCGAATCCGTGAGAACGGGCGACTCGGTATGGAAAACAACCGAGCGGAAACTCGATGGACTTTTTGGAAACAAATTTACCGAGCTTGATCCTGCGCGAAAAACATTCGTGATTGACGCGATAAAAGACGAAATTGCTGGTCAGATGAAAGAACAAGGTCTTAATCCGGACAGATTGAAGATTGGCCAGGAGCTCGACTACTCGGGAATTCTCGACAACAAAGAAAAAATGGACTCGTTTTTCGCGCGCGCAAACGATCTTGACGCCTCGGTGCGGGAAAGCATTGTTAAAAACAACAAGGTGATCGCGGACTGGATGCAAGAACACCCCGGAGAGCGGCTTACGTCAGAGCGCGTTGAAGAAATTATTCACCCAAAGCCAACGCGCGCCGAAATCCCAACTGACTATACGCATGACACAGGCCCCACCCGTGAAGAAAGCTTCTACAACGGTGTAAGCTTGGCCGAGGCAGAAGCATACGGCTCGCGAGAAAGCGCATTTTTTGCAAAACTCGCCGGGCTTTCGGAGCACGAATATAAAACAATCCGCACAATAAAAATCCGAGATATTCTCGAACAAATCCCTTCGGAGAAAGAAGCGCGGATAATCTGGGAAGGGCAAATTCCCGGACGCACAATAAACCTTCCGTATTTTGAGCAATACGATAAAAGCGAATTTGAAGGGCATATACGCCTCGCAGGCATTCTGCGCCACTACATACAAGGCCATCCCCACGAAGCCATTCTTTCTGGTATGACGGTTGATGATTTCTTTAAGGTTGCCGCTCCGGAAGAAGGACCGATTTTCCGGGGTGCTACTCCTCCTGATTTTCTTGAACCAGAAGAATTTGCGCAAATGGAACCCCAGCGCACTGTCGCGCCTATTGAGCAAACATCCGGAAAATTTGCAACAGAGCCGTATAGCGCGGAGTACACGCCTCCGGACCAGAGGGTGGGAGCAGTGCTCATTGAAGGAAAAGACATTGTTGCATACGGGACTGCCGAAGAAGCGTTTGTTGCAAAAACCCGCTTGGGTATGATTCCGCGCGAATGGGAGAGTATCAAATCACTTGAAACGCGGGAACTTCTCAATCAAACGCCGGAAGGCGCTGCGACCATGAATCCGAGACAACTTCGACAGTGGTACGAAACACAGAAGCCAAAACTTCCCGGAACCTCATTTGATTCATTCCGCAAACAAGCGCTCCTTGCCGACGCCATTCGGGAATCTCTCAAAACAAAAAGCGATCAGGAATATCTGAAGTCCTTACCGGTGCGAGAACTCGTGCGGAATTTCGTTCTTGCGGAAACGGGGAAAGGGGGTGCGGCCGGAGAAGTTGCGGAAAAAACCGCGGGCTTTGACCACACTATTCAGGCGCCCTAAATCCTTCGTAAATTGCTTTTTCCTGCCTTTTGAGAGCTCATTCGTAATGAAGCTCAATATATTTGAAACAATACGCGGCAATCTTGCATGGTCTTTGTGTAACAAAGAAGATTGCCGCGTCCTTAACACGACTGCCGCTGGACAATCGTGTGGGTTTCAAATATATTGAGATTCGTTTCCGTTTTCTCCTCTCCTTCAACCGATTGCTTCTGCCTCGCTCTTTGACTCTTCCTTCGCTTCCTCTTTTGATTCCTCTTTTACTTCCTCACGGATAATTCCGAGTGACATTTTATGCTCAACCGGATCAATCAAAAGTATTTTAAAGGGATACTCCTTGCCGGATTCGAGTGTGCGATGCATATTCTCCTCGTTCCCGAATTCGGAAATATGGACAAGCCCCTGGATGTTTGACCCAATCTCGACGAATGCGCCGAACGGATTGAATTTCGTAACGCGGCCGTTCAAAACGTCGCCTTTTTTGTGCTCTTCCGCGATTTTTTTCCACGGATCCTCCTTGAGCTGTTTCAGGGAAAGTGATACTTTCTCGCCCTGAATATCAATAATCTTTGCCGTGAGTTTGTCGCCCGGCTTTAGGTAGTCGCGCGGATTTTCCACAAGCCCCCAATCGATTTCCGAGATATGGATGAGACCTTCGAGATCTTCGCCGAATTTCATGAATGCGCCGAAATCAACGACCCCCGTTACCTCGCCTTCCACTACGTCGCCGATTTTATAGTGCAGAAGAAGCGCGCGCGTCTCTTCCGATTCAGAATCCTTTTCCGAAAAAATGAGTTTTTGCTCTTTCGGGCTTGCGTCAAGGATTTTTACCTTGAGTGGTGTTCCGATGAATTTCTTGAGCTCCAAAAAAATCTTATCCTTATCTCCGCCTTCAACGCGGGGATAGTGCTTCATGGACAGCTGCGATGCCGGCAAAAACCCGCGAATGCCTTTGTACTCAAGCAAAAGTCCTCCCTTATTCGCCTCAACAACGGGAAGCTCAAGAAGCTCTTTTTTCTCCATTGATTCTTTTACGTCGATCCACCGTTTTTCCTCTCCGGCTTCCTTGAGCGAAAGCTCGATATACCCCTCGTCATTGTCTATTTCAACCACCTTTCCCGCAATCGGATCTCCTTCGCCCGCTTTTCTGATGATGTCTTGGGCCGCATAGTACTCGCGCCCATAGATGATTCCCATTCCCCGGGGACCCAAGTCAACGTAGACGCGCGTTCCTTTTTTCTCAAGGACCGTTCCCTCGACTAATTCGCCGATCTTCACAAACGCGTTTCCGCTCGTCTTTAAAAGCGCTTCCATCGGGTGGCGCGGCTTTTGAGGAATTCTCTCGTCAGGCCGCAAAGAAACGGCCGTGTCGCCGCTTTGAGAATCAACATCTTTTTTCCATGAGAAAATGCTCATGCGGAGTAGTATAGAAGGAACAAGGGTATTTTGCAAGTGAATAGCGCACTTTCTCCATTGAACGAGATTTGATAGAGTGATGACAATGAAAGTCATGCTTCAAAGCCATAATCCCAAAGCGTGTCTTATCTGTGAGCGTATTGATCTCATTCGAGAGGGGGAAAATCCTTTTTTCGTTGCCGAAACAAAAACCGGCTTTATTGTTTTGGGGGATTATCAATTTTTTCGCGGGTATACACTCCTTCTTTCAAAAGATCATAAGCGCGAGCTCCATGAGCTTGATCCGGAAACGCGCAAAACATTTGTATGGGAGATGAGCGAGGTCGCGGCCGCGGTTATTCGCGCTTTTAATCCTGTTAAGCTTAACTATGAGCTTTTGGGAAACACCGACGAGCATATACATTGGCATCTTTTTCCGCGCCATCACGATGATTCGAATCCCAAAGGCACTGTATGGAATATTGATCGTACGATTCGAAACGCCGAGAGCGCTCGGCCGGATACTGATACGCTCAAAAGTATGAAGCAACAACTTCTCAACGAGCTTAAGAAATCTTCAACTATTGTCAGCAAAATCACCGATACTAAGCATTGACTTATGATCGACACAAAAACCGCCTGCGGGCGGCTTTTTCGAGTTCGCTGACGGGCGTATGTCAACAGATTATCCGCACCCGGAATTTGTCTGGTTCCGGCGTTCCTTCAAGCTCAAGGACAATTTCTTCGCCCGGAGCGGAAACGCAGGGCGTCGTTTGATTCCTGTTGAGAATCTCGATAAGAGCAGAGGCGGAAAAACGATCCAGAGAGACCGCGATCCGGAACTTTCGGCTTACGCCGAGCATGAGCTCGATCCTGCGCACAACTTCCCGAGGAGTGGTAAATCCCTGGACTATAAAATCGGAAACCCCGAGTTTTTCCGCGCGATCCTTGTCTTCGGAAATACCCCGATGAGAAGAAATTACAACGGGAATTTTTGCAAACCGGGGATCGGCGCGCATTTTTTCTATGAGTTCAAACCCGCCCATCTTTGGCATCATAATGCCGGTAAAAACAATGTCCGGAGTATCCCCCTCGGAAAGAGCGGCAAACGCCTCTTCGCCGTTTGATACGGCGTGAACCTCAAAACCGTCCGCGCGGAAAACCGCGGCGTACGTCCCCAAAAGAAGCTGGTCGTCGTCAACAACAAGGATTTTTTGCTGTTTTTGTCCGGCGCCTTTCGCGTTTGCGCCGGATGCGTCTTGCCCCATGCCATTCATTATAGCCCAGAAGAGTAAAAATGAAAGCGCAAACCCAAAAATAGTGTATAATAATTTCGATGATCACCCTGGCGAAAAAACCAGCGCCAAAACCTCTTCTCCTCATTATTCTCGACGGGTTCGGCGTTTCTTTGGAGAGAACG
>Ga0209343_10008345_pt1 | contig 12073 bp, 12 predicted proteins | sample RifCSPlowO2_02_FD_184026 | JGI IMG/M metagenome (GOLD analysis project Ga0209343, IMG submission 184026) | Groundwater microbial communities from Rifle, Colorado - Rifle CSP2_plank lowO2_0.2 (SPAdes) (version 2) | ecosystem: Environmental > Aquatic > Deep subsurface > Groundwater | place... | reverse complement strand
ACTGGATGCTGAAACCGGCGCAGGTGCTGGACCTGGTGCGCAATGCCGGAACAAAAGTACTGGTGGTGCCGGGGCCCACGCCGGGCTACGACATCTGGGAAAACATCCAATCCATACGCGACCAGTTGCCCGCCGATGTGCGCGTGCTGACGGTGCGGATGCCGGGCGGCGCGAAGATTGCCGCTTCCGGTTTCGATTCCGCTTCCGATTTCGACACGCTGTGCGCGGCGCAGCCGGGCGAGCGGCTGCTGTTCGAACGCGATATCGGTCCCGACGATCTCGCCGGCTACGTGCATTCCAGCGGCACCACCGGATCGCCCAAGCTGGTGCAGCTCACGCACCGTTGCTTCAGCTTCAAGTGCTGGGCCAACGCCGTTGTCAGCGGCTTGCTGTCGACGGATTCGCTGTTCGTCACCAATCCGCACTTCCACATCGCCGGTTTTTTCGGCCGCGGGATACTGTCGGCGGCCTGGGGTGTGACCCTGGTTTCTCCCGGCCCGCAGGGCGCGCGCGGCCACAATTTCATCGCCAATCACTGGAAGCTGGTGGAGAAATACCGCATCACCCATTTCGGCGGCGTCCCCACCATGCTCGCGATGCTGGCGAAGAATCCGCCGAAAGGTGAGGACATCAGCAGCCTGGGGCCGCACGGCACCGCGGGGTCCGCGGCGATGCCGGTCGAGATCGCCAGGGAATTCGAGCGCGTCATCGGCATCCGCACGCTGCTCACCTACGGCGCCACCGAATACACCCAGAACGTCTGCACCGCGCCGCGCGACGGCGAACCGCGCTACGGTTCGGTGGGCCTGCGTTTTCCCTATACCAGCGTGAAGACCGTGGTGCTCGGCGGCGATGGGGAAATCGAGCGCGAGTGCCGGACCGGCGAAGCCGGTGTGGTGGCGGTGAAAGGACCGGGCGTCACGCCGGGTTATGTCGACCCCGGACAGAACAAGGGTGTATTCACGCGCGGCGGCTACTTCAAGTCCGGCGACCTGGGCAGATTCGATGCCGAGGGTTACCTCTGGATTACCGGCCGCGCCAAGGATCTCATCATCCGCAGCGGCCACAATATCGAGCCGGGCGTGATTGAGAATGCGCTGCTCAAGCACCCCGAGGTGCTGCTCTGCGCCGCGGTCTCCAAGCCCGATGCCTACGCCGGCGAATTGCCGGTTGCCTACGTGCAACTGGTGAAGGGCGCGAAGGCCACTTCCGCGGACCTGGTGGCGTTCGCCGCGCAGCACGTGCCCGAGCGGCCCGCGGCGCCGAAGGAAGTCATCATCCTCGAGGCCATGCCGCTCACCGATGTGGAAAAAGCCGACAAGCCAAGGCTGCGTTACGATGCCGCCGAGCGGGCGTTTGCGCAGGTTCTAGCCGCGGCGCTCGGCTTAGAGGTGAAGTTTTCTGTGAGGGCCGGAGCCGATGAATCGCAGGCGACAACCATTACCGTCAGCATCCCGGGCGATACGGCAACGCGCGCCGAAGTCGAACGCAGGATCGCGGACACCATGAAAAGCTATACCCTGCGCCACGTCATCAATTGGACCTGAAGGAGCGAACCATGCGATCTGCCTTAATTATTCTCGTTGTCGCTCTGGCGCCGGCCGTGCATGCGCAGTCCTACCCATCAAAACCGATCCGCCTCATCGTGCCTTCGCTGCCCGGCGGAGGCTTCGATGTCACCGGACGCACGCTGGCCGACAAGATGGGACCGCTCCTGGGCACGCAGATGGTGGTGGAGAACCGCACCGGCGCGGGGACCGTGGTCGGCACGGAAACCGTCGCCAAGGCGCCCGCGGACGGGTATACGCTGCTCATAGGCGGACTTTCCAACATCGCCTTGAATGCGGGCCTGTACGAGAAGCTCGGCTACGATCCGCATGATTTCCGCCCCATCGGCCTGGCGGTTTCCTGCTCCTACACCCTGATAGGCCGCAAGGATCTGCCGGCAAATTCCCTGCGCGAGCTGATCGATTTTGGCAGGGCCAATCCCGGCAAGCTCACCTATGGCGGCGCCCCGGGCACCGGCCAGCATATCGCCGCGAGCGCGCTTTTCAGTCTGACCGGCGTGAATGCCCTGAGCATCTTCTACAAGGGCGCGTCCGCGGTATATCAGGATCTGCTGGGTGGACGCGTGGACCTGTATTTCGACAACACCCAGACGGCGCGGCCGCACATCGAAAAAGGGGCGGCCAAACCCTATGCCACCTCGAGCCCGGTGCGCCTGTCGTTTCTGCCCAAGCTGCCGACGGTAACCGAAACCGGGGTCGCCAAACTCGATATGGAAACCTGGTTTGGACCGTTTGTCGTCAAAGCCACGCCCCAGCCCATTGTCGAGCGGCTGCGCGCCGAATTCGCGAAGACCATGGCCATGAACGATGTCGTGACCCGCTTCCAGAATACCGGCGGGCGCGTGCTTGCCATGAATCCCGACGAGACCGAAAAATACGTGGCGGCGGAGATCATCCGTTGGATGGGAGTCATCAAAGCCGCGGGAATCAAGATACAGCAGTAAGACCTACCCCTGAGCTTCAGACCCAAGGAGACCATCATGATTTGTCGCGCTCTGCGTTTTGCGCCCTGCCTGGTGTTTTTGTTATGCGCCGTCAATGTCTTCGCGCAACAAGCCTATCCATCCCGTCCGGTCACTTTCATCCTGCCGGTGCCGCCCGGGGGGGCACTGGACATCTTCGCGCGCGCTCTCAACCAGTCGTTCACCGCGCGCGCCGGCCAGCCGCTGCTGATCGAGAATCGTCCCGGCGCCGATTTCGTCATCGCCGCTGAAGCCTGCGCGCGCGCCAAGCCCGACGGCTACACCCTATGCATGCTGCTGCGCGACAACACTTCCATCCTGCCGCTGATTCGAAAGATTCCCTACGACCCGGACAAGGACCTCGCGCCCGTCACCAACATGGTCAATATCCAGAATGTGCTGGTCGCGCATGCTTCCGTGCCGGTCAAGAATTTCAAGGAACTGGTCGAGTACTCCAAAAAGAATCCCAACGAGTTGAACTGGTCCGCCTTTGGTTCCAGCCAGCTGCTGATCGAGTGGGTCAAGCAGCAGTCGGGGCTGCAAATGACCTTCGTGCGCTATAAGGGCCAGCAGGACGCGAACAAGGATTTTCTGGGCGGCCGCCTGCACCTTTATTACCCCGCCATCGGCAATACCGGCATTCCGCAGGACGTCAACTCGGGCAAGATCACCGGGCTGATCGTCGCGGGCAGCAAGCGCATCGCGCTGATTCCGAACGTGCCGACCTTCGTCGAGATGGGCCTGCCGAATTTCGACGTGCGCAGCTGGCTCGGCGCGTTCATGCCCGCGGGGGTGTCGCGCGAGGTGACGACGCGCATCGCAGCCGATTTCACGGCCATCATCCGCTCGCCGGAGTTCATCGAGAAGTACCTGGTCCGGGGAGGCTTCGAACCCCTGGGCGGCACACCGGAGGAATTCGCCGCGTTCCTGCGCGAGGACAAGAAGGTGGGCGCGATCATGGCGAAGCTCGCGACGCGACCGGAGTGAAATTCATGTCCGCCGTACCTGCCGCGCAAGAGCAAGAGACCTATCCGCCCATCCGCACCATCCGCGACATCGAGGCGCTGGAGCGCATGCCGCTGGAGCAACGCGTCTGGTCCTGGGATCTGAACGACTGGATCCGCCGCGGCTGGACCTACAATCCGGACAAGGTCGCGATCAATTACGTCGAGAACGGCGATCCTCTGGCCCAGCCCGTCGAAATCACCTACCGCGAACTGGCGCGGCGCTCGATACAAGCCTCCAACCTGTTCTATTCGCTCGGCGTGCAGAAGGAGGACGGCGTGCTGTTGCTCATGCCCACGCTGCCGCAGCTTTACTACAGCCTTTACGGCGGCATCGCCACCGGCATCACCTGCGTGGTGAACTGGATGCTGAAGTCCGATCACCTGGACGAGCTCATACGCAATGCCCGCACCCGCGTGCTGGTGGTGCTGGGTCCCACGCCCGGCTATGAGATATGGGAAAACGTGCAGGCCATACGCGACCAACTCCCCGAAGACCTGCGCATTCTTTCGGTGCAGGCCCTGGGCGGCAGCAAATTGGCGGATTCGGATTTTGATGATCTGTGCGCCAGGCAGCCCGGCGACAAGCTCATCTTCGAGCGCAAGTTCGGCGCCGACGACATCGGCGGCTACGTGCATTCCGGCGGCACCACCGGTTCGCCCAAACTGGTGAAGCTTGCGCATCGAGGCTTCTGCTACAAGGCCTGGGCGCATGTCGCCACCGGCGGCCCCGGGTGCAACGAAAGCATCTTTGCCGACTACCCGCTGTTTCACGTCGCCGGCGTGCTGTCGCGCGGAATACTTTCGATCTGCAACGGCATGATGGTGATGATCCCCTCGGCACTGGGCGCGCGCGACAAGCGCTTCATCGCCAATTACTGGAAATTCGTCGAGAAATACCGCATCACCCAGTTTACCGGAGTGCCCACCACGCTCTCGGTGCTCGCCAAGAATCTGCCCACCACCGAGGATGTCAGCACGCTGAAGAAAGTCGCCACCTCGGGTTCCGCGCCGCTGCCGGTGGAAACCGCCAGGGAACTCGAGCGCGGCCTGGGCATCCGCGTGCTGCTGACCTATGGCTCCACCGAATACACCACCGGCGCCACGCAACCGCCGCGCGAAGGCGACCCGCGCTTCGGCTCCACCGGCATGCGCGTGCCCTACACCCAGGTGCGCCCGGTGGAACTCGACGGCGAAGGCAATATCGCGCGCTTCTGCGGCCCCAATGAACTGGGCATCATCGCGGTGAAAGGACCGGGTGTCACACCCGGCTACGTCGATCCCAAACACAACGTGGGTATCTTCACCAAGGACGGCTATTTCAAATCGGGCGATTGCGGCCGCGTCGATGAAGACGGCTTCCTGTGGATCACCGGCCGCGTCAAGGACCTCATCATCCGCGGCGGCCACAACATCGACCCGCAGACCATCGAACACGCCATCCGCAAGCACCCCGCGGTGCTGCACGTCGCGGCGGTGGGAAAGCCCGACAGCTACGCGGGAGAGCTGCCAATCGCCTACGTGCAGCGCATCAACGGTTCAAGCGCGAGCGCGGAGGAAATTCTCAAGTTCGCCGAAGCGCACATCCCCGAGCGGCCGGCCGTGCCCAAGGAGATTCACTTCATCGACAGCATGCCGGTCACTGATATCGGCAAGCCCGACAAAGTCGGCTTGCGCTTCGATGCGGCAAGGCGGCATTACACCCAGGTGTTGACCGAGGCGCTCGGCGGCGAAGCGAGCCTCGATGTCGACGTGGGGCACGATGCCACCCACGGCACGCGGGTGACAATTAGCGTCACGGGTGAAAAGGCCGGCACGCGCCCGGCCATCGAGAAGCGCATTGCCCAAGTGATGAAGGCCTACAGCCACCACTACGTCGTTGCGTGAATCCATGACGCGCGACGGCGCCGTTCGTGCCTTTATCAGCGCTCAAGCCGCGAATTTCCTTCCCCAGAATAACTCGATGCCTTTCCATTCGAGGTTCTGCGGCTGTTCGAGCAGGCCGTCAAAAGCGGCATGCAGTTCCTCGGGGCTGTAGTAAGCGGACTCCCGCGGAGGCAGCGGGCGGAAGTGGCTGATCTTGTCGATCCAGTACTGCAGGTGCAGGTCTGCTTCAACGCGCGGAAAGAACGGCGTGCCGAACATCGCGAGTTCCGCGAGCACCAGCCTGCGCCCCGGCTTCATCGCACGCAATAATTCCCTGCCGGTTTCGCGCCAGTCGTCGCAGTGCTGGACAGACTGCATCGCGACGATGCAGTCGAAGTAGGCGTCAGGCACCTTTTCGGTGTAGTCCCAATGCCAGGTGCCGATCTTGCCGCTTTTGCCTTTGACGATGTCCGCGGTGGTCTGCCGCCCTTTCTCGATGATTTCGACGCATTGAACTTCGCCGCTGCCGCCGACGATGTTGCGCAGGTCCACGTCCCAGCCGCAGGGTTCAATCGATTCCCCGATGATCAGCACCTTGTCGCCGCGCTTGAGTTCCGTGAGGCTGTAGATGATGCTCAGCATCGGCGCTGCCAGTTCGCGCCAGCAGTAGGGCAGTCCACCCAGCCGGATCACCTGAGCCCAGCGGGCCTGCTCCTTGGGATCCTCGATGGTCGGGCCCAGCGCCTTGGTGTCCCAGGGCTGAATGTATCCCCACGGACCACGCTTCCACTTACTGGTGTCGTTCCTGTCAGCCACTGCTGCCTCCTTCGTTCGGCGTGAATCCGCGCGCCCCGCGAAGTTCACGCCCGGTTTTTCTTTCAGGCAGCGCTGACGGCACTTCTGGCCTGCGCGGCAGTGGCGATGGGACGGCCCAATGCATGGCACAGGTTTGCCATGCGCTCGACCAGGTAGGCATTGCTGCTGGCAAGATTCTTCTGATCGAAATCCATGACCGAGTCCTCGAACCCCACTCGAACGTGCCCGCCCATTTCGATCGCCAGGGCGCGCAAGCCCAGGCCGTAGCGCCCGCCCCGAGCCACCCACCACTGCGAGCGCTCGGGCAGCGCATCGGCAAGTTCCATGAGTTTCGCCGCGCCCTGCCTGGTCGATTCCGGATCGCGCAGAATCAGCCCGAAACAGGCGGGGCGGTCGATGGCGCCTTCCTCGATCAGCCGCAGCGCGCCTTTCAGCATACGCTCGTTGTACACCGACAGTTCCGGCCGCACGCGATGCTCGCGGACCTTCAATGCCATCTGGCGAATGCCCTCGTGCGCGGCCGCGTCGTCCTTGAGAAAATCATCCAGGGGCAGCGACACCATTTCCGGGTTCAGATCGACCGGTTCGATCGCTTCCTCCACCGTAAAGCCCAAGGTTCCCAGGGAAATCTGCAGCACGATATCGGAATGCTCGCGTACGCGGTCGGCAATCTCCCGATAGACCTCGATGGACTGCGTCGGCTGTCCGTCCTCCCGGCGCGCATGCAGGTGGGCGATCGAAGCGCCGGCCTTCGCGCAGCGGATGACCTCCTCGGCGATTTCCTTCGGCGAGATGGGCGTTGCGGGATTGTCTTTTTTCAGCGCGCGCGCGCCGTTGGGCGCGACCATGATCATCACCGTTGCTGGCGTGGTCATGATTTCCTGGCCGGGACGAAACTCACCGGCACCGCGCCGCTGGAGTCGGATAGCGCGACAGGCTCAACGGCGGCTTGCTCGGGATGGTCCTTGAGCCAGGCGGCCAGTGCGCCATTCATTCCGCCGTTGACGACGATATCCCTGAGGATGGGAGACATCGAGGGCAGGCGCGTGCTGGTTCCCCGCGTCAGATTCCTTGCTTCGCCCGTCGCAAAATCGACTTCGATCTCGTCTCCGTTCTGCAGAAAGTCCGCGCCGGGATTGCAGCCGGTCAGCAGCGGCAGCCCCACTGATACGGCGCGGCGCATCGCCTTGTAAGGCATCGATTGGCAAATCACCCCGAGGTTCAGGGCGGCCATGGCGATGAAGCCCTGCACATGCGGTTTGCCGCAGGCGAAATCCTGTCCGCCAATGACGAAATCGCCGGGCTTCACCTTGCCGGGAAAGTCCGGATCGGTGCTTTTGAACAGATGCGGAATCAGCTTCTTCGGATCGGTTACGCGCTCGATCGCGAACTTGAACGGCATGATTCCTTCATCCAGGGAAAACCGATCGCCGAATACGTGGCAGTAACCGCGTTTCTTGAGGGATTTCTCCATGGGGATTCCGGCTAAGGGCTCATGAACTTGCGCGGATCGGCCATGCAACCCGCAACGGCGGACGCCGCCACCGTGAGCGGGCTGCCCAGGTAGCACTGCCCATCGACGGAACCGAAGCGGCCCGAGTGATTGGTTGCCGCCGTCGAAATCGACACTTCACCCGGCCCCAGGGGGGCAATGATGCCGCCGGCGCAGGGGCCGCAACCGGGTGGCAGCACCATCGCCCCGGCTTCGACAAACATCTGCGTGATGCCGTCATCCGCCAGTCGCCGCGCCACCTCATTGGTACCCGGGCCGATGAACATGCGCACCCCATCGGCAATACGGCGGTTCTTGACGAAGCGCGCGGCGTCGGCGAAATCTTCATACATACCCGAGCCGCATGCGCCGATGAAGGCGTGGTCGATGTGTCGTCCCTCCACGCTGGCAAGGTCCGCGGCGAGATCCGGTCCTCCGGGCAGCGCCACCTGCGGCACCATCGTGGAAAGATCGACGACAATGTTGCCGGCACTCGGTGCACCCAGGTCGCTGATGAAATCGGGGGCTCCGCTGCTGTCGATTCCCGGCGGCGGCGACCCAAACAGAACGTTGGCAACGCCGATCTCGGTGAGCGAGTTGCACAACGCAACCCGCGACGCAAGGCTAAAGGCCTCCAGACCCGAGCCGCAAAATTCGATGATGCGGTTGTCGTGGCTCACGTTCCAGCGGCCATTGGCAAATCCGCCGCAAAGCAGGAAGCCGACATCCCTGGGATGTGCGCCGGAGGGCAGGGCGCCGGTCAGCTCGACACGCACGGTTTCCGGGACCTGGGTCCAGAGGCTGCCGGTGGCCAGCACCGAGCTGACTTCGGCGCCGACGCCGATCGCCAATGCGCCAATCGCGCCGAAATTGGAGCAATGCATGTCGTAGGCAAACAGGAACATGCCCGGACGCACCAGACCGGCTTCCATCGGGAAGATATGGCCGTGCCCGCCGCGGCCGACATCGAACAGGCGGCCGATTTCCCAGGCTTTGGCGATCTTGCGGATATTGCGGCCGCGCTCCACCGCGCGCTGCGTTGTGTAAGCCACTTCATGGTCGGTGACGAACACCACGCGCTTGGGATCGCGCACGCGAGCGTAGCCCAGTGCCGCCAGCTCGCCATGCACGGTCTCGACATAACCGTCATGGATGATCACAAGTTCAGGCTTGGGATAGACCACTTCACCGATCTCAACCCGGTCACGCCCGCAGGCACGCGCAAGGATCTTTTGCGTTGCCGTCATCGGCGCCTGGTCGGGGCCGGCTGCGGCTGACGGCATCACCGATCCTCCACGCCGGTTGCGGCCGCGGCTTCCTCTGCCTTGCGCCGCGATTCCTCGAATACCCGCAGACCGTACATGGCGATGGCACGCGCATGCTCGTTGTGCAGCACGATCGCCGCCTGGGAAGCATCGGCGTTGCGGCTGCGAATGGCGGCAAGCAGCGAAAAAAACTCGCTGATACTTTCCGCCGGCCGCCCGGGGAACCTCAGCGATGAAGACCACAGGAAACTCAGCCGCACGTTGACCTGGCGGAAATAGGCGGCCAGCATGGAATTATTCGCCCCGGCGGAGAATGTCTCCCAGAGTACGGCCTTTGAAGACTTGATCACGCTGACGTCCTGCGATTTGAGTGCCATGTCGAAGTCGCGAATGGCTTCTTCGAGATGCTCTATCTGTTCCTCGGTGCCATGGATCGCGAAGCGCCTTGCAATCAATGTTTCAAGCGCAACGCGCACCTCCCAGAGCTCCAGAACATCGGCAGCGGTGATCTTGCGCACCACCGGACCGCGATTGGGGAGGATGTCGATCAGCCCCTCGGCCTCCAGCTGCCGCAGGGCTTCGCGCACGGAGGGTCGGCTCACCCGCAGGCGCTCGCAAAGCTCGCGTTCGGTCATGCGGTCTCCGGGCCTGAAGGTGCCGTCGGTGATAAAGGTGCGCAGCCTTTGGGCAAGCTGCGCACGCACCGGCGTGGGGCCATCGCCAAGGGCGGCGAGCACCGCCTGGCGTTTGCGCGAAAGCGTTTTGAGCGACGCCGGCTTGTTCTTGCCGACACCGCCCTTGAGCAGTTTCAATCCGCCCGTTGCACGCTTGATCATGGGAACTCCTTCATTAGCTGAGATCCGCCTTGAATCCGCATTGTTCTATGGCCATTACGCCGATCATCTCGTCGTTCTCGCCGGAATCGCCGGTCACCCCCAGGGCACCGATGATCTTGCCTGTCTCCGGGGAACGGATGAGGATTCCGCCCAGGGCAGGAATGAATTTGCCGCCGGAAGCCGCCGCCAGGGAGTCCACGAAATGCGGCCGGTTCTTGGCCATGGAAGTCTCCATGAAGCGCGTCGAATGACCCAACGCGGTGCAACTCCAGGCCTTGCCGAAAGCAATCTCGAAGCGGAATGTACTGCTGTCGTTTTCGCGCTGCGCCGACACCATGTGGCCGCCGCTGTCCACCACGCAGAAGGTCAGCGGCAGATGCTTGTGCTCCCGGGCCAGTTTGATGCCGGTCTCGATGATCCGGTTCGCGGAATCGAGGTCGATGTTCGTTGCCGCCATTGTTTTTCCTTCAGTAACTGACGAACCGCTCAAGGCATTTCCTCCAGCAGCCGTCCGAACCCCTTCAACGGGGCGCGAACGTGCAGCCGCTTTTGTATCTCCCAGCTTTGCGCGGTGAGATGGTGAACCACGGGTATGCCCAGATCCTGCTCCAGCAACGGGACGATATCGAGCGTGCGCCAGGCCGGTCCCAGCATGTAAATGGCCTCCACCTTCTTTTGCTTGAGGACCAGCGCCTTGATGAACCGGTAAACCTCGGTGCTGGCGAGTGTCTGCACCTTGTCGAAAGCAATCTCGATACCTTTCATGTCCAGGACATTGAAACCCGCATCGACGAAATACCGGGCGAAAGTCTTGTTGAGATCGTTGGGAAAGTAGCTCGCGCCGACGATGCGCTTCGCTTTCAGGGCGCGAAACGCGTTGACCTGCGTCTGGCCGTTGGTGAACACCGGACGCTTGTATTTCTTCTCCCATTTCTTCATCAGGGCCTGCTCGGCGCGATAGCCGAGCACCTGGAATGGCGGCTTCGAACTGCTTGCGCGTCCCCTGGTTGATGCCTATGTGCAGGGGAATAACGCCAATGCCGTCGGGCAGCAGGCGAATCAGGTCCTCGGTGCTGCCGGGCCTGAAGTTCGGTTTGATAAGGCCCACTGTGCCCCGCCAGCAACTGGTCAACGCCATGAATTCGCTCCGCTTTGATCGATAAGCTCAACATCCCGCAGTGCGTCGGGCTAGGCTTTCGCAGCCGCCTTGGTACCGCCGCCGGTGTTGACGGCGGCCTTCTCGCTGGGCTCGGTGATGAAACCCTCAGCGGTCACTTCGAAAATAATATTGTCGACATCGCGGTATTTCTGATGATCGAGACCGCCGGGCCACATGTATTTGCCGCCCGCGGCTTCAATCGCCGCGCGCGCTTTGGCGTGATCGTCCACGCAGGCCACTTATCATACGCAGCGTCAAGGGGAAGTCAATAGATTGTCTTACAATCTGTTGCGCAGGGTCGGCGGGACGTGTATCGTTCGCGGCAGGTACCCATGAGTGACGCAAGCCATGTCGATTGATCTGCAGCATGCAAACCGCATCATCCGCGCCGGCATCCGCATTTCCCGGGAAATGAAACTCAAGCCGATGACGCTGTGCATGCTGGACAGCGCGGGCCATATCGTTTCGGTACTCATCGCATGAGCGCATACGGCTGGAAAGCATCCATCGGCTTCATCGGACCGCCGCGAACCAACGAAACGGTGCTGCACGAAGCCATTCGCCTGGCGCCGCCGGGCATTTCCTGGTGCTGGTCGACCATGGGCCTGCCGGAATTCGGCCAGTACCAGTTCGACGAAGCATTGAGCCTCGCGAGCGTGTGCGCCAGGGAACTCGCCAGCCGCGACGTCAGCGTCATCGTTGCCACCGGGATACCGCTGATCACCTCCAAGGGTCCCGGCTACCATGTCCAGCTCGAAAAGGAATTGTCAGCCGCCATCGGACATAAGAAACCGGTAATTTCGGATATCCATTGCGTGATCAATTCGCTGGCCGCGCTGGGCCTGGACAGGATCGTCATTGCTTCGATCTACCAGCGCTACATTCAGGACAACTTGATCTGCTACCTGGAACACTACGGCATCACAACGCTGGCCGACGAAGGGCTCTCCTACGCCCTGGCCGATTGCATGACCAAGCCCACCATGGAGACTGCATACCAGTCGGCCATGCTGGTGCGCGACAAGGCGCCGCAGGCGCAGGGCATATTCATCGCCTGCCCGCAGTGGCCGATCATCGACAACATCGAGCGCATCGAGCGCGAAAC
>Ga0209343_10008338_pt1 | contig 12079 bp, 11 predicted proteins | sample RifCSPlowO2_02_FD_184026 | JGI IMG/M metagenome (GOLD analysis project Ga0209343, IMG submission 184026) | Groundwater microbial communities from Rifle, Colorado - Rifle CSP2_plank lowO2_0.2 (SPAdes) (version 2) | ecosystem: Environmental > Aquatic > Deep subsurface > Groundwater | place... | reverse complement strand
CCAGTCGGTCAGCTGGTCGAGCGAGCTGCGGTGCGTCGCGTCGGAACGCTCGCTGTCGGCGATGCCGCGCGCGTCCATGCAGGTGCCGCACACGCCAACCTCACCGCCATGTCTCGCCACGCTGCGCAGCATCACGTCGAGGTTGTAATAGCCTTGGGGCACCTTCTGGCTCGCCTTTGCCGCGCCTGCCGCGTCGCCGATGAGAAACACCTTGACCTGTTCACCCTCGCGCTTCGCGAGGGATCCGGCCAGCCGCAACGCGTTGTAATTCCGCTCCGTGCCGTACGGAGGATCGTTCAGGATGAAGAGTGTCTTAGCCATGGATCGCACTCCTTGCGAATGCATCTCTGGGGCTGGCGGCCACGTGTCGCGCCAATGTCTCCGTCATCCGCACTGCCGCGACAAGCCCCGATACAAACGTCAGTGCTGCAACGAGCCACATCGCGGCGTGGAGTCCGAAGAGATCCGCGGTGACGCCTGCAAGCAGCGCCCCAATTGCGTCACCCAGATCGCGCCAGAGTCGATAGCGGGGAGGAGGCTGCGCTCCATGCCCACCGTGGCGCCGACAAAGGCGTTCACGACGACGAGGAGCGACAACTGCAGGAGATTCTCGCGCAGCCCGAGTCGAACAGGCGACAACGCCTCGTCTGGGGTCGTCGCGCTCATGGTTGCGCCTCCATGTGCGGATCGCCTCCCGTCTCGACGCGCCAGCCGCGAGCGCGCCACTCCAACACGCCGTGCTCGATGCGATGCGCACGGAATCCCTTCCGACGCAGGATGTCGACCGCATCGAGCGCCATGACGCAGTACGGGCCGCGACAATAGGCAACGATGTCTCGCCCCTTTGGCAGATCGGGCACTCGCTTTTTCAGGTCCGCCAAGGGGAGCGAGACGGCGCCGGGGATGTGGCCGGCCAGATACTCCTCGCGCGGACGGACATCGACGACCGTCACGGCGCCCGCCCGCACGCGACGCAGGAGTTCGTCGTCACCGACAGCCTCCAGGGCACCCCGCTCGTGCAGGTACTGCCGGCTGACCTGCTCGATCTCGGCGAGACGCGATTGCGCCAACGTTCGCAGCTGGAGGAAGAACGTGCCGACCAGCGGATCGGCCAATCGGTAGGTCACATGCAGACCGGCCTTCTCGGCGTCAACCAGGCGGGCACGGCGCAGGACCTGGAGGTGGTGCGATGTATTGGCAACGCTCTGGCCGATCTGCGCGGCGAGCCCTTCGACGGTGCGAGGCCCCTGTGTCAGGAGATCGAGGAGTTCGAGCCGACCCGGGCTCGCCGTCGCCTTGCCGATCCGCGCGATCTGCTCGTAGATCTCGGCCTTGAAGCGAGAGGTTGAGCTCTTCATCGAATCTTCAAGTATTCAAATATATATTTGAATAGTGGCCCACTACGAGACCGATGTCAAGTCGCACTCATCATGACTGTCACTCATCATGACCACGTGTCTCCTGCGCCTGGCTTGGTTGGGCCAGACGCGTATGCGCACTGGCGCGCGACGACGCTCGGCGCGCTGACGACGCTCGGTGCCGCCTTCATCGCCGTCGCGGGCACCAAGAACCGGTCTCGCCACGATCAGCTGAAAGACATCCTTCGGGACGGACAGGACTCCCCATTGCGAAATCGTCCCGCTGCCGACTACGATGGCGGGCGCGTCAAAGGAAGCGCAACATGATTCGCAACCGGTCATTCGCCTTGATCGCGTGTCTCGGAATTGTCATGCTGTGTGCCGCTGCCGTCGGCGGTCAGGAACCCGAGTTCCCTGCAACCCAGGTGGGGCAGCCCGCCAACGCCGCGGGGCCGGTTGCGCCTCCGGTCGGGCAGACCCGAGCGTATGCCACCATGCTGCAGCTCATGCGAGGTGTGCTCTATCCGGCATCGAACGTCATCTTTACGGCGCAGGCTGACGATCCACTGTCATTCAAGCCGGCGCGGCGTCCTTCAACGTCGCCGGACCCGTTCACGGGCGCGTACCCGGGGTGGCAGGCGGTCGAGAATGCATCGCTGGCCCTCACGGAAATGGCCAATCTCCTCCTGCTGGAGCGCCCGTGTGGCAACGGGAAGCCGGCGCCCGTGAAGAACGCCGACTGGCAGAGATGGGTTCAGCAGTTACGCGATGCGGGGATGATCGCGTATAAGGCCGCGCAGACCAAGAATCAGGACGAGATCCTTCTGGCGGCCGGCGACCTCAACGACGCCTGCCTCCGGTGTCACATGAAGTACCGCGACGTGCCTGGCGGCTTCCCGAACCGCTGCTAGTCGCGCACGGCAACCGGCTCGTCCTCGGGCTCGAGGTTCGCCATCTCGGCCGTCAGCATCTGCTCGCCGGCGCCGGCGGAGACGCCGCTCGAAAAATCCACCGGCGGGAGAAAGAGCGTCGCGAAGAGTGACGCGGCGGCGAGCACCGTGCCTGCGAGAAAGACGTGATGGAGCGCCGTGGCGAACTGCAGCCGGAGCGGACCCGTCAACATCGCTCCGGTCGCGGCGAGTCCTTCCACGCCCCCGGGGATCGATACACCGGTGAGCTGCCGGGTCATCAGCGCGCCCATCGCGGCGATGCCGACCGCAGCGCCGATGCTGCGGGAGAACTGATTGAGCGAGGTCGCCAGGCCGAGATGCGCGCGCGCGACGCCATGCTGAACCGCCAGCAGCAGGGAGAGCATCGACAGTCCCATGCCCGAGCCGATGAGCAGCCCCGACTGCAGCACCGCGCTTCGAGACGAGTCGGCGCCGACGAGCGAGAGTCCGATAAACCCTAGCGTCATGAGCGCGCTGCCGGTGACCGCCAGGCTGCGGTACCCCACCTTCACGGTCATGCGGGCCGAGACAATCGACATCACCACCCAGCCGAGGAAGAGCGGCGTGAGCACCTGGCCCGCCTGCGTCGCCGTCGCACCCATGACGCCCTGGACAAACAGCGGGATGAAGGCGATCGCGCCGAACAGCGCCATGCCGACGAGAAACACCACGACGAGCGTCCGCGCGATCAACGGGTTCCGCAGCAGATCGATCGGCAGCAGGGGATCGGCGGAGCGGCGCTCCACGGCAACGAAGGCGACGAGCAGCGCGGCCGAGGCCGCCGCGAACCACCAGGCGGATGCGCCCAGATCGGCGGCCAGCGCCAGCAGCAGCGCGCTGATGCCGGCAAAGAGCAGCACCGCTCCCGTCCAGTCGACGCGCACCGCGGACACACGGCGGATTGGCGGATACGACAGCATGAGGACGGTGATGCAGAGCAGGCCGAAGGGCAGATTCAGATAGAACACCCAGCGCCATGACAGCGCATCGGTGATGTAACCGCCGACGAGCGGGCCGGCTACCGAGGCCAGCCCCCACACGCCGCTGAAGAGCGCCTGAGTGCGCGCGCGCTCCTGCAGCGCGTACAGCTCGCCGACGATCGTCATGCTCAGCGGGATGATCGCGCCCGTTCCCAACCCCTGAATCGCCCGCGCGAGAATCAGCAGCGTCATCGACGTCGCGGCGCCAGCCATCATCGATCCGACGAGGAAGATCGTGATGCCGGCGAGGTACATGCGCCGGCGGCCGTACAGATCCGAGAGCCGGCCCCAGATCGGCACCGAGGCGGTGGAGGTCAGCAGATAGGCGGAGAAGACCCAGCTGTAGTGCGCGAGCCCGCCGAGCGTCGCGATGACGGTCGGCATCGCGGTGCCGACGACCGTGGCTTCGAGCGCGCCGAGGCTCATGCCGAGCAGAAGCCCGGCGGTAATGGCGCGTCGCCTCCGGAGACTGATGGGCGGCGCCGTTTCCGAACCGTGCATCCCTCAGGGTACTACGGGCAGTCGGATCTCGAACACGGCGCCGCCGTCGGTGCGGGCGCTGATCGTGCCGCCATGGCGCTCGACGATCGCCTTCACGATGGACAGGCCGAGTCCGCTGCCACCGCTGGCGCGTGCGGCGTCGGCCTTGTAGAAACGATCGAAGATGAGCGGGAGGTGCTCGGGCGGAATGCCCGGCCCCGAGTCGCGCACCGTCAGCCGGACGACACGATCGATGCGCTCCGCGGAGAGCGCGACCTCACCGTGGTCGGGCGTGTGGCGGATGGCATTGGCCGCGAGGTTCTGGAGCGCCTGCTCGAGGCGGTCCGGATCGCCGATGAGCGTCTCCGCGCCGGCGGACACGTCGCGCCGCAGCCGTACTCCGCGGCGCTGCAGATCGTGCTCGTGGCGTTCGGCTACACGGCCGAACATCGCCGTGACGTCGACCGACGTGCGCCGCATGGTGGTGCCGCCGCCCTCCAGGCGGGCCAGGTCGAGCAGGTCTCCCACGATGCGCTCGAGCCGGTGTGTCTCGTCGGCGACGATCTGGACGTAGCGCTGCCGTGTCGGAGCGTCGGCCGGCACGTCCGGCATGGACAGCGTCTCCAGATAGCCGCGCATTGCGGTCAACGGCGTGTTCAGTTCGTGCGAGACGTCGGCCAGCAACTGGCGCCTGGCGCGGTCCGAGGCCTGCAGCGCCTCGGCCCGTGTGGCGAGCTCCACGGCCATCCGGTTGAAGGAGCGCGCCAGCGCCGCCACTTCGTCGCCGCCTTCCTCGGGCACCCGGGCATGAAGCTCGCCGTGGGCGAGGCGCTCGGTGGCCTGCTGCACCTGCCGAAGCCGCCGCCGCACGGGCCCGAACACGACGAACGCGATCGCCGCCACGCCAAGTGCCAGGATGCCGCCGCCCACGATGCCGAGCGTGGGCCCGAGATCGCGGGCCACGCGTGAGAAGGGCGGTCGTCCAGGAACGACGCCCACCATCCCGACGACCATGTCGCCCGCAACAATCGGCGCGAGAGTGCCGCGCGGCACGACGGGCCGCATCGGACGCAGGCGCGCGGGAGGTCCGTCCGGGCCATCCATCTGCCGGTCGCGGAAACGCAGCCCCGATCCCGCGCCGCGGCCGCCGGGGCGTCCGGCGGCAAACCGTTCGATGCGGTCGAATTCGGCCCGGACCGCAGCCTGGATGCCCTCGGGCACGTCGTCGTGGTTCGAGACCGTCCGGCCGCCACGCATGACCACGAGAAACGTCTGGTAGACGTTGCTGTAATGGTCGCGGACGTAGGCGTCCAGATCGAGCGCAGGATCGCTCGCGAGCGCGGCCCCGATATCGGACGCGACGATGGCGGCGAGCCGCTGCGGCTCGCGGGCGGGCATCGAGCCGGCAATGCGGTCGGTCGTCCAGAGGAACAGGGCGGCCTGCGCGGCCAGCATCAGCGCGAGGAAGGCGATCAGCCCGAGGCCGATGCGCCAGTACAGGCTGCGGTGCCACCGGACCCCGCCCGCTTCAGACATCGGCCGCCTTGTAGCCGCTGCCCCAGACGGTCAGGATGACCGACGGGTCGGCCGGATCCGCCTCCATCTTCTTCCGCAGCCGTTTGACCAGCGTGTCGACGCTTCGAACCGTCACGAACGTGGCGCCCTTCCAGACCTTCTGCAGCAGCGCCTCGCGGCTGAAGACGATGCCGGGGTGTGACAGCAGCACCTGCAGCAGCTGAAATTCCTGGCTGGTCAGTTCGACGGGCGTGCCGCCGACCGTCACTCTGCGCCGCGCCGGTTCGACGCGGATGTGTTTGTAGATGAGCGGCTCGATCGAGTCGGGCTCGACCCGCTGCCGCCCCCGGCGGAGGAGCGCCCGCACGCGCGCCATCAGCTCGCGGACGCCGAACGGCTTCGTCAGGTAGTCGTCCGCGCCGCTGTCGAGCCCCACGACCTTGTCCGATTCCTCCCGCCGCGCGGTCAGCATGAGAATCGGCGCGTCGGCATTCAGCGACTCGCGCCGAATCGCCCGGCAGACGGTGACGCCGTCGAGCCCGGGCAGCATCAGGTCGAGCACGATCAGGTCGAAGCGCCGCGACCGCGCCAGCGCGAGCGCGGTCGAACCGCTGTCGGCCTGCACGCACTCGAGGTGCTCGAGGCCGAGGTGCAGGCAGACGAGCTCGCGGATGTTCGCTTCGTCCTCGACGACGAGGACGCTCGGGCGCGGGGCCGGGGGGCTCTCCACGGACCCTTCAGAGTAGTCGATCGCGGCGTTTCTCCACATCGTGTGTGCCTGCATCGATCGTAGCCGGCGGCGGACGACGCGGATGTGAAGAAAGTGTGGCACGGCAGACCGCGAAATGTCATCGGCGCGACACCCTGCGGCCATGTTTCTCCGGTCTACTGGGGTACATGACAACGCGACTTGGTCTGATCGTCGGGGGAGCCCTCGCCGTCACCGTCTCCGTGGCTGCGTACTACCAGACGCAGCGAAGTGTGGACGGACCCGGGTACACGACCGCCATGGCGACGAGAGGGGATGTGGTCGATACCGTCGAGGCGACCGGCACGCTCGGCGCCGTGACCACGGTGCAGGTTGGCTCTCAGGTGTCAGGCACCATTCAGTCGCTCAATGCCGACTTCAACTCGCAGGTCCGAAAGGGGCAGGTGATTGGGCGGCTCGATCCTTCGCTGTTGCAGGCGCAGGTCGAACAGGCCGAGGCGACGATCGTCCGGCTGCAGGCCGACGCCGATCGCGCCCGCGTGACGCTCGAGGACGCGCAGGTCAAGCTGGGGCGCGGCCGTGAGCTGTTTGGCGCCGGGCTGGTGCCCGCCGCCGACGTCGAAGCCGCCGAATCGACCGCGCGGCAGGCAGAGGCATCGCTCAAGGCGGCCCTGGCGCAGGTCACCCAGGCTCGAGCCGCGCTCAATCAGAACCTCGTCAACCTCGGCCACACGGTGATCACGGCGCCGGTGGACGGTATCGTGATCTCGCGCAACGTCGACGTCGGCCAGACGGTCGCCGCCAGCATGTCCGCCCCGACGCTGTTTGTCATCGCGAAGGATCTGGGCCAGATGCAGGTCGAGGCAAGCGTCGACGAGTCCGACATCGGCCGGATTGCCACAGGGCAGCGCGTGAGCTTCAGCGTGGATGCCTATCCCGGAGAACCCTTTACGGGCGTGGTCACGCAGGTGCGGCTCCAGCCCGTCGTGCAGCAGAACGTCGTGAGCTACATCACGGTCATCCACGTGCCGAACCCCGAACACAAGCTCAAGCCTGGCATGACGGCCAACGTCAGCATCGAGATCGCGAGAGCGGACGACGTGCTGAAGGTGCCCAACGGCGCGCTTCGATTCGCGCCGCCAGGCGCTCAGCCGGTGGCCTCCGGCCATCCCGCTCGCCAAAGGCAGGTGGACGCTGTCGGCCGCGTCTGGACCGTTCGCGACGACGGCCAGCTGCAGCCGATCGCGGTGCAGACGGGCATTTCCGACGGCGCCGCCACGGCCATCGTCGACGGTCCGCTGCGTGAGGACACGCCCGTCGTCACCGGCGTCGTGGCGCAGAGCGTTGCGCCCGCCGCCTCGGCCACCTCGCCGCTGATTCCACAGCGGCCTGGCGCGGGCCGGGAGAGTCGTGCGGCCTCCGGTCGGGGAGCGGGCCAATGACCGGCGCCTCGCCGCTCATCTCCGTCCGGGAGCTGACCAAGACATACGACCTCGGCGAAACGCAGGTGAAGGCCCTCCGCGGCGTCGATCTCGTGGTGCTGCCGGCGGAGTTCGTGGCGCTGACCGGTCCATCCGGATCGGGCAAGTCGACCTTCATGCACCTGCTCGGCTGCCTCGACCGGCCGACCGGCGGCGACTACACGCTGGCCGGGGTCGACGTGGCGCGGCTCGATCGGCGGCCGCTGGCGCGGGTGCGGAACACGCAGATCGGATTCGTCTTCCAGGGGTTCAACCTGCTGCCCCGTACGACCGCGCTCGAGAACGTCGAATTGCCGCTGCTCTATGCCGGCCGTGTCGGCGCGCGGGAGCGGCGCGAGCGCGCGGCCGAGGCGCTCGAGGCGGTGGGGCTCGCCGACCGCCGGAGCCATCATCCCAACCAGCTGTCGGGCGGGCAGCAGCAGCGCGTCGCGATTGCGCGCGCGCTGGTCAATCGTCCTCGTCTCCTGCTCGCCGACGAGCCGACCGGGAATCTGGACACCCGTACGAGCATCGAGGTCATGGGGATCTTTCAGCGATTGAACGAGGCGCAGGGGCTCACCATCGTGCTCGTGACCCACGAAACCGACATCGCCGAGTACGGGACCCGGATTGTGGCGTTCCGTGACGGCCGCGTCCGCAGCGACCTGCCCGTCCGGCGCCGGAGATCTGCGATCGCCGAGATCGAGCGGCTGGCCGGTGAGGCCGACGCCGCCGCATGAGGGCTGGACCATGTCACTGTTCATGACGGTTCGTATCGCGATCAGAGCCCTTCGGCGGAACGCGCTGCGGACGGCCCTCACGGCGCTCGGCATGATCATCGGCGTCGCCGCCGTGATCGTGATGGTCGCCATCGGCACGGGCGCCCGCACGGCCATCGAACAGCAGATTCGCAGCGTAGGGTCGAACATCGTCATGGTGAACGCCGGCGCCGGCGGATTCGGACCCGTTCGCCAGGGCCAGGGCGCCGTCACGACGCTCACCCCGGAGGATGCGGATGCCATCCGGGGCCAGATCGAGGGGATCAGATATGCCTCGCCCGCTCTGAACACGCGGAGCCAGATCGTCGCCGAGACGACGAACTGGAATACACAGGTTCAGGGCACGAGCGACGAGCTGGTGGAGCTGCGGTCGTGGCCCGTGCAGTTCGGGTCGTTCTTTTCAGCCGCCGACGTGCGCGCGGCCGCCAAGGTCGTCGTGCTCGGCTCGGTCGCGCGGGATCAGCTCTTCGGCGCGGGCGCCGATCCGACCGGCGCCAGCGTTCGCATCCACAACCAGCCGTTTCGGGTCGTTGGCGTGTTGACGAGCAAGGGCCAGGCGGCGTTCGGGCAGGACCAGGACGATACCGCCTTCATTCCGTTCACCACCATGCAGAAGCGGCTGCTCGGCGTCAGGCACGTCAGCGGCATCATCCTGTCCGCGGAAGATGACGTTCCGCTCGACCGGATGGCGTCGGAGGTGACCGCCCTGCTGCGGCAGCGCCATCAACTCGCCGATGCCGAGGTCGACGATTTCATGGTGCGGACGCAGACGGAGATGACGTCGATGCTGACGTCGACCACCGACACGATGACGTACCTGCTGGCGGGCATTGCCGCCGTCTCGCTCATCGTCGGAGGGATCGGCATCATGAACATCATGCTCGTATCGGTCACCGAGCGGACCCGCGAGATCGGCCTTCGCCTTGCCGTCGGGGCGCGCGACGTGGACGTGCTGGCGCAGTTCCTCGTGGAAGCGATCGTGCTGAGTCTGGCCGGCGGGGCGCTGGGCATCCTGCTCGGCGGCGGCACGGCCTACGCCGTCAGCGCGCTGATGCACTGGCCCACCGCCGTGACCGCCTCGTCGGTGGGGATGTCGGCCGGCGTCGCCGCGGCGACCGGCGTCTTCTTCGGCTTGTATCCCGCTCGGAAAGCGGCGGCACTCCACCCCATTGAGGCGCTTCGCTATGAGTAGAACGGTTGCCGGGGTCTTCGCATTCACGCTGCTGGCGGCGCCGGCGCTCGCCGGGCAGGCGCCGACGCCGGGCACGCCGGAAGCCGCAACGCCGACCGTGGCGCTCACGCTGCAGGAGGCGGAGCGGCGGGCTCTGGACCGCAATCCTGCGATCGCCCTTGCGCGGCTCGGCGCGCAGGCTGCGAGCTATACCGTCGCAGAGAGTCGAGCGGCGTACAGCCCCTCGTTCAATCTGTCGATGGCGCAGCGGTCGCAGACCAACCCGGCGACGAGTCAGCTGGCCGGCGGTCAGCAGCAGGTGACGTCCGACATGCTGAACTTCGGAAGCGGAGTCACCCAGCCGCTCTTCAAGGGACTCCGATTCGACGCCGCGAGGGCCGGCATCGAACGGGCGGATATCGACAGCGACGTCGCCGATGCGGGCTTGCGCCAGGAGATGGCGACCACCGTGGCCGGCGTGCGCCGGGCCTACTGGGAGCTGGTCTACGCCGGCGACGCGCTCGACACGGCACGGCAATCGGAGGCGCTGGCCCAGCGGCAGTTCGAGGACACCCGGCGGCGTGTCGAGCTGGGCACGGTCGCCCCCGTGGATACGATCGAAGCGGAGGCCGAGGTCGCGGCGCGGCACCATGCGGTGGTCCAGGCGGAAGGGGCGTGGCGCATGGCACAGGTCGCGCTGAAACAGCTGCTGGTATCCGACGCGGGCGACGCGATCTGGAGCGCGTGGATTTCGCCGGTCGATCGTCCCGTGCACGACAGCCCGGCCATCGACGCGCAGCAGGCGATCGCGAGGGCGGTGGCGAACCGGGCCGACCTTCAGGTGGCGAGACAACAGCGCGAGGCGACGGGCACCACGGTGAAGCTGCTGAACGATCTCCGGAAACCGTCCGTGGATCTGATCGCCGAGTACGGCGTCAACGGCATCGGCGGCACTCAGATTCTGCGGCAGGCCGGCGCGCTCGGCAGCGGCATCATCGGAACCAGCCCGGGCGGCTATCTCGACGTGCTGCGTTCGATCGGCGCCCTGGACTATCCGACATGGAGTCTCGGAGTGAATGTCTCTGTTCCGCTCGGGACGAAGGCCTCTGAGGCCGCGTACGCGCGCGCCCAGGTGGAACAGCGGCAGCAGGCCACTCGGATTCAGGCGCTTGAACTGGCCGTGGCGGGGCAGGTCGCGCGGATTGCCGAGCAGGTCCGCAGCGCCGAGCAGCAGGTGCGCGCGGCCGCGGCCGCGCGTGAGCTGGCGCAGAAACGGCTCGAGGCCGAAGAGGCGCGCCGGGCGGCGGGACTCTCCACGAACTTTCTGGTGCTGCAGGCGCAGCGCGATCTCGCGGCCGCCCAGACGGCCGAGCTTCGGGCGCGCCTGGATCATCGAAAGGCGCTCGTCGATTTCGAATTGGTCCAGGAGGCGCCAGCATAACAGCAGCAACGGCGGGGTGTCATCAAAGTGTCACACACGGGTTCCTTGGCGTACGGTACATAGATAAGGGATGGAGGATAGACCCATGGTTCGTCGATATCGTTTTGCAATCCTCGGCGGGCTGCTCGTGGCGCTGATTGCCGCGGGGGCCGTGTTTGCGCAGGGGCCGGGTCCGGGCGGCTTTCGCGGCCGCGGTCCCGGCATGATGGGCGGCCGCGGGGCCGGCGTTCCGCTCGGCGCGCTGGATCTGTCCGACGCGCAGCGCGAACAGGTCCGTCAGCTGATGCAGCAGCATCGCCAGCAGACTGAAGGGCTGCGGGAGCGTCTCCGCGCGGCCTTCGAGGCGCAGCGGACGGCCGCGGACGCCGCGCAAGTCGACCCGGACCGGATCCGCGCCGCCGCCCGCGAGCTGGCCGACGCGCAGGGAGAGCTCGCCGTGCAGCAGGCCCAGCTTCGAAGCGAGGTGCTCAATCTGCTCACCGCGGAGCAGAAGGAGGGTCTGGCCAAGATGCGCGCCGACCGCCAGGCGCGTGTCACGGAGCGCCAGCAGCGGATGCAGGAGCGCCGCCAGCAGCAGCGGCAGCAGCCGCCGCAGCAGCAGCAGTAGAGTTGGCCCCGGCCTTGAATCCGCATACGCCGGGTTCATGGCCGAACGGACGAGCTCGCCACGCACGCACCTGCGAGTAGCCGCGGTGGGAGACATCCACGTCTCGCGGCACTCGCAGGGTGCTTTTCAGCCTCTGTTTGCCCAGATCACCAGCACCGCCGACGTCCTGGTGCTCTGCGGCGACCTCACCGACTACGGGCTGCCCGACGAAGCGCGGATTCTCGCGCGCGAGCTGACGGCGGCCGTCAAGGTGCCCGTCGTCGCCGTGCTCGGCAATCACGACTACGAAGCGGGCCGGCAGCACGAGATCCGCGAGATTCTGTCCGAGGCCGGCGTCGCCGTGCTCGATGGCGAGGCCACCGAAATCGGCGGCGTCGGGTTCGCGGGCGTCAAGGGGTTCGCCGGAGGGTTCGGACGCGGCGCGCTCGGTCCGTGGGGCGAGCGTGCGATCAAGGTGTTCGTGCAGGAGGCGGTGGACGAGGCGATGAAGCTCGAGGCGGCGCTGGCGCGCCTGCGGACCCGGCGCCGGATCGCCATCATGCACGACGCGCCGATCCGCGGCACCGTGGAAGGCGAGCCGCCCGACATCTATCCCTTCTGCGGATCGAGCCGCCTCGAGGAGCCGATCA
>Ga0209343_10008337_pt1 | contig 12080 bp, 13 predicted proteins | sample RifCSPlowO2_02_FD_184026 | JGI IMG/M metagenome (GOLD analysis project Ga0209343, IMG submission 184026) | Groundwater microbial communities from Rifle, Colorado - Rifle CSP2_plank lowO2_0.2 (SPAdes) (version 2) | ecosystem: Environmental > Aquatic > Deep subsurface > Groundwater | place... | reverse complement strand
CATCCGCGTGCCATCGGCGATCCGCACGGACGGATTCATCGTCCGTGCAAGGCTTTGTCAACTCATGCTAAAGATGGTTGCTGCCCTCAGCCAATGACCCGGTTATCGTCCGCCGCTCTCTCGGACACCATTTTCGGGGTGCGCCCGATCCACATCTGGTACATCGACGTGAACCACATGGTGGCGAAGCACAATCCCATCAGCGCGCCCGCGCTCATCGTCACCCAGGCAAATGGGTGGTAGATCTTGACCATGTACCAGGAACTGACGTCGATGGCCAGGCAGACGAACGGCAGGCCCATCACCAGATATTTGATCCACACGGGTCGCACGTAGGCGTGGCCGAACACGGTGCCCATGACGAAGAAAACAAAAGTTATCCCGAACAGGTGAATGTGCGACACGCGAACCAGCGTGAAGACATCTGCTCCCGTGTCCTGTTCGGTCACTTTCTTGATGTTGTCATACCCGTCCAGGTTCGCCAGGTGCGGATTGCTGCCGTCGTGGCAGGTCATGCAGCGCTTTTCGATCGCGGGCCTGATGAAGGTCTCGTAGGTCGGGCGATCGGCCCCTTTCTGCGCCCAGCTGACAATGGCACTGGCTTCTTCCTTGGGCAGCATCGACGACATCGGGCCGCGCAGCGCTGACTCTATTCTCGAGCCCTTGCCGCTGCCGGCGTAGGCGATCACCAGATCGTCATAAGTCAGGGTCATCACATTCCCGTCTCTTCCTGAATAGGTGTGAAACAGGTAGAGCATCGCGAACAGGTAGCTCATGCCCAGTATGCATAACGCCGCCGTGTACAGGACCAGCACGCTGCCTGGCAACTCCGAATAATGATTGTAGAGCCGGTGTAATGGAACTTCATTCCGGGGTAATGGAACATCACTCATGTTGGTTCCCTGTTATTGTGAGGATGGCAAGCGCGGGCGTCAATCGCTTGATGAACCGCCGGCCTTCCACTGAAGGTTCACGCGTTGATTCTAGCCGATCCTGTCGCGAGGAAATGAAGGCGCCAAGGCATTTTCCGGCGGAACTGTTCACTTGGATGGCAGCGGCACATAGATAACGGTGCGAGCCTTCTGGCGCGCATAGTGGGCCGCGAGGCTCTGCACGTCCGCATCGTTCAACCCGTCCAGCATCGCGGTCATCGCCTTGCTTCTGCGCTCCCCCTTTTGATAGGCGCGCAATACCCGCTCGAGATACTCGGCGCGTTGCGCCGCCAGCGCCGGCGAGTGCGGGTCGGTGCTGTTGCCGTCGACGCCATGGCAGCGGTTGCAGCGTGCCGCCAATTCAGCGGTCGTAAGCGGCTTGCGGACCTTGGGGGCCCGTGGTTGCTGGTTCGCATAGTAGGCGGCGAGATTCTTGACCATTGATTCATCCACCGACGCAGCCGGAGCTTTCATTGCCGGGTCGGCGCGCGAGCCATCTTTGTAAGCGCGCATTGCCGCCAGGAAATACTGCGCATCCTGTCCGGCCAGGCTGGGCGCGCTGCCGCTGCTGACGCCGGCTTCGCCATGACATCCGGCACAGGCGGTGGCGGCGGTCTTGCCCGCCGCCTGGTCGCCCGGGGACGGGGTCTTTGCCCTGCCGGGTTTCTGCAGGGCATAGAAAAGTGCGACGTTGTTCATTTCTGTCTCGCTGAGGGCCGAGACCAGCGTTTTCATCATGTCATTCTTGCGCTGGCCGCTTTTGTAGGCGCGCATGCTATCGGCGAGGAACTTCGGGTCGAGCCCGACGAGGCTCGGCATGCCCGGCTGGCCGCTGATGCCGGTCTCACCGTGGCAGCCGGAGCATCCGGCTGCCACGGCCTTGCCGGCATTGACCGGATCGGGCGCGGCAGCGGCAGACTTGCCCCTGGGAGCAGGCGCGGGAGATGCCGGATCGAGGCTGGCATAGTACGCTGCCACTTTCACCAAGGCATCGTCGCTCAGGAACTTGACCACGTTGTTCATCGCGGTGTTGCTGCGGCCGACCGTCTGATAGACGCGCAGTTCCGCGTACAGGTAGCCTGGCCGCTGGCCCGCGATATGCGGCACGTCCTTCACCCTGGCGACACCGTCGTTTCCATGGCAGCTTGCGCATGAGGCCGTGGCCACGCGCTTGCCTTCGGCGATATCCTGCGGCGTGGCGTAGGCGGCTCGCAAATCCTCGACCACGGTTGGCTGGGGTTTCGCCGGTGTCGCGGCGTAGCAGGACGATGAAAATGCCGAGACGATGCCTGCCAGGGATATAAACACCGAATATAAGAGCGGCCGCGCGTCTTGCTTCATCGACATATCCTCCAACGGTAATTTGACCCTGCGGCTTCGTTTGCAGGCGCGGCTGCCAACAAACCCCACCGCATGATCTATCTCCGCAAAAAGGGCACTGCCCCCGCAGTGCCCCCATGGTTCGGTTTGCCGATTTTACCACTCGGCAATATAGGATAGCCGTCCCGCCAGATCCGCGTTTGCGCTAAATCAAGCGCCCTACATCGTAAGAATCCACTTGGTCAGGGTCTTGACATCGGCTTCGCCGGCCTTGACCTTGGGGTGTCCCTTGGCGGTATTCAGTTTCACATTGACCGCCGCCTCGGCATCGCCCTTGCCTTTGTATTTCGCCGCAATTTCCTTGAAACCCGGACCCACTTTCTTCGCGTCCACCGCATGGCAACCGAGGCAGCCGTTGCTCTTGGCCAGGGCCTCCGAGGCGTTCGCCGCGCCGGCGGTAAACATTCCAACTGCGACAATTGCTGCGATCGTGATCGATTTCATTTGCGTTCCTTTCGTGAAATGACTTGGCCAAAAAAGCGTTTGGCTAAGCGTACCGAATCAGACCGAGGCGCACCTTGAGCTAAATCAAGGAAGGAATGTTCAATTTAAGGTTGGTCAGAACTACCATTGGGGCTAGCTGCAAACGTCGTTACGCTGAGTCCGGCAAGACGGGTTAATTAAAGCAGCAATTCGAAGCGGCCTTCGCCACGCTCTATCGCGATCAAACGCAGCAGCGGCGCGAGTTGCTCCAGCTGCTGCGGCGGAACACGAGCATTACCCCGGAACACGGGGTTGCTCCCGCTCGCCCACGAACCCTGGCCTTCGAGCTGCAGCGGCCCCTGCAGCGTGCGCAGCGACGCCCGCACCGCAGCGCCGTCGCCCTCGAAGCGCAGTTCATAGTCACCCAAAGGCGAGACGCGCGTAAACGCCGATCCGGCACCGCGCCATTGCAGCGTGGCGTTTCCCTGGACCGAGCCGCGCCCGAACGTAAGCCGCGCAATGTGCAGCAGCATGTCACCGGTAAGCCCAAGCGGAGCGAGCTTGGGCACGCCCAAGCCGAGCGCCGCGGCCGGAAGGTTGATGTCGGCGTCGGCCACTTCGACCTGCGACAGGGAAACCGTCACCGGAAAACTCTGCGCTGCATGATCCAGCGCAACTTCGAATAAAATCTTTCCACGCAATAAATATGTGGGCCGAACATGCCAGACGATTTTCTTTGCGATTCCGCTGCGGCGGTTCGCATCGCGAATCTCGATCTGTCCCGCTCCCGACCATAGCGTGCCGCTGGCTTCGGCGAGGCGCAGCCCGCCCGCGCTCACTTGCTGCAAATACGAGTCGATCAAGGTCGCCGGCGCGGCGGCAATAAGTCCGAGCGCAAAGGCAAGAAAGCCGAAACCAATCAGCCGCCAACGACTCACTGCGGCTTGGCGCGGGTGAAGGTGGCTGTCACGCTCACCAGACCCGGCGTGGTCAGGGCTTCGATGCGGCCGGTTTCAAGGCGGATATGCTGCGCCTGCAAGGTTCCAACCCAGGCGAGCCAATCCGCGAATGCGACGGAACCGAATACCACCTGCACCTGGTCCGCATCCCGGGCATCGATGCGCACCAACGCGCGCGCGAGTCCGGCTGCGGTGGCCTGCGCCTGCACCTGCGTGCGCAGATCGGTCTGAGGCGTGGGCGCGGCAGGCGCAGCGCGCACGCGCGCGAGCTCGTTTGCATCCACCTCCAGACGCTGCGCCTGCGCACGCAGGACGGACACGGAAGAACCCAGCTGCTGACGCGCCCGATACGCCGACTGCACCAGCAACAGGTACAGCGCGATGCCCACGACCACCGCCAATATTCCGATAATCACCCGATCCCGCGGCGAGCGCGATTCCCACAGCTTGCGCATCCGAGCCATCATGATGAACGTACCGTGATGACGATGGTTCCGCCGCCGGCGCGGGCGGTGGCGGGGGCGGCGTCGGCCCCCATGTCGACCTGCAATCCGGACTGGCGCAGGCTTGCTACGATACGTTGTATGCCGGCGCCATCGATGCTGGCGAGTTCGAGCGTCATGCGTCCGCTCTCGTAGGACGCGATGCGCAGTCCGCCCGCCGGCACCTGCTTCAGTGCGGGCGCCACATTCATTATCATCGGCAGGAAGTCGCCGCTATCCGGCTGGCTGACGGCGTGGCGCGCCTCGGTCAGTTTGCGCCGCATCTGCAACGCCGGGTCCGCTACGGCGACCGCGTCTGGAAATGCGGCACGGAAACGCGATTCCATCCGCGCACGCAGGCTGCTCTGTTCACTGGCGAGCCGCGTCCAGTCGACAACCAGCGCCAGCGCATGCACCGTCAGGGCGGCGCCCACGATCCAGGCAGCTGGCCGCATGCGTCTCGCGGTACCGGGGGCCAGCCGCCAGCGTGCGCGCTCCTGCGCGAGGCTGATACCGGCCTCGGGCGGCGCGCTGCGCCAGTCCCACGGTTCGGCATGGCGCAGCGCCACACCGAGCGCGCGTTGCCACGACTCGATTTCAGGCAATGAGTCGGGCGCAGTCTCGTGCACGGCGATCGACGCCGGGGCCGCGCCGCGCGTTTTTGCCTCGTCGAGCATCAGCCGCAACGACAGCGGCGGAGAACTCCGGTCGCCGCAATCGGTCGCCGCGCCTTCGAATTCTGCCTTACGCACGAATCCCTCGCGGCCGTCCCAGGCGAGGCTCCATTCGCTCGCGATCCACGGCAACATCAGGGTTTCGCAATGCACTTCGTAGCCGCGGATGCCGACAGCGTCGAGCGCGTCGTGCCAGGCCTTGAGTCCACGCCGGTCTGCGACGGCGAGCACATCGGTATCGCCGGCGGAGCCGAGCCAACTCACCTGGTTGGCATCGGGGTCGCCCAAGGTTTCGTCTTCCACGGCATAGGCAAGCACCGACCCCGCATGACGCCTGGCCGCTTGCGGCAGGCGCGCACGGGTGATCAGCACTTCTGCCGCGGGAAGCACTAGTTGCACGCGCGCGGCGAGCTGCGGCAACTGCGCCAGCGGGCCATCTCCTAAGACGGGTTCGCGGCCGTCGCCGACCAGCGCCCATTTACACCGTTGTGGCGTGTCGCGCAAAGAACAATAGATTCGAAGCAGGCTCATAGCGTAGTCCTGATTAAGGTGTTCATAGATACTTGCGCCATACGATATCAGGCCAGCCGGAGCCCGCGCGCACGAGCAGCGCCTTGCCGCGCGCCTGCGCACCGCCGATGGTGACGCGCAGTGTCGCCATAAAGTAATCGCTGCTCACGCCAATGCCGCCCGCGCCCGCCTCAGCTCCCCGCGGAAGCAGCTTGAGAAAGTCGTCACTGCTGCGAAAATAGGTCCGATTGCGCTGCGCCACCAACAATTGGGCTCCCCCAAGGTCCAGCCCGTCGACCACTGCCGCAATAACTTCCGCCGGTGCGGTATTCACATTGACTGCGGTGTAGCGGGGCAGCGCCGATACGTAAGGACGCAGGCGCGCGCGCACATTGTCGTTGAAGCCGCTCACCAGCGCGAGTTCGGCCACATCGATCAGCGGCCGGTTAGCGCTAAGGTAAGGCGGATCCAACGAAAGATAGTATTCGTCCTCCGCCCCATCCTGCGGCTGCGGCAGGTTGTCCGCGTCGATCCAGTCTGCGAGCGCCTCGGCTAGTTCACCAGGCAAGCCCAAAGTGGTCAGCAGATTGTGAAAATGCGCCAGCTGAGCGAGGTTGATCTTGCCCCCAATTACCAGGTTGTTCAAATTGAATGCGCCCTGTTGATCCTCGATCTGGCCCACGAGTTCACCGTTCTCGACCGGCATTGGCGGCAACCTCAACGCCCATGGTTCGCCCAGATGATCGACGTTGCTCAAGCGCCGGTCATCGGCGAGGACCGCGCGCGCCCAATCCGCTCCGGCCAGCAGCACCGCCCGCGCCTGGATGTGGTCGGTGGTCAACTCGACCTGACGTGACCAAGTGCTCTGCGAAACCATGATCGACGCCGCAGCCATTGCAGCAAGCGCGACCACGCCCATGGCGAACACGATGGCGACGCCGCGCTGGCGCGTTCTCATGACTGCAGCACGAATACGCGCACGATTTCCTCGTTCGAGGCGAGCACGATGCGCAGGCGCACAGCGCGTGGAATCTGCAGGTCGGTGGGCGAGTTGGGCCAGGCGTCGACCCAGGCAAGAGCAGGATTGAGATACTGCAACTCGAAAGTTTTCACGCCGGCCAAAACGGGGTAGCGCGCGGGGAGTGTATTGGGCGCTACATCCAGCCCCGGCCACAACCACAACTCGATCTCTTGTTTTTCGTTCAGCCGGTAGCCAATCCGCCGCGCCGTGTCTACGCCCTCGGTCGAGGCGAAGCGGCTGAATTCGAGGTTCACCGCTGCCGTCACGGCCGGCGCGCCGCGCCATGCCGGCGCGAGGCCATCCGGGGTGCGCACAGCGCGCGGCGCTGCGAGTTCGACATCGCGCTCGAAGCGCGTGAAGAAAGCCGCCACGCGCCGCCATTTGTCGGTTTCCTGCTTGACGTGCTCACGTGCGTCGAGCACTGCACCTAGTCCGCGATAGGACATCAGCGCGAGCAGCGACAGCACCAGTATCGCGGTCATGAGCTCGATCAGCGTGAAGCCGCGGTGGAGCTTCATCTGCCCGACCCCGGCGAATTAACGATGAATCCGGCGAGGTGCGCCAGGGAATGCGTCTCTTCGGCAGTCGCGAAAACCCGCACATCGACACGGCGGAAGGCCGGGTGCGGCGTGGCTATGATTTCCTCGCGCCAGGCGAAGTCCAAGCCGCCTTCGCGTGAAGTACCCCGCTGTATGCCCAGCGGCAGCCAGTCCGCGCGGGCGCGATGTTCCGCCAGAAGATTTTCCGCAACCCAGCCCGCAAGCAACCGCGAGCGAAGTTCGTCTGCATTGTTAGTGCCCTGTCCGGCCGCGCGCAGCGCCGACAGCAGCGCGATTGAGACGATGGCCAGTGCGACCAGCACTTCGACCAGGGTGAATCCATTGCGCCTAGCGCAATGCCACTTCGCCATTGGCGATTCCTTCGCCCAGCAACACGCGCACTTCACCGACAGGAGACCCCGTGACTGCGTAATGCGCGGCGCCTAGCGACATGCCGATCGCGAATGCCAGCGACGCGCCCTGGGAGGTGAACTCCAGGCGCATCGCGCCCCGCGGCCGCATGTTTTCAACACGGAATCTGGAAACCACCATGCCCTGCGGCAGGGTTCGCGCGCGCAGCAGTTCGCTATCACGGATTTCGGACCAGCTGGCGTCGTCGCCGGCGCGCCAGAAGCGGTAGCCTGATTCGTCGGCGGTCCAGGCGATGGACTTTCCGGTGAGCCGCGCTTCCATGGCGGCGAAGTCCAGAAGCTGCGACAGGCGCTCGGCCTCCAGTTGCAGCACGGCGCGATCGTCCGGCCGCGTAATGGTGCTGACCAGTCCGATAAAAAGCCCCATGATCATCAACACCACGAGCATCTCGACGAGCGTAAAGCCCCGTCGGCGTCCCGAGATAGTCATACTTTTCATTGCAGCTGCGCTAGAGATTCCAGGAACCGATGTCAGCGTCGTTGCCCTCGCCGCCGGGCGCCCCGTCGGCCCCGTAGCTGAAAAGGTCGACTTCGCCGCGCACTCCGGGATACAGGTACCCGTAGGGATTGCCCCAAGGGTCTTTGGGCAGCCGCTCGATGTAACCGCCCGGCTTCCAGTTGAGCGGAATCGGCGAGGTCGTCGGCTTGGCGAGCAGCGCCTGCAATCCCTGTTCGGTGCTAGGGTAGCGTTGATTGTCCAGCCGGTAGAGCTTGAGCGCCTGCATCAGGCTCGCGATGTCCTGTTTTGCAGCGATCACCCTCGCCTCGTCCGGGCGACTGATAATCTTGGGCACAACCAGGGCGGCGAGTATGCCCAGAATCACGACGACCACCATGATTTCGAGCAAAGTAAAGCCACGTTGCCCGCGAATCCCGATCAGCATCGCTAAATGATCCATGTCAATAATTGCCGCTTTCGCGTCTCGAAAGCGGTACCGGCCATTCTATAATGCCCCACCGCACGCACAACTGGCCGGCTCGATTATTAGGGTTTCCATTATATAATGCCAACCGGTATATCCGGCCGATTAGCTCTGCCCGGCCTAAACGTTTTCCAACGCGCGAATAACGATAGACTCAGAATGCAGTCGATTTCGTTTGGACGATCCGGTCTTGCGCAAACGGTTCTCGTATTCTTGCTGACGCTCACCGCAGTTGCACTGTTTGGAGCGGTGCTCGCCTACTGGACCTGGGCGTGGCTTGCGCCGCGTGCCGAGCCGCGCATAGAGCCAACAGCGGCGCAAAGCGGCGGCGCGGCCTCCGCCCGCGCCATCTTCGGCAGCGTGCCGAGCAATCAGACGGCGGCAGCTCCTACCGGAATTGCGATCAGACTGCTCGGCGTCGTGGCCGCCTCGGGCGGCCGGCGCGGTTACGCGGTGGTGCAAATAGAAGCCAAGCAGATTCTGGCCTTGCAAGAGGGCGAGAACCTCGCCCCCGGCATCCGGCTGGCCGAAGTCCGTCCCGATCACGTAATCCTGGAGCGCAATGGAGTGAGGGAAAAACTCGCGTTGCCGGAGAAGCGCGTTACCGCGGCACCTGCCGCTCAAACGGTTAACAAATGACGTCCCGCCGAGGGTGCGTCCGAGGGTAGACCTATGAAGCACCTCTGGTTGGGAATTGGATTTGTGTGGATGGCGGCGCTCACCTGCGCCGGACAGGCGTGGTCTGCCGCCCCGGCCCCCACCGAGCGCACCGACGCCGTAACGCGCACTGGCAGCCCCGATCTGGTCACGCTCAACTTCGTTAATGCCGACATCGAAGGCGTCGTGAAGGCGGTGAGCGAAATTACCGGCAGAAATTTCGTGATCGATCCACGCGTCAAGGGCACGGTTAATATCGTCTCGGCCAAGCCTATGTCGCGGGCGCTTATCTACCAGGTGTTTCTGTCTGCGATGCGGCTGCAAGGGTATGCCGCGATCGAGGAGCGCGGCATGGTGATCATCCTCCCCGAAGCCGAGGCCAAAATGCACCGCAGCCCCATGTTGGGACCGCAGGAGCAGTCGCGCGCCGCGGGACAGACGATCCAGACGCAGGTGTTCACGCTGAAGCACGAATCGGCGGCGCAGTTGGTGGCGGTATTGCGCCCGCTGATTTCCCCCAACAACAGCATTACCGCCTACCCGGGCAATAACACGCTGGTAATTACGGACTACGCGAGCAACTTGCAGCGCATCGCGCAAATCATCGAATCGGTCGACCGCCCTACCGATTCGGATTCGCTGGTGATCGCGCTGAAGTATGCCTCGGCGCTCGACGTGGCGCAGACTATCAGCCGCCTTGTCGCTGAGCCGGCACAGGCGGCGGACCCTACCGGCCGTATTACGATTGCCGCGGACGCACGCTCGAACAGCATTCTCGCTCGCGCCGGTGATCCGTCGCGTTTGCGGCGGGTGCGCGAATTGGCGGCGATGCTCGATACCCCCACCAGTGCCGGCGGCAATATTCATGTGATCTACCTGAAGAATGCCCAGGCGGTAAAACTGGCGGAAGTCCTGCGCGCGATCTACAGCGGCGAAGCCGGGAGCTCGCCGGCAACGACTCAGCCGGCAGCGCCACTGGGGCAGGCGCCGGCGCCGGTGCAGAGCGGCGCGTCCAGGCCCGGCATTATCCAGGCGGATGCGGCCACCAATGCGATCATCATCACCGCTCCCGACGCGATCTACAACAATCTGCGCGCCGCGGTGGAAAAACTCGACGTGCGCCGTGCGCAGGTTTATGTCGAAGCGCTGATTGCCGAGGTCACCGCCGACAAGGCGGCGGAGTTCGGCATCCAGTGGCAGAACCTTACAGGGCTGGGCCAGACCAGCGCGCAGGGATTTGGCGGCACCAATTTCGGCAACGCCTCGCAGAACATAACCTCGATTTCCCAGAATCCGGGCGCAGCCGGACACGGCCTGAATATCGGCACGGTAAAGGGCACGATCACGCTGCCGGGTGTCGCGGGCGTGCAGATTCTCAACATCGGCCTGCTGGTGCGCGCGCTTCAGGCCGACAGCAACGCGAACATCCTGTCGACCCCGACGCTGTTGACCCTCGACAACGAGGAAGCAAAGATCGTGATCGGCCAGAATGTCCCGTTCATCACCGGCAGCTACGCGGTTTCGGCGGCGGCGACAACGCCGACGCCATTTCAGACGATCGAACGCAAAGACGTCGGTCTGACGCTGCGGATCAAGCCGCAGATCTCCGAAGGCGGCGCGGTCCGGCTGCAGATTTTTCAGGAAGTGTCCAATGTGACCGACAGCACCAACGTCTCCGGCCTGATCACCAATAAGCGCTCGGTTGAGTCGACTGTGCTGGTCGATGACGGCCAGATCGTCGTGATCGGCGGCCTGATTCAGGATACGTTCAAGGACGGCGTGGAAAAAATTCCCGGACTCGGCGATCTGCCGTTGATCGGCGGCCTGTTCAAATACAATACGCGCTCACGCAGCAAGACCAACCTGATGGTGTTCCTGCGGCCGACGCTGCTGCGCGGCGCCGAGCGCGCCGATTCGCTCTCCAGCGACCGTTACGACTATATCCTCGGCGAGCAGCTCAGGGCCCAGCCCGTGCCCAGCGTGCTTCCCGATTTCGGATCGCCCAGTCTGCCGCCACGCCAGAGCACGCCTGCGGCGGGAGCGGAGAAACCCGCCGCATCGCAATGATCAAACCGGCCGTTCCCTACGCCTTCGCCAAGGCCAAGGGCGTAGTCGTCACCGATTTGGCCGATGGCCTGGCGCAGGTCGCGGTGCGCAGCGGCGCGAGCGCTGACGCGCTTGCCGAAGTGCGCCGCGCGCTCGGCGTGTCGCTGCACGCGAGACGCATCGGCGCTGACGAGTTCGACGAGCTCATTTCGACCCTCTACAACGCCGCCGACGCCGGCGCGGCCGCGCTTGCCGATGACCTCGCGCAGGACTTCGATCTGTCGCGGCTGTTGCAGGACATTCCTAGAGTTGAGGATCTGCTCGAAAGCCAGAACGACGCGCCGCTGATTCGATTGATCAATGCGCTGTTCACGCAGGCGCTGCGCGACGGCGCCTCCGACATCCACATTGAACCGTTCGAAATACGCTCGGTGGTGCGGCTGCGCATCGACGGCACGCTGTGCGACCTGATCGAGCCGGCGCGCGCGCTGCACGGCGCGATCGTCTCGCGCATCAAGATCATGGCGCAACTCGATATCGCCGAGAAACGCCTGCCGCAGGATGGCCGGATCACGCTGCGGATCGCGGGTAAACCGATCGATGTCCGGGTGTCGACGATCCCCACCGGGCACGGCGAGCGCGTGGTGCTGCGCCTGCTAGACAAGCAGGCGGGGCGGCTGGACCTGTCGCGGCTGGGGATGGACGACGCGACGCTCGCGTACATGGACAAACTCATCCGCGAGCCGCACGGCATTGTCCTCGTCACCGGTCCGACCGGGTCAGGAAAGACCACGACGCTGTACGCGTCGCTCTCGAGGCTGGATCCGAAAGCGCTCAACATCATGACCGTGGAGGATCCGATCGAGTATGACCTCGACGGCATCAGTCAGACGCAGATCAACACCCGCATTGAAATGAGTTTCGCGCGCGCGCTGCGCACCATTTTGCGGCAGGACCCGGACGTTGTCATGATTGGCGAAATCCGCGATCTGGAGACGGCGCAAATCGCGGTGCAGGCGAGCCTGACCGGCCATCTGGTGTTCGCCACGCTGCACACCAACGATGCTGTGAGCGCCGTCACCCGGCTGGTCGACATGGGCGTG
>Ga0209343_10008336_pt1 | contig 12082 bp, 11 predicted proteins | sample RifCSPlowO2_02_FD_184026 | JGI IMG/M metagenome (GOLD analysis project Ga0209343, IMG submission 184026) | Groundwater microbial communities from Rifle, Colorado - Rifle CSP2_plank lowO2_0.2 (SPAdes) (version 2) | ecosystem: Environmental > Aquatic > Deep subsurface > Groundwater | place... | reverse complement strand
CCAGTGCTTATGTGAGCGTGCTCGGCGCCGATTCCCGCACCAGCGGACAGCACGAAAACCAGTTCCAGATGATCAATTTTCAGGCGAGCGGCCAGGCGCAGTTCAGCCGCAATTCCTCTGCCGCTGCCAACCTCACGGTGCAGGGCGTGCGCCAGAGCACGGGGAGCACGCCCAGCGCGGGGTTCAGTTTCAGCTCCAGCGGCAATCTGAGCTATTACCACTTGCGGGCGTTCGACGTGCCGCGGCTCCGTTATACCGCGCTCTACAGCATCAACGAATCGCAGGTCAAGACGCGGCTGCAGGGGGACGTGAATGCCCCGCGCGAGCGCGTGAATCAGTCGTTCGAGCAGCGGCTGGATTACAACCTGGGGCGCGTCGCCATGCGCTTGTCGATGCGCGTCGCCGAGATCGAGGGGCGGCGGGACGCGCTGATTTTCTTCCGTATGAGCCGGGAGTTTGGAGGTTTTTAGTGGTGGGGGAACTCAAGTGATGGGAACGGGGCGATGAGCGCGCGCTGGAAAACGGTGGCGGCGGGCGCGGCGCTGGTTGCCGGCGTCATGATGCTGTGCGGCGGTGAGCGCGAGGCGCGCGCCGAGTACGGCGACGTGGTCATGAACAACTACTCGGATGCCGCCGGCATGCGCCCCGCGGTCTTCCCGCACTGGTTCCACCGGGTGCGGTTCCGCTGCAAGGTGTGCCATAGCGATCTCGGAATCAAGTTCAAGGCCGGGGGCAACGAGATCAACATGCTGAAGATCATCGACGGGCAGTTCTGCGGCGCCTGCCACAACGGTTCGGTGGCATGGTCGGTGGAGAACTGCGACCTCTGCCATTCCGCCAAGCCCGGGACGCCGACCCAGGTGCACGACAGCACCATCAACCTGCTGGGAGGCGCCGGCACGGCTCCTGCCGGCGCATCCGCGCCCGCCGGCAAGAAATAGGAGCCCACGATGAAGCTGCTGCGGTTCGCCGGTGGGTCGCTGCTTGCGGCGCTGGTCGCAACGCCGGCGCCCGCGCAGGAGCTGCCGAATGCCAAGGCGGTGTACGACGCGAACTGCGCGGCGTGCCACGCGACGGGAATCGGCGGTGCGCCGCGCACCGGTGATGCTCGCGCGTGGTCGGACCGGCTCGGCGCAGGCATCAACGCGCTTTACGCCAATGCCATCAAGGGCAAGCGGGCGATGCCGCCGAAGGGCGGCAACGCATCGCTCACCGATGCGCAGGTCATGGCGGCGGTGAACCATATCGTCGGCTTGACTGCCGCGCCGGCGCGTCGGACGGGCGCCAAGCCGGTCGACACCTCGAAGGGCAAGCTGGTGTATCAGGTGGTTTGCGCCGCCTGTCATACTTCGGGACTGGCGGGGGCGCCGAAGCTTGGCGACGCTGCGGCATGGGCGTCACGCCTCAGCGCCGGGCCGGGGTCGATGTACGCCAATGCCATCAAGGGCAAAGGGGCCATGCCGCCCAAGGGTGGCAACGCCTCGCTGCCCGACGCCGACGTGCGCGCCGCCGTCGATTTCATGCTGACGCAAATGCGCGGGGGAACCGCGCTTCCCCCCGCGGGCGCAGCCGCGCCGAATCCCGCGGCGCCGTCCGCGCCCACGCCGGTGGCGTCCGCCGCGCCTGCGGTGAGCGTTCCAGTCGCAGTGGTGCTGGCGCCCGCGGTATACGAGTCCGCGGATCCCAATGCGTTCAATCGGCTCATGGTGGCCCCGGGCAGACGCAACCCGCCGCCCGCTGAGGACGGTATTCACGATCCGGAAAGCCCGGGCACCGCGCTGCTGCAGGCGCCGCTGCTGTCCTTTCAGTCGCTGCCGCGCGCCAACCTCGGCAACTACGTGAACTGGGTGACGGCGCTCGGCAAGAAGCAGATCCAGCCGCGGTGGGATACTCGCGACCCCAAGGCCGAACCCGCGGTCATGGACCTGAACATCGTGCGCGAAGTGAAGGGCTCGATGCCCGACGTGGTGTTTCCGCACAAGCAGCACACTGAATGGCTTGATTGCTCGAACTGCCATCCGGCGATCTTCACGCCGGAGAAGGGCGCCAACCAGATCAGCATGGCCGCCATCATGCTCGGCCAGAAATGCGGCGTGTGTCACGGGAAAGTCGCGTTCCCGATTTCCGAATGCCGTTTGTGCCATGCGCGGCAGAAGAGCGCCGGGGCGCGCACGGTTGAGGGCCCGTCCGCGGGAGCAGGCAGGCAATGACGCCCATCCTGAAGTGGATCGCGCTGGCAGTAACGGCTTGCGCGTACGCCGCGGCGCATGCCGCCCAGAGCGACGCCAAGGTCCCGAGCCCGGCGGCCAAGGTGTCGCGCCCGCTTGTGGAGCAGAAGGAAGCCTTCCTGAAGCGTGTGCTGTCCGATTCCCCGGCAGTGAAGCGCATCGAGGCCAGCAACAACGCCCAAGCCCGGACGCATCTGGCTGGCGCGCAGGAGAGCTATGGCCGGGCGGTGCTCTCGATCAAGAACAACGATCTCGCCGGCGCGGACCGACACCTCAACGAAGCGACCTGGCTGATCGGCAAGGCGCGCCAACTCGTGCCGGACCCGCTCACGCGCAATATCGAGCATCGGGCGCGCTACGCGCAGATGCTGGATTCGGTGGAATCATTGCGGATTTCCTACCAGCGGCACTTGCAGCGCATTCGAGGTCAGCCGTCAGGCGTGGCGGTGAGCGATGCGCGCCTGGCCAAAGTGGCGCAGCTCATCGATAGCGCCAAGAGTCTCGCCAATTCAGAGCAGGTCGTGCAGGCCAACAAGATGCTGGGTGACGCCGAGCAGACGCTCATGCTGGGCCTGAGCCGGGTGCTGGGCACAAAAACCATCGAATACGCGCAGCGCTTCGAAACCGTGGCCGAAGAGTACGCGTACGAGCTGGAACGCAACCGCAGCTACGTCGATTTGATCCCGGTCGCGCTGGCCGAGTTCAGGCCCGGCAGCGAAGCGATCCGCGAGGTCCAGTATCGGGTGGATACCAACCGGCAGCTGCGTGAACAGGCGCAGCAGTTCGCCGCCAAGAAGGATCATCGTTCCGCGCTGGCGGCGCTGCGCGGTGGCACGGTCCATTTGCAGAACGCGCTGGCGGTGGCCGGGCTGCGCGTGCCGCAGGATCTGAAACCGGAATGATCGCAGCGATGACGGAGACATCATGAATTGGCTTCGAGTCTGCACGCTCGCCCTCACCGTGAGTGCTGCTTTGGCGGCCACCAGTGCGCACGCGCAGCAAGGAGCGACCGATGCAACAGTGGATCGGGGACGGCTGGAACAGCGGCTGGTTGCGGTAGAGACCCTGCTGGAAAAATCCTCGGCAGCGCGCCAAGTAGAGACCAGTGGTGATGCGGCGGCCCGCCAGAAACGCGCAAGGGCGCGAGAAATCTATCGCGAGGCGCGCGCCGCGTTTGACGCCGGCCAGTACGCCCGCGCCTCGGCGCTGCTCCCGGAAGCGAGCGCGCAGATGTTCGAGGCGGTACGGCTCGCGGCGCCAGAGCAGGTCACGGCGCCCAAAGCGCGCGCCGACTATCAGGCGCGGCTGAACAGCGTCAATGCGTTACACGCCGCGTATCAGCGCGTCGCTGCGGAAAAACCGGGCGCCGCGGGCGTGGCTGAAACCAACCGCAACATCGAGAATCTGATCCGCGAAGCCGAGCGGCTGGCAGGCGAAGGCAAACTCGACGCCGGGCGGGCCACGCTCGACCGCGCGTATCTCCTCACCAAGGCTGCGGTCAGCTCGTTGCGCAGCGGCGACACGTTGGTGCGCTCGCTGCACTTTGCCAGCCGGGAAGAGGAATACCGTTACGAAGTTGACCGCAACGACACCCATCAGATGCTGGTCAAAGTGCTGCTGGAGGGCAAACCGCGCACCGCCGGACAGCAGACGTTCGTGGACAAGGCGTCGCAGTTGCGTACTCAGGCCGACACCGCGGCCGCCGGCGCCGACCATGCCATGGCAGTGAAGCTGCTGGAGGAGTCCACGCGCGAACTGATCCGCGCTATCCGCAGCGCCGGTGTTTTCATCCCCGGATAGCATCCCGGGAGCTGTCGCCGCCCGGTCTGCTATAAGGAAAACCGCCTCGGAATAAGAGCCGAGATAGAGCAAACCACAGGTTCTTTGCCTTTGGATCACAATGAGAGCAACATCGAAATGGTTATCCGGGTCTTCTTTCCGGAACTTTTTTGACGCGGTTTTCCATAAGGAGTTTGTCGGGCGGAGGTCCGACAAACTCCTACGGCGGCGCGTTCTGGTGCTGGTCGCCGCGCTCGCGCTGGTGGCGCAGGCGCCGATCGCCGCCGAATGGGTGAGGCACTGGCTGCCGCTGGCCAAGGACGGCATTCACGATCCCAAAAGTCCGGCGCTCAAGGTGCTGCAGGACCCGGCTGCGGCACTGTCGCGCTTGCCGGCGGATCGCGTGGGAAACCAGGTGAACTGGGTCGCCGCGCTGGAGCAGGGCGTGATCAATCCGCGCACCAACATCCTTCCCGAAACCAAGGTGCGCATTCTCGACACAGACATCCTGCTCAACCTGCGCGGCGGCACGCCCATCGTGCGCTTTCCGCACCGGCAGCACACGTTGTGGCTCGATTGCAGCAACTGCCACGAACACCTGTTCCAGTCCAAGGCGGGCGCCAACAAGTTCAGCATGGAGCGCATTCTGCAAGGCGAGCAGTGCGGCGTCTGCCATGGCGCGGTCTCGTTTCCGCTGACCGCATGCGCGCGCTGCCACAACACGCCGCGCGACAAGCCGCTGCCCGCCGCCGCGGTGCGGGGTTCATAGAGCATGAGGGACGGCATGCTCACACGGCTCATGATGCTCATTGCGCTCGGCGCGGCGCTCGCGGCGGCGCCGGCCGAGGCTGAGTATGCGGACGTGGTGCTCAACAACCGTTCGGAAAAGGAGGGCGTACGCCCCGTGATCTTTTCGCACTGGTTTCACCGAATACGCTTTCGGTGCAAGGTCTGCCACGACGAACTGGGTTTCAAGATGCGGGCGGGCGCTAACGACGTGCGCATGGTGGACATCAGCAACGGCAAGTTCTGCGGCATGTGCCACAACGGCCAGATCGCCTGGGGCGCGGAGCGTTGCGACCTGTGCCACTCGGGACGGTCGGGCCTGAAAAGCCGCATCCACGGCGGGCACGAGACGCTGGGACCCGGGCGATGGTAACATTCGGCCGCGTCATGTCGAGAGTGGTGTCGGGCACAGGCAGCACCGCACGGTTTAGCCGTTGCGCGCCGTTGCTTGCAGCATTCGCGAGCCTCGCGCTTGCCGCGTGCGCCGTCCAGGATCGTGCTTCCGGAGCCGGCCGCGACGTGGGGCACGCCGCGGCATCCCACGTTCTCAGCCCGCTGCTTGCGCTGTCCGGCGCGAGGCTTGCGCCGGCGGCGGACCGCACCGGCACGCCGCTGCCGCGTGCGGGCGCTGCGCCATTGACGCCATTTGTCCATCCGGTCGCGGCTGCGATCCTGGGCAACGACTTGTATATCGCCGATTCCGGCGCAGGCAAGGTCTTCCGCTTCGATGTGACGCTCAACGTCATGACCGTGGTGCAGCCGGCGCCGGCGGCGCTCGGCACGCGGCTTGCGGTGGGATCCGACTTTTCGCTCTACGTGCTCGATCCGCCGCGGCGCCGTGTGCTGAGGCTCGGCCGCAACGGCCAATTGTTGGCGACCTTCGCTGATGACCTCAACTTGAGCCGGCCGATCGCACTCGCGGTGGACGACGCGCGCGGCCAGGTGTGGGTCGCGGATGCGTTGTATCACCACCTCGTCGCGTTTCATCCGCTGGGCGGTGCGGCCCAGGTGATTCGTTTGCGCGGTGACGACCGCAATCGCGTGATGAGCATTTCCGCCATGGCGCTGGCGCGGGACGCGATCCATATTTCCGACGCGTTGTGCCGGTGTGTGGCGGTGGTCGCGCGCGACGGCGTGGTGCGCGCGACCTATGGCCACCATGACATCGGCCAGCCGGGCGCGATCGCGATCGATCGCCATCAGCGCGTTTTCGTTGCGGACGTCTTCGACCGCAGCATCAAGGTGTTCGCGGGCGGGCGCTTGGTCGACACTGTTCCCGCCGCAGCCCTCGGCGTGCGCGAGGTGAGCGATCTGTGGGTGAGCGAGTCGCGGCTGGTGATTGCGGATGGCGCGGGCGCCCGGGTGGTCGTGATGCGGATCGCGCTGCCGCGGCCCGAGGCACATTAAGATGGTCGTGGTATCTGCTGATATGAGGCAGCAGCCAGCAGCGCGACGCAAAGGACGCACGGGCGTGCTGGCGCTGGGGCTGCTACTGGCCGCCTGCACGGCGACGGGCCCGCGCGTGCTGCATTTCGGCATGGAAGATGCGCCGGAAGGCAAGCGTCTCATGTGGCCGCAAGCGCCGGAGGTGCCGCGTTTCATGTACGCCGGCCAACTCATCGGCGACGCGAATTTCAGGAAGCCGCCGGACGCAGCGGCCGGCATAGGGGGATTCCTGCGCCGGCTCGCCGAGTTCATCGTCGGCGAAAAGCCGCCAACGGTGCTGCAGCGGCCGCAATCCGGCACGGTCGATGCGACCGGGCGGATCTTGGTTACGGACGCCAGCCGCCAGGCGGTTTTCGTGTTCGACCCGGTAGCGGGCGACCTGCTGGTGTGGGACAAAGCGGACGGGCTCGCCAATTTCATCGCGCCGATCGGCATTGCGTCCGGTCCGGATGGCCAGATCCTGGTTGCCGACGCCGAACTTGGCATCGTTGCCCGGCTCGATGCGCGGGGCAATCCCGGGCGCGCGATCGGACGCGGCATGCTCAAGCGGCCGACGGGGCTGGCATACGACGCGGTGCGCCGGCGCATTTTCGTCGCCGACACCCACGCGCATGACATCAAAGTGTTCGACGATGACGGGCGGTTGCTGAAGGTGATCGGTCGCCCTGGTGAGGGCGCCGGCGAATTCAACTTTCCCACACACCTCGCGTTCGCGCGCGGCGAGCTTTATGTCACCGACACCATGAACAGCCGCATCCAGGTTTTCGCCGATGGCGGCGATCGGCTGCGCCTGAGTTTCGGGAGGCGTGGGCTCTACGTCGGCAACCTGGTGCGGCCCAAGGGCGTGACGGTGGACAGCGACGGCAACATCTATGTGGTGGAGTCCTATCACGACCACCTGCTGGTGTTCAACCGGGCCGGGGAGTTTCTGATGGCGATCGGCGGGCTGGGACAGGAGACCGGCAGGTTCTATCTGCCGGCCGGCGCCTGGGCCGACAACCGCAACCGGGTATTCGTCGCCGACATGTTCAATGGGCGGATCGTGATGTTCCAGTATCTGGAGACGGGTGGAAACGGTGGGTAAAGCGCGGTTGCTGATTGCGGCACAGGCGCTGATCGCGGTGATGGCGGCCGGAGTGGCGTCTGCAGCGCTGGTCCCCGACGTGCGCAACACCAAGCACAACCTGTCGGCCAGTAGTCCCGGTAGCGTGAGGGCGGTTTCCGAGACTCAGGTCTGCGTCTTTTGCCACACGCCGCACGCCGCAACCGCCGGCGTGACACCGCTATGGAATCGCGCCCTCTCCAACTCGACCTATACCGTTTACACGTCCTCCTCGCTCGACGCCAATGCGATCCAGGGTTCGCTCGACCAGCCGGGCGGCAGCTCCAAGCTGTGCCTGTCGTGTCACGACGGCACGCTCGCCCTCGGCAACGTCAACGTGCTGGGCGGACAGGGCTCGCCCACCACCCCGGGCACGGTTTCCATTCCCATGACCGGCACCGGCGCGGGTGGCGTGATGCCCGGAGGCGCGGGCACGGCGACCGGATTCACGCGCAATCTCGGCGTGGATCTTACCAGCGATCATCCGATTTCGCTCAGCTACACGAGCGCGCTCGCCACGCGCGACGGCGAGCTGCGCGCGGTGGACGCCAATCAGAAGTGGCCGCCCGGAACCGGCACCGTCATCGGCGTGCGCGCACCGGGTTACCGCCCGGCGCTGTCGCTCGAGACCACCGGCGCGGGCGGCGTGGGCCAGTTGCAATGCGCGACCTGTCACGATCCGCATGTGCGCGAAACCGACACAACGCGGGGCAACCAGAAATTCCTGCGCCAGAACCGTTTTCAGGAAGCGACACCCACCAACACCTACGACGTGTTGAACGACATCATCTGCCTCGCGTGCCACGACAAGAACCTGGGCAGCGGCGCCTGGGCGTACTCGGCACACGCCAATCCCCTGGTGGCGACGCAAACCTACCAGGCAACACCGGCGGCGCAACGCGATTTCCCATCGAATCTCCCGGTATGGAAGGCGGCGTGCCTGAACTGCCACGACACGCATACGGTGCAGGGCGCGCGCCGGCTGCTGCGCGAGGGCACCGACAGCGTCACGAGCCCGAAGTCCGGGGGCAACGCAGCGCTCGAGCAGACCTGCTATCAGTGCCATACCGACAGCGCATCGAGCATTATCACGCCGGGCACGACGGTGCCCAATATCAGGAGCGATTTCCAGCTCGCGCGGCGCATGCCGGTCGCCTCCAGCGATCAGCCCGCCGGGAGCGAAGTGCACGAGATCGGCGGCAGTTTCGCCGACGGTGGATTTGTCGACTGCACGACTGCATCGAACCGGTGCGGGGCGGATTTCCTGGAGTCGCGCGCCAAGCTCGGGGTCGGGAACCTCAACAACCGGCACGCCGAGTGCTCCGATTGCCATAACCCGCACCGGGTGGTGAAATTCCGCGATTTTCGCGGTAATCCGCCCGGCAGCCTGGCGGGCACGCCCGACGCGGCAGGAACGCACCGCCACACCGACACCACTGGCTACACCCATACCAACATCATCTCCGGCGTGCTGCGCGGCACGTGGGGCGCGCAGCCGGTCTACGGCAGCGCCTCATTTCACAGCCTGCCGTCGAGCTATCTGGTCAAGCGCGGCGATCCGGGCACGAGCGCCGATACGAGCGTGACGGCAACCTATGTGACGCGTGAGTACCAGATCTGCCTCAAGTGCCATTCGGACTACGGCTACAGCGACGACAACCTCTATCCCGGCGGCAACACGCGGCCCCTGCTCGGCGGTCCCGGTCTGACGCCCGCGAACGCGGGCGGACACTTGAATTTCACCCGCTACACCAATCAGGCGAGGGAGTTTCAGGCGCCGCTGAGTCATCAGGGCGCGCCGCTTGCCACGACCGACTCCGGCGCGGGGGCGTCGTATTCCACCAACAACTACCGCTCGTGGCATCCGGTCGTGGACACTACCGGCCGTACCGGACCGATGCGGGGCAACGGCACCGACATCAGCACCAACTGGCAACTGCCGTGGCGCAACGCCGTCGGCACCCAGACCATGTATTGCAGCGACTGCCACGGCTCCGCCGTCGCCTCCACCACGTCCGTCATCCCCGACGGCGGCGAGAACAGCAATCCGTGGGGGCCGCACGGCTCGAACAACAACTTCATCCTCAAGGGCGCCTGGGACACGGGGAGCGGCAGCGGGCAGGCCTCCACCATCTGCTTCAAGTGTCACCAGCAGAACATCTATGCGCCGACCTCGGGCGGGGGCGCGCGCACCGGCTTCTGGATCGGCTCGGGGAGCGACCGGGGTTCAGGCAAAGACGGCCATTTTATTCACAGTCCTCGGGGCAGCCTCAGCAACACGCGCTGCAACTGGTGCCATGCCGCCGTGCCCCACGGCTGGAAGAACAAGGCGTTGCTGGTGAACCTTCAGGACGCCGGTCCGGAGGCGGGCCAGCCGGCCGGCACCGTAATCCCAAACGCCTCGCTTCCTTATTCCAACGGTCCGTATTACCGCAACGCGATGCTGAAGGTGAAGAACTTCAGGCCGAGCGGCGATTGGTGGATCCAGAGCTGTGGCGCAACCGGACAGGATTCGCGCGCCTGGATGTCGAGCACTTGCAGCACCCCGCCGTGATGACTTGGTTCAACCGGCTCGCCTCGCCCAAGCTCACGCTGGTCGTCCTCGGGCTGCTGGGCGCCGGCGTATTGCTGGTCTACCCCGGCGAGGTGCGCAGCGATTGGGCGCTGACGGTTCCATTGACGCTGCTGGCGATCAATCTTGCTTGCGCGGTCGCGACCAACCCCGTGTTCCGGCAGCAGAGCGCGTTGCTCGCGTTTCACCTAGCGCTGTTGGCGATCGTGGCGTTCGCGGCCGCGGGGAGGCTCACCTATCTCAAGGGCGAACTCGAGCTCGCCGAAGGCGAAGTCTTCGAGGGCACCCTCACCCGGCATGAGAGCGGGCCGTGGCACCGCTCGCAACTTGCGCGAGCGCGGTTCGCCAACGATGGCTACACCATCCGCTACGAAAAAGGCGTGCGCCGCGCCGAGACACGCAACGCCGTGCGCTGGCTGGACGACACCGGGCGCGAGCGGCACGCAGTGATCGGCGACAACGAGCCGCTGGTGCGCCACGGTTACCGGTTCTATGCCAGCTTCAACAAGGGCTTCGCGCCGGTTTTCATGTGGCATCCCGCGGGCGGCGCGCCGCAGCGCGGTACCATCAATCTGCCGACCTACCCTATCCACGAATTCCGCCAGGCATTGGAATGGACAATACCCGGCACGCAGACGACGCTCTGGACCATGCTCCAATTCGACGAGGTACTGCTCGATCCGGAGCAGGTCTCGCGGTTCCGGTTGCCCGAGCGGCACACGCTGGTGATCCGGATCGGCGATATGCGGCACGAACTCGCGCCGGGTGCGCGCCTCGCGTTGCCGCAGGGCGTGCTGGTGTATGAACGTCTGGGCACATGGATGGGCTACACCGTTTTCTATGACTGGACCCTGCCATGGCTGTTTGTCGCCTGTATGCTTGCGGTAACGAGCTTGGCCTGGCATTTCTGGAAGAAATTTGCGGCGCAGCCGTGGGACCGATGACCGATGGCGACTGAACTGCAACTGCTGTGGATGGCGCTGCTGCTTTACACGCTGGCGGGCTCGACCGCGATCGGCGCCACGGTGCTGGCGACGCGGTTCGAGCGGGTCATCCTGGCGATGATCCTGGCGGGCCTCGCCGCGCACGCGCTCTCGCTTGGAATGCGCTGGGAGCGGCTTGGCCACGGACCGTTCATCACGATGTTCGAGATCCTATCGAGCAACGTCTGGAGCCTGCTGCTGATATATGCCTTTGCGTACTGGCGCGCCCCGGCGGTGCGGCCGGGCGCAGCCGTGGTCATGCCTATTCTGTTGGTGATGATGGCGTGGTCGCTCGTGACCAGTCCCGCGGCAGGACACTATCCGCCCACCTATCGCACGCCCTGGCTCTACGTCCACGTCCTGTTCGGGAAAATATTCCTCGGCGCCGTGTTGATCGCGGTCGGCATCGCGGGCTTGATCCTGCTGCGCCGTGCCGGGGTTCGCGTCGCGCGCCTCACCCAGCTTCCCGATGCGGGCCGGCTGGAGAACCTCGCATTCCGGTTCATGGCGCTCGGATTCATCTTTGAGACGCTGATGCTGATCGCCGGCGCCATCTGGGCGCAGGATGCGTGGGGGCGCTACTGGGCTTGGGACCCCCTGGAGACATGGGCGTTTGCGACCTGGCTCGCGCTCGCCTGCTTCATCCACCTGCGCGTGACCGTCAGGCTCGAGCCACACTACAGCGCCGCGGTGATCATCGCCGTATTTGTACTGGCATTCCTGACTTTTTTCGGGGTGCCGTTTGTCTCGACTGCGCCGCACAAGGGGGCAGTGTGATGAAGGGGCGTGCGCCGCGGCCGCGGAGATTGCGGGACGTGCGCTGGCGTACGCTGGCGCTCACGGCAATCGCGATTGCGGCGGGAGGAATCGCCATCGCTTCCGTATCCGACGGCAATTTGTTCGGTTGGCGTTTGTCAACCGGCGCGATACCCCCGCGTGGTCAGGCTCACGGAATCGATCCCGCCCGGCAGGAAATCCATCAGCGCTTTCAGCAGGGGGTGGTCATGCTGCACGCGAAACAGTACGAGCACGCAATGACCGCCTTTCATCGCGCGCTCGAACTCGATCCAGCGCTGCCCGAGGCCCATGTCAACATGGGGTTTGCTTTGATCGGGCTGCAGCGCTACCGCGCGGCCCGCGATTTCTTCGAAAGCGCCATCGCCTTGCGCACAGGACAGATCAATGC
>Ga0209343_10008332_pt1 | contig 12084 bp, 10 predicted proteins | sample RifCSPlowO2_02_FD_184026 | JGI IMG/M metagenome (GOLD analysis project Ga0209343, IMG submission 184026) | Groundwater microbial communities from Rifle, Colorado - Rifle CSP2_plank lowO2_0.2 (SPAdes) (version 2) | ecosystem: Environmental > Aquatic > Deep subsurface > Groundwater | place... | reverse complement strand
GGCAGGTCGCGCACGTGTCCCATCGACGCGCGCACGATGAAGCGCGAATCCAGGTACTTCTGGATCGTCTTCACCTTCGTCGGAGACTCGACCACGACCAGCGACCGTTTCGCCACTACCCTCTCCTCGCCCGCGGTGTCGTCAGAACCCAGCGTTGCCCCGCGAGCTGCTTCGCAAAGCCACCGATCTCGAGCGCGACGAGCGTCGCCGCCGCGTGGCCCGGCTCGAGCCCGGCACGCGTGATCAGCGCCTCGATGTGCTGCGCCTCGTCCAGCTGCAGCACGGCCAGCATCCGGCCTTCGTCACTGTCCGCGTCCGGCCGGCGCGCCTCGCCGTGCTCCCGCGGAGCGCGCAGTGCACGGCGCCAGGGCTCAGGCAATTCTTGCACGACGTCCTGCCAGCAAGTTACCAGTTTAGCACCGTCCTGGATGAGCCTGTGCGCGCCGGCACTCGTCGGCGAGGTGATTCTGCCTGGAACGGCGAACACTTCGCGACCGAGATCGCCGGCAAATCCGGCGGTGAGCAAGGCCCCGCTGCGTTCGGCCGCCTCGACGACCACGACCCCCAGCGCCAGCCCCGCGATGGTCCGGTTCCTCGCCGGGAAGTGACCCGGCAGTCCCGGCGCGCCAGGCGCGAACTGCGAGAGCAGCGCGCCCTGGCGCTCGACGGCGCGGGCGAGCGCTCGATTCTCGCCCGGGTACACCACGTCGATGCCGCTCCCGAGCACTGCGAACGTTCGGCCACCCGCGGCGAGCGCGCCCCGATGCGCCGCGGTGTCGATACCGCGCGCGAGCCCGCTCACGATCGTCACTCCGCGCGCGGCCAGTTCCGCCGCGAGTCGCTCCGCGACCTCCAGTCCGTACGGCGTGGCGCGGCGCGCGCCCACGATGGCGACGGCCAGCGCGTCCTCCTCGGTCAGGCTTCCCCGCACGTGGAGCGCCGGTCGCGCCGGCACGGACGCGAGCAGCACGGGATACCGCGGGTCATCCGGCTCGAGGCGTGTCATCGTCGGTGCGATGGTGCAGCGGGTTGTCAGTATATCGGGCGGGGTCCCCTGCGCAACGACTCCGAACGGATACGCCGGCCGCCTTCAGCGGTGGCGCGCCGCGTAGCTACGCAGGAAAGCGCGCGCCTTGTCCGCCGCGTCGGTTCGTGGGTGCTCGTTGATCACGCGCATCCAGGCCTGGCGCGCGTGGGAGGTGTCACGGAGATTCACGTAGCAGAGGCCGACCTTCAGCAGCGCGTCGGCGGCCTTGCGCTCACCGTGCTCGAGCACCTTCTGGAACTCGACGAGCGCCTGGCGGTAATCGCGCTGCACGTAGTACGCCTCGCCGATCCAGTACTGCGCGTTCGCGGCGAGCGGGTGCTTCGGATACTTGGTGATGAAGTCGAGGAAGTCGAGCACCGCCTGACCGTGCTCGCGCGCCCGAAACGTCGCCAGCGCCGCGGCGTACGCCTGCTCGGGCTCGCCCCGGCGCTCGGCCGCTGGCGCGGGGTGCAGCGCCTCGGCCGGCACGCTCGGGCGCGCGGGCGTCGGCGCCGCGAGCTGCTCCACGCGGGTCCGCGTCTCGCCGATGGTCGCGGCGGCCGCGTCCGCCCGCGCGGACAGCCGCGCGATCTCCTCGGCGACGGACCGCGCGCCGGCTTGCGCCTCCGCGAGGCGCGCGTCGAGCGCCGCGAGGTCGTTCCGCGCCCGTGTCACGTCCCGTGACGTGGTGTCCTGCGCGCTCCGCAGCTCGGACATCTCCGTCCGGAGCCGGTCGAGCTCGGACTGGAGACGATGCACCGCGCCCCGGCTCGCACAGCCGCTCGCGAGCACAGCCATGATGGCCGCGGCACCGAGGGCACGATTCATGCGCGCCGACGGTAGCACGCCGGGAAAAACCAAGTCAACTTCGGCCGGGGTCAGCGGGCACGGACCTCGAGCGGACGCAGCACGATCACGTCGAGCGCGCCACCGGCCGGGACCCGCGTATCGCCCTCGAGCACGGCGAGCCCATCGGCCGCCACCATCGAGCGCAGGATCGCCGACCCCTGGTCACCGGTCAGGCGCGCGCCCCATCCCGAGGCCTCCGGGGCCAGGGTCACCCGGAGGTACCCGCGGCGCGGGCCTGGATTGGCGATCGCGGCCAGCGCTCGGGCACGGATCCGCGGGCGGTCGAGCGCGCGCGCCCCGGCCATTTGCAGGAGGGCAGGCCGGACGAACACCTCGAACGTCACCATCGCCGAGACCGGATTGCCGGGCAGACCGAACACCGGCCGGCCCCGGAGCGAGCCGAAGGTGATCGGCTTGCCCGGGCGCATCGACACCTGCCAGAGATGGAGCTCGGCGCCGCAGCGCACGAGGGCCTCCCGCACGAGATCCAGCTCGCCCACCGAGACGCCGGCCGAGGACACGACCACGTCGGCCGCCATGCCCCACCGCACGCGCCCCTCGATCGCGTCCACGTCATCGCGCGCGACCCCCAGGTTCACCGGCTCGCCGCCGGCCTCGAGCACCTGGGCCATCAGCGAGTAGGTATTCGTGTTCGGGACCTGCCCGCCTTCGGGCTCCCTGCCGAGATCGGCCAACTCGTCGCCGGTGGACAGCACGGCGACGCGCGGCCGGCGGCCGACCACGACACGTGCGTACCCGAGCGTGGCCAGGAGTCCGACCTCCGCGGGACCGACGCGATGCCCGGCCTCCAGCACGACGTCACCGGCGCGGACGTCCTCGCCGACGGGCCGGACGAAGGCGCCTCGCTCCACCCGGGCGGGAACCCGGACGCGATCGCCCTCAGCCGTGACGTCCTCCTGCGGCACCACGGCGTCGGCCCCGTCGGGCAAGGGCGCACCGGTGAAGATCCGCATGGCCTCGCCCAGCCGCAGCGCGCGTGCCGGGAGCGCCCCAGCGGCGACGCGCCCCACGACCGTGAGCTCGACGCCGTCCTCGCGGGTGTCGTCGGCGCGCAGCGCGTATCCGTCCATCGAGGAGTTCGGCCAGGGGGGGATCACGCGCCGCGAGACGATCGGCTCGGCGAGAATCCGGCCGAGCGCCCCCAGCACCTCCACCCGCTCGGTCCCGAGCGGGCGCACGCGGGAGAGGATTTCGTCGAGCGCCTGCTCCACGGTCAGCACGCGACTAGTGGTGGCCCGTGTGCGGAAGGTTGAGCACGGGGCGATACCGGACGAAGAACCAGCGACGGCTCAGCATGAACAGGGCGAGGAAACCCGCCGTGATCAGCACGTCGGTGGCCCCGAAGGGCAGCCCCAGTTGGTCGCCGACGGCCGGGAACACCACGAAGACGCGCTCGAGAAAGATCGCGAAGAGGCCGAAGAGCGCGACCACGACCAGCGGCGCGTGCCGCCGCGGCGGCCGGCCCGTCAGCCGCTTGAGCAGGTAGGCGAACGGGATCAGCCAGCCGACCGCGAACACGACCCACGCGACGGTATTCCACGGCTGCGCGAAGAAGCGCTGGACGAAGAACCGGGTCTCGATGGGGACGTTGCCGTACCAGATGACCAGGTACTGCGACCAGAAAAAGTACATCCACATCACCGACATCGCGAACTGGAGCTTGGCCACGTCCTGGATCGCGGCCGGGGGGATCGACGCCTGTCCGCGGGCGTTGGCGCGCACCGTCAGGATCGCCAGCAGGCAGAAGGTCGTGTAGAGCGTGCTCACCACGAAGTACCCGCCGAACAGCCCGCTGTACCACGTCGGGTCGATCGACATCACGAGGTCGAAGCCCCACAGCGACACGACGACGACCCAGAGCATGAGGAGGGCCACCGCGAGGCGGTTGCGGCGGCGACGCTCCACCGCGTCGTCCGCGGGTACCGTGTCGCGCAGCAGCGTGCCCACGAAGGCCAGGCACACGCCGAAGAGGAGCGCCGCGCCCCCGAGCGTTCGAAGCCAGAAGAACTGCGTGTTGAGCCAGGCCGCCTTCGCGGGCACCGGCGTGGTCTCCCAGTGATAGAGCTCCGTCCGCCCGGCGTAGAGCAACGCGAGCAGAACGAACGACACGGGCAGGAAGCCCGACGTGGTGAGCGCGATCCGCCGCACGCTCGGAGACCACCGCGCCTCGGTGAGCTGCATCATCGCGGCGATCGCGGGGCCCGTCGCGGCCAACCCCGACCAGAACACGAGGTTCACGAGGTAGATGGCCCAGACGTGCGCCGCCTCCCCGGAGGAGACCCCCAGCGCGAACGTCCCGGCGCCGATCGCCGCGATCAGAAACCAGACGAGATTCATTGCCGTGCCAGCGAGCGGAGGAAGTTCACGATGTGCCAGGCCTCTTCGGACGACAGCGCCTCGCCGTACGACGGCATGACCGCGCCGCCCACGACGATGTAGCTGTGCCAGTAGCCGTCCGTCCGCTGCTTCTGCAGCTCCGCGTTCGTCAGGTCCGGCGGCGGGATGAACTTGGTCGCCACCGGTCCCGTCACGCCGCCCTTGGCCTCGGCGCCATGGCACGGCATGCAGAACGTCGTGAAGTGCTCACGGCCGATGGCGATCGACTCCGACGTCTTCCGGATCGGATTCGGCACCTTCGCCGCGAGGTCGCGCTGCTCCTTCGGGATCACGAGCTCGCCGCCGCGCGGCACCACGCCCGCCGGCATGCGGAACACGCGTTCCCCGGGCATGATGCGCGGCGTCTGCGTCATGTTGTCGTTCCAGCGCACGACCAGCGCCACGCCCATCAGGCCGCCCGCGGCGGCGACGATCAGCAGCGTGAGGATGAAGACGTACTTCATACCGTCTTCACTTCCTCCGCGCCGGCGGCGCCCAGGATCTCGCGCACCGAGCCCCCGCGGCCCGGGACGCAGTGGACGGCGACCCCGAACCGGTCCCGGGTGAAGCGCGGGTCGAAGGCCGGGGAGGGCCGGAGCTTGGGCAGCCGGCCCAGGACCACCATGCCGATCAGGGTCGCGATGCCGCCGAAAAGGATCGTCAGCTCGAAGGCGATGACGACGAACGGCGGGATCGACGCGATCGGCTTGCCGCCGGTGACGAGGTTCCACTGCATCGCCGACCAGATCGTCAGCATGAAGCCCGAGAAGGCTCCGGTGAGGCCCCCGAGCAGCGTGAACAGGCGCACACGGCTCACCGGCCGGTCACGCTCCACCACGTCCTCGATCTCGTGCACCGGCACCGGCGTGTACACGGTGAGGTCGTGATACCCCTTCGCCTTGAGCTCCTCGAGGGCGCGCACCGTCGTGTCGACGTGGGCGAAGACGCCGACGATCGTCTCAGTGCTGCCCACCATGGCCCTTGTCCCTCATCGGCGGCGGGAGGGTCTCCTTCACCTCGACGATCGAGAGCGACGGCATCACCTTGATGAATCCGAGGAAGAGCAGGAAGAACCAGGCGAAGCTGCCGATGAGGATGCCCGTGTCGGTCGCCGACGGCACGAAGATGCCCCACGCGTACGGATAGAAGCCGTGGCCGAGCGACGGCACGATGATGTTGAAGCGCTCGAACCACATCCCGATGAGCACGAGGATCGAGACGACGTAGATCACCACCGGGTTCGTCCGCGCCTTTCGCACGAAGAAGACCAGCGGGGCGACACAGTTGCAGAAGTACATGAGCCACAACGCCCACGCGTAGGTCTTCGTGACCTTCCAGAACAGGGACGCCTTCTCGATGTGGTCACCGCTGTAGAGCGAGGTGAAAATCTCGCAGACGTAGAAGTAGGTCAGCACGAGGCCGGTCACCAGGATGAGTTTCGAGATCGCGTCGAGGTGCCTGTCCTGGATGTACGCGTGCAGGCCGAAGAAGTGCCGCATCGGAAGCACGAGCACGGCGACCATCGCGAACCCGGAGAAGATCGCGCCGTCGACGAAGAACGGCGCGAACAGCGTCGAGTGCCAGCCCGGAACGAGCGCCATGGCGAAGTCCCAGGACACGACGCTGTGCACCGAGAGGACGAGCGGCGTCGCGAGGGCGGCGAACAGGCCGTAGGCGCGCCGGTAGTGACGCCACTGGGTGTCCGAGCCCTCCCAGCCCAGCGCGAGCATCGCGTAGATGCGCCGCCGCCAGCCCGTGGAGGCGTCGCGGAGCGCGGCGACGTCCGGGACGAGGCCGACGATGAAGAAGACGGTGCTGATGCTGAAGTACGTCGAGATCGCGAACACGTCCCAGACCAGCGGCGACCGGAAGTTCGGCCAGAGGTACCGCTGGTTCGGGTACGGGAGCAGGAAATAGGCGAACCACATGCGCCCGGCGTGGATCAGCGGAAAGAGGCCCGCGGTCATGACCGCGAAGATCGTCATCGCCTCGGCCGCGCGATAGATGGACGTCCGCCAGCGCGCCCGGAAGAGGTACAGGACCGCCGAGATCAGCGTGCCCGCGTGCCCGATGCCGATCCAGAACACGAACGTCGTGATGTAGAGGGCCCACATCTGCGGGACGCGCTTGCCCGCCATCCCGATGCCCCACCAGACCTGGCCGGCCCAGAAGAGGATGCCCGCCGACAGGATCAGCGCGACGACGCACATCCAGGCGAAGTAGCGGTTGCCCGGCGGCTCGAGCGTGCGCAAGACGTCGCGGTTGACGTCCGCGAAGGTCGGGGGTCTCACGCGTGCTCCCGGACGACCTTCTTGAGGTACGTCACGCCCGGCCGCGTTCCCAGCTCCTCGAGCACCGTGTACGCCCGCGGCGAGTGCCGCAGGGCGCTCACCGCGTTCTTTTCCCCCTTGAGATCGCCGAACGTGATCGCCTGGGTCGGGCACGTCTGCTGGCACGCCGTCAGGATGTCGCCGTCACGCACCGTCCGCTTCTCGTCCCGGGCGTGGTCTTTGCCGGCGATGATCCGCTGGATGCACATCGTGCACTTCTCCATGATGCCGAGCTGCCGCACGGTGACGTCCGGGTTGAGCTGGACCTCGAGCGGCGCGGGGAACTCGTACTGGAACCAGTTGAAGCGGCGCACGTGGTAGGGGCAGTTGTTGCCGCAGTAGCGCGTGCCGACGCAGCGGTTGTAGACCTGCCCGTTCAGCCCCTCCTCGGTCCGGTACGCTGCGAAGACCGGGCACACCGGCTCACACGGCGCGACCTCGCAGTGCTGGCAGAGCATCGGCAGGAACGTGTTGGTCGGCTGCGCGGCCGGCCCCTCGGCCCAGCGCTCGATGCGGATCCAGTGCAGCTGGCGGCCGTAGGCGGCCGAGGCCTTGCCCGCGACCGGCACGTTGTTCTCGGCCTGACAGGCGACCACGCAGGCCTGGCAGCCGACGCACGCGTCCACGTCGATGGCCAGGCCCCAGTGGTAGCCCGGGTAGACGTGGTCGGCGTACATGCTGATCGGCTCGTGCGGCGCGGCGCGACCACGGAGCGCCTGCTCCCGCGCCGCCCGCAGGTCCACGTGCTGCGCGAGCTCGCGGTGGTCCTGGTCGTGGGTGGCCTGCAAGATCGCGAGCGGGCGCCGTGCGCCGGTCTTCGCGAGCGTCACCCGCACGCCGAGCCACGCGGCGCCGCCCGAGGCCGCGTCCCGGGCCGGACCCAGGAGCGCCGCCGGGGTCATCGCCGTCGGCGCGGCGGCCACGTAGCGGGGCACGTGGTAGGGCGCGTAGCGGTGCCCGAGCGGGATCGCGACCGCCGTCGGGTGGAGTGTCGCCGACACGTAGGCGGGCAGCTCGATCGCCCCGTGCGGCGAGGTCACGCGCAGGACGTCGCCCGTCGCGACGCCGAGCCGGGTCGCGGCCTCGGCGGGGACCTCCACCCACGCGTCCCACACCGCCTGGGTCATCGTGTCGGGCGATTCCTGGAGCCACGCGTGGCTCGCACCGCGCCCGTCGTAGAAGCGCAGCGAGGGGTACGGGAGCAGCGCGAACCCGCTCGCGTCACCCTCGAGCGCCGCGGCGCCCGCCTCGACCGGGCCCGCCTTGGCCTGGACGGCCACGGGCGCGACCTCACGCCACACGCCGCCCTGCCGGAGCGCGCCGGCCCACTCCCCGCGCACGGCCGGTTCCCAGGCGGCCTTGAGATACTGTTCGAACGACGCCCACGGCAACGGGCCCTTGCCCTCCTCGCTGCCCAGGACCGCACGACCGACGCCGAGGAGGACGTCCCCCGTCTGGCGGGCATCGCGGACCGGCGCCATCGTCGGCTGGAGCAGTCCCGTCACGCCTTCGCGCGGCGAGAAGTCGCCCCACGCCTCGAGCCAGTGCGTGTCCGGCAGGACCACGTGGGCGAGCGCTGTCGTCTCGTCCGGCTGGGTGGCGAAGCTCACGACGAGGCCGACCTTCCGGACCGCCGCCGCGAACTTGAGGCCAGCCGGAAGCGCGTGCACGGGGTTCACGCCCTGGCCGAGGAGCAACACCTCGATCTCGCCCCTGGCCATCGCCTCGACGAGGTCCGCGACCTCCGCGTACGGCGTCACCTTGCCCCACGCCGCGTCCGGGCCGAACCGGATCGTTCGGCCGACGTTGCCGGCCGCCGCGTTGAGCAGGTTGATCGCCACCTGCGTGCGGGTGGCGTTCGAGCCGCTCACGGCCACGCCGCCCCCGATCGCCAGGCCGGGCCTGGCGTGACCGAACGCCTTGGCGACGTGGCGGAGCGTCGCCTCGTCGACACCACTCCCCGCGGCCACCTTCTTGACATCGATCCCGACCACGGCGTCGGCGAAGCGGCGGTCGACCAGTCCATCCTCCAGCATCAGCTTGAGGATCGCGAGCGCGACCAGTCCCTCCGTGCCGGGTGCGTTGCGGATCCACTCGTCGGCGTTCGCCGCGGTCAGCGACTGGCGCGGCTCCACGTGGATGAACGTGCCCGCGCGGCCGTCCCGGAACGTGTGCATCCGCGCGAACGCCCTCGTGTACGCGACGGGCGACAGCCACGTCTCGACGAAATCCGCGCCGAACGACAGGACGACCCGCGCCTCCTCGAAGGCGTAGTGCGGGACCGCCGCGCGACCGAACGTGATCCGGTTCGCGGCGCGGATCGCCTCGTAGCCGAACGGCTCGAGCGTCACGCGCGCCCGCGTGCCGAGCGCCCGCGCCCACGTGTCCGCGAGAGCGCCCAGGCTGCCGTTCTCGAGCTGCGTGACCAGCGCGACGGCGCGCCCCCTGCCGCCGCCCCGCAGGGCGCCCAGGCGGTCCACGAGGATCTTCTGCGCGTTCTCCCACGTCGCCGGCTTGAGGCCGGCGCCTTCGCGCACGAGCGGGCCGGGGAATCGGTCCGGGTGATAGAGCCCCTGGAGCGCCGCCTGGCCCCGGACGCAGAGCGCGCCCTGGCCGACCGGATGGTCGGGATTACCTTCGAGCTTCACGACACGACCGTCACGGTTACGTGCGAGCACGCCGCAGCCCGCGGGGCACTCGCGACACACCGTGGCGAACCACGACGCCACGCCCGGCACGAGTTGTTCGTTCGGCACGACGAGCGGAAGGATCTGCTCGCTCGCGCCCTGGCAGCCCGCGGTGGCGGCGGCCGCCCCCGTCGCCGTGACGATCTTGAAGAAGTCGCGCCGGTTCATTTCAGTGGTGACACATGACGCAGTCGAGCGGAGCCTTGGTCTTCTCCCGCGCGTTCTGCTCACGGTGGCAGTCGACGCACCAGCCCATGCTGAGCGGCGGCGGCACGGGGCGGAACCCGACGAGGTTCAGCAGATCATTCACGGGACGCGGACCCGTCACGGCCCCGAACGTCGTCATCTTCTCGACTTCCCCGTGGCACGTCTGGCACTTCACCTTGGCGCGGACGTGTGCCTTGTGCGGGAAGTAGGTGAACTCGGGCAGCTTGTTCACCCGCACCCAGGGGATCGGCTCTTTCTTCGCGTAGTACTCCGCCAGCTTCTTGATCTCCGGGAGCTGCGCAGCGGTGATCCTGTGGCAGCCCATGCAGCGCTCGACCGACGGCAGCCCCGCGTACTCGGAGCGGCGAGCGTCACTGTGGCAGTACTGGCAGTCGATCTTGTACGTCTCGACGTGCACGACGTGCGGGAAGTTGATGGGCTGGACCGACGGTGTGGCGACCGCCGGCTGGCGACTCCAGGAGGACACTGCCGCGAAGATCAGAACGGCGAGGAGCACCGCGCCGAGTGCTCCCACGCCCGCCTTTGCGCCCATCGACGATCGGTTGCCCTCCGGAGAATTGGCAAATGCTCGTGAACCCTATCACGCGGTCAGTGACCGAGTCAATCCTCCCGGCGCGCTTCGCGCATCGCTTCCTCCGCGGCCCGGGCCGCCAGCTCGATGTCGGCGTCGGTGTGCGCGAGCGACACGAACGCCGCCTCGAACTGCGACGGCGCGAGGAACACGCCGCGCTTGAGCATGCCGTGGAAGAAGCGTGCGTACCGCTTCGTGTCGGCCCGTCGTGCCGACGCGTAGTCCTGCACCGGGCCCGCACAGAAGAACCCGGTCAGCATCGAGCCGACGCGGTTGACGGTCAGCTCGACCCCGGCCTTGTCCGCCGCGCGCCGCAATCCCTGCTCCAGCGCCGCGCCGAGCGCATCGAGCCGCGGGTACGCCCGGCGGTCCGCGAGCTGACGGAGCGTCGCGAGCCCGGCGGCGACCGCGAGCGGGTTGCCCGAGAGCGTGCCCGCCTGGTACACCGCACCGAGCGGCGCGACGTGGCTCATGACGTCCCGCGCCCCGCCGTAGGCGCCCACCGGCAGCCCGCCGCCGATGATCTTCCCGAGGCACGTGAGGTCCGGGCGGATCCCGTAGCGCTCCTGCGCGCCACCGTACATCACCCGGAAGCCGGTGATGACCTCGTCGAAGATGAGGAGCGCCCCGTGCGCCCGCGTGATCTCGCGCAGCCCCTCGAGGAAGGCGGGACGCGGCGCGACGACCCCCATGTTCCCGGCGACGGGCTCGACGATCACCGCGGCCACCTCGCGCCCCCGGGCCGCGAAGATCGACTTCACCGCGTCCAGGTCGTTGAACGGCGCCACCAGCGTCAGGGCCGCGAGGGGCTCCGGCACGCCGCCGCTGTCCGGGATCGAGAACGTGGCGCCCCCGGACCCGGCCTTCACGAGCAGGCTGTCGGCATGGCCGTGGTAGCACCCGTCGAACTTCACGAGGACGGACCGCTTCGTCGCGCCGCGCGCGATCCGGATCGCGCTCATCGCGGCCTCGGTCCCCGAGCTCACCAGGCGAACCAGCTCGATCGACGGATAGGCGGCGGTGATCGCCTCGGCCATCTCGATCTCCATCGGAGTGGGCGCGCCGTAGCTGGTCCCGCGCCCGGCGGCGGCGACGATCGCATCCACGACGGGCGGCGCGGCGTGCCCGAGGATCAACGGCCCCCAGGAGCCGAGGAAGTCGAGGTACTCCCGTCCCTCCACGTCCCAGATCCGCGCGCCCTGACCGCGTGCGACGAAGAACGGCTCCCCCCCCACGCCGCGGAAGGCCCGCACGGGACTGTTGACGCCGCCTGGAATGATGCCGCACGCGCGGCCCCAGAGCCCCTTCGAGTCCGTCATTGGAGACGTCTCTCCTTTAACTTCACGCTGCATTGGTTGACCCACGCCCACGCCCTAGACGCCAACACGGCTCCGTGCTCATACCACGTACGCTTCTCGAGGTCCACCCGTGTGAAGTCTCGCCTCCGCAGATTCCATCGAAAACCAGCCACGGCCTCGATCTTTCCCGCAACGACCGAGACGACGACATACGTGGCCATCGGGTACCTGGGACTTCCATTCTGCAGCGCTTCCGCCTTGTCGGTCTCCGAGAAGTACGCTCCAGTACCTCCCCCTCGCTGTTGGGCATCGACGTGTGAGTGGTAGATGACCTTTATTGCCACCCCGAAGTCTTCCAGCTCATAGATCAGGCGCAGGTCTTCAGTACTGATCGAGTAGGCGGTCCTTGCATCGCGCAGATATCGTTGCGGTTCCCTGGCATGCAACTGGTTCTGGACGTTCTTACATTGAAGGAGACGCCTCTTCCGTCCTCGCGCGAGAATGACTCCACACGCCTCGTACGGGTATTCCCGTACGGCATGCCGCTGAATCCCGTCGAGTTCCCTCGCCGAGAGAATCACAGCGCGCCGCCGGCGAGCGCCGGGATGATGGCGACCTCGTCGCCGTCCTTCAGCGGGGTGAGAAGGCCCTGGAGCGCCTCGATGGCTTCGTTGTTGACGTAGATGTTGACGTGGCG
>Ga0209343_10008327_pt1 | contig 12090 bp, 10 predicted proteins | sample RifCSPlowO2_02_FD_184026 | JGI IMG/M metagenome (GOLD analysis project Ga0209343, IMG submission 184026) | Groundwater microbial communities from Rifle, Colorado - Rifle CSP2_plank lowO2_0.2 (SPAdes) (version 2) | ecosystem: Environmental > Aquatic > Deep subsurface > Groundwater | place... | reverse complement strand
CGGCAACCCAGATTATGCGAGTCTTCAACATGAAGAAACCTTCTACGTTCGGCATTGCATTCATGACGGCCGCGATCGGGCTTTGCTCCGCGCTGCCGCTGTCGCACGCCCAAACCTATCCGTCGAAGCCGATCCGGCTCATCGTGCCGAACGTGCCCGGCGGCGGGACCGATACGGTTGCCCGGCTCATCGCGGAGAAGGTGAGCCCTGCGCTCGGTCAGCAGATCATCGTCGACAACCGGGGCGGTGCGGGCGGACGCATCGCGGCAGAGCTCGTTGCCCGTTCGCCGAAGGACGGCTACACGCTGCTGCTTGGGAGCGCAGCCACGCTGATCACGGGGCCCGCGCTTGACGCCGATCGGAAGTACGATCCGGTCAAGGACTTCGCGCCGATATCGCTCGCCGGCACCACCGCCTATATGCTGGTCACGCATCCGTCGCTTCCGGTAAGGACCGTGCGCGACTTGATCAACCTGGCGAAAGCGAGCCCCGGCCGTATCGCCTATGCCACGACGGGGCAAGGCGGTCCGGCGCATCTCGGCACCGAGCTGTTCCAGGCGATGGCGCAGGTCAAGATGATCCACGTTCCCTACAAGGGCGGCGCGCCGGCGATGCTGTCGCTTCTGCAGGGCGAAACGTTTGTCATGATCAGCAACTTTCTGACGGCCCTGCCGCCGGTGCGCGCCAACCGCGTAAGGGCGCTCGGCGTCACCAGCTTGAAGCGCACCGCGCTCGCCCTCGACATACCGACGATCGACGAATCGGGCCTGCGCGGCTTCGAGCTGCAGCAGTTCTACTCCGTCGTCGCGCCCGCGGGCACACCCGCGGACGTGGTGCAAAGGCTGAATCAGGAGATCGTGCAGAGGCTGCCGGCTCCGGACGTGAAACAGCGGCTCGCACACGAAGGCATTGAATTACGGACATCGACGCCGGGCGAGCTTGGCGAACTGAACGCGGAACAGTTTGTGAAATGGCTGAAAGTGATTCAGCGAGCGGGCATCCAACGTTCAGGGTGATTTTGAGTTTGGGCTGCGGGTCGCAAACTGGCTATTTGCGGACGAACGCTTACCGGGCAGAAGCCGTCAATCGCCGGATTCCAAACCTGGTTCTGGCCATCCCAGTATTGAAAAGGCCTCCCGTTAATTAAGGACAAGTTGCTTGATGTACGTCAGTACGGGTTCATGGCTATTGCGCTATAAAACGAAACTGAGGGCGAGCGCGATTGAATTCATGGTCGATTCCGACCGACGCCCGCCGAGCTTCTTCAACCGGGGTTTTCCTCCTCCTGCCCCGGTTATCGGTCGCCCACGCGGCGACCGACTTGACGCGGCGGCAAATCCGCCGCGTCTTTTTAATGTCGCATGACTTGGTCCGCGTCGAGAATTCGTGGGACCTTTCCAACATGAAACCGACCTAGCGTGCTGTTCCGGGGCGACCTGTTCTGGCAATGGATCAAGCGCGCGGGGACGGCTCACTCCGACTGCACGTTCGCCGCCTTGATCACTCTCGCATACTTCTCGACTTCGCGCCTGAAGTACGCCGCGAGTTCGCCGGGCGTGCTTCCCACCGGCTCGGCGCCATCCTTGCTGATCACCTCGCGCATGTCGCCCGCCTGCAGCGCTTTCACCACTTCCGCATGCAGCTTCGAGACGATTTCCTTCGGCGTCGGCCCGGGCGCAAACAGCGCATACCAGTTGTCCGCATCGAAGCCGGGATAAATCGATGCGAGCGTCGGCAGGTCGGGCATGATCGCGGATTTGCGCTCCGAGGCGATTGCGAGCGGCCGCACGCGACCCGCCTTGACGTAGGGAAGCACCGCGAGCTGCCCCGCAAATCGCAGATCCACTTCGCCGGCCAACATCGCGGTGACCGCCGGCCCGCCGCCTTTGTAGGGCACATGAACCACGTCTATGCCCGCGTATTGCTTCAGCATCTCGATCGCGAGATGGCTGGTCGTGCCGCTGCCGTTGGATGCGGCGTTGAGCTTGCCGCGGTGCTTCTTCGCGAGCGCCACGAGCTCCTGCACCGTCCTCGCAGGCACGCTGGGATGCACGACCAGCACGAGGGGCGCCGAACTCAGCCGGCTCACCGGCGCGATATCCCGGAGCGGATCGAAAGCGAGCTTCTTGACGAGCGCCGCATTGACGGCGAGCGAGGCCGACGAGAAGAGCAGCGTGTATCCGTCCGGCACCGCCTTCGCGACGATTTCCGCGCCGATCAGCCCGCCCGCGCCGCTGCGATTGTCCACCACGAAGCTCTGGCCCATGCTCTCGGTGAATTTCTTTGCGAGGAGCCGCCCCTGTATGTCCGTACCCCCTCCGGGTTGAAACGGCACCACGATGCGGACCGCGCGCGTAGGCCAGTTTTGCGCGAGCGCAACCGGTGGAAACGACGGCGCGCACGCGGCGACGAATACGAAAGTCAGAGCGACCCTGCGGCTGCGCGTCATCTGCGGCTCCTCGCGTCGGGTAAGGGATATGCGCCATTGTCCGCCACCCGGAATCGGCGCACCACCCGTGTCCTGCCACTCAGGTCGACAAACTTCTCCGGACCCTTCTCACCTTGCGGGGCGCAACGATCCACAGCGCACCCGCACTGGCTGAGCTGCCAGCGACCGCCACCCCGAAGGCGATCATGTAACTGCCCGTGAGATCGTAGACATAGCCGCCCAACCACGCCCCCAGAGCGCTCCCGAAGCCGCTGAACAGCGCGATGAGACCGTAGATCGAACCGAAGTGACGCCCGGCGAACAGGTCGGAGGTGACGACGGGCCACAGCGGCGCCGAAACGCCGTAGCCCATGGCGAAAATTACGGCATAAAGGTAGACCATCCCCGGGAACGGCACCACCCTCGTCAGCGCGAGCAGCGCGACGGCCAACACCATGGCCGCGCACCCCAAGGTGTAGGTCATCTCCCGCCCGATGGTGTCGGCCGACCATCCCCATAAGACCTTCGCCGCTACGCTCAGGAGCCCGATCAGACCGACGAGGGAGGCGGCCAGCATCCTGTCATAACCCCCTTCCACCAGGTAGACCACCTGATGGACAAAGATCATCTGAGTCGCGATGCCACCGAGAAGCTTGACCGCCGCCAGCAGCCAGCAGCGCATGGTTCTAACCGCCGTGCTGACAGTCCACTCCCGGCCGGCCCACTCCGCGTCCACCACCTCCATCTCTTTCTTGGCGCGTGGCTTGCCTGCTTTCTTCGGGTCAATGGAGCCTGATCCGACGCCGTCCGCCTTCTGACCCAGGTCCTCAGGTCGTCCCCGAAGCACGAACAGGCCCACCGGCAGCAGACCGAGAAACACTATGCCGGCGAGCGAAACGTAGGCTGCGCGCCACCCAAAGTTGCTGATCAGGACCTGAACGAGGGGCACCACCGCCATGATCCCAACGCCGATCCCGCCCGAGGCGATGCCGAGAGCGAGACCGAGCCGGACCGAGAACCACCGGCTCACCATGATCACGCAGGGCGTCCATCCGGCCAAGCTCACTCCGAAAGCGGCCAGAACCCCGAAGGCGAGATAGAGATGCCACAACTCGGAGACTCGGCTGCAGATCAGCAACCCGGTTGCCAGCCAGATCCCGCCGCAAGCAATCACGCGGCCGGGTCCGAACCGATCGCAGAGAGCACCCGCCCCCAAGGCTCCGACGCCGGCAACGATCGTGAACACGGAATAGACGCCGGCCGCTTCCCCGCGCCCCCACCCAAACTCCTCCAGCAGCGCCACGTAGAACACCGAGAAGGAGTACATGACGGAGTAGGTGAGCCCCAGCGCGACCAGGCTGCCGGCCAGGATGAGCCAGCCATAGAAGAAAGGCAGCCCGGCCCGCCAGTCACGACTAGGTGGATTCGAGCGTTTCACCGTTTCCTGTCAGATCGATGACTGGCACCGCTTTTCCGTCCGGTGTAGTGCGTCACGGAAAACTTGACGTACGATAACAGATCGTATGTAGAGCCGCGAAGGTTAACCGCCCCAAGCGGCGGTGCTCGCGCGGGGTGGGGCAGCTCGCGTGACGCGACACCCGAAATGAATAAGATGTCGTCGTCGCAACTCGATCTGACAGTCACGGTAAGCATAGGTCGCGACTTCCAATCCGTGGAACGGCAGAATACGACGATCAGATCCGTATACTGGCAGGAGATCGTTTCAATAGGATTGCGGGAGGGGTTCGAGCCCCGCTCGGCTCCCCGACCTAGGCTCGAACCAAGAATCCGGACTAAAAGCCAGTGGAAATGATGGCTGCCAACTTACGTCCGGTCCTGTTCGAACAGCGAGTGCAGCTCAGCGCGGCCGGCCTTGGCGATCTCGATCAATTTGTCCATGTCGGTGTGGTGCGCGGCCGCAAGGCGTCGCCAAAATAGAGTCCGTTCTAAGAACTCGTAACAGAGCGCCACTCATCTTCCCCCTCACCCTGGCCCGGCCCCCTCGCCCGCTACGCAGGCTCTCCCCCACGACTGGGGGAGAGGGGATTTATTTATAAATGGCGATCAGGGCGTAAAGACTTCGTTCGTCGACGAGTAGCTCCCGCCCGGCGTCGGCCCGCCCGACAGCACGTAAATTTGCTTTCCGAGCACCGCCACGCCTAATCCATGCCGGGCCGTCGGCATAGGCGTCCAGGACCGCCACTCGTTCTTGGCAGGCTCATACGATTCGGTCTGGTTGAACGTGCCCGACGGAGATTCGCCGCCGAACACGAAAATTCTCCCGTCCAAAGCAGCAGCGGCAATGCCGCTTCGCGAGGTCGGCATCGGCGCACGCGCGCGCCAGCGGTCGGTTTTCGGATCGTACTCTTCATTCACGGCGAGGTTTTTCGCATAGCTTCCGTCCACTCTACCGCCGACCGCGTAGAACCTGCCATCGACCACGCTGGCCGCAAGGTGATCCCTGGGTGTCGGCAGCGGCGCGTGCTTCGTCCACCGGTCCGACGCCGGGTCGTATTGCTCGTTGGCGCCGGTGTTTCTCCGGTCGCGCCCGACTCCGCCCACTGCAAGAATTTTGCCGCCCACCACGCCTACCGCCAACGCGCCTCTCGCTGTAGGCATGGGCGCGCGCGTTCGCCACTTGTCGGCTGAAGGATCGTACTCATGGACGGTGTCCACGGCATCCCACCGGCCGCTGTAGCCGCCGATCACGTAGACTTTTCCTCCGGCCGCTGCAGCGCCGACGTGGTGCAACGGGACGGGAAGAGACGCGCGGCGCCGCCAGGCGTTCGTCGCCGGATCGAACTCTTCGACGAGATCGCCGCTCTTTCCGAAACCGCCGATGACATAGATCTTTCTACCAAGCTCGACTGCCGCGACCTCGGTGCGCGGGGATAGCATGGATGCGCGCGTGTCCCATTTTCCCTGGCCCTGCGCGTTTGCCGCGCCCAGACCGCTCGCGAAAGCGATCAAGATCGAGTGGATGCAGCATCTTGAGATCATGGAAGCGATTCGCATTGTCTATCCTTCCCGGAAAGGACGGCGCTTTTCAACCACCCCGTCACCTTCGGTGCCACCCCTCCTTGACAAGGAGGGGAAAGGTTCATTTTGTTACCCGCTCCTGGAAGGACGGTGTAGCGTTGGCATTTCGCGCGTGAATACACGCTGGCCGCGCTTGAAGCCCAGCAGGGGCTGCGCCACGGTTGCGATGACCTCCGCTGGCGTTTTCGCATTCCACACGATGAGGTCAGCCGGATTGCCGAGCGCGATGCCGTAATCGCTCTTGCGAAGGATGCGCGCGGGGCGACTGGTCACCAGCGCGAAGCACTCCGACAGATCTTCCGTGGTGCCGCGCTGCACGACATTCGCGTACAGGTTCGCGATGCGCACCAGCGAGCAATCGCCGTATGGCGTGAAGGGGTTCAGCACATTGTTGGTCGCAATGGCGCAGTTCGCCCCCTGCGCGACTAGCGCATTGGCGTCCGCGACGCCGCGGATGACGCTGTGCTCCAGATGGCGTCCGCTGGTGAACAGGTCGGTCGCCGGAAGCACCGTCACGGCGACGCCGGAATCGGCGAGCCGCCGGCCGAGCGCTTCCAGTTCCGCCGCCGGCAAGCACGAATACTTGTTGCCATGGCCGATCGCGACGCGCCCGCCCCAGCCGATCTGGTCGGCGAGGTCGCAAACCAGATAGATGGCCATGTCGTGGGTCGTGTAGCCGCCGTCGAGATGGATGTCGACGTCGGCGTCGAACTCCTTTGCGAGCGCGAAGATGCGCCGGATCTGCCCCGGGCCATCGGCGTCGTAGCGCGGTGCGCCCCCGATCACCTGCGCCCCGCGTTTCAGCGCCGCGACGACGTTCGCCTCGGCCTCCGGAACATTGGTCCAGCCTTCCTGGAGAAAGACGCAAAGCTGAAGGTCGATCGCCCAGGCGTAATCCTTCGCCAGGCGCTCGATTGCCTCAAATCCGCGCAGGCCGACATTGGGGTCGACCTCGACATGCGTCCGCATGTGGGTGACGCCGTTCAGCAAGCACTGCTCGAGCGTATCGCGCGCGCGCGTGTAGACGTCCTCGACCGTGAAGGTATGTTTGACCGCGGAGGTCCGCATCATGTAGTCGGTCGCGCGCCGGTCTTTGAGCGGCGGGACGCGGTCGAGAATCCTTGACTTGTCGAGATGGAAATGACTCTCCACCAGTCCCGGCGACACGAAACGCCCGCGGGCATCCACGCTTTCGCCGCCGCCGGAAATGCGAGGCTCGATGGCGGCGATACCTCCATCGGCGACTGCGATATCGACTGTTGCGCTCGCGGCATCGCCATTCGCCAGCCGCGCATTCCGCAGGATAAGATCAAAGGCCACGTTGGCACCCCTCTATCGAGCATTACGTAACTGCGCTACAGTGCTCGACCCTCACCCCCGCCCCTCTCCCGAGCGGAGAGGGGAGCGTCGAGCGAATCCGGATTATCATCCGGTTTCGTAAGGATCAATAGGCTGTCAAAAATCGTGAGTTTACGTCACCTGGACAAGCGCTGCGCACTGTTGTTGGGCCGCGCGCACCGGTTTCGGGCCGCGTCTGGCGCGGGTTTGCGCATTGAGATATGGTAGCGACTGCTCTCACGTCCTGTTCCAAATTACCGCAGAGGGAGGCATCAATGAGCAGCAGGTTCGCATGGGTCTTCGCGATCGGACTCGCCCTAGGCGCAGTCGGCGCGCTCGCACAAACCTACCCGACAAAGCCTATTCGCATCATCGTGCCGTTCCCGCCGGTGGGTGCAGCCGACCTGCTCACGCGCACGATCGGCCAGAAGCTCACCGAGGCATGGGGACAGCAGATCATCGTCGAGAACCGCCCCGGCGTCGGCGGCAATCTGGGCGTGGAACTCGCCGCCAAGGCTCCGCCCGACGGCTACACCGCGGTGATGGCGGCGGTGACAACCAACGCCATCGGCATGAGCACCTATGCCAAACTCGGCTACCATCTCGAGCGCGATCTCGCGCCGGTGGCGCTCGCCGGCAACGTGCCGCACATACTGGTTGCGCATCCGACGCTGCCGGCAAGAAACGTGAAGGAGATCATCGCGCTCGGCAAGGCTCGGCCTGGCGAAATCATCTTCGCCTCGCAGGGCCAGGGAACGCTCTCGCACCTCGAGCAGGAAATGCTCAAGCAGATGGGCGGCTTTACCGCGCTGCACGTGCCGTACAAGGGCAGCGCGCCGGGGCTCGCCGATCTCATTCCGGGCAACGTGCAGTTGTTCTTTGACAGCATTCCGTCGGCGTTGCCGCACGTGAAAACCGGGCGGATTCGCGCGATCGGCGTCGCCTCGAGCAAGCGTTCGCCCGCGCTGCCCGAGGTGCCCGCCATCAACGAGTCGCTCAAGGGGTTCGAAGCCGACAGCTGGTTCGGGCTGCTGATGCCCGCCGGCACGCCGCGCGAGATCATCATGAAGGTGAATGCCGAGGTGCTGAAGATTCTTACAACACAGGAAGTGAAGGACCGCCTGCTCGCCCAGGGCGGTGTTGCGGCCGGCGGCACGCCGGAGCAGCTCGCCGAGCGCATCAAGGCGGACATCGCCAAATGGGGCAAGGTCGCGCGCACCGCGGGCGTTAGAATTGAGTGAACAGTGAGCGGTGAACGGTGAGCGGTTGTTTCCGCTCACCGCTTACCGCTTACGGCTTACCGCTTACGGAATGTTATGCGCGAAGACGTCCAGGACGCCGTCAACCGCGTCGATCAGCACCGGCTGTGGCAGCGCCACATGGAGATGGCGCGGATCGGGGCCATTCCGGGCAACGGCGTCGACCGCGCGGCGTTTTCTAAGGAAGACATCGCGGCCCGGAAGCTGCTTATTTCCTGGGCGCACGCACGCAACTTCACCGTGGCGATGGACGCGATCGGCAATCTTTTCATCCGCCGCGCCGGGGCCGATCCGCACGCGGCGCCGGTGATGACCGGCAGCCACATGGACAGCCAGCCGCGGGGCGGGCGCTTCGACGGCATCTACGGTGTGCTGGCTGGCCTCGAAGCGCTCGAAGCGATCGAGCAGGCTGGCGTAAAGACCCGCCACCCGGTCGAGCTCGTCGCGTGGAGTAATGAAGAGGGCGGGCGCTTCCCGCCCTGCACCATGGGTTCAGCGGTGTACACCGGGGCGAAACCGCTGAACGATTTTCTCGAGGTGAAGGACAATGAGGGCATCGCGCTTAAGGATGCCCTGGCGCAGACGCTCGCCGCCACGCCCGCAGCCGAAAAGCGCAAACTGAACGCGCCTGCCGCCGCTTATATCGAGGCGCACATCGAGCAGGGACCGCTGCTCGAGCAGGAAGGCAAGGTGATCGGCGTGGTGACCGGCATCCAGGGCTTGCGCTGGTTCAACGTCGAGGTCTCCGGCGAGACCGCGCACGCCGGGACGACGCCGCTCGGCGCCCGCAAGGACGCGCTGCGCGAGGCGATCGCCGCCATCAACGCGCTGCATGAACTCACGCGCGATGCGAGCGACACGCTGCGCTTCACGATCGGGCGCATGCTGGTCGCGCCGAACTCGCCCAATTCGGTGCCGAACCACGTCATGTTCTCGGCCGACGTGCGCCATCCCGACCCGGCGACGATTGCACGACTGGGAGAAGCGATCGAGCCGACGGTGCGGAAAGCCGCGAAACACTGTTCGGTCAAGGTCACGCCGACGCTTCACGACGATCCGTGCGCGTTCGATCCCGCGGTGGTGGACTGCGTGGAGCGCGCGGCGCAGGCGCTGAAGCTCGCGCATCGGCGCATGCCTTCGGGCGCGAGCCACGATGCGATGTACATGGCACGGGTGTGCCCGGCCGGCATGATCTTCGTGCCGTGCGAGAGGGGAATCAGCCACAACGAGGCCGAAAACGCCAAACCCGAAGATCTCGCCGCCGGCGCGCGCGTGCTCACCGCCGCGCTGCTGGAACTCGCCAACCGGTAAAATTCCTTCGGCCACAGAGCACAAAGAGGTCACCGAGTCAACGCTTCACCTGCGGTCCTGTTCGAACAGCGAGTGCAGCTCCGCGCGGCCGGCCTTGGCGATCTCGATCAGCTTGTCCATATCGGCGTGGTGCGCCGCCGCGCGCCGCAGCAGGAAAGCGCCGATAGCGAAGGCGCAGCGCAAGAACTCACACATCTGCTTCTTGCTCCTGGTAATCGTTTTTAGCGCCCGAGAATTCCCTTAAAGCGGCCCCTGATGGCGTTTTGCTTGTCCTGCACCCGCAGGCGCTTTCCCGAAGGCGCGAGCATGGCGCTGCGGGCCGGTTGACTCACTCGATCTTGATGTTCGCCGCCCGCACCACTTCTCCTCAGCGCTTCAGTTCCGAGTTGATATCAGGGAGCGACCTCCGGCAACGCGCGGATTGATTTTCTTATCGCTCGCATTACATCCGCTCCACTTCGCGTTTTTCTACAAAGATCTTCAGGCCTTCGCGACTGAAATTGTCCATCAGCGGCTCCGGGTCGAGCGCCTCCGGCATCATCACGCCGCGTTCCTTGATTTTGCCTTCGACGAGCAACCGCGCGGTCAACGCCGGTGGAATACCGGTCTGCACCTCGGTCAACGAATAGCCGTACTTTTCGTAAACCTCGCGGTGGTTGTCCATGGTGTAAACGAAGTACTCGACGCGTTTCCGCTCCTTGGTGCCGCGAACTTCGGCGCCCACGCACGAATAGCCGTCCATTACGGTGGCGCCGAGTTGCGCGGGCTTGGGGAGATTGGCGCACGCGACGCGGATGGGCGCCACCTCGACGCCGTCCGCTCTTACCTTCTTCCAGGTGTCCAGGTTCAAATACGCGAGCGACTTGGCGATGTGATAGACCTTGTCGGAAAGGCTGTACTTGAAGACCGAGTAGTTGACACCCTTCTCGACGAACGGCGGATACGTGCCGAGGCTCACGCCTTCCTCGTGCGCGACGGCGTAGGTTTTCATCAGGCCGATCGGGTCCGGAAACCGCACCCAGTCCACCTCGGTCTCAAGCGGTTTGCCGGCGGTGACCTTGCCGTTATTCACGTAATACGGCACGGCGCCGAGTTCCTCGAACAGCGTCTCGGGACTGAACAGCACGGCGAAGCGGTAGCCCTTCACTTCACCATTGTCAGCGTCGAGCACGCGGATGCTGGTCGCGGTGTCGAGCCGGTCCATCGCCCAGCGGGCGAAGACATTCACCGCGCCGGGGTCCACGCCCATGCAGAGAATGCCGGCCAGCCCCTTTTCGAGGAACGCATGATTGAATCGCTCAATCTCGGCTTCAAACGAGTTCTTGCCGGGACGCTTGACTCCGGGCGGGGAATAGATATCCGCGGCCATGTCGATGTAGTGGGAACCCGCCTGGGCGCAGGCTTCGAGCACCGAATGGTTGGTCTGCCAGGTGCACGCGTTGAGCGTGACGGTGACCTTCGAGTCCTTCAGCAGATCGATGAGCTTCTGGGTCTGAAGGGCGTCCACCTGGTGAACCTCGAAGCGGCTGCGCTTGGTGCGCTCGCGCAACTTCTCGGCAAACGCCGGATCGATGTCCACAAGGAGAATGCGATCGAAGCACTCGTAATCGTGCAATTTCAGGCCGATGACGGAACCGACCCCACCGATGCCTATGACCATTGCAGTCGCCATACCTTGCCTTCCCATTCGCCGGTGAGAGTGCCCTCACCCGAGACGCAGTATAAAGCGTCATTCTGACGAATAAAACAGCCCTTTGATTGCAGCCGGCGCGCGCCGAAATTCCGCGCACCTTGAAGGATTACAGGAATATGAACTTGGGATCAAAGCGATGTTCCGCGAAGTTGCCGAGACCGGCGGCACGTACGCACTGCGGGAACCAGGGGGCGCTTACGCGCGTGATTCTGGCAGAGAAAGTGACGCGCTAATGCCGGATAACATCATCCCCTGGGAGAAAACACCAGAAGCTACCGAGACATAGCGTGGTCCGACCCGTGCGTGCTGTACCGACATGGGTTGGCCAAGAACGTAAAAACGGGGCAAACTAACGTGCAGTTCAACAGTTCATCGACCGGAGGCGCCAATGAGTCACTCTCAGATGCTCACGACCAGGCGAAGGAAGCAAAAAGCCAAGAAGTACCTCGCGGGGGTAGCCAAGCGAGCAAAGAAGCTGAGGAAGCAAGACGTGAAGATGGTCGGTGCGGACGCCCCGAAAAAAGACCTCCCCTAGGAGTTTGTCGGGGCTAGGTCCGACAAACTCCTAAGGGAACCCAATGCGCCCGCCGCGGACGCCGCTGAGCCAAGAATTGAACGGCTGCTTCAAGTTGGGAGTGGAAATTCAATCTGCGTGTATCGGCGTACCCCTCAAGTACCCGTCAAGCGTACCCCTCAAGGGGGTATGGAAAAGAAGGTATTGAGAAGAAGGGGTATTGGGAAGAATTTATCTGCGGCGAATAGTTTTTGAATTTTGAGATGTGTTCTGAGTCACTCTCGCGCCGGCCACACGGGTTGATGGAAGCCGCGGGGGACTGACGGCCGAGACCAGCGCGCCGGTGTTTCCGACATCCGCACCACGGGCGCGAGATGCGTGATGCGACCGATCGGTGAATTGTGCTCCGTCAGCAACGACTGCAATTCGCCGGCAGGAAGCTCCGCGGGAAGGTTCGCGTATTCGGACGGATCGAGCAGGCCGTGCTGGCGGATCCAATGCCCCGCGC